>JABAOD010015056.1_pt1 | contig 10935 bp, 8 predicted proteins | sample 7062151 | NCBI WGS metagenome assembly JABAOD01 (sample SAMN14538626, study PRJNA623070) | marine sediment metagenome | biome: marine biome [ENVO:00000428]; feature: marine pelagic biome [ENVO:01000023]; material: deep marine sediment [ENVO:00002113] | place: India: Gulf of Khambhat ...
AAGGGCCGCTTCATGCGCGTAAGCGCACCACACCCGGCGCCGGGCAAGACGCGCGTTCTCAGTGAGCTCCGGAGATACTCGAGATCGGTGTTTCGGCGCCGGTTCCGGCGATCTGATTCGCCCAGACGTCGTAACGGCCATCGAACTCNNTGACTTGCCCATGCGTCGTAACGGCCATCGAACTCACGGAACCGGGCCCTGACCGCACTCAGGTCCCACGACCTTTCTTCAAGTGTTTCATGGTCCCACTGGCTGCGTTTGTCGTCCGGCCCCAGGAAATCACCTCCGTAGACGTGAAATGCGGCGGTTTTCTTGGCGATCGGATTGAGAACCGAATGAATTATATCACGGCCCAATACCGCCACCTGACCAGAACTCAGGGATCGACCGCCGGCGACCTCGATCGTCCCGTCCACCCGCCGCCAAAACACATTGTCCTCGCGCCCCGCGTACAGCCCGACGACGGAGAACATGTTGTGATTGTGGGGCACCAGGGTCATGTACGGAGCCCAGGTGAAGTTCATAATCGTCAGGTCCTTGGATCGGTATAACGGAACGATCCCCGCCTCTTTGGGCTCTCCCATCGCCTGGATGATCGCCGCCGGATCCGAGACTGCGCGCGCGACGACTTCGCGGATACCTTTTTGCCCGTCGCCGATCGCGTCTTTGCAGTCTTCGACGAACTGCTCTTTGTCAAACATCGGTTGGCTCCATCTTTCCCTCGAAAACCTGCAATCATCGCGCACGAAGGGGTTAACCGGATAGTCCAAACTTAGGACTTCAAATCAACGCCGGTTTGGCCATAATTCGACCATGCAGTCTTATCGGCAGTACTGCCCGGTGGCAAAAGCCAACGAAATCCTCGGAGACCGTTGGACCGTGCTGATCGTTCGGGAACTCATCGGCGGGATGGAAAATTTCAACGCCATTGCGAGGGGATTGCCTGGAATTCCTCGATCGATTTTGAGCGACCGCCTCCGTAGATTGGAAAAGAGCGGCGTCGTGAATCGCGTACCGCTGAAAGTCAGGGGCTATCGTTACGAGCTGACCGCCGCCGGCCGAGACCTGAAGGCCGTGGTTCAGGCAATGGGGAAGTGGGGTGCCGCATGGGCGTTCGATACGCCCAGTGAGGACGAACTCGACCCTGGACTGCTTCTTTGGCGAATGCAGCATCGGCTGAATGTCGAGGCGTTACCACCCGGGCGGATCACGATCGCGTTCGACTTCAAGATCGGCAGGAAGGGACAGTTCTGGTTCGTCATCAATGAGGGGGAGGCATCGGTGTGCCTTACCGACCCCGGCTTTGAGACAGTGCTGGTCGTAACGGCCGATCTGTCGGCCTTCTATCAGGTCTGGCTGAACAGGATGTCTCTTGCCCGTGCGATATCAGAAGACCTGATCCGCATAGAAGGCGCGCCAGCGTTTGAACGTGACTTTGCCAGCTGGTTTCTCTGGAGTCCCATGGCGCAATTCGTCTCGAAGGAAGGGGCCGAGTCCGAGTCTCGCTGAGGACCGCTCCGGGTCGGATTCGGACGTTTCGAGGGGGCGCGCTTGCTGTTCAGCTTAAGGGTGCACAGCGGGCGTTGGACTGCTTCCTGAAGCTCGCTTTCCTCAAGTCAGCAGCCCAAGCGCTTGCATGTTTTCGCGTTCCGTGATCGATAACACCCCCCGCTTCTCCGAAAACGAGCAAAAGTTGCGGTCGTTGCGCGGCGCCACAGGGCACTGCCACGCTGCGACGGGGTCAGGGCGGCGACCTGTGCGCGGAACACCAATCCGTCATTGCGAGGAGGCCGAAGGCCGACGCGGCAATCCAGGATGCCGCGGAAACGAGAATTTTTCTGGATCGCCGTGGCTGCTTCGCAGCCTAGCGATGACGAATTTCTATTCCCGAAAGGTTCTCCCGTGGCCACCCTTCGACAGGCTCAGGGTGAGGCCGCTGGCCGGCCGAGCGTGGCCCGCACCGCCCGCTATTCCCCGCCGATCTTCCTGCGCCACTCCTCCGCGAGCGCCTCGGACTTGCGGATCTCCCCGGCGGTCAGCTTGGGCAGGTAGTAGAGGCGGTTGGCGTCGGCGCGCTCGCTGCCGCGCTCGGCGGCGATGTTGAGGAGGGCCAGCGCCAGCGCCCGGTTCTGCCTGACGCCGTCGCCGTCCCAGTACAGCACCGCAAGGTTGTTGAGCGCGTCCGGGTCGCCGCGCACAGCAGCGGCGTGATACCAGCGCGCCGCCTCGGCCCGGTCCTGCATGACGCCGGTCCCGGAATCATAGGCGTTGGCGAGGTTGAACTGGGCCGGCACGTAGCCCTGCTCGGCCGCCCTGCGGTACCAGCGGACGGCCTCGGTATCGTTCTCCGGCACGCCCTCGCCGTGGCCATAGGCATAGCCGATCGAGAACTGCGCCTCGGCGTCGCCCTGCGCCGCCGCCTCGAGATACCAACGGGCCGCCTCGGCGAAATCCTGCTCCACGCCCTCGCCCTGCCGGTACATGTGGCCGAGCTCGGTCTGCGCCATGTCGTCGTTGCGCTCGGCGGCGAGGCGGTACCAGCGCAGCGCCTCCTCGTAGTCCACCTTCACGCCGCGGCCGCGGCGGTACATGTAGCCGAGATTCGCCTGCGCCGGCGGGTGGCCCAGCTCGGCCGCCGCGCGCCACCAGCGCACCGCCTCACGGAAGCTCTGCCGGACGCCCTCGCCGCGGTAGTACGAGACGCCGAGATTGTGCTGCGCCTGGGGGCTGCCCCGGCCGGCGGCGCGGCGATACCAGCGCACCGCCGCCTCGTGGTCGGTGGCCACGCCCTGGCCGGAATCGTACAGCCAGCCGAGCGCGACCTGCGCGTCGGCATGGTCCTGGTCGGCGGCCAGCCGGTACCAGCGCGCGGCCGCCGCGGCGTCGCGGCCGACGCCCTCGCCCTCCTCGTACTTGACGGCAAGGCCGTACTGCGCGTCGACATGGCCCTGCTCGGCGGCGCGCTGCAGCCAGGCGAGCTCGGCCGCCGCGTCGGCCGGCACGCCGCTTCCGTATTTGTACAGGTACGCCAGGCTGTACTGCGCGCCGGTGTGGCCCTGCGCCGCGGCCATCCGGTACCAGCGCGCGGCTTCCGCGTGGTCCTGCGCGACGCCGCGGCCGGACTCGTACATGCGGGCGACCGTGTACTGGCCGGCGCCGCTGCCCTGCTCCGCCGCCCGCCGGGCCCAGAGCAGCGCCGCGCCGTAGTCCTGGTCGCGGCCGCGGCCGTAATAGTACATGCGGGCGACGTACACCTGGGCGACGGCATCGCCGGCCTCGGCGAGCGGCCGGAAGGTGTCCCAGGCGGTTCCGTAGTCGCCCTTCTCGTAGGCGATCCGCGCCGCCTCGAGCGGCGCCAGCCCGCTCGCGGCCGGCGGCGCGGCGGGGGCGCCTGCGCCCGGCGCCGGCGCGCCGCCCGTCGTGCCCTGGCAGCCGGCGAGGCCGGACGCGGCCACGGCGATGAGGCCGGCGATGGCGGCCGTGGTGATGGTTGCGCGGTGCATGGCTCCCCTGTCCGTCGTGTTGTTCTGTTCTGCTTAGCCCGCGCCGGCGAGTGTAGCAGGTTTCGCGCGGCGAGGTAAGGAGCTGGCGGGGAACGCGGCTGACGCTGCAACCTCGCTGGGCGCCTGGCGACTCACCCTCTCTCCCTGCCCTCTCCCGCCAGGGGAGAGGGTTCTCTCCAGTGCCGCCTCGAAGAACAAGCCCTCTCCCCTGGTGGGAGAGGGTTGGGTGAGGGGGACGGGCCGGCGGCGCGGAGCGTGCGGCCGTCCGCCCCGCGCGCCGGCCGCGCGCCGCCGTTACCGGACCGGGAAGACCTCGCGCTGGCCGTGCGGCGTGTTCAGGATTCGCGACAGCTCCGCCTCGACCTCGGCGAGCCGAGCCTGCAGCGCCGCCGTGTTGGCGTTGTCGTTGGCCTGCGTCGCGGCGGCATTCGCGTTGTCGTTGGCCTGGACCTGCGCGTGCTGCCCCGTCATCAGCGCCTGCAGTGCGGCGATCTGGTCGGCCACCGCGCCGACCTGCTGACCCACACTGGTCACGCAGGCGGCGGTCGCGGCCTGCACCTGCCTGGTCTGATCCTGGGCGATTTCGTCGGCCACGATATAGGCCAGCTCGACCACCAGTGCGGCATAATCGAACACGGAGGCGGAGCTGCGCAGATTGCCGCCGTTGCCGAACACGACGAAGGTCTGGGTCGTGTTGCTGCGCACGATCGCGGCCGTCCCGTTGGCGGCGGCCGTCAATCCCCGCAACACCCTCGCGGCGTTGATCGCAGCGGTGCCGAAGTTCGGAATCACGCAGTCGTCGTCCGCCGCGGCCGCGAACGCCGCCAGCGCGACGGGCGTGTCCGCGTTGACGTTGTCGAGGTGTTCGTTCATCTCGATCAGGTCGTCCTCCATCGCGCCGAAGGCCTCCTCCATCTCCTGGCCGGCCTGGTCCATGTCGGCGGCCTCGGTCGCATTGGCCGCGTTCTCCGGGTCGAAGGCGAGGTCGCATTCCAGCCCCGAGAACTTGCCCGACCCCGGCCTGCCCTTCCCCTTGTTCTTCTTTTCCGGGTTGCAGGCCTGCAGGTCGCCGAACTCGTCCAGCTCGACCGCGGCGCATTGCGCGCTCGCGTCGCCCTGCTCGAAGTCGCAGATGCCGTCATCGTTGACATCGTCAAACGCGGTCAGCGGCACGAGATGCCCCGCCTTGCGGTTGCCCCGCACGTCGGCCTTGGCGAGCCGCTTGAGGGCCGCCTTGCCGGTCTGGCCCTTGGCCCGCTGCCCGCGCGCCCGCGCGTTGCCGACATGCTTGGCCCGGCCCGGCCCGGCGCGGTCGCGCATGACGGTGCCGGGAGCGAACGCTTCGTTCGCGGTGTACGCCAGCTGGTCGGCGACGGCGTCGTGCCGGCATTTCACCCGGTCGAAGACATCCGTGAAGACCGCGCAGTCCGCCTTGGCCGGCGGTGCGGCCGTGGCGGCCGGCGGTGCGCCGGCAACGGTCATGAGGGCGACGGCCAGCGCCGCCGCGATCGCATATGCGAATCGTCCGTTCATCTTTCCTCTCCTGTTCTCCGCCGGCCCCGGGACGGGACCGTTTGGTGTTTCTTGTGTCCCGAACGCTTTCGGCGTCCGGCCGCGCACAACCATGCGGCGCCGCGGCGAACGACGTGAGGGCCGCGACGTGGCGCATCGGTATCCCGCGCCTGCAGGGAGTTCGGGAAAGTCACGGTAGGTGATCCGGTCGTATCGGTCAACGCACAGTTGTACCCGCGCACGCCGGCCCGCGGCGCACGTGCTGGATGGCGCGACCCCCGGGGCGGCGACGTGCCCCCCTCACCCTGCCCTCTCCCACGAGTGGAGAGGGTTCCACGGTGCCGCCGCGAAGAAAACGCCCTCTTCCCTGGCGGGAGAGGGTCGGGTGAAGGGGATGGGCCGGCCGGCGCCACTGGGCGGCGCATCGCGGATGCGCCGCCCTCATCCCATGGCCATCCCGCCGGCCGGCGTCGAGTGGGCGCCAATCCTAGCTTTGCTCGAACCCGCGCCTGATCTCCCAGTCGGTGACGCGGCGGTCGTACTCCATCTGCTCCCAGCGGCCGGTGTGGAGGTAGTGCTCGATGACGTCGTCGCCCATGGCGGCGCGCAGGATCTCGCTCTTCTCCAGCTTCGCCAGCGCGTCGCGCAGCGTCTTCGGGATCTGCCGCGCGGCCTCGCTCTCGTAGACGTTGCCTTCCATCAGCGGACCGGGATCGAGCCGGTTCTCGACGCCGTGCAGGCCGGCCGCCAGGATCGCCGCATAGGCGAGGTGCGGGTTGACGTCGCCGCCGGGGATCCGGCACTCGATCCGCTGGCCGGCGCCGTGGCCGAGCACGCGGAACCCGGCGGTGCGGTTGTCCATCGACCAGGCGATGCGGGTCGGCGCGAAGCTGCCGGCCTGGAAGCGCTTGTAGGAGTTGACGTAGGGCGCAAGGAAGTAGGTCATGTCCTCGGCCGCCGCCAGCAGCCCGCCGCAGTAGTGCCGGAAGGTCTCGGAGAAGCCGTGCTCGCCCGTGCCGTCGTGGAACGCCGTCTTGCCGGACTTCGCGTCCCACAGCGACGAATGGATGTGGCAGGAGTTGCCGGCCAGGCCGTAGTCCCACTTGGCCATGAAGGTGATCGCCTTGCCCTGGGACCAGGCGATCTCCTTGGCGCCGTTCTTGTAGATCGCGTGGCGGTCGGCCGAGTCCAGCGCCTCGGCGTACTTGAAGTTGATCTCCTCCTGGCCCGGGCCCCATTCGCCCTTCGAGGTCTCGACCGGGATGCCGGCGCCGTCCATGGCGTTGCGGATGGCGCGGATCAGCGGCTCCTCCTTGGTCGTCTGCAGGATGTGGTAGTCCTCGATATAGGTGCCGGCGGTCTTGAGGCCCCGGTAGCCCTTGTCGTGGCAGTCGCGGTACGACTCGTCGAAGACGTAGAACTCGAGCTCGGAGGCGAAGTTGGCGGTAAAGCCCATGTCGCGGGCGCGCGCGAGCTGGCGCTTGAGGATCGAGCGCGGCGCATGCGGCAGATCGTTGCCGTCGTGGTCCTGGACGTCGCCGACGACCAGCGCCGTGCCCTCGAGCCAGGGGATGCGGCGCAGGGTCGAAAGGTCACATTTGACGACGAAATCGCCGTAGCCGAGGTCCCACGAGGCGGCCTTGTAGCCGGGCACCGGCTCCATGCCGATGTCGAGCGCCAGCAGGTAGTTGCAGGCGTGCATCTCGTGCATGATCGAGTCGAGGAAGAAATGCCCGGTCACCCGTTTCCCGATGAGGCGCCCCTGCATGTCGGGGAAGACGACGAGGACGGTGTCGATCGCGCCGTCGGCGACCAGTTTCTTGAGCTCGGCTTCGGTCAGCATTCCGTTCATCGCGGTCCTCACGGGTCTGGTGGGTTCATCGGGGCAGGCGGCGCGCGGCCGCCGGGGAGCGTAGCCGAATCCGCGGCCCGCGCAAGCCGTTATCCGACGCGCTTGTCGAAGGCGCGCAGCTCCGTCGTCGCCCAGATCCCGGCCTTGTAGAGCGGGTCGTTGCGGTGGAAGCGCTCGGCCGCTTCGCGGTCGGGGGCGTCGATGACGAGCAGGCTGCCGACGGGCGATGCGCCGTCGTCCGAGACCAGCGGGCCCGACATCACGACGTCGACGTCGGCGGACGCGACGTACGCGACATGCGCGGCGATGTTCTCGCGACGGGTCTCGGCCACACCCGCGCGGTCGATGCAGAAGATCACGAAGAGCATGGTGCGCCTCCCTCATCCGTGCCCTGGCCCCGCGGCGCGAACCATATCACCGGCGCGACGGACCCGCCACAGGGCGGTGGGCCCGTGGCATTCCGTCGCGGCACCGGCGCCGCGGCGGCAGCAAGACCGCCGGGCGGCGCGACGGCGGACTGTATTGCCGGAAAGAATTCGCGCGCCGACCAAGTAAAACCGCACGGGTTTTACTTGAATCCGCTGCCCGAGCGGCGATGATCCGCGCGCCGCCGGGCGGTGGTGCCGGGCCGCGGACCTTCCCGTCCGGTCCGTGATTCCGCGCGGATTCGGCCGCAGAATCCGCTGGCGGGGCCTTGGCGATATGTTAGGATGCCGACCTGGATTCAAGCAGGGAGTCATACAGAATGAACAAAAGACGCGATTTTCTCAAAAAGGCAGGAATGGGCACGGCCGCGGTCGCCGCCACGGCCACGCTGGGCGCCCCCTATGTGAAGGCGCAGCGGCAGATCAAGTGGCGGCTGCAGACCTATGCCGGCCCGGCCCTGGCCGAGCACGTCATCAAGCCGTCGATCGACGCCTTCAACAAGGTCGCGAACGGCGAGATGGTGATCGAGCTGTACACCGCCGACCAGCTGGTGCCGACGGGCGAGCTGTTCCGCGCCATGCAGCGCGGCACGATCGACGCGGTGCAGAGCGACGACGATTCGATCGCGGCGCCGGTCGACGTCTCGGTGTTCGGCGGCTACTTCCCGTTCGGCACCCGCTACAGCCTCGACGTGCCGGTGCTGTTCGAGCACTACGGGCTGCGGCAGATCTGGGAGGAGGCCTACGGCGAGGTCGAGAACGTCACCTGGCTGAGCGCCGGGGCCTGGGACCCGTGCCACTTCAACACGGTCAAGCCGATCCGCAGCCTCGAGGATCTCAAGGGCATCCGCGTCTTCACCTTCCCGACCGCGGGCAAGTTCCTCTCCCGCTTCGGCGTCGTCCCGGTCACCCTGCCGTGGGAGGACATCGAGGTCGCGGTGCAGACCGGCGAGCTCGACGGCATCGCCTGGTCCGGCATCACCGAGGACTACACGGTCGGCTGGGCCGACGTGACCAACTACTTCCTGACCAACAACATCTCCGGCGCCTGGATCGGCTCGTACTTCGCCAACACCGAACGCTGGAACGAGGTGCCGCCGCACCTCAAGGAGCTGTTCAAGCTGTGCATGGACAGCTCGCACTACTACCGCCAGTACTGGTACTGGGGCGGCGAGGCGCATCTGCGCACCAAGGGCACCAAGCTGAAGCTGACCACGATCCCGGCCGACGAATGGAAGAAGGTCGAGGACGAGGCGGTCAAGTTCTGGGACGAGATCGCCAAGACCAGCAAGCGGGCGGCCAAGGTGGTGCAGATCTTCCGCGACTACAACGAGACCATGCAGAAGGCCGGCCCGCCCTATCGCGGCTAGCCGACCGGAAGGCGGGATGTTCGACGGCCCGCCGTCGTGATACCGATGGCCAGGAGATGGTCCCGTCTCCTGGCCGTCGTCAACTGGCCGGACCGTCGGGCCGAGCGAACGGACAGGGAGGAACATGCCCGGGGCAATCGTAACTTATGTGCGCGTCGTCGAACGGGTGAACTGGTTCTTCGGCCGCATCGCGGTCTACATGATCTTCGCCATGATCGCGGTGCTCATGTGGTCGGCGGTCTCGAAGCTGCCCTGGTTCACGCCGTCGCTGTGGACGCTGGAGATGGCCCAGTTCCTGATGGTGGCTTACTACCTGCTCGGCGGCGGCTATTCGATGCAGATGCAGTCCCATGTACGCATGGACCTGCTGTACGGGCGCTGGAGCCCGAAGCGCAGGGGCTTCGCGGATTCCATCACCTCGTTCTTCCTGATCTTCTATCTTGTGATGCTGATCTACGGCGGCATTTCCAGCTCGGAATACGCCATCCGCTACGGCGAGACGAGCTATTCCTCCTGGTCCCCCTATATGTGGCCAATCAAGGTCCTCATGACCTTCGGCATCGTGCTGATGCTGCTGCAGGCCGTCGCCACCCTGTTCCGTGACATCGCCGCCGCCCGCGGCATGACGATCGAGGGCCGGCCCCTGGACGAGGGGGACGCGGCATGAGTTACGAGCTCATCGCCATCCTGATGTTCTCCACCATGATGGTGATGCTGCTGACCGGGCAGCGGGTGTTCGGCGCCATCGGCTTCGTCGCCGTCGCCGCGGCGCTGCTGCTGTGGGGCGAAGGCGGCGGCGAGATGGCCTTCAGCGCCGCCATGAAGCTGATGAAATGGTATCCGCTGCTGACCCTGCCGATGTTCATCTACATGGGCTACATGCTGTCGGAGTCCGGCATCGCCGACGACCTCTACCGCATGTTCCACGTCTGGGCCGGGCCCCTGAACGGCGGCCTTGCGATCGGCACCATCCTCCTGATGGTGGTGATCTCGGCGATGAACGGGCTGTCGGTGGCCGGCATGGCGATCGGCGCCACCATCGCGCTGCCGGAGCTGCTGCGCCGCGGCTACGACAAGGTGATGGTCACCGGCGTCATCCAGGCCGGCTCGTCGCTCGGCATCCTGGTGCCGCCCAGCGTGGTGCTGGTGCTCTACGGCATGATCGCGCGCCAGCCGGTCGGCCAGCTGTGGCTCGCCGGCGTCCTGCCCGGGCTGATGATGGCGAGCCTGTTCGTCCTCTACATCGTCGTGCGCTGCCGGCTGCAGCCGAAGCTGGGCCCGGCGCTGCCGAAGGCGGAGCGCGATGTCGGCTGGCTCGAGAAGCTGCGCCTTTTGCAGGCCGGCATCCTGCCGCTGCTGATCTTCTTCTCGATGACCGGCCTGTTCGTCATGGGCGTCACCAGCCTCGTCGAGAGTTCCGCCGTCGGCGCCATCGCGGCGACCGTCGCGGCTTTCGTCAAGCGCCGGCTGACCTGGCAGGTGATGGAGGACACGATCCGCAAGACCCTGGGCGTTTCCGCCATGTTCATGTGGATCATCCTGGCGGCGCTCGCCTTCGGCGCGGTGTTCGACGGCCTCGGCGCGGTCAAGGCGATCGAGGCCTTCTTCGTCGACCAGCTGGGCCTTGGCCCGTGGGAAATCCTCATCATGATGCAGCTCTCCTACATCCTGATGGGCATGTTCCTCGACGACACCGCCATGCTGGTCATCGTCGCGCCGCTCTACGTGCCGCTGGTCGAGGCGCTGGGCTTCGATCTGATCTGGTACGGCGTGCTCTACACGATCACCTGCCAGATCGCCTACATGACGCCGCCCTTCGGCTACAACCTGTTCCTGATGCGGGCGATGGCGCCGCCGGAGATCACGCTCGGCGACATCTACCGCTCGATCATCCCCTTCGTGCTGGTGATGACCGTCGGCCTGGCGCTGGTCACGATCTTCCCCGACATCGCCATGTGGCTGCCCAACTGGCATTACGGCCGCTAGGTCTTTGTTCCGTACCATGGAATCGGAGCCGGCATTTGCCGGCGGGTCTCCTATGTCCCCCTCCCCCTGCCCCCTCCCACCAAGGGAGGGGGTAAGTTGTTGCCACGACAAAGAAATTTCCCTCCACCTTGATGGGGGAGGGCAGGGTGGGGGTGGAACTCACCGCCCTGACGAGGGGAATCTTGCCTCCACCTGAACGGACGATACTCTAGTCCGCAATCCGTTAAGTTGGCCTCAATCGCATCGGCGCGACCTCATACTTCGAGACGCGGCTGCGCCGCTCCTCA
>JABAOD010008437.1_pt4 | contig 10933 bp, 8 predicted proteins | sample 7062151 | NCBI WGS metagenome assembly JABAOD01 (sample SAMN14538626, study PRJNA623070) | marine sediment metagenome | biome: marine biome [ENVO:00000428]; feature: marine pelagic biome [ENVO:01000023]; material: deep marine sediment [ENVO:00002113] | place: India: Gulf of Khambhat ...
ATTGCAAAGGAAAGTGCCAGGGATAATCTCGGTCAGCATCATCCCCGGCACTGAGACCACTGCTTTGGACTTCGATACGAAGATTTCGGACCCGGAGGCCATGGACCTGGACTTTGTCAAGCTGAGAGAGTGGATCCGCACTGCTTAGTATTGGTTGTTGTTCCCTCTAACCAAGCCGGTGCCTTGTTGCGCGGACTGGAGATCTTATAGCGGTGGCTGTGAGAGCCTCCGAGGCGGCTCGAGGTCCTGGAGCATTATTGAAGCTCCCTGTCCGCCTCCGGCGGACCTGAGGCGGACAGGGAATCTTCGAAATGTAAGGAAGTTATTCCATTTATTGTAGTTCGCTCGCTAACCCCGTCCGCCTCAGGCGGACTACGGGGAATGAGCTCGCTGGAGCATTTTCAATAAACAGAACACTTTGCCAGAGAGGGTTAGAAAGTGGAAAAAGATGTGGTTTGCGGCATGGTCGTCGATGGGAAGTCGGCAGCTGCAAAAGTTGAATACCAGGCGAAGACTTATTTCTTCTGTGCCCACAGTTGCCAGGAGAAATTCGAACGTTCCCCTGACAAATACCTTGACGGTGACGGTGGGCCGCAGGATGCCCTCGAAGTCCAGGAAGCCGAGACTGGGGAGTACGTTCCAGTTGAGCAGCAGGCCGATTTAAAGAAATTGGCTTTACCCATCGCAGGGATGAGCTGCGCCAGTTGCGTCGCCAAGGTGGAAAAAGGCCTCACACAGCTCGAAGGCGTTGTGGAAGCCAGGGTGAACTTTGCTACGGAAAAGGCGGCAATTAGCTTCGATGTCAGTCAGGTCCAAATCATCGATTTGATCCAGACTATCCAGGATTTGGGCTATGAGGCCAGGGCTGAAAAGGCAACTCTGCCCGTGCAGGGGATGTCGTGCGCCTCATGCGTCAACAAGGTCCAGACAGCCCTGAGCCAGGTGCCCGGAGTTATTCGGACCGATGTGAATTTCGCCACAGAAAAGGCGACGGTGGAGTACATCCCCGGGCAGGTGACGGTCAAGGACCTAGCCCGGGCCGCGGAGGCAATCGGCTACAAAATCCTGGAGGTGGAAGAGGGGGGTGTGGTCGATACGGAGAAGCAGGCCAGGGAGGCCGAGTTCAGGAGACTGAAGGAAAAGTTCATTGTTGGCGTTGGCTTGGTGATTCCTCTATTCATTCTGGTCTACTGGGATAAACTGGGTCTTTCAAATCTCTGGTCAATGAGCAAACAGAGCAATTTTTTGATCCAGCTGCTCCTCCAGACCCCGGTTCAATTCTGGGTGGGTTCGCAATTTTACCGGGGGGCCTGGGCAGCTGCAAAACACAAAACCAGCGACATGAATACCCTAATAGCCGTGGGTACCAGTGCCGCTTATATATACAGCGTCCTCGCCACCTTTTTCCCCGGGATCTTTGCCGTAAAGGGGTTGTCCGCGGAGGTCTACTTCGATACGGCCGGGGCTATCATTGTATTGATTATTTTAGGTCGTCTTCTGGAGGCCAGGGCCAAGGGACAGACCTCGGAGGCCATCAAGAAGTTGATCGGTCTTCAAGCCAAAACTGCCATGGTCGTCCGGGATGGCCTGGAGGTGGAGATCCCCGTGGAGGAGGTCCGAATCGACGACACGGTCATCGTCCGCCCTGGAGAGAAGATTCCCGTGGATGGGGTGATCCTGGAGGGCTACTCCGCCGTGGATGAATCCATGGTGACAGGGGAGTCAATCCCCGTGGAGAAGAAGATTGGCGATGAGGTAATCGGCGCTACTATTAATAAGACCGGCACCTTCCGATTCACCGCCACCAAGGTGGGAAAGGATACTATGCTCGCCCAGATCATCAAGTTAGTGGAAGAGGCCCAGGGGTCCAAGCCCCCTATCGCCAGGCTGGCAGATATTATCTCCAGCTACTTTGTCCCTGCGGTTATGGGGATCGGGGTGCTAACCTTTGTCATCTGGTATTTCTTCGGACCGACCCCGGCTCTAACTTATGCGGTGCTTAACTTTGTGGCCGTTATGATCATAGCCTGCCCATGCGCTTTGGGCCTCGCCACCCCCACCTCCATCATGGTGGGCACAGGGAAGGGGGCAGAAAACGGAGTGCTCATTCGGAGCGGGGAGGCACTTGAGACAGCTCATAAGCTCAACGCAATTGTACTGGACAAAACGGGCACCATCACAAAGGGTGAACCTTCGGTCACGGATATTGTTGCAGCCAATGGCTATGGTGCTGAGGAGGTCCTGCGGTTGGCTGCCTCAGCTGAGAAGGGCTCCGAGCATCCCCTTGGGGAAGCCATTGTTATCAAAGCTAAGGAGACGCAACTCGAGCTAGAAACCCCAACTGATTTCAACGCCATCCCCGGCCACGGCATCGAGGCCTCCATCAGCAAGAACCGGGTTCTGTTGGGGAACATTAAATTGATGAAAGACAGACGAATTCCCATCAATGAGATGGAACAGAAGGCCGAAGCTCTATCTGGCGAGGGAAAGACCCCTATGTTTGCGGCGGTGGATGGAAAGCTCGCCGGGATCATCGCTGTGGCCGACACCTTGAAAGAGAATTCCAAAAGCGCCATTGCAAGCTTGCACCACCTTGGCCTGGAGGTCGTGATGTTGACCGGGGATAATCGGCGGACTGCTGAGGCCATAGCCGGAGAGATCGGCATCGATCGAGTCCTGGCCGAGGTCCTGCCCGAGCAGAAGACCAACGAGGTAAAAAAACTCCAAGACGAAGGGAAAAAGGTGGCCATGGTGGGCGACGGAATCAACGATGCCCCTGCACTTGCCCAGGCGGATGTGGGCATTGCCATCGGCACCGGGACCGATGTGGCCATGGAGTCGGCAGATATTACCCTGATCAGCGGCGACCTCAGGGGGGTGGTGACCTCCATCGCACTTAGTAAGGCCACCATTCGAAACATCAAGCAGAACCTGTTTTGGGCCTTTGCCTACAATACCATTCTGATACCCGTTGCTGCGGGTGTGCTTTTTCCCATTTTTGGGATTCTGCTCAACCCCATCTTCGCGGCGGCGGCAATGGGACTTTCTTCGGTGACTGTTGTTACAAATGCTTTGAGACTGAGGCGGTTTAGGCCCCCTACCCCCGAAGCAACAGGGGCAATATAGTATGCGACAATGAGTTGATATTGACGGCGAGGCTGTTGTTATAGACCATGAAGTCCAGGTTCAACCAGTTACTTGCAGGCTTCAACACTGACGCCACCGTGACCCTGATTAATCGGCCTTGCCGGATGGTGGTTCTAAACCCCTAACTGCACGGGCTCAGGAGGACTCCTGGCCCCTTTTTTATGGGACCTTTGCGATGGCTTCCTATTCCAAAGTTGCTCGGATCGCGATAATTGTAGTCCTGGTTGCTGCTATCAGCTTGCTGCATTACATTACACAATTGGGCAAGGCCTATGAACACGCGTTCTACCGGGAGCTGTATTTTCTTCCGATCATCCTGGCAGCTTTTTGGTTTGGTCTCAGGGGCGGTCTGACCACATCCTTGACTATCACTGTCCTTTATCTGCCGTTTATCTTCGGTCAGCAAGAAGGCTTTTCTCCAAGCACTTTTGACAACACAATCGAGGTCCTTCTATTTAACGTAGTGGCCGTGACACTTGGGCTTCTACGTAACCGCGAGCTGGACCACCAATGCCGGTTGCGTGAGGCCGAAGGCCTCGCTGCCATGGGCAAGGCCCTCTCCAGCGTGGCCCACGATATGAAGACACCTCTCATAGCCATAGGTGGTTACACCAGTCTTGTCCGGAAAAGACTCGTGCAGTCAGACCCAAACCGCCAGCATCTGAATGTGGTGATCCGCCAGACCCAGCGGCTAGAGGCCATGGTCAAAAAGATGCTGGACTTCTCCCGGTCCCTGCAACTGGATAAATCCCCTACCCACCTGAAACAGCTTTTGGAAGAGGTAGTGGCGGTGGTGAAGGAAGAGGCCGACAACAGCGAGGTCGGCTTGGAGATAGTTCATGCTGACGGGCTGCAGCCGCTCAATGTTGACCCTATGAGGCTGGAACAAGCCCTTCTAAACCTGGTTATCAACGCGGTACAAGCTTCAACCAACGGCGAAGTGGTCACCCTTCGGGCTATCCCCTACTGTGGCGGAGTCGCCATAGAGGTTTCGGACCGCGGCAAAGGTATCCCCAAAGATAAGAGGTCCGAGATTCTCGCCCCTTTCTTTACTACCAAGAAAGAGGGGACCGGCCTTGGCCTGCCCATAGTCAACAAAATTGTGGAGGCTCACGCCGGACGGTTGGAATTCGTGGACAACCCCGATAGGGGCGTCACCTTCAGAATCGTTTTGCCTGGTGATTAATGTTGTGCCTGCGAACTCCGGCGTGAGCGTGAGCAGTTGATGGCGGCCTCGGTATGGTTGGTACTTGACCCTGAAGTGTTTACTGAGGTATATAAAAATTTTTTGATAGAAGCTTGTTGTTTTTTGTTGGTGGATACTTTTTACGCACTTATGCGGTCCCAATATGGATAAGAAGTATTCACCCTGGCATCTTACTTCAGGTCAAATTCGGCCATCCAATCATAAAAATAGTGTTACCTTAAATACTTAAACCCATGAGCGTCCTTTGGCACAGACANNGAAGACTACTGTTGACTTGGCCGATTATCAATTCTTTTTATAGAAAATGGTCAATTTGTAAGAAAAATAGCACGAAGTCGAGGAATCTTTTTGGGTGGACTCCCAGTCTTCCCCTTGGTTTCTATAGAAAAATGAACAATCTGGCTTTCACTTTTCAAACTGTGCCTTTTAGGCACAGAACTTGCTGCTGGGGTAGGACAAACAAAACCTTAGTTGAAAGGTAGGTAAGCTATGAGTAAGCGGGCACTTGTTATAGTGGCACTAGCGGTCATCTCCGCTGCGGCCTTCTCCTTTACCTTAATGGGCGCGGTTAACGAGGCCTGGGCGTGTGGCAATATGGGCACGCCGGGAGGCGGAGACTTCGGCCCCCAGGCACGGTACCAGCCTGCGCCCTCCCCGTCTGGTAAGGAGGTTACCCAGAATCAGGCCTACGACATCCTCTCCGGCCATCTGGCCAGATTGAACCCAAATCTTGAGGTTGGCAAGGGCGTTGACGCAGGCTCCCACTTTGAGTTTGAGATATTAGTTGACGGAAAGAGAGTAGACCGGCTGGCTGTGGATAAGTCCTCCGGTATGATTAGACCAGCTAACTAGTCTGTACACTCGTAAAACGTGCGGATCGAGGTACTAGCTTTCTCATGTGAACCTCAGGAGACCGCCTGAATATTGGTAGGGCAATGATAAAGCGCATAAGACACAAAGACTTTTTCTTTCTCCTTGTACTCATTTTAGTGGTGGCGGGGATTCCCTGGGCCATCCATTCCTACGATCACCACCTTTGGCGGAACAAAGCATCTGCCGGGACCAAGGTCTTTACCTTGACTGCCCATTCCAAATTGGGTTGGCTTCCCGGTAAGGTTTATGGATATGATGCAATCACGCTGTACAGCAAGAGCCGGCCCAAGCGAAACCTGGTGCTCGAGGTGAACAAGGGCGACCTGGTGGTCCTGAAGATGACCAGCAGCGACGTGGTGCACGGTTTCAGCCTAAAGGACTTTGGCATCTTCATCGAAGACGGCATCCGGCCCGGCAAAGTTGTCACGGCGTCATTTAAGGCGGACAAGGTCGGCACTTTCACCTTTTCTTGCAATATCATCTGCGGCGACGAGCACGAGAACATGCAGGGAACCCTGGTGGTGAGCGCCTAGAATTTCAGTCCACCAGGGATTAAGGTTATGTCCTAACAGCAGCAAGACGGCGCCGCAGGGGACGGAAACTCCGTTCCGAATTCCACGGTAACGTCCACCGAATCCCCGGAGAATCTCATGGCAAGACGCAAGAAGTTCATAGGGTTGGTCTGTGCCTTTACACTCTTTGTCTCGGTTCTCTTGGTGCAACGCATCCAGGGGAATCCCGCCGACAAGAACGGTGAAAGCGCCCACACTCCCATCGCCGTGGGCCGGGTGGTCTCCCAGTATGGATCTGTGGCAGATGCCCGCGTCAGGGTACCGGGACAGGATGATGTCACCTTCAGCGACGCCCGGGGTCGCTTTGCGGTCGAGGGGGTTCTGCCCTGGTGGACTAGGCCCATGGTTACCGCCGGCAAGGAAGGCTGGTTTAATAATGGCGCCGCACTAAACAGGTTCGGGCTGGTTGGCGACATTTCGCTTCGCCCCGTTTTCCTGGCCGACAATCCCAACTACCGCTTTAATTCGCCCAAGGTCTGCTTTAACTGTCACAGCAAGGTTACTCGCATCTGGGATAAGTCAAAAATGGCCCACACCACCGCAAACTCGAAGCTCTTAGACATGTACTACGGCACAGACGCAGAAGGTAATCCGGGCCAAGGTGAGGGCTACCGGTTGGATAATCCGCGGAGCAACGGCAACTGTGCCACCTGCCATGCTCCCTCTGCCGCTGCGGCTAGCCGTTGGTCTTTAGACTTGAAAGAGGTCTTGGATTCGCCCCGCACTGAATGGGAAGGCGTTAGCTGCGAGTACTGCCACAAGGTTAGGAAGGTAGTGGAAGATCCCTCGACGCCAAGTGGGTTCGCCGCTATCCTGGAAAGGCAGGCTCCCGTGCGGGGGAGTTCCATCCTGGTCTTCGGCCCTTATGACGACGTGGTGGTCCCGCCAATGGCCGCCTCCTACAGCCCTCTGTACGATTCTGGCCGCTTCTGCTCCACATGCCACAGCCACCGGAAGAGGTTGGCATTTGGTAAAACCTGGGACCGACGGAAGATCTACTCCGATGAGGAGTGGGCCGGCTTCGGTTTTCAGGACGACACTATTCTGCCCATCCAGACCACCTACCAGGAGTGGAAGCACTGGCAAGAAAGCCTGCCGGTTGAAGATCCCAACAAAGAAAAGAAGTGCCAGCAGTGCCATCTGAGCTGGCAGAAAAAACTTCTGCCCTATGACAACTTCGTAGTGGAAGGGGGGGCCCGCCGCATGTGGGGCACCTACCGTTCGCCCGAGCAAATCCGGCCGCATCACTTCGAGGGCGGCACCAAAGCTCAATTGCAGAATGCCTTGGCCATGGAGATCGAGGGTGAAACGCAAGGGAACGAGCTTCTGCTCAAGGTTCATATCTCCAACACCAACGGCGGCCACTGGGTGCCCACCGGTGAACCCATGCGCAGCGTAATGCTTCTGGTGGAGGCTCACGATTCCGAGGACAGAGCCCTGAAGCTAATTAGCGGCAGCCGTTTGCCCGACTGGGCCGGAAAGGGAAAGCTGGGAAAGGGTGACTATGCTGGTCATCCCGGGGCGGTGTTCGCCAGAGTGCTTGCCGACGAAGCAGGCAATTTGAACGTGCCCTTCTGGCGGGCTTCCAAGATTGCCTCTGACACTCGCATACGGCCGAAGAAGACTGTTACCCTAGAATTTGTCTTTGCATTGACGGATCCAGACGACGAGCCCACCGGCGAGGCCAGCCTCATCTATCGACCGGTACCGAGGCCCGTGGCCAAGGCAAAAAAGTGGCCATTGGAAGATATCCCAATAATTCGTAAAGCCTGGTAACCTGAGGAATAGTTGCGATGAAAAGACATGCGAATACTGTACTAGTTTTGACCGTCAGCCTACTATTGGCCACGGCCGCCAGAGGTTGGGCCGGCAATATCGTCGGCGTGGTGAAACCACAGGGTCTGCGGACGGCGGAAAACATTCTCGTCTATGTAGTGAAGGCCCCCCCCTTGTCTGTGGACGCCACCCAGGTTAGATACCTGATGGACCAGAAACAGCTGACCTTCATCCCATACATTCTTCCCGTTTTAGTTGGCGCCAGGGTAGATTTTCCTAACAACGACGAGGTTGCTCACAACGTCTTTTCCCTCTCCCGGGCCAAGAAGTTCAATCTAGGTAGTTACAAGCCCGGCGNNCAGCCCGGGATGGTGGATCTCCGCTGTGACGTGCACCAGGAGATGAACGCTTATATCCTGGTGCTCAAGAACCCCTACTTCGCCGTCACCGACAAACAAGGGCGTTTTACCATTCCAGACCAAAGTGCTCTAGAGGCGCAAGGCCTCAAGGGCGTGCCGCCCCTACCACCCGGCGAGTACCTGGTCAAGACCTGGCACGAGAAGCTCAAGACAGCCAAGCAGAAGGTGGAGGTCTCCGCTAACGCTCAAGCCTCCATAGTATTGAAACCCAAGCGAGGAGCGTCAGGCGTCCTCTACAAGTAAGTTGGAGGCTGCATGTAAAGTTGCCAGCCACGCGTCGACTGGGACAGCACCCAAGGCCACAAACTCTTACAATTGGTTTTGACGAATACACAAGAGCTTATCCTAAATGGTGAGCAACCTGACTATGTCTAGAAAGAAAGCTCTTATAGGGATACTTTTGGCATTGGCTGTGGCAGTGGTCGTGCCGCTATCTCTCCGTCTTACGGCTCATCAGCCTAAGACGCATGTCATCGAGATTACCGCAAAAAAGTACGGCTACTCACCAGCCAGGATAAAAGTCAACCAGGGTGACAGGGTGGTCCTGCGGCCAACCTCCACGGACGTAACCCATGGTTTCTTGCTGGATGGGTATGATTTGGATGCAGTGATAAAGCAGCAAGGCATGGCATACCTCAAATACACNNCACCTGGACCGACGACGAGGGCAACCAATACACAGACTGGGACAAGGTGCGTGAGATCGAGTTCGTTGCCGACAAAAGCGGAAAGTTCACCTTCCGCTGCAACCAGACCTGCGGCAACCTCCATCCTTTTATGACTGGAGAACTGGTAGTTCAGGTTAATACCCCCTATCATCTCGCCACCTCTCTGTCTGTTTGGCTCACTTTCAGCCTGCTTCTGTGGTTCAGCACCGGTCACGGCTCAAAGACCCAGCCTTCCTGGCGGCTAAACCTATTGGAGGCGGTGCCCCTGCTTAAACAGGTAGTAAAAGCACGCAGCTTTCAGTTTTTGGTCATTTTGCCCAACCTGGTTTTCTTTTATCTTTTTGTGCTCAGCGCCCTTTGGGGCAGCCCGGTGGGTAACCGCAATATAGCTATCATCTTTGTCTGGATTTTGTGGTGGGCGCTGCTTAAAACGGTTCTGTTACCTCTGGGGGGGAGAGTCTGGTGCCTCATATGCCCTCTGCCCGCACCTGGCGAATGGCTGGCAAGGAAAGCTCTCACTGCAGTGCGGTATCTGGAAAAGCCGGTGCGGGGACTCCACCATCGCTTTTTGGGGTTGAACAAGGACTGGCCCACCGTTTTAAGCAATATCTGGCTTCAGAACGGACTCTTCCTGGTGCTCATCTCCTTCGGCATCATTCTTTTGACCCGTCCGGTGGCCACGGCAATCGTTTTTTTGATGATAATCCTTGCTCTCACTCTAGGCTTGTCCCTTGTCTTTCGCGGCCGGGTTTTTTGTCTCTACTTTTGTCCGGTGGGTGGCTTCCTGGGCACCTATTCTATGGCGGCCTGCACCGAACTGAGGGTTGTGGATCCAGAAGTCTGCAAACACCATAAAGAAAAATGCTGTCTGGTGGGCGGAGAGAACGGCTGGGGCTGCCCCTGGGAACAGTACACCGGCAACATGGACCGGAACAACTACTGCGGTCTCTGCACCGAGTGCATAAAGAGCTGCCCCAAGGACAATGTGGGTATCTTTCTGAGGCCCTTCGGTTCTGACCGAAACCTGAAGAGCTTCGACGAAGTGTTCAACGTGCTCATCATGCTTATGGTGGCCCTAGTTTTCACCGTCACCATGCTGGGTCCCTGGAACGGGATCAAGCAAGCGGCNNCCCTTTCTCCTCTACCTAGGCAGTGTAATGAGCTTAACCGTGATAATTTTTCCTGGCATCTTCCTACTTGCCAGCAAGAGTGCTCATCGTCTGATTGGAGGGCAAGTGAGCTGGAAAGAGTTTTCTTACCGCGCAGCTTACATTTTCATCCCTGTGGGCATCTTCGTATGGATCGCTTTCAGCCTGCCCCAAGTGATGATTAATTACTCCTACATTTTCTCGGTGCTCTCCGACCCCCTGGGCCTGGGGTGGAACCTTTTTGGCACCGCCGACTACCCCTTCAAACCCTTCCACCCTGAGACCATCCCTATAATTCAAGGCGTGCTGGTGCTGGTAGGCCTTTTCTTCGGTCTAAGCCGTGGTTTCTCGAGCTTAAAGGAAGTGCTGAGCAGCAGCCAGGGGATCAGGGCCATGATAGTCCCATCACTGCTGGCCGTCGGAGTGGTTAACGTTTTTCTTAGGCTTTTCATGGGATAACATTACGGCTGACTGCAGCAAGTATCGGAGACTCATCATTTCGTTCCTGATAACCTCGAGGGCTCGAACACAATTCTTCACAAACTCAACTCTTACACTTTCTTCACAACGACCAGAGTGATATCGTCCTGTTGTGGAGCTGTTTGCCGATGATTGCCGAGAGCGTCGGTTATGGCTTGAACTATTTCCTGGCTAGAATCATTTCTGCATTGCCGAATGATTTTCCGCAGACGTTGTTTGCCAAACCTCTCCCCTTGGGGATTTTCAGTTTCCCAAATTCCGTCAGTGCCAATGAGTACGATCTGAGCGTCGGTCCATACCTCATGTGTGTGTTCTTCAAATGACCATGTCTCATCAACTCCGAGTGCAATGCCGTTTCCGTGTAATTCGTCAAACAAGTCCCTGGATGGATCATACACGATAGCCGGTTCGTGTCCTGCTCTCACCCACCGTACCTCCCGGTTTCCGGAGTCAAGTAACATGAAAAACAGGGTCATGAAATTACCCGTTTCCTCGGTGTCAATGCACAGAAGGCGGTTCACGTCGGTTATCATTTGCTGAAGACTGCCTTGGTGCCCAGCTCTGCTACGCAGAAGGGCTCGCACGGTGGTCATCAGCAACGCAGGGGCGATTCCATGTCCTGCTACGTCACCGACTGCGACAC
>JABAOD010016752.1_pt1 | contig 10933 bp, 14 predicted proteins | sample 7062151 | NCBI WGS metagenome assembly JABAOD01 (sample SAMN14538626, study PRJNA623070) | marine sediment metagenome | biome: marine biome [ENVO:00000428]; feature: marine pelagic biome [ENVO:01000023]; material: deep marine sediment [ENVO:00002113] | place: India: Gulf of Khambhat ...
GCAATTAAAGAACGAAGGCCCGTTGCCGTTCGAAACCTGGCAGCACTGGCGCGCCTGCATTGAATGCAAATCGCCATGAAAGCTCGCCATCAATCTTGTATCCGACGCGGCAAATGCCAAGGGCACCTTCCTGAAAAACTGCAATGATCTTGCCGCCTTCTTTGACCTGTTGCAACAGGGCTTCAGGCATGTGCTCTACGGCCCCCTGCAGAACAATCACGTCATAGGGGCCATGTTTCGCGTCACCTTCGGCCAGAGAGCCTTCGATCACCGCAGCATTATCCACACCCTGCTCTGACAGGATGGATTGGGCATCGGCGACCATCGTGGCGTCCTCTTCGACCGCGACGACTGCCTCGGCCATACGAGCAAGAACCGCAGTCGAGTACCCAAGGCCGCATCCGATATCGAGCACCAATTCATCGGGCTGAACGTCCAGCGCGTCCAACATCTTCGCCAGAACCCGCGGATCCAAAACCACCCGATCGCCACCAAGTGGCACATTTTCACCCATATAGGCCGCCTCGCGCTGTTCGTCAGGAACATAGAGTTCACGGGGAACCGACAACATCGCCTCGATGATCGGGAATTTAGTCACATCCGAAGGTCGAATCTGGGTGTCGACCATCATGCGGCGGCGGGTGGCGAAATCTGTCATCTTTTCAAAGGCCCCTAACGTGGTTCCGAGTCCGCACACCCATGCCACATAAACGCGGCAGCAGCAATATCCCCTCCTGCGGCAGAAGCGCTTGCGCCCGGAATTCCCTTGCGCTATGTCAGCCGAACACTTCGGCGAGTTGGCGGAGTGGTGACGCAGCGGATTGCAAATCCGTGTACACCGGTTCGATTCCGGTACTCGCCTCCAAATAAAATCAAAGGCTTAGGCGGAAACGCCTGAGCCTTTCTTCGTTTTTAGTCTCTTTTTAGTCACTTAAATGCTGATGTTCCTGGACGTCCCAGATGTTCAGCTATGTACTTGGATTCGCTGAGGCTTGTTTTCCAAGTCGAGATAGAATGCTAAACTGATTTGGCCTGGGTATTGTCGCAACCTGGGACATCGCGATGCTCCTCAGATGAGGAGAAATCGTGATGAGGATTTTGTCGAAACGTCAGCTGAAGGAGCTGGTTCTTTATTCACCGCAACACATCGCACGCCTGGAAAAGGCAGGCCAATTCCCAAGGAGGGTACAGCTGGGCCCGAACAGGGTGGGGTGGGTTGAACGTGAGGTATTGGATTGGCTTGAACAACGGTTGTCTGATCGGGAGACCCCACCCGACACTCCTGCATAGGAGCCGGGTGGTCAGGTGTGCACAGCCTGGCCACCCAATTGACCCTCAAACTAATCCTGCAACGACAGATTCAAGTGCCCTGCTCTAGTCCACGCCCCTTCAAACAGCGTGTGATCAATCCCACGCGCGATTTGTCTCGGATCGACGACTTTAACAGCCATTGACTGGCGCACGCGGTTTGAACACGTCCCAAGCAGATCAAGAAACCTGTCCTGCCGTGTCCTACCGGAGAGTACCCAGAGAACGACAAGGTTTGCGTTGAGACCGTAATGCGACTTATGGCGTCTTGCCTCGATGACATCGGCATTGTCCTCGATCGACCGTTTCAGGCTCTTGCGTGCGGCTGAGGATTGGAGAGGTTCAGTTCCTCTATCGACCTCCAGCATAAACGCGCGAAAGCTGCCGCCATAGTCAAGCGCGAACAACTGGTCGGGAATGAGTTTGCCGCGTTCCATCGGGACCTCAAACGAGGCACCCTGCATNNTGCTTGGCGAGAATGGTATGAGCTGGAATGTAGCGCACACCGGCTCGCGCGGCGGCAATCTCGATGGAACTGGTCACGCAAGACGTCATGTACCCGTGCCACCAATGACCAGTTGGGCGCACATTTGGCTCAACCTGCCCCAAGTCATACAGATGGTCGCGGGCACGCTTCGTGAGATCATAGATAAACGGGTTGAAATCCGCGTGTTCTGTTTCGCGCTGTTGCTGAGGCAGACTCAGAAAACCACCAGACCGCAACTTCTGCATCTGCCGCAGTGCCGTATCCTTGCAACGATGGGTGTCGCTTGTCAGGTCATAGAGATACTGCGAGGATTGCGGGCCGTGCCGCTCGATATGTTTAAGCCAACGGAGCTCACGAGTCGTTGGCCTCACGCCTGCCTGTGGCGCTATGTGATGGAATGTTGATCTGCCAAGACTGTCCGCTTTGCCCATAATGAAAAATTATCAGATTAAGTCGCTCACAGGGTCACGGTCGGCCCGATCCTATCAGTCACGTCAGAGTTCGTCCTGATCGCGCCGGTGGGCTATTCGGCAGTGATCTGAAAATTCGTTGCTTTTGATCGCCTCGGGGCTGGTCACAGCAGCGCCTCTGATGCTGTTCTCTTACGCGGCGCGCCGGATTTCTTATGCCACCGTCGGGTTGATGCAGTAATTCAACCCGACCATCCACTTCCTTCTGGCCGTGACGATATTGGGTCAGGTGATTACCCCGTATCACGCAATTGCCTTACATTTGATCTGGTTGTGGCTCGGCATCTATTCCGCTTCGGCGGTCAGGGCCAACAGAGCTTGGCAGAAGGGTATCAGTAGCGGTTCAAAATAGAGGTTTTAGATCAAAGCCATAGGCTGTACCCATGCCCCCCCTCGGTGAAATTCATTAGTGTAAACTGTCACTGGACACGCGCGCGTCGCTGCCGCAGGTTGCGTGTGATCTTGGAGTTCCCAATGAAAATCGCTCGCNNCTTCGCAACAAAGCTACCTCTATCGCACCGGCTTGATGCTGGCTGCGATGCTTTTCTATGCGGTTGCGGATTCGTCCGCCAAAGCTCTGTCAGAACGGATCGATGTTTCGCTTGTGATGATTGGTCAAGGGTTCGGCGGCGCCCTGCTTTTCCTGCCGATCAGCATCGCACGAAGAGNNATCTGGGCAAGCTGCTGTCCTGGCCCGTCCTTATGCGCAATATCGCAGAGTTCGTGGCACCTTTCTGCATTCTTACAGCGATGGTCGTTACGCCACTGGCAATTGTGGGGTCGTTGATCCAGCTGCAACCGTTGTTCGTGCTGGCCTTGGCCGCGTTCTTTCTTAAAGAGACAATCGGCTGGCATCGCTGGACTTCGGTGATCGTGGGTTTTGCCAGCGTGCTTTTGATCCTGCGGCCCGGGACCGAAGGCTTTAACCTTTGGGCCGGGATCGCGGTATTCGGTGTCTTTTGGCTGGCTGTGCGCGACATCGCCACGCGACGGATCNNCGTTTTGCTAACGGCGATTTCATTTGCTGTGCAGGGTTTGTTCGGGCTCCTTCTGGCCTTGTTGCAGGATGTAGAGCAGACGCCTGCAGGGTCCGACTTTGCGATCATGGTGATGCTGGTATTTGCGGCGGGAATGGCCTTTAGCCTGACGACGATTGTTCTGCGTACCGGAGATGTCGCAGCGGTCACGCCGTTTCGCTATTCGCGGCTGGTGTACACTCTGGCGATCAGCATGATCTTTTTTGGTGAACGTCCGGATATCTGGGTGCTGACCGGCGCGACGATCATCACTGTCTCGGGGCTGTACNNCTAGGTGCCTTAGCTTGTCCTTAGATCAAATCCGCACAACCGATCAACCAGCCCCCTGACCCGGTCAAGCCGGTCCAAGTTCCACACCGCATCGACCAGCGCTAAACGGGCAGGTGCTCCGAAAGCCGTCGGCCAAAGCGCCTCAAGCTTTGCTTCCAGCTCTGCATCGCTCAGCGGATTCTCGACGTGTCCTTTGGGCTGTACCGTTTCTGCTGTCCCCACCTCGCCATGTGCACCCTCTATCGAAATGCGAGTGCGCGTTTCCTTGGGGTAGCGGTCAGAAAGATCCTGCGCTTCTGTAACCTCTATCCGTTGCATAAAGTCGCGCAAAGATGCGTCGGTCAGTCGATCGGTTGCATAGTCGTCAGGTCGCAAAGCCCCGGTCATCAACACCGTACCCACCACAAACGGAATGGAATGATCGGCAGTCTCACGGTTTTCAGGGCGCCAGCGACTTGGATCGTTGGCCATGACGCGAAACGCTGTTTCATAAGTTTCCACGCGGACCATGCGGACATCTTCCGGGGGGATCTGTCCGACAAGCGACATGGCTGCATCCACAGCGGATTGCCCGTGGTAACAGACTGGATAAGCCTTCAGATGGGTGTTGGTGATCCGCGCGAGATTGAAGACCATTTCGAAATCGCCCACGAGATCCTTAAGTCCTGACNNAAAACTCCGTTTGGACCGGTCAGGCCCTCACCAGCCAGTTGCGCGGCGAACACGCCATTTTTGGCGGCATTCGGTCCTGCAAGGGACTTCCAATCAGACAATTTGCCTTGTCGTACATTGTACAAGTTCACGTTCGCGCCAAGCGCCAGCGCCTGTTCGGTCATGGCGGCATCCAGCCCAAGGATGCGACTTGCCCCGGCAGCGGCGCCAAGCGCGGCGGCAGTGGATTGATCGACGGCCCTTTTCTGAAAGGCGACCGCATCACACAGCCCGCCGTATACCGCATAGGCGGCAGCGATGGCGACAATCAATGTGCGCCCGTCGGCCCCCTTTGCTTCGGCCAATGCAATAAGCGCGGGGATCATATCACTGGGATGACCGGCAGCCTTGCTTAGGATCGTGTCACTAAGATCAAGGTAGCGGACCATCGTCCCATTCGCGAGCCCGACAAGCTCTTGCGCTCCCGGAACACCCGTAAACCAGACGCGAGCGGTTTCCTTTCCCGAAGAGCCTTCGGCGATGCGTCGCATTGTGGCAGACAGAGGATAGGAAATTGCCCCCGCCGCACAGGCGATACTGTCCATGACCCGCCGCTTGGTCTGATGAACCGTATCGTGGGCCAGGGTGTCAAACGTCATCGATGCCAAAGTGGTCGCTAGGTACTTGGTGGTCACGTCCATAAGCCGGTCCTTTCGCCTTCGTTTCACGTCAACAGGCGCATGATGTCGGTGACGTCTTCCAGTGTATCCATGTTCCGGATCAACGCGATGGATCTGTCGACATCTCCCACCGCGACCGGTTTGGCCGAGAACGAAACCGCCTCGCGGAATTTCTGTTCGATATAGCGCCAATCCATTGGGGCCTCGGCCTCGCCGGGAACATCGGTGCCGACGCGTTCGAAGCTGCGCCCGTCGCGTGTGGTCACGCTGATCCGGCCAAGCGGCAGCTTGCCGGCCCAATCGCCGGTGGGGTCCGGTTCCGCGGTGATCCGGGCTGCGACCTGCAGTACCTTTGGGTCCGCCATGGCACTGTCCGTAAAATCGGCCAGCCCCACCGTGCCGCGCACCGCCGCGACCGCCACGCAATAGGGGATCGAGAATTTGGCGTCTACCGGCACCTTGGGGGCGCGGCGTTCCTCGATCGGTGTGCAAAGGCGCATCTGGAAGTCGCCCGCATAGATCGTGACTTGCGCCAGATCGTCCGGCCGCAGGCCTTGTTCCCGCATCAAGCTGGCCATCGCATGGATATAGGAATGGCTGACTCCACAAGAAGGCCACGCTTTGAACAATACGTCCCTCCCGGTGTAGTCTTGCCCCATCCGGTCGAGAATAGCCGCGCGGTCATATGCGCCATCCAGATAGGTGTTAAAGAAACCCGCAGGCCCTTCAAACGTGCTGGCCGGGCCGATGACGCCGCGTTCTGCCAGAAGCCCGGCAAGGGTGGCCTGTTTTGCGACAAACCCGGCATACATGCCACGCAGGTCGCTACCCGTACCATAGGCCAACTCTAACGTACCTGACGCCTGATTACCGGCGATCCCGAGGGCGCTGACAGATTTGTCATGGTCCAGTCCCATCACCCTCGCCGCTGTGGCCGCCGCGGAATATACGCCGACGATGGTCGTCAGATGCCAGTCCTGCTTCCAGACAACATTTCGGCGCAGTCGCAGGAACATGTCTTGCCCAAGCGCCGTTGCCGCGATCATCTCGCGCCCGGAAAGACCACCTGCGCGTTCTGCCAAGGCAAACGCGACCGGCACGATCGAGCTTGACGGGTGGTGCCCCTCGGGCGCGTGATCGTCGAAGTCCAGGCAATGCGCCATGGCCCCGTTCAGGAAGGCAGCATTCAGCGCGGGTACCCTGCCCCCGAACCCCAGAACCGAGGACTCTTCCCGGCCGGCCATTTCGAAGGTCAGGTCCGCCACCGGCTTGATCCCCGACGTCAGGGAACTGGCCGCGATCATGACGCCAAGCGTGTCCATGATGCTTTGCTTTGCGCGTTCGCGTGAGGCCGGCCCGATCCCGTCATACGTGGTTTGGGTAATCAGTCGGGCAAAATCATGCGAGATATCGGTCTGGTCGCTCATACTGGTAAGAGATCCTGTGGGTTGGATTAGGCCGACCGGCGCTTGTACAAAATCTTATTTCCTGTACCGTTTCACCCTTCTGGTTTTTGAATTCGCGTTTCATCTGCACGACGCCCTTGTCGGGCTTGCTGGTTTCGTTCTTGGCCATAACGGTCATCTCGGCGTGGATGGTATCGCCGTGGAAGACTGGTTTCAGCATACGCCAGCCGTCGATCTGCAACAGGGCTAGAAGCGTGCCGTCATTCACACCCGAAGCGTACTGAAGGCCGCCCACAATGGCATAGACCAACGGACCGTGGGCAATCGGTTCTCCGAACTGGGTGTTCTCGCAGTATTCCCAGTTTGTGTGGACCTCGTTGAAGTCACCCGAAAGGCAGGCGAAGTTCACGATATCGGTCGAGGTGATCGTGCGTTTGGGCGTTTGGATTACTTCTCCGACTTCGAAGTCTTCCCAGTACTTTCCGCGTACGGCAGTCGTCATAGTTTTAGTCCTTTGTTTCCGATGTTCGATTAACTCTGTGCCGCGCCCGCCCGCAGCCTAGGCGCATTGGAATTCCATCTGCGCACGCTTTTGGCGGCGGCGTTGACGTGACGAGGGGATGCGCAACATGTCCCGATATTTCGCGACGGTCCGGCGTGCGACGTCGATCCCGGCATCTTTCAAAGCGGCCACGATTTGATTGTCGCACAGAACAGTTTCCGCCGTTTCACTATCGATCAGGTTGCGGATCTGGTGGCGGACAGTTTCTGCGGAGTGATCTACGTCGGACCGTGTCCCCGCAATTGCGTTCGAAAACAGAAACTTTAACTCGAACATGCCATGTGAGGTCATGACGAACTTGTTGGCGGTTGCCCGCGAAACGGTGGATTCGTGATAACCGGTTACATCTGCGACCTCTTTCATCGACAAGGGGCGCAAGTGCTGAGGACCATAGCGCAGGAAAGCGGCCTGATGGCTTGCGATCTCGGTTGCGATTTTCAGAAGGGTCTTGGCCCGTTGATCAAGGGAACGCGCCAAAAAATTCGCGCTGGTCATGCAATCGGCCACGAAACGTCGATCTTCGTCATTGGTGCTGACGCGTTTGATCTGCGACAGGTACTGACGATCCACAAGCACGCGGGGCAGCAGGTCAGAGTTCAGCTCGACCCGTATACCGCCGTCGGCCCCATACTGGATCAGGACATCCGGAAGGGCGGGCATGACCGGGTCGTTGTCAAAATTGTTTCCGGGCTTAGGATTGAGTGATTTGATCCGACGCACCATTGCGATCACGTTGTTCGGGTCGGTGCGTGTCACCAAAGCAAGCTTGGGAATGTCATAGGTCGCAAGAAGCGGCAGGTTGTCCAGTAGCCGCTCCATCGGTGCCGACAACTCGTCACGGTCGGCAAGCTGCAGGCGAAGGCACTCGGCCAGGGACCGGGCCCCGACACCGGCGGGGTCAAACCCCTGCACGACTTGCAGGACCTGTTCGACATGTTCTTTGCTTGTGCCCAGCATCTCTGCCAGCAGATCAAGATCGGTCCGCATGTAGCCGTCGGGGTCGATATTCTCGACTATCTCGACGGCGATCGCGTGATCGGGTGCCTCGCGGAACGAAAAGCCAATTTGGCGATGCAGATGCTCCCGCAACGTGATTTCTGCGCTGCATGTGGCTTCAATCGCTTGATCGGGATCGATGAAAGATCTTACCGCGCCGCCGGCACCAGACGGCGCGGACTTCCAAGGCTGGTCGAAGGACGGTGCCGACGATCGGCCCATCGCATCAGAGGTCGCGACAGCAGTCTGGGAGAGAACTTTGCTGTCGGACGCTTGAGCGGGTGCCATTGGTTGTTTGAGTTTGATGAAGGGGTTCCGCTCTGCCTGATCTTCGATATAGGCGTTTAGCTCGTCATGGCGGAACTGCAGAATGCGCAGTGATTGGATCAGGCTGTTTGAAACGGTAAGCGTTTGTTTTTGCTGTATTGCGGTACTGCGATCGAGATACATTTAGGTCCTCCCCAACCGGTTCTGGGCAGCAGCGATTTGCCGCCCCCTTTGCAAGGCGGCCGCAAGGCCGCCCCGCGCATATGTGTCAACTTTTCTCGACAAAGGACCGGGTGCGGATCATCCGGGTCGAGGTGTAGCGGATGGCGGTTTCCCCGCTCTGGTTCCGAACCTCGTGATCGGTTATAACCACGCCGCGATCAGGCTTGCTGGTCACGCGTTTGGATTTCAGCGTGATGAAGTTGGTGATCGTGTCCCCGGCAAATGTTGGCTTCAGGAATTTCGGGTTTACCTCCATCGCAAAAATACCGCGACGACGGGTGATGCCAGCGTTTAGGCAAAGCCCCTCGGCCAAAGCCATCACGAACATCCCCGGGGCCATACGGCCACGGTAGTTCTTGCTGGCATAGTCGGCATTCCGGAATGTCGGCGTGTTATAGCCACACAGGTCGACGAAGGTCGTGATCATCTCATCCGTAATCGTCAAACTATCCGTCTGAAACGACCAGTCGTCGGTATATTCCTCGAAGTAATACCCGATTTCCATGCGCCTACCTCAGTACGACCGCGGCATGCCAAGCACGTGCTGGCTGACATAGTTCAGGACCATGTTGGTCGAGATCGGCGCGATCCGGTAACGGCGGGTTTCGCGGAAGCGGCGCTCGATGTCGTATTCGCGCGCCATACCGAAACCGCCATGGGTCTGCATACAGTCATCGGCCAGCATCCACGCGGCTTCGGACGCCAGCATCTTTGCCATGTTCGCTTCTGCGCCGGCGTTCTCGTTCCGGTCGTATTTCTCTGCCGCTTGCCAGCGCAGCGCCGAGGCCGCCATCAGATGCGAATAACCCTTGGCAATGGGGAATTGAACACCTTGGTTCTGGCCAATTGGTCGGCCGAACATGACGCGTTCGTTGGCATAGCGCACAGCTTTTTCGGTGAACCACAGACCATCACCGATACAGGCCGAAGCGATCAAAACACGCTCTGCGTTCAGACCATCCAAAAGATAGCGAAAGCCTTTGCCCTCTTCGCCGATCAGGCTGTCCTCGGGGATTTCCATGTCGTCATAGAAGACTTCATAGGTGTGGTGATTGAAGATCAAATCAATCTGTTTGGTTTTGATCTGCTCTGGCTTCACTTCGCGCTTGTCGACAAGGAAGATCGACAGGCCCTGAAACGGTTTGCCCTCGGGCGCATCGCTTGTCCGGGCCAAAACGATGAAATAATCGGTGTGGTCCATCCGCGAGGTCCAGACCTTCTGGCCGCGCACGATCCATCCTTTGCCGCCGCGCCGTGCGCGGGTTTTGATCTTGGAGGTATCGGTGCCAGCATCCGGTTCGGTCACCGAGAAAGACTGTAAGCGGACCGAGCCATCGGCGACCTTAGTCACGACGTTCTTTTTCTGATCTTCCGAGCCGTGGCGCGACAGGATACCCATCATGAACAGCTGGCCGTGGATCATCGAAGCTGTCCCGCCAGAGCGGTTGATCTCTTCCGCGCAGACGGCAGCCTCGCGGACACCGAACCCCATTCCGCCATATTCTTCCGGCACCATGATCGCTCCGAGTCCGGCGGCCATTGCGTCTCGGATGAATTCGTGCGGGAACCCGGCCTTCGCGTCCAATTCGCGATAGTATTCGTCCGGGTAACGGCTGGTTACGTTGCGCGTCGCCTCTTGCACGTCTTTCAGCGTGCCTTCGTATTGTGGTTCAAGTGCTTCCAACATCTTGGGTGTCCTTGTGTATTTTGTCTTGTTGTCAGGTGCTTTCGAGGGTCACCGCGCCGAACGCGCCGGATCGTTCCAGTCGCTTCCGAGCCGCGACGTCAAAGCCGTACTGCGTCAGGATCTCGTCCCGATGCTGATCAAGCCTTGGCAGGGATTTGCGATAGTTGGGGTCGGTCAGGCGGGTCGGGTCAATCGGTAGCTTCAGCTCTCCGCCAATCCCGTCGTCGGCCATTTCGAACGCCCCGCGCATCGCGTAATATTCGTTGTTCATCGTTTCGGGAATCGACAGGATGCCAGCGACGGGTACATCGACCCCTTCAAAAATCTTCGTTAGTTCGTCGCGCGTGTGCTGCGACGTGAAATCTTCGGTCAGGGCGACGACCTCGGCGGTGCGTGCCGCCCGGTCGAGATACAGCGCATAGCGCGGATCGGTACCCAGTTCCGGCTTGCCGATACCAATGCAGAACTGCCNNTCCTTTGCCCGGAACGTGCCATAGGGCACGCCATTGTAATTGTTCGGGCCCGCTGCTTCTTTGACCGTTTCGTCGGCTACCTGCGCCCGCACGACAGGAGAGCCGACCATGGGCAACATGCTTTCGGCCAGCGTGATGTCCAGCACCCGGCCCTTGCCGGTCTTCTCCTGCAGTCGCAAAGCCAAAAGCGCAGCCGAATGGGCGGTCATGCCTGCCGCGACATCACCCAAAGCGAAACCGCACCAAACTGGGCGGCCGTCATGGTCACGCGCCAGCCCGGTCGAACCTGACAGCGCTTCGCCCACCATGGCCAGCCCGGCACGACCTTCGTACGGGCCTGCGTTCTTGTAACCAAAGCCGCTGATGACGATGATAACCAAATGCGGAAAATCTTTATGCAGGGTGTCAGGGTGCAAC
>JABAOD010003175.1_pt6 | contig 10932 bp, 15 predicted proteins | sample 7062151 | NCBI WGS metagenome assembly JABAOD01 (sample SAMN14538626, study PRJNA623070) | marine sediment metagenome | biome: marine biome [ENVO:00000428]; feature: marine pelagic biome [ENVO:01000023]; material: deep marine sediment [ENVO:00002113] | place: India: Gulf of Khambhat ...
GCCTTTTCCGGAGGCCCATCTTCCTTCGGGAGGTCAGGGAGTGCGGGTTTCCCCGTGGGTACGACTCGATGATGGTGGAGCAGGAGGAGCGGCAGGAGGCCAGGAAGAGCCTGATGAAGGTCGGCATAAAGATACCCTTGAGCGAGTCGGCCTACAAGGCTCCCGAGAAGCGGGACGACAGGAGGGAGGAGATCCTGGTCCGCCTTGTGCTAGAGCGGTTTGGCGCCTCGGATCTCGTGCTCGAGACGATGCAGACGCGTCTGGAGCAGGGTAAGCCTGAGAGCTAGGCCGCTGGAGTCGACGGTCCACCTGGTCTCCAGGGAACCAGGGGCTTCCTCGGCCCCGCACCCCCACGAGCGACGGTAGCCCGCGGTAAGGCTGCTCACTTCCGTGCCTGACCCGGTTCCCACGGTGAAGGAGGGGTCCCTGGCCCTCCGGCCAGCTTCCCAACCAGCCCCGCCCCCGCGGGACAGGACGTCAACGTTCACCCTCTGGACTGGAGACCATCGGATTGCGTCTTCTCCAGCTGTCGGCCCCGCATATCGACGATTTCGGTGTACAAGGGGACGCCGAGCCCCCCGCCCTAGCCTAGCCTAGAGAAATGGGACTCCTGGCGTATTTAACTTTCCATGACCTTGGCCGAGGAGCGGTAGCGTCGTGAAAATCGAGCCTGCATCGAGTCCAATCCACGGAGCCTTGAGCCTGGCGCCCGCTAGGAAAGGCGACTGCTATCGCCAGCCTGCGCTGAACAGGTTAATGAACACGCGGGTGAGGAGAAAACCGATGGCGAAGGTGATGAGGATGAGGGCGGCCACCTTTGCCAAGAAGCGGAGTCTCTCCCTGGTCAGGACCCATCGCCGGTTCGAAACCATCTAGTTCCTCCATAGGCCGGGGGGGCATAGCCGTTGTGCTCATTGGTGACCGGCCCGGCCCCTGAGCCGAAACCGGCTATCTACTTCCCCATCAGCTTGATGATCGCCTCAGCCGGTTCACCGTTGCACTCCTGCAAGGCCTTTCTGGCGTCCTCGGCGGAAGCCCCAGTTCTCTCCATCACCAGTTCGATGTCCTCCCCTGGGATGGTGGGCCCCTCACTTTCCCGCTCCACCACCTCCGCCTGGCCCACGACCTGATAGATGTGCTGTCCTTGGACGTTCATCTCGGCGACGCCAGGGGACTTGATGACGTACTCTCGGGAGGCTGTCCTGATGATGACCTCCTCGACACCCTCCATCTCCTTGTAGCCCAGCTGCTTCATAAGCATCTTCGCCTGTCGGGGGTTGACCCGTCCACCTGGGACTCCAGGAAGCATAGTTACCACAACTACATCGGGCCTACGCCTATAAGGTTACTCAGCCCTGTATTCAGCGACCTCCCCCCGGTGCGCCTTTATGTGCTACAGGGGCTTGATGGAACCGTGAAGATTGCCGTTGTCTTCGAGGACAAGTGTCATCCCGACCGATGCAACCTCGAGTGCATGGCCTACTGCCCGCCCATGCGGACCGGCACGGAAGTCATCTGGCTCAGCCGGGAGACAGGCAAGGCCGCCATCTCGGAGGAGACCTGCATTGCCTGTGGAATCTGCATCAAAAAGTGTCCTTTCGACGCCATCCGCATCATCGGCCTTCCAGACGAGCTGGAGGAGGACATGGTGCAGCGCTTCGGCATGAACCGCTTCCGCCTCTTCCGGCTGCCCGTCCCCCGGGAGGGCAAGGTGATGGGCCTCCTGGGCCCCAACGGCATCGGCAAGACCACGGTTGTCAACATCCTCTCAGGAAACCTTGTGCCCAACCTCGGGGACTATGAGGAGGAGGCCAGCTGGGACAAGGTTCTCGATCGATACTCCGGCACGGAGCTCCACAACTACCTGCGTCCCATCGCGGACGGCGAGTGGAGAACGTCCCTCAAGCCCCAGTACGTGGACCGGTTGCCCCAGATCCAGAAGGGCGAGGTGAGCGAGCTCCTCAAGGGGGTGGACGAGCGCGGCCAGCTGGACGCTGTGGTTCAGGAGCTGGAGCTGGAGAGCTTCCTGCACCACGAGCTGAGGACCCTCTCGGGCGGTGAGCTGCAGCGGACGGCAATTGCCGCCACTGTGCTGAAGGATGCCCAAGCCTACTTCTTCGACGAGCCCTCCTCCTACCTGGACATCTATCAGAGGCTCCGCGTCGCTAAGGTGATCCACAGGCTCTCCCAGGAGAAGCCAACGGTGGTCGTGGAGCACGACCTGGCAATTCTCGATTTCCTGGTCGATGTGGCGTACCTCCTCTACGGGGAACAGGGCGCCTACGGGATAGTGGCACAACCCAGGCCCGTCAGGACGGCCATCAACGTGTACCTCGACGGCTACCTCAGGGAGGAGAACATCCGTTTCCGGGACCGGTCTATCAGGTTCGAGGCGCGCCCTCCGAGGCCGGAGTGGAAGGCGGAGCCCCTCCTCTCCTTCTCAGACATTGAGGTGGACCTCGACGGCTTCAAGCTTGAAACGGCCGCCGGGACAGTCAGGAAGGGGGAGGTGGTGGGCGTTGTAGGTCCCAACGCCACGGGGAAGACCACCTTCGTCCGGGTCCTAGCTGGCGAGCTGGAGCCTCGGAGGGGTGGGGTGGACGGCAGCGGCGTCGTCTCCTACAAGCCCCAGTACATCCAGCTGACCTACGAGGGAAACGTCCGGGAGCTCCTCCTGGGGCGGATAGGAAAGGCGGTGGAGACCAGTTACTTCAAAACCGAGCTCGCCAGCCCCCTGGATCTGGACCCCATCATGGAGAAAGAGGTGAACACCCTCTCCGGTGGCGAGCAGCAGCGGGTCTCCATAGCCCTATGCCTGGGCCGCAAGGCTGACATCTACCTACTGGACGAGCCCTCCGCATACCTGGACAGCAACCAGAGGATGCAGGCGGCTAAGGCCATCAGGAGGGCCATGGAGAGCGCCGCGAAGACCGCCCTCATCGTGGATCACGACGTGTACTTCATAGACATGGTATCCGACTCCCTGATGGTCTTCTCTGGCTTGCCAGCAGAGGAGGGTCACGGCTCAGGCCCCTTCCCCATGAGGGACGGCATGAACCTCTTTCTAACGGACGTGGGGGTCACCTTCCGGCGAGATCGGGACTCGAAGAGGCCCAGGATAAACAGCCCGGGATCGAAACTGGACCGCCAGCAGAAGGCCGCCGGCGAGTACTACTACGCCCTAGCCTAAGGCTCCAGAGCTCCCCGTGCAGTCTGGTTCTTCCTCCACCGCCTGTAGAGGAGGAAGGTGAGGAGGACAGCGCCGAGGGCCCCCAAAGCGAGGATATCGAAGGACTCAATGCTTTCAGCAAAGGCGAAGGCCGCTTCTCCGAGGAGGAAGCCCACCACCACCAGGGCTGTGGTCCACACCAGGGCACCCAGGAAGGTAAAGGGTAGGAACCCTCGAAGGGGCATGCGGGCAATTCCCGCCGGGAAGGATATGATGGACCTGATGCCGGTGACGGCGTTCCCGATGAGGATGGCCCAGTTCCCGTGACGCTGGAACCATGTGTCTGCCTTTTCCAGGTGCCTTTGCTCTACGCCGAATATCTTACCATATCTGAGGAGGAAGGGCCTGCCTAGCCAGAGGCCGATGGAGTAGGCTCCCAAGGAGCCTAGGGTAGCCCCCGAGGCGGCGACGAGGATGACGAGGGGAAGGCTCAGGACGCCCTGCTTGGCCAGCAATCCCGCAAAGGGCAGGAATATGGGACTTGGAATGGGCGTGAGAACCCCCTCGATGACCATGGCCGTGAAGATGCCGAGATAGCCAAACTTCTCCACCAGGCCCCTGATGAAGTAGGCAATCTCCAAGAATATGGCCATTGCCCGCCGTTAGGATGCCGAGGCGCCTTAAACCTTCGTCCTAGGGTCGCAAGGCTGAGAAGGACACCCGCTCACTTGAGGGGCGTGCTCTGCTTTATGCAATCCTGAGAGGCGTCCAGGGCCCTGCGAATATCCTCTCTCAACTGTTCCCTTGGCCTGAAGCCAACGATCTCGTGGACGGGGCGGCCCCGGCAGAAGAACTTCAGGGTCGGGGTTCCCATCACCCCGAGGCCCATGGCCAGCTGGGGGCTCTCCGCCACGTTTACCTTGGTGAACTTCAACATCCCCTGGAACTCGTCGGCCATCTCCCCGTACAGGGGGTCGAGCCTCTTGCACCACACACATGCCGGACCCCAGAAGTTAGCCACAACGGGTAGTTCAGCGTCCAGGACCTCCTCCTTCCAGTCCTTCTCCGTCACATCGATGATTCCTTTCACGAGTGATCACCCTGTATTTCAATGAGCCTCCTGAGATTTAAACTCCTCATCGAGGCCCCGGAAGCCCCTTGCCCGTGCGATCCTCCACCAGCTCCCCATCTCGGGCAATGAGGTTCCCTCGAAGGAAGGTGGCCTTGGGGAAGATGGCCTCCCAACCCTCGAAGGGGGTCCAGCCACACTTGTAGTGAAGCTCCTCCCCGCTTATCTTGGTCGCCTCCCGGGGATCGAAGACCACGAGGTCGGCATCTGCCCCCCTCCTGATGGCCCCCTTCCCCCTTAGGCTAAAGAGCTGGGCTGGCCTGGAGCAGAGGGCGCGGACCAAGACATCCAACGGGAGCTTCCCCTGCTTCACGAGGTTGAACATGAGCGGGTACATCGTCTCGACGTTGGGCGCCCCTGGGGGAGCCGTCGAGAACTCCTCCTTCTCCTCCAACGTGTGAGGCGCATGGTCACTCGCTAGCACGTCGACGGCCTGAGAGGAGAAGGCGCTCCAAAGGGCCTCTCTGTCCTGGGGAGTCCTCAGGGGCGGATTGACCTTTCCCAGGGAGCCAAGGGGCGCTTTCATGTCTAGGAGAAGGTGCATGGGTGTGACCTCGGAGGTGAGCCTTGTCCCCTGGAGGGCGCTCAGGCCTGAGCGCGAGGACAGGTGGGCTATGTGGACCATCTCCCCCGCGCTCGCCAATCTCTTGATGGCGAGTTCCTCGGCTCGATCGGGCCTCGCAACCCAGTGATCTCGGAGGGTTGCCTCCTCCACGACCTTCAGACTGGCGGGATCCTCTGCGTGAACGGTCAGCCTCCTCTTTGTAACGCCCAGGGCCTCAAGGATTCTTGGCACCTCCGCTGCCGCAATGCCGGGCCTGCCGAAGCTCTCGGCCATGTACAGCTTGAAGGCATGGCAGTACCTCTCAAGGGCCTCCAGACCCTCGGCCCGCTCCGCGCTGGCGAACAGCCCGAAGTCGACGTTGGCCTTCCTTGAAGCCATCTCCCTCTTCTCCTGCAGCGCCGATGGCCGGTTGCCCGGTGGAACGGTGTTCGGCATGTCCAAGATGGAGGTGATCCCGCCCACTGCGGCGCTCTCCGTTCCCGTGTAGAAGTCCTCCTTGTGGGTGAGACCTGGCTCCCTGAAGTGCACGTGGACGTCGACGCCCCCCGGCAGAAGGATGAGGTCACCGAAGTCGTACCTCTCCTCACCTCTCAAGGTCTTCCTGACCTGTCGAATCACCCCACCCTCCACGCCGAGACAGAGGTGCTGCAGCTCTCCACGGTAGTAGACCCTACCCTCTATGACCATCATGGACAGCGCTCAGCTCCCTGCGAATCACCCTGCCCCTGGGCTCCACCTCCCTGAACACCTCCGCTTGGAACCTGTATACCTGAACGGTGGGCTCAAACCAGGCATCGGGCAGGAGGCCTGCCTTCATGCAGGTCTGCGAGAGGAACTCCTCCTCACTCCAGTTCCACCCCACGGGGACCTGGGGGAGGAGCAGCCCGCTCTGGCCAGCGTATCGGACAATAAGGCCGTCCCGGCCCACCACTATGGACTTCACGTAGTCCATCGGCCTCGTCGCCTGCATCGGCTCGGGGGGAGTGAGGAGGCTCACCTCCACCACGACCTTGTCGAGTTCCTTCACGGCTAGGGGTGGAAACCTGGGGTCGTGGCAGGCCGAGATGGCGGCCTGGACGATGGCTTTCTCCAGGGACAAGACGGCCTCAGGATAGCCGATGCAGCCGCGTAGCGTCTCCTCCGGGTAGATCTCTATGGTGACGAAGGCCCCGGTGTTCTCCGCGAAGCCTGAGGGGATATCAGGCCTGGGGGTCTCGTCTTGGCGTACGTGGACATCGATGGACCACCGGGCCAATCTGACGGCGGCCTCGCCCTCACTCTCGCTATACATCCCAGAATGGAGATGATGTTCCCCGCCTTAACGATTCCCGCCTCCAAGACGGTGGACCCCACTCCAGAAAAGTTTAACTCACCTCACGATGTTGTGAAGCCGGTGGAGCCATGAAGAAGGCCACCCCCATCGTCGAGATCATGTCCAAGGAGCCCGTCACCATCATCCCCGAGGCCAGTGTTGAGGAGGCGGCCACCATGATGAAGGATCGCGACGTGGGGAGCCTCCTGGTGGTGAGTGGCGACAAGCCCTCGGGCATCGTTACGGAGAGGGACCTTGTAGAGAAGGTCGTAGCCCAGGACAGGAGGCCCTCGGAGGTGAAGGTAAAGGAGGTTATGAGCTCCCCTGTGCAGACCATAGGCCCCTACCACGAGGTGCTGGAGGCGGCGAGGATCATGGCCGACCTGAAGATCCGGCGCCTGGCCGTCGTCGAGGAGGGTAACGTAGTGGGCCTCATCACCGAGAAGGACATTCTCAGGGTCTGGCCGGCCCTGGTGGAGATCGCCCGGCAGAGGGCAGAAATCTCCACGAGAGCGGAGGGGGCCGGTGTGGGCTACTGTGAGGTCTGCTCCATGTACTCCGACCGGCTGACCCTTCACAACGGCCAGCTAGCCTGCCCGGAGTGCATCGAAGGCTAGGAACCAGCCTCTCTCGCGCAATAATTGTATGGGAAGTTTTAAAATCCCCGAGGATAAGGGTTGGCCAGGATGAGGTTTGTGAAGATATCCCAGCCTGAGATGGAGGCTGTCAGAAAGTTCTACGAGGGCGTCATCTCGTACGCCTCTCACGGCCTATTCTTCCACGAGGGCCTCAGTCTGGGTGTGGATATCGCGGACATCGCCTCGAGGGGAGAGGATTACTACGAGACGGGTCGTCGCATCCTCATTGAGAGGGGCTGGGTGGAGGACATATCCCTGGGTGGTGACGAGGTGAAGGTCGTGGGCTCCATTGAGGCATCCCCCGGTGGCAAAACCGAGACGTGCCACCGCTTGAGGGGCATCGTTTCGAAGCTGTACGAACGGGAGAGAGGTGTGAGGGTCAGGTTCAACGAGGCCAAGTGCGTTAGTGCGGGAGCCTCTGAGTGCATATTCAAGCTGGAGGGATAGAGTGAGCCTGGATGAATTGTTGGTGAGCCTGAGGAAGGAGTGCGGCGCTACGGCCTCAGCGGTAGTCAGCAGGGACGGATTGATAGTGGCGTCGGACCTGCCTCCGGAGGTTTCCCAGGAGACTTTCTCCATCATGTGTGCTGCCATTATGGGAGCCGGCCTGACGGCCATTACGGAGCTGGGGAAGAGCTCCCCCACCCACATCACCCTGGACTCGGAGGACATTCGCTTGGCGCTGTACGCCGCGGGGCGTAAGATGATGGTCGCCATCGTCCTGCCCCCGGATGCCGACATGAAGGCCGTCCGTCGTAGCGCTGAACTGATAGCGAAGCAGGTGGCCCAGGCCTAGCCTGACGAAAGATTATTAACGCATCGTGCCCCCTTCAGCGTGGGGCCTGTGGTCTAGTGGTTAGTGCGGGCATCGCCCACAAATGACGCCACCCTTACAATCCGCCATGGGAGAGGTGGAGATCGTCGGTTCGATCCCGACCAGGCCCATTCCCATCGTGCCCGCTGGCTACAGGAGGTCGCTCACTCTAGGGACCTGCCCTTCCCTTTAACCATTATATCCTTCAGCTCGCCCAGGTGGAGGCCGTCCAAGAGGTACACCCTCGCCTCCCTCATCTGAACATCGCCAGAGTTCAGGACCGGTCCCAGGTACCGGCTGCCCGTCTCGTTCATGGTGGTCCCGCCCGAGAACTCGTTAAAGGCGGGCAGGATAATGAGTTCCTTCGGTAGCCTCCGGTAGCGCTCGTTCGACCTGGCGAAGGCGGCCCGAATCCAGCACCGGTGGACGTTCCTGAACCCCAGTCTATCCTGAAACATTATGGTGGGATGGTTGTGCCCCATCAGCAGGGTGTCGGCTTCCATGACATCCTCGGCTGGCCATGCGTGGCCGTGCACAAAGCCGATGGTTCCCAGGCGAAATCCATCGGCTCCGTGGAGGATCACCCCCCTAGGCAGGATGTTGGATACGTTGCCGTCGTGGTTGCCTTGAACCATGTGAATCTCTGAGACGAGACCCTCAAGCTCGTCAAAGAACCTGGGCACTTCCCTCCTCTCAAGCCCGGTCGACTTTGGAAACTGATGCTTCAGATCTCCGAGAATGATGAGCCTCCTCGGCCTGAGGTCCTCCACCAGGGAGACCACCTGCTCCCCCATCCTCTTCGCCTGGCTCGGGAGGGTGAATCCCGCTTGCCTCAGTTCCTCCTCCTTCCCGATGTGGAGGTCCGCTATCACTAAGTCGCCGCCGGCGTGCAACGCCGGCCTATCGGGTACGGGGTCGATGTCGGATGATGGCAAGGGTTACCCTCCCTGATGAGGCTCCGAGGGGTTTATTAGCTTGGCGGAGTCGTTCCAGCCATACCGGGCCCCAAGAAGGGACGCATTTCGGAGCCCCGCGCCTAGCCGAGAATCACCTTCTGAGCTGGGCCGGTTACCTTGTCCACGTACGCGGGATCACACGCAACCGTCAGGGCCCACTGAACCGTCTCCCGAATCTGAAGGGCCTTCGCCAGGGAGCTCACCTTTCGGAAGGGAAGCACCTTCCCCTCCTCCAACACCCTGATATCCACCTGGGAGAGTCTGGGCTCGGTCAGGAGGAGTTCGGGGGCGGGCACGTCGATGATGACCTTCCCGGAAGGGACTCCCGCGCGCCTGCATATGGCCTCTTCCGCCTGGTGCCTCGTCACGGGATCGGCGAGTTCGGCGAGTCTCTCCGCGTCCTGCCTGTCCAGCTCGCCGCGCTCCTTGGTCACCACCCTCTTGTACAACCTCCTGTACTTCAGCCTCAGGGCGGTCTCTCTCTGCAGCCCCTCCTTGCTCAGGAGCCACGCCATGAGTTCAGAATCGTTCATGAACCTCACCGTTTCGATGGAGTCGGGCACCCGCTCCACCGCCCTGGACAGCATAGTCTCCGCTATCCTGACCGTCTTGTGGAAGTAGACGGAGGTGTACATCAGGCCCCGGGCCACTAGCATGCCCTCCACCGCGCTCAGTCCTTTCCTGTCGACGACGAGATTGCCATCCGAAAGTCGGAAGGTGGCCAACAGCCTGGGCAGGTCGATTATTCCGTGGGCCACGCCGGTGTAGAGGGAGTCGCGCAGAAGGAAGTCGACCTGATCAGCGTCGATGGCCCCGTGGACAATCGGTCCCAGGTATGCCTGTCCCTTGGGCGGCCCGGGCGACTCGAAGCCCGGCAACACCTCTCTTGACTGGCATCCGCGGATGAGCTCCGCCACCTCCTCTGGGCTGAGCCCCCACCTCTCTATGATGTCCGGAACTCGAGGATGCCCGCTGAAGAATTCCCTCTCCAGGCCCGGCACGCTGTCCTCTCGTCCGAGAATGATGCGCTTGGTGACCTCCATGTGGTCCATGCCAGTCCTCTCTGCCAGGACCCTCTCCAATGTGTGGGAAAAGGGACCATGGCCTATGTCGTGGAGTAGGGCGGCGACGGAGACCAGCTGCACCTCCTCCATGGGTAGGGCAAGGTGTCTCGCGATCTCTCTGGCCACGTGGTAGGTGCCCAGGACGTGCTCCAAGCGGGTGTGGTTGGCCCCCGGAAAGACGAGATAGGTGAGGCCGAGCTGCCGGATGGCGTTGAGCCGCTGGACCTCCAGCGTCTCCATCAGCTCCAGGCCCGCATCCTCCACCCTTATCGAGCCATGGATTGTGTCGCTGATGGTTTTGTACGGCATTGTGCTACCATTCCCTCGGGGGTAGAAATCCCTTTGCAGGTCCACCCCTCGTCACCTTGCCAGAATGGGCAGCGTTAAATAGGTGGGGAATGGATGAAATGCATGCCGGGGTGACAGAGTGGCCCATGTGACCGCCTGCAGAGCGGTTTTACGGGGGTTCGATTCCCTCCCCCGGCATCCCGTAGGCATTTGGCCTATGCCGACTGTATCTTAACATGGACCTTAACCACCTTCACTTGCACGTTCGTGACCTGCACGAGGCAGAGCAGTTCTACGGGCGCTGGTTCCACTTCAGTGAATTCAGTCGCCACGGCGACCTGCTCTTCCTACGAAACGAGGATGGCTTCGACCTGGCGCTCCTACCCGAGGGCGATCCCGCACCTTTTCCTCCCTGGTTTCACTTTGGCTTCCGCCTCTCCTCGCCCGATGATGTCCGTCACCTGTACGGCCGGATGAAGGTCGAGGAGGTTCCGATGCCTAAGCCCCTCTACGATGAGGACGACCTGGTCAGCTTCCAGTGCGTGGACCCGGACGGGCACCGCATCGAGATATACTGGGAGTGATCTCCATTCCTATGATACCCCAGGACCCTCACCCCAGTTTGTGCAAGGCTTTTTAGAGGCCATCCCCTTGGACCAGAGGGAACAGCCATGTTAGTCATATGGAAGGCGAACTTCGGTGGCACACGCGGGCAGCTGGAGAGGGTGAAGGCCAAGCTGGAGGAGATTTCGAAGAAGTCAGGGGACAGAGTCGATGGACCCTATTACGCTCAGGACGCGGACCTCATGTGGCTCTTCTGGACTCAACCCGGCAACATTGGTCTGGGCGGACGGGATTTCCTGCCTTGGGTGGAGGAGAACAAGATTCCCATGGAGCCCGTGAGCTGGGAGATCGGCGTCACCGAAGAGGAGTTCTGGGGATAGCGGGCCAGGCAAGAGGGTTGGTTCAGGTCGGGCTCTTTGCCACCAGGGCTCAT
>JABAOD010016820.1_pt1 | contig 10928 bp, 12 predicted proteins | sample 7062151 | NCBI WGS metagenome assembly JABAOD01 (sample SAMN14538626, study PRJNA623070) | marine sediment metagenome | biome: marine biome [ENVO:00000428]; feature: marine pelagic biome [ENVO:01000023]; material: deep marine sediment [ENVO:00002113] | place: India: Gulf of Khambhat ...
GGTGCTGTCCGAGAAGGACCCGGCCAAGCTCCCGTGGAAGAAGCTCGGCGTGGACGTCGTACTCGAGTCCACGGGCATCTTTCGAAGCAAAGAGGCTGCCGGCGCCCATCTCACGGCGGGTGCGAAGAAGGTGGTCATCAGCGCGCCAGGGAAGAACGAGGACATCACGATCGTCATGGGTNNTCCAACGCCTCCTGCACCACCAATTGCCTGGCGCCCGTCGTCAAGGTGATCCTCGACAGCGTCGGGTTCGAGCGCGGGTTCATGACCACCGTGCACAGCTACACCAACGACCAGCGGATCCTCGACCTGCCCCACAAGGACCTGCGGCGGGCCCGGGCGGCGGCGATGAACATCATTCCCACGACCACGGGTGCAGCGAAGGCCACCGGCCTCGTCATCCCGGCGCTCAAGGGGAAGATCGACGGGGTGGCGTTGCGCGTCCCGACGGCGAACGTCTCGGTAGTCGATCTCACGTGCGTGGTGGAGAAGTCGACGACCAGCGAAGCCGTGAACGACGCCTTCCGGGCCGCCGCGGCCGGACCACTCAAGAACATCCTTGCGGTAAGCGACGAGCCGCTCGTGTCCAGTGACTACATCGGGAACCACCTGTCGAGTACCGTGGACGCGATGAGCACCAACGTGGTGGACGGAACGCTGGTCCACGTGTCGTCGTGGTACGACAACGAGATGGGGTATTCGGCGCGCTGCGTGGATCTGCTGCAGTACATCGCCGAGCGGCTCAAATGAAACGGACCCTCTCGGCCCTGGAGGGACAGCCCCTCGAGGGCCAGCGTGCCTTCGTCCGCGTCGATTTCAACGTTCCGCTGAAGGATGGGGCGGTTGCGGACGCCACGAGGATCGTCGCGTCGCTCCCGACCATACGGTGGCTCAGGGAGCGAGGCTGTCGCATCGTCCTGGCCTCGCATCTGGGGCGTCCCAAAGGGAAGCGCACGGCCGAGTTCTCCTTGCGGCCGGTGGTCCCGGTGCTCGAACGCGAACTCGGGATTCCGGTGGCGTTTCTGGACGATCCCGTGGCGCCGGAGGCGCCGCAGGCCACCCGGCGCCTCAAGCGGGGCGATGTGCTCGTGCTCGAGAACACGAGGTTCTACCCGGGGGAGGAACGCAACGATGCCGACCTGGCCGAGGCGTTCGCCAAGCTGGGCGATTTCTACGTCAACGACGCGTTCGGATCGGCGCACCGGGCCCACGCCTCGACAGAAGGCGTGGCGCACCGGCTCAAGCCGGCGGTTGCCGGGTTCCTGATGGCCAAGGAGCTCGCCTATCTCGGGGAAGCGTTGGCCGATCCCGCCCGCCCATTCGTCGCCGTGCTGGGCGGCGCTAAGATCTCGGGAAAGATCGACGTTATCGAGGCGCTCCTACCGAAGGTGGATGAGATTCTCATCGGTGGCGCGATGGCCAACACCTTCTTCGCCGCCATGGGATTGGAGGTCGGAGCATCGCTGACGGAGCCCGACCGGGTGGCCATGGCCAAGGACCTGCTCACACGTGCCGGGGCCAAGCTGGTCCTGCCGAGCGGTGTCGTGGTGGCGCGCACGCTGGAGGCGGGCGCCCCGCACAAGAGCATTCCGCGAGAGCGGATCGAACCGGGGTGGGCCGTTTACGACATCGACGAGGATGCGGCGGCGGAGTTCACTCGGCGGATCGGGCAGGCAAGGACGGTGCTCTGGAATGGACCGATGGGCGTGTTCGAGACGCCGCCGTTCGATGCCGGCACGATCGCCATCGCGCGGGGGCTCGCCGCGGCGTCGGGGCGGGGAGCCACAACGATCGTCGGCGGCGGGGACTCGGCGGCCGCCGTGAGTCGGTCCGGCTTGGATTCGAAGATGACCCACGTCTCGACCGGAGGCGGTGCGTCGCTCGAGCTGCTGGAGGGGAAGGAGCTCCCGGGCGTGGCGGCACTGGACGACGCATGAGACGGCCGATCTTCGCGGCGAACTGGAAGATGCACCTGGGCCCTCGAAGGGCGCGGGAGTATCTGGACGCGTTTCTGGCGCGCGTGCCGCCGCTCACCGACAGGGAGGCCTGGTTCTTTCCGCCGGTCGTCGCGCTCGAAGCCGTAGCGGCCGCGACCGCCGGTCGGGCGGACCTCGTGGTCGGTGCCCAGAACGTCCACTGGGAAGATAAGGGTGCGTTCACCGGCGAAGTCAGCGCCGGGATGATTCTCGAGGCGGGGGCGACGGCGGCGCTCGTCGGCCACTCCGAGCGGCGCCATGTCTTCGGCGAGACCGACGCCGAGACCGGTCGCAAGGTCCGGGCGCTCCTGGCCGGTGGGCTCACTCCGATGCTGTGCGTGGGAGAGAAGATCGAGGAGCGCGAGGCGGGCGCGACCCTCTCGGTGGTGGGACGTCAGCTCGGTGTACTCGAAGGCCTCGAGACGCCCGCATTGGGGAAGGTCGTGATCGCCTACGAGCCCGTGTGGGCCATTGGCACGGGCAAGACTGCCACGCCGGCCGACGCCGTGGAGGTGCACGCGTTCATCCGCGACTGGATGGGCAGGGAAGGGGTGCAGCCCGAACACGCCCGCATCCTGTACGGCGGGAGTGTCAAACCGGACAACATCGCCGACCTCGTGGCCGAGGCCGAGATCGACGGGGTACTCGTCGGTGGGGCGTCGCTCGATCCGGCAACGTGGAGCGCGATGGTTGAGACACGGCTCGATTGACTTGACTCTCGAACCGGCTATCTTGCGGCCCCATACGAGCGACACATGTACACGGTCTTTCTGATTGTCTTGGTTCTCGTGGCAGTCGCCATGATGACAGCCATCCTGCTCCAGGCCGGCACGGGCGGTGGCCTCGCCGCCATGGGTGGCGGTGCCTCGACCGACACCTTTCTGGGCGGCCGGCAGGCGGCCACCATTCTCACCAAGGCCACGTGGTGGCTCGGTGGGATCTTTCTCGGCCTGTCCCTGCTCCTGGCGGGCATGAGCACCAGGACGTCGGCGCCGCGATCGGTGCTGGAGAGTGAGCCGGGGGTGCCGGCCCCAGTCGTCCCCCCGACCCAGCTTCCGCTGAACGTGGAGCCCGAACAGTCTCAGGGGACCACGCCACCGCAGCCGCAGAACTAGTGTCGACGTCGCAGCCCGCTTACGTGCTGCTCGAGGACGGCGCGTGGTTCCCCGGAACCGCGCGCTCTTCGTTTCCTCCGACCACGGGTGAGGTGGTGTTCACGACCAATCTCACCGGGTACCAGGAGGTGTTCACCGATCCATCGTACCTGGGGCAGATCGTCGTGATGACGGCGACGATGATCGGCAACTACGGTACCAACGACGAAGATCTGGAGTCCGATAAGCCGCAGGTAACGGCGGTGGTGGTTCGCGAGCTGGCGCGCCACCATTCCAACTGGCGGGCAAGCGGGGCGTTGGACGCCTGGCTTGCCAGCCGCGGGATCCCGATTCTGGAAGGAATCGACACCCGTCGTCTCACGAGACACATCCGGTCGGCCGGCGCGATGCGCGGCATCGTCGCGCTCGGAGCCCAGCCGGACGAGGAAGCGCAGCGGAAGTTGGAGGCGAGCCCCAGAATGGAAGGGCTCGACCTTGCCTCGCGCGCCAGCGTGCCCGATGAGCGGCAGGTCGGCGACGCATCCGCCCGGTTCCACGTCGTGGCGTACGACTTCGGGATGAAGCGCAACATCCTGAGGATCCTCAACGCACTGGGATGTCGCGTCACGGTGGTCCCGTCCACCACACCGGCCGCCCGCGTGGAAGAGCTTGGCCCCGACGGAGTGTTCTTGTCCAACGGCCCGGGGGACCCGGCGGCCGTCCAGTACGTGTTGCCCGAGATCCGCCGCCTGACCGACTCGGGGATGCCGACGTTTGGCATCTGCCTCGGCCACCAACTCCTGGCGTTGGCCTACGGTGGCGAGACCGCCAAGCTCCCGTACGGCCATCGGGGCGGCAACCACCCGGTTCGCGACTTTCAGACCGAACGAGTCCTGATTACCAGCCAGAATCACGGATTTGCAGTCAGGGGAACAGGTAAGGTCGTGTCAGGTGCCAAATCACTTGAGGTGACACATCGTAACCTCAATGATGACACGGTTGAAGGTGTACGGCACCTGGAGCTGCCAGCGTTCGGTGTACAGTACCATCCGGAGGCCTCTCCGGGCCCTCATGACGCAAGACGCCACTTCGACGAGTTCGTCCAAGCTCTTGACAGTCAACGGTTAAGCCGATATTAATGTCGGCCCGACGCCATGCTTCCGACGGGGCGTGGCGACCGCCACCCGGGGCCCATCGAGAGAGGACCAATGACCAAGGCGGATCTCGTCGAGAAGGTCACGGCCAGCATTGCCCGGACGGCCGGGCCGATGATCTCCAAGAAGGACTGCGCGCGCGTCGTTGACGCGTTCCTCGAGGCTATCAAGCTCTCGCTGGCGGATCAGAACAACATCGAGATCCGCGGATTCGGCACATTCAAGATCCGGCGGCGGAAGACGCGGATGGCGAGGAATCCGAGGACCGGCGACCCGGTCGAAGTGGCGGCGCGGCCCGTCCCAGTGTTCAAGCCGTCCAAGGAGTTGCGCGGGATGGTTGCGTCCTCAGAGGACGATCGGGAGCCGGCGGCGGCGGGGGGCTAGCCGGGGCCCCAGGGAACGGGAGCAGCCCTGACGGAAGACAGACGGGGCGGTCGCGATGAGGCGACCGCCCCGCTCTTTGTGCACACGGCCCCGGCCCCGAACCGGTCTAGTGCCGGTTGCGAAAGGCGTCGTAGAGCCGCGTGTGCTTGCTCTCGAGGGAGACCTCCACCCCTCGGATGAAAGCCCGCTCCACCTGGGTGACGATCTGGAGCGGATCGCCGTCGGTCACAATGAGGTCCGCGCGCTTGCCCACGTCGATGCTCCCCATCTCGCTCCCGAGCCCGAGGATCTCGGCCGGGTTCTGGGTCACGGCGCGGAGCGCCTCCTCCTTCGGCAGGCCGAATGCCACGGCCTTGGCGGCGTGATAGGGCAGGTTACGGACATCGCTCGCATCGTCGGTCGCGAACGCGATGCGTACCCCCGCGGCGTGCAGGCGGGCAGCGTTCTCCCAGCCGGCGGCAAGCGGGTCGTCGCGGTCCATCGTTGCCGACAGCGCCGAGCCGACGATCACCGGAATGGAGCGCGAGGCAAGCTCGCCGGCGACCCGGAAAGCCTGATCCCCGCCCACGATGACCGCCCGAACCTCGGGGAACTTGTCGAGGAACAAGAGCAGCGACCGAATGTCGCGCTCCCGGCGCACCATGAAGAACACCGGAACCCGTCCGGTCACGGCAGGGGCGAGCGCCGACACGAGCGCGCGATGGCGATTCGTGATGTTCGGATCGAATGGAGCCGTGGGATCGTCAGCAGCCGTCGCGCCGTTGGTGTGCAGCAAGGCGCGCTCGAACAACGTAATCAGCTCCTCGAGATTGTCGCCCTCGAGACTTGGCTCGTCCCACGGCTCCCCGGTGGGGCTCGGAAACGCCACGACTAGGGCGCCGCTATCGCGGACCGCCATCCGCTCCGGCGTGTCGCCGTGGAGCTGGATAACCGATCCCATGCCTCGGATGACCCCGCTCGCGGGAGCGCTGAGGACGGTCAGAATGCCGTTGGCACGGGCGACCGGGATGGCTTCGCTGTGCGGGTTGACGCCGGTGAGGGCGCGAATGTGGGGGTTGTACCGTCCCACTTCCCGATCGTCACGGCTCGCCGCGACCTGGCCGATCTCCACCATCCCCAGTTGGGTCACCGGGTCGATCATGCCTGGGTACAGGTGTTTTCCAGCCAGGTTGATCACGGTGGCGCCGTTGGGGATGCTGACCTCGCCGGCCGTCCCGACGGCCTGGATCCGCCCGTCGCCAATCAACACCACGCCATTCTCGATCGGCGGCCGCGAGGCGGGGTGCACGGTGGCACCCGCAAGGGCCGTGACCGGTGCCTGGCGCGGCGACGCGGCCGGGAGGAACGTGCCGACGGACGGTCCGCCGGTGATCCCAGCGTCGGCTGCAGCCGGCGGTGTGTCGCGATCGGCAGACCGCGCCGACACGGACGGCGATACCGCCTCGGGAACGATCTGGGTCGCCGGCATCGGCCGGACCGGATCGCCCCGGGTTTCGGCCTCCCGCTGGCGATCGTAGTACACGATGCCATCGATGATCGTCTTCTCCACCCGGGTGTACGAGTCGAACGGATCGCCCGAGAGCAGCACGATGTCGGCGTGCTTCCCCACCTGCAGCGTACCGACTTTGTCGTCGATATGGAGGATCTCGGCCGGATATCGCGTCAGCATGCGGAGCGCGTGTTCCTGCGGCACACCCCCGTACTTCACCGCCTTGTTGAACTCGTAAACCATGAACGAGCTGAGATTGCTCCCCGTGTCATCGGAGTTGATGGCCGTCTTGACACCATGCTNNNNTCGAGCTTGTAGGCCCACCAGTCGCTGAACGTCCACGCACCGGCGCCGTGGGCGGCCATCTCGTCCGCCACCTTGTATCCCTCGAGCACGTGCGTGAACGAGTTGATGCGGAACCCGAACCGTTCCGCGACGCGGAGGAGCATCAGGATCTCGTCGGCGCGGTAGGAGTGCGGCGTGACCACGCGGCTCCCCTCGATGATCTCGACCAGCGCCTCGAGCCTGAGGTCGCGCCGCGGAGGCACTCGAGCCGCCCGCGGGTTCGCGCGGTACGCGTCCCAGGCCTTCTTGTACTCTTGCGCGGCCGTGAACGCCGCCACATACACGGCCTCGACCCCCTCTCGGCTCGCGGGGAACCGCTGCTGGCCCTGGCCACCGAAATTCTTGCGGGTCACGTTTTCGCCCAGCGCGAATTTCACGGTCTGCGGAGCACCGGCCACCAACAGAGCACGGCCATCCTGCATCCCCCAGCGCATCTTGATGATGGCGCTCTGGCCGCCGATGGGATTGGCGCTCCCGTGCAGCACTTGTGCCGTGGTGACGCCTCCGGACAATGCGCGGTAGATCCCAAAGTCCTCCGGCTCCAAGGCGTCGATCACGCGGACCTCGGCCGCGACGGGTACCGACCCCTCGTTCGTGGAGCGCATGGCGATGTGCGAATGCTCGTCCACGAGGCCGGGAATGGCCGTTTGGCCGCTCCCGTCCACGACTGTGGCGCCACGCGGCGGCGTGAGATCGGTGCCAATGGCACGGATGACGCCGTCCCGCACCAGGATCGACACGTTGCGGTAGACGGTGTCGTTTGCCGACCAGACGGCATCGAGGTTGCGGATGAACAGATCGCCCCGCGGCACCGCCACGGCACCGGGCTCGATCTGCGTTTTCCATTGCGCCGCCATCGGCGGCGCCACGGCGACCGTCAGGAGTGAAGCGGTGAGAAGCGCGCGTGCGGTGATCATCGGTACCCCCTCTCGGGCGTGCCGGTACGCCGTGCCGTCCATGAGAAATCTCCCATGGGGCCGCCGCCGGTGCCCGATGCCTCGTCACCCTCGACGGTCCCTTTGATGTCGAATTCCATCGTCTCGCCACCCATGCTCAGCACCCAGGTGCACGTGAACCCCGTGCCCGACACCACGCCACTGCGGATCTGCACGGTTCCCATCTCCATCGTCAGCGTTCCGCTGAAGTCGGACCCCTCCTGCTCCAGTGTCATCCGGCCGCCCATCGCTTGGCCTCCGGCGTCGATCGTGAGGGTCCACGAGCCCGTCACGTCCACTGCCGGGGCCTCACCACTGCCCCGTGCCGCACTCGGCTTACCCCGCTCCAACTCGCCTTCGAGGAAGGTGTACTGGACCTTGGTGTCCTCGGCGAACAGTGGACCGTCAGTGACGATGAACGTGGCAGGGAGCCCACTCTCGATGCGGATGAGCGCCGATGCTCCCAGGAGCTCGGCAGGGGTGGCCGTGAGGGCGCGCAACGCATCCGCCTCGCTCAGGCCGTACTCCATCGCCTTGCGCGTTCCATCCAGTAGGTCGGCCTTCCCGCCACCCGTCGTGAGGGCAACCCGGACGCCGGCGGCGGCCAGCTTGCCGGGATTCGCGTACAGCTGTTCGAGATCCCGCTTCTCGCGCTCCGCCCCGGCGTCGAGCGGCTTCGGCTCCTGCGCCGGCGCTGCCGCCGAGTCAGGCTCGGCTTGCGATTTCTGCTTCTCCGGCTTCCACTGTTTCGGCTCGGGGAAGTCCAGGGAGGCGAGGACTGGCACGTTCCGCTGACGGAGAAGGTCGGCGACCTTCCACGCTTCGTCTCCACCTACGATGATCGGCGACAGCGCGTATTCCTCGGCCAGTCGAAGGACCAGGCGGATCTCCTCCGAGTCGTCGGCGGCGAAGAACACCGGGACCTCGCCAGCCAGGGCGGACCGCAGGACTTCGTAGTCGGGATCCCACCGAGGGGCCGTCAGTCCCCGAGGATCGCGCTGATAAGCCGCGGTATGCGCTCCATGGTGGCGGGCGTCCTCGAGGCTCTGGCGAATGAAGGCGGCCACGGCGAACAACGTCCCGGGATACGCGCCCCGTGCCCCTTGGAGCGAGAACACCGGTCCCAGCGTCGGGATGAGTACCAGGCCGGCCGGCACCTCGGCGCCCTTGCGATGGATCAGCATTGCGCCACGTCCGGGCATGACCGGACCGTCGGGATGCACGGCACCGGCAACGATGCCGCCCTGTCGCTGCTTTTCCAGGTCCGTGCCGGTGGCCGCGAGGAAGTCCGTGACCCGCCGATGCGGCGTGAAACCCTGGACGCCTCTCGGCGGATTCCAGGGTTCGATCTCTTGCCTGTTGACCTCGACCTCCGGAAACTCAACCTTCGCCGCACCGTGGGCGTCGATCAGCCCCGGAAACACCATCAATGAGTCACCGGCGAGCACCTCCGCGTCCGGCGGGATCTGAACGTTGGCGCCCATCGCCTGCACGAATCCATTACGAACGATGATCGTCTGATTGGCCAGGCGGCTGCCGTCCGCCCGCACCACGGTGACACCGCTCAGCGCGTATGCCGGTGGCGGTGGAGGCTCGGTGAACTGGGCGACGACGGTTCGCGGAGCCAGCAGTGCCACCGTCACCGCCGCCAAGGCGGACAACCGGCGAGCGCGTGGTCTCAGCATCTCGAATCCTTCGCTTGATGAGGTTGACGAGCGTGATCTGGGTTGCGAGGACCCGGAAGCTGACCGTGATCCTGAGCGGTGTCAAGAAGCGTCGGCCCCGCTGGACGCGGCACGCCCTGCTCGCCGTTCACGGGAGCGGCTATATTGGGCCTCATGTCGTCCCGTCCCGCCGATCGCCGGCCGGCCGCGCCGATCACGATCGAATGCCGCCTGTTTGCGCGCTACGCGGAACTGGTGGGTCGTCCCCAGGTCTCCCTGACGCTTCCCCCCGCGAGCACGGTGCGCGAGGCGATCGCGGTCCTGCGGAGTGGGATCGAGCGGGGAGAGCTCCTCCCCGCGACGCCTCTTGCTGCCGTGAACTGCGAACACAGCCCGTTGGACCGACGGCTCCGCGATGGAGACGAGCTGGCGCTCTTGCCGCCGCTGGCGGGAGGGTGAATTGGAGTACCTCACCCGGGAGCCGATTGACATCGCGGTCCTTCTGTCAGAGGTCGCCGCACCCGGGCGCGGGGGGACGGTGGCGTTTCTCGGCACGGTGCGGCGAAGTGCCGATGACGGTCCGGTGGCCGCGATCGAGTACTCGGCCTATGAGGCCATGGTCGTCGCCGAGTTCGACCGGATCCTCGACGAGGCCCGCGCCCGGTGGCCGGACGCGGGGTTCGCCGCCCGGCATCGGATCGGCGTGGTGCCTACGGGGGAAGCCAGCATCGGGGTGGTCGCAGCGGCCCCGCACCGTGCTCAGGCATTCGAGGCAGGACGGTTTCTGATCGAGGAAGCGAAGCGGCGGCTGCCGGTGTGGAAGCACGAGCGGTTCGACGACGGGAAGGCCCAGTGGCGGGAGGGGTGACGGCGGCCGCCGGGGGCGGGGTGGGGGAGGCGAGGTAATGAGCCTAGCGATCGCGCTGATCGAGCCGCAAATCCCGCCCAACACCGGCAACATCGCCCGGATGTGTGCCGCCACCGACACCACGCTGCATCTGATCGAGCCCCTGGGCTTCCGCCTCGACGACGCCCGACTGAAGCGCGCCGGCCTCGACTACTGGGACCACGTCGACCTCTGGATCCACCCCCACTGGCGAGCCTTCCGTCATGTCGTCTCGCGCGAACGCTGCCTATATTTCTCTTCGCACGGGACGCGATCGTATCTGAACGCTCCGTTCTTGCCGAACAGCGTGCTGGTGTTCGGTAGTGAGGTGGATGGGATGCCGCGGCGGATTCTGGAAAAGCACCCCGACGAGATCTTTCGCATTCCCATGGCGCGCGCCGTTCGCAGCCTGAACCTGGCAACGGCGGCCGGCATCGTGCTCTACGAAGCGATCCGGCAGCTTGCCGTCACGATCGAGCCCGTGCGTTCCGACCCACCTCCCGACTCGTCCGCCAACCTCAGCGCACAACACGGGAACCAACGATGAACAAGATCACGGTAGTGGGAGCGGGTCACGTCGGCGCGACGACCGCGCAACGCCTGGCCGAGAAGGAGCTGGCGCGTGAGATCGTCCTCGTCGACATCCTCGAAGGGATTCCACAGGGCAAGGGACTCGACCAGTGGCAGTCGGGCCCGGTGGAGGGGTTCGACACCCGCATCGTCGGTGCCAACGACTACGGGCCCGCGAAAGGGAGTGACATCTTCGTGGTGACCGCGGGCATTCCGCGCAAGCCCGGGATGAGCCGCGACGACCTGGTCAAGACGAATGCGGGAATCGTCCAGTCGGTGGCCGCCGAGATCAAGAAGGTGGCGCCCAAGGCGATGATCATCGTCGTGTCCAATCCCCTGGACGTCATGTGCTATGTGGCCAAGGAAGTGACCGGATTCCCCCGCGAGCGGGTGATGGGCATGGCGGGCATCCTCGACACCGCGCGATACCG
>JABAOD010004372.1_pt2 | contig 10927 bp, 12 predicted proteins | sample 7062151 | NCBI WGS metagenome assembly JABAOD01 (sample SAMN14538626, study PRJNA623070) | marine sediment metagenome | biome: marine biome [ENVO:00000428]; feature: marine pelagic biome [ENVO:01000023]; material: deep marine sediment [ENVO:00002113] | place: India: Gulf of Khambhat ...
GGATGCGCCGATCCGCTCACGTTGGGCGCATTATCGGCGGGGGCCCGGCGGGGTGGGTAGGCCCGAAAGTCCCATGTCCGCAGGGCCGGTTCCGGCCTCGGTAGGAGGGTTCCCTACTCGGAGCCGCGCTCCAGCCCGCCCGCCCCCCGTCCCCGGGCGACCGCCACGATCACCGCCGCGGCGGCGAACAGGACGGCCGGGACCACCACCAGCAACAGCAGCCTTCCGGCGGGAAGCCCCATGGCTCGTTGCCGCTCGACCGGGAGCGCGGTCGTGCTCGTCGCTCCGGCGCTGCCTGCCTCGAGTCCGGCGACGTAGCGGGCCAAGGATTCGATCTCCCCGGGTGTGAGCCGGTCGACCCAGGCGGGCATGGCGCCGCGGCCGTGGCTGATCACGGAGATCAACTCCTCGAGGGAGAGCTGACTTCCTGCCAGATCCGGAGCAATGCTGGGCTCGCCGTTTCCCCCGTGGCAGCCGGCACAGTGGCGGGCGAAGAGCTCCGCAGCGCCGGCGGGCAGTTCGGTGGATTCCGCGGCGATCTCCTCTAGTCCGAGGACGAATGCGACCACGGCCTCGATCTGGTCTGGAGGCAGTATCTCCCCAAAGGCAGGCATGCCGTCTCGCCCCTGGGTGACCAGGGCCACCATCTCGGCCGCGCTCAGCTCGGTTGGCACCAGGGCGGGACCGATTCCGCCGGAGCCGTCGGCCCGGTGGCACCCGGCGCACTTGGCGGCGTACACCTCGGCGCCGCTCGCCGTCGGGGGCAAGGAGGTGGTCGTGGTGGTGGTGGCGCCTGGGCTTTGCAGGCCGTGGGCGTATATGGCCACCGCGTCGATGTGGGTGGCGGAGAGCGTGCCGGCGAAGCCGCGCATGCTCCCCTGCCCGGTGGCAACGACGTTGATGACTTCCGCCAGGGACAGGGTGGAGACCTGGAGCGAGGGGCCGAAGCCGCCGGAGCCGTCGGTGCCGTGGCAGCCGGCGCACTTGGCGGCGTACACCTCGGCGCCGCTCGCCGAAGGGGGCAACGTCGTGGTGGTGGTGGCGCCGGGAATCTGCAGGCCCTGGGCGTGGGCGGCCACCGCGTCGATCTCGGCGGCGCTAAGGGTGGTACCGAATCCGGGCATGGTCCCCTGCCCGGCGGTGACGAGGCCGATGATTTGGGTGAGAGAGAGGGTGGAGGCCTGCAGGGAGGGGCCGAAGCCGCCGGAGCCGTCGGCGCCGTGGCAGCCGGCGCAGTAGGCGGCGTACACCTCGGCGCCGCTCGCCGAAGGGGGCAAGGTCGTGGTGGTGGCGCCGGGAATCTGCAGGCCCNNGCAGGCCCTGCGCGTGGGCGGCCACCGCGTCGATCTCGGCGGCGCTGAGGGTGCCGGCGAAGCCGGGCATGGTCCCCTGCCCGGTAGTGACGAGGCCGATGATCTCGGTGAGGGAGAGGGTGGAGGCCTGCAGGGAGGGACCAATGCCGCCGGAGCCGTCGGCGCCGTGGCAGCCGGCGCAGTGGGCGGCATACACCTGGGCTCCGTCGACGGCGGTGATCACCGCCTCGGTGGAGGCTGCGTCGCTCAGTCCCGCTTGATCGGTGACCGTGAGTGCCACGGGGTAGGTGCCCGCAACGGAGTACGTGTGGGTGGGCGTGGCGCCGGTGCCGGTGCCTCCGTCACCGAAGTCCCACTCGTACGAGAGCGGACCGTTCTCCGGGTCGGTAGAACCGGTCCCGTCGAACTGGACTGCTTGCCCTGCGGTGCCAGCGTAGGGCCCGCCGCCATCTGCCTGGGGAGGCTCGTTGGTCACGGTGCCCAGGGTGGCGGTGGTAACGGCGCTGTCGGCGGCGCCTTGGTCGTCGGTGACGGTCAGGGTGACCGTATAGATCCCGTCTGCGGCGTATTGATGGGTGGGCCGTTCCCCGGTGCCGGTGGCGCCGTCGCCGAAGTCCCATTCGTACGAGACGATGGTGCCGTCCGGGTCGAAGGATCCGGAACCGTCGAAGCGAATGCGCTTGGCTGCCTTCTTGACCGAATAGGGACCGCCGGCGTCGGCAATGGGAGCCTCGTTGGTCGTTCCACCTTCGACCGTGATGGTGAGCAACGATGTGCTCGCCAGATCCCCGTCCCTTCCCTGGCGTAGGTCGACCGAGTTGCCGGCGCCGTAGACGGTCACCGCGCCGCCGGTGGCGGGAGCCGTCCAGGAGAACGTCCACGAGACGACGCCGCTGGCGTCGACCGCCCTCGGCTGGGTATGGGTGATCTCTCCCTGGTCGAGCTGGGTGCCGGAGTCGGTGGCGGTGAGGAAGCCACCGGTGACCGACACGTCCAGGCCTCCGGCGACCTTCTGGCCGCCGCTGATGATGAGGGTGTAGCTGTGGGTTTCGCCGGCCCTGACGGTCGTGGGACCGCTGAGAGTGACGGTGGGAACAACCCCACCGCGGTGACAGGAGTTGCAGCCGGCACCGCCGTTGGTGGCCGGATTCCCCGAGTAGCCGGCGATGCCCCCGCTGGAGGCGTGCACGGTACCGGTCTGGTAGACGGCTCCCGCTGCCAGGCCGGCCAGCAGCAACGCGACGGCCGGCCACCAGGTACGCCGGCGGGGTCTTGTTGTGCGCGGCTCGCGGCTCGATGTGGCCATGACCCTCCGTCACCTCGCCCACCCTGGGTGATCAATCTAGTGCGGAGAGCGGTGAAGGTCGCGGATCGGCCGCTAGGAAAAGGGGGTCTTGGGGCGCTCCTGCAGTGCCCCGTCGACGTAGATGTCGACCTTCTCGTTGTAGAAGCTGACCAACCCGGCGATGTTGATGGACTCCATCACCGGGTGGCGGTAGCTCCATGCTATGTCCGAGAAGACCTCGTCGTCGGCTTCCACCGACCAGTACTGAGCCGTGCCCTTGTAGGGGCAGTGGGTCTCGGTGTCGGTGGGGACGAGCAGGTCCATGCGAACGTCCACCTTGGGGAGGTAGTAGCGGGTGGGCAGCCCGGTCTCGAACAACAGCGTGGGGTGGTGCGAATCGGCCACTTTCACCCCGTTCACCACCACCGCCACGTGGCGCGAGGAGCGGAGCGTGTCAACCCGCGTGTAAGGATCGCGGGCGTGCACGTACACCTCTTCATCCTCTTCGAACCAGGAATCCATGCTGGCCCAGTCGAAGGCGATGCGGTCGCGCAGCTCCTCGACGGGAGAGTCGGGGTGGGTGTAGGCGGCGCGCTCCGCCAGCTTGCTCCCCCCCTTGACGGTGAAGTAGTGGGCCTCGCCGCGGCTGGGAGAGCGGCGGGTCTCCCCGCTCGGCGAGAGCAGCTCCATGCGCACGTCGTCCTGGGGGAAGTAGTAAACGGGGTAGTAGGGCTTCTCCCACACCAGCTTGACGCGGGTGCTATCGGCGATGAGCTCACCACCCAGGTAGGTGCGTATCCGCTTGGGACCTTCTTCGATGCGGAGCCGGCCTCGGCTGGCGGTCATGGGGATTCACCTCGTGATCGTCGGTGTCCTTGGTCAACGCCACAGCGAGACGGTCATTCCCGGCCGCGTTCTCCGGTAGAACGGGCACACTGATACGAGATGAAGTCGGTGACCACTCTGGTGGCGGTAGTGAGCGGCGGCGCCGCGGATGCGGTCGCCGCGGCGGCTCGCGCCGCCATCAACGTGGCTGCAGAGCAGGTAGGAGAGCTCCCGTCCGACCCAGTGCAGGCCAGCGCCCTTTTGGGGGAGACGTGGTCCCGCGCCGCTACCCATAGCGCCATCTACACCTTGGTGAACGCGGATCCTCTGGCCGTGGTCGTGGCTCACTGGGCCGCCCGGCTGCAAGACGACGACCACGATCTGGAGGTGGCGATCGGGTTGTCGGGGAGCCTCGCGATGCCCGACTACTACCTGGTGGACACCGACCTGACGGTTCCTGCCGTTCACTGGTACCTGGGGTTGACGCAGCGCCTGGCGCCTGCCCGCGTGGCTCCTGTGGAGATGAATACTGCGAGCTTGCTACGCGGGCTCCTCCCTTTCCTACGGCGCCCCTTTTCCACCTGCTGCTGCGGTGGCGGCCCTGGGTCGCGACTTCGTGCCGGTCCCGGAGCTAGTCCCGCCGCGCCCGTCGATGACGGGGGAACGCTCAGCTCGGCCATACCTGCTGTGGCAGGATGACGCGATGGAAGACGTCGACTTCGTGGTGATCGGCGCGGGCATCGCCGGTGCCTCGGTCGCCTACGAGCTGGCGGCTCACGGGCGGGTCGTCGTGCTGGAGCGGGAGGTCACCGCCGGTTACCACACCACCGGTCGCTCCGCGGCGTTGCTTGCCGAGGCCTACGGGCAGGTTACCCAGCGACGGCTGACGCGGACTGGTAGGCCTTTCCTGGAGAAACCCCCGGATGGCTTCACGGAGGTACCGCTGCTGGCACCCCTACCGGTGCTGTTCATCGGCCGGGAGGATCAACAGCTCGCCGTGGCGAATCTCGTGGCAACGGTGCGCGACCTGGTGCCCGACGTACGGGCGGTCGATCCCGACGAGGCTCGTTCCATGTGCCCCGTGCTCCGACGCGACTACGTCGCCGCGGGGGCGTTGGACCCGGGCGCTATGTCGATCGACGTTCATGCCCTGCATCAGGGCTTCCTCACCGGCCTGCGCCGCCGGGGAGGTGAGATCCGGCTGCGAGCGGCGGTAGAGGGCCTGCAGCGGTCCGGTGACCGCTGGACCGTGACCGCCGGCGAGCACCGCTTGCGTGCGCCGGTGGTGGTGAACGCCGCCGGGGCGTGGTGCGATGAGGTGGCCGCACTGGCAGGGGCGGCGCCGCTGGGACTGGTTCCCATGCGGCGCACCGCGTTCACCTTTCCGGCGCCGCCGAACATCGATAACGCGGGCTGGCCGATGGTGGTCGACGTCGACGAGGATTTCTACTTCAAGCCCGAGGGCGGCCAGTTCCTCGCCTCGCCGGCAGACGAGACCCCGATGGAACCGCACGACGTGCGGCCCGACGAAATCGACGTCGCGGTTGGCATCGAGCGCATCCAGGCGGCCACCACGCTCACCATCCGGAATGTGCGCAGCGCGTGGGCGGGGCTGCGTTCCTTCGTGCGCGATCGGGACCCGGTGGTGGGGATGGATGGCGATCTTCCCGGCTTCTTTTGGCTGGCCGGCCAAGGCGGATTCGGGATCATGACCTCCCCGGCGATGGCGAGAGCGGCGGCCGGACTCGTCGTCAACGGCCGCCTTCCGGACGACCTCCTCGAGGTGGGCCTCACCGGCGACGCGCTGTCTCCGCAACGGCTGCGGTGAGCCGGCCCGCCGGGCGCTAGGCTCGTCGCGGGTGGCGCTGGGTCGAGGCAGGCAAGAGGGGATGATGCGACGCACACCGATGGCGAGCCGCGTTCCCGCCGGGGTCGGGGTGGCGGTGCTGGCCGTGGCCGCAGCGTGCACCGGCGGCACCGCGACCACGACGACCACGGCTCCCGCCACCACTGCCGCGCCGACCACCACTGCCGCGCCGACCACCACCGCCGCGCCGAGCACCACCGCCGCGCCCACCACCACGAGCCCTTCTGGTGGCTTGTCGGGGATGCTGTGGTCGGTGGTACTGGTGGCCGAGGACGACGTGCTCAACGTCCGCGACGGACCGGGGGTGTCCCACCCGGTGATCGACGTGCTCGCACCTACCGCCCGTGACGTCGTGACCTCGGGCAACACGGCCGAGGTGGGCACCTCGCTGTGGGTGGAGGTGGAGCTTCCCGCCGGGCCCGTGGGGTGGGTGAACTCCGACTTCCTCACCGAGCAAGTACCGGCGGCCGAGTTCGCCGCCGATGCGAGGCCGCAGTCGCTGCTCGCCGACCTGGCCGCGATCCTGGCGGAACGCGGGGATCTGCGTCCGGTGGCCTCGGCGCGCGGGCTGTACGTTGCCTACCCCTCATGGGAGCTCCAAGAATATGGACCTCCCCGCCACTTCGCATCTGCCGACCTGGGCGGACTGCTCGCCGACCCAACGGTGTGGGAGTGGGGCAAGGACTACGGGGGCAATCCGATTCGGGAGCCGTTCTCCGCCGCCGCGGACGATTTCGTGGGTGCCTACGACGACCCCGACGTGGAGTTCGCCGTCGATGCGTTGCTACGGGGCGGGTCTACCTTGCTGCCCTCCGCGGTCATCCCCACCCAGCTGTTCAACTTCCACTACATAGCGGTGCACGACCCGGAGGACACTCCTGCTTTCGGAGGCCTCGACTGGGTCACGTGGTACGTCCATTTCGAGTATCGCCGCGGCGTCGTGTCCATCGTCGGTCTGACCCGCGAGATATGGACCCCCTGAGGTCTCCCCGAGCTCGCCGACGCTTCTGACCGGGCGGAGTGGAACAAGCAGGCCGCGCGGGTGCTCGCGTGCCGCGGTTCTCCGGCAGCGCCGGGGTCGCTCGCACGGCTGCCCCGGAGCCGCCGGGACGGGTGCGTGGTCGCTCGTGAGCCCACGGTCCCGGCGGGCGGACGATCGCCGGTCTTCATCTGCCGAGGCGCGCGCCGACACATGCGGCCGCTCCGCGGCCTTGCTAGCAGAGACTGGGCGCCTACTCGGCGGCCGCCTCCGCGGTGGCCCCAGCCAAGGTGGAGGCGATCCGGTCCAAGAGCCGATCGCAGGCGACGTGACCGGCCTGGTTGCGGGCGGCGATCGCACGTCGGTGAAGTTCAATACCCGGGTGCTCGGCTTCCCGCAGGAGTGCCAGGACGGTTCGTTCGGACAACTCCAGCTCGGCAGCAGGATTGTGGCGTGCCATGTTCATCTCCCATGGCGGTCCTATCTCTTATGTCGGTCGCGGGGATACCCGTCATGACGGGTTTCCCTCGAGGTTCTGCCTGGCTGGGCCGGTAGCATCGATCGAGGTTGGAGGGCGCCATCGACGTCATCGTCACTTCGGGCCTCATCAAGCGCTTCGGGGCCACGGTTGCCGTGGACGGCTTGGAGCTGACCGTTCCCGAGGGCGGGGTGTACGGCTTCCTCGGCCCCAACGGCGCCGGCAAGACCACCACCTTGCGTCTCCTCGCCGGACTGCTGCGGCCCACCGCCGGGTCGGCCCGTGTGCTCGGCTTCGAGGTCCCCCGCCGGCGGCTCGAGGTGCAGGCCCGGATCGGCTATCTGCCCGGCGAGGTCCGTCTCTACTTGGATCTCACCGCGGAGGAGAACCTGGAGTTCCTGGGACGGTTGCACCGGCTTCCCTCCCGCCGCAGAAGCGCCTTGCTGGACCGCTTCGAGCTCCCCCCTGCGGTGCTGGAGCGGCGGGTGGGCACCTACTCGCGTGGCATGCAGCGCAAGCTGGGACTAGTGGCCGCCTTCCAGCACGATCCCCCGCTCTACATCCTCGACGAGCCCACCGAGGGCCTCGACCCTCTGATGCAGGCGGCGTTCGTGGAGCTGGTCGAGGAAGAGGTGCGGCGGGGCAAGACGCTGTTGCTGTCGAGCCATGCCCTCACCGAGGTCGAGCGAACCTGCGACCGGGTGGCGATGGTCCGGCAGGGCCGGCTGGTCTTCGAGGGCTCCCTGGCCGACGTTCGCAGCCGGGCACTGCACCGGCTGGAGGCGGTGTTTGCCTCGCCGGTGGAGGTCGCCTGGCAGGACTTCCCCAACGTGGTGGAGGTCCACGGCACCCCCCGTCACCACCTGGTGATGTTCCGGGGTCATCCTCGTGAGTTGCTGCGGCGGGTCGTCGACCTTCCCGTCGAGGACCTCAGCGTGGGTACCGGCTCACTCGAAGAGACGTTTCTCACCTTCTACCGGGAATCACCCGGAGAGGAGTCCTGATGGCGGCCGTGCTGTTCGCTGCCGCCTGGCACCGCCATCGCAAGCTGCGGTGGAGCGTGGCCGCCGGGCTGTTCGCCTTCCAGCTGCTGCTGGCCGGTGTCTACGAGGCACTGCCGAGCAGCATCTTCGCTATCGCCGCCGAAGGCGTGCCTTCCATCTTCAAGGCCATGGCGGGGGGTTCGGTGAATCTGTTCACTCCGGCGGGCTGGCTCGGCTTCGGCTACACGCACCCGCTCGCCCTGGTGCTGGTGGTGGCCTGGACAGCCGCGGTAGCCGACGCCGCGGTGGCCCGGGAGGTGGAGGATGGCACGCTGGAGCTGCTGGCGTCCCGTCCCGTTGACCGCCGCGTGATCCTGGCCGCCCGCATCGCCGCTTGGGCCGCCGGGCTGGTGGTGATCCTGGCAGCAGGCGCGGCGGGAACGCTGCTCGGAACAGTCCTGGTGGATGATCTGGCGGCGTTCGACCGTCTCGATGTCGTCCTCTTGGTGGGCGCGCTTCTCCCGGTGCTGGCGGTGCTGGCGGGCGCGGCCTTCCTGGCCTCGGCGGTTGCCTCGACGCGCGCTCGCAGCAACGGGGTGGCGGTCGGCTTCGCCGTCGTTTCCTACCTGCTCAACTTCGCTGCCCTGTTGTGGGAGCCGCTAAAGCCGTATGCGCCCCTGTCTGTCTTCCACTACCTGCGTCCCAGCGAATGGGTGGAGTCGGGGACGGCGTGGGGCAGCGCGGCGGCGCTGGTGGTGGTGGGCGTGGGCCTGATGGCGGCGGCACACTTCGTGCTGCAACGGCGGGACATCGCTCCGTAGGGCTTCAGAGCATGCGGTCGAACCAGGAGACGAGCATATTGCCGCCGGTGGCCTCGGGCGCGCCGCTCGGCGAGCCGGTAACCTCCGCGAAATGAGCCACAGGGTGGTGGACGCGTGGATTCAGCACCCCACCCCCAGCTTCCATGTTCGAGCCGCTGCGCCGGTGGACGGGCATGGGCGAGGCGCCGGGGCCGGTCCCGCTGGCGGCGACGGTGCGGGTCTTGGAGGAGGCCGGCGTTTCCCACGCGCTGCTCACTGCCTGGTGGGGCCCGAGCGGTCCGCTGATTCCCAACGATGAAGTAGGTGCCGCCGTCGCCGCGCATCCTCATCTGCTGTCGGGTGTGGCCGCGGTCGATGTTCGACGGCCGATGGATGCCGTCCGGGAGCTGCGCCGTTGTGTGCAGCAGCTCGGCTTCCGAGCGCTGCGGGTGCTGCCCTGGCTGTGGGAGCTGCCCCCCGACGACCGCCGCTATTACCCGCTCTACGCAGCGTGCGTGGAGCTGGGTATACCGTTCTGTCTCCAGGTGGGGCACACCGGTCCGCTCATGCCCTCCGGCTACGGGCGTCCCATCCCCCATCTGGATCATGTGGCGCTGGAGTTCCCCGACCTGCGGATCGTCGCCGGCCACATCGGATACCCGTGGACCGACGAGATGGTGGCGCTCGCCACCAAGTACCCCAATGTGTACATCGACACCTCCGCCTACAAGCCGAGTCGCTACCCAGCCCAGCTGACGGCCTTCCTGCGGGGTCCGGGAAGGCACAAGGTCCTGTTCGGCAGCAACTACCCCATGATCCTGCCCGGCGACTGCCTCGCCCAGGTCGATGCGCTCGACCTCGATGAGGAGACCCGAGCGCTGTTCTTGGGTGAGAACGCAGCTGCCGTGTTCGGGCTCGCGAGCTGAGCCGAGCCGGCCGCTCTCCCCTGCCGAGCTGCTCAGCCGGACCGGAGCCGGAGGAGCCGCATCGGCGCCCAGCCGGCCTCGGTGTCCAGGGTCCGCTGGCCGGCTGCAGTGGTTTCGATACGTTGCGATCACGGGCCTTTCCGTTCGCCCGGCGCCGGACCACAGCCGCCACGACAAGCCGGCGGCGCTTCCGGAGGGTTATCCCGTTGACGCGTGGCCGTTGTGGTATGTGAGCTTCGCCTTCGTCCACAACCGCCGCTTCGGCGCCCTGTACCTGCTCGGCCTCGGCGCCGACGCTGTCCTCACCAGGCTCGACTAGACGGGCGCTCGGCAGGCGCCGTTCGGCGAGCGGCGCTCCGCTCAGGCACCCTCCTCCAGGAGATTCGCCAGCAAGCGGGCGCTGCGGATGCCGTAATCGGAGTAGCAGTTGTTCATGAGGAGGTGCACCCGGCGTCCCTGCGCGGCGAACGATCGGACACGCGGCACCCATTCCTCCAGCTCTTGGGCCGAGTAGTCATACCGAAATCGCTCGGCGGCGCTGATCCCCTTCTTCTCCCAGGTTTCCTCATTCCGCCCGTGGAAGCGCACCTCGGCGATGGGGGCGGTAGCGGCGGCCACCGGTGGCACCGAGCTGCGGAAGCCTTGCGGCTCGTCGACGCACACGTAGGTCAGCCCGTGGTCTTCGAGGAAGCGCAGCGTCCGCTCCCGATGCTCGTCGTCCATCCACCTTCCTTGCCGGAATTCGACCGCTACCGGGTATTCCGCGAGCCGTTGGGCGGCCCATGCCAGGTAATCGAAGGAGACGCTGCTCGGATAGACCCAAGGTGGCAGCTGAAAGAGCACCAGTCCCAGCTTGCCTGCCGAGTGCAGGGGCAGCAATGCCGCCGCGAACCGTCGGAAGGCTTGCTCCACCAGTTCCTCGGGCAGGTCTCGTGGGTAGAGATTACGTTTGGCGGCGGCCTCCGCCGGCAGCTCGGCACGCAGATCTTTCCACAGTGAAGCCGGCGGGGTGGGGTGCTGGGTGAGCAGGCGGAACGCCTTCACGTCGAAGACGAAATCTCGCGGGGTGCGTTCCACCCACAGCCCGGCAGTCCGCTCGTTGGGCGGCCCGTAGAAGGTGGAGTCCACCTCGACAATGGGGAAGCGGGAAGCGTAGAAGCCGAGCCGTTCCTCGGCGGTCATATCCCGCTGTGGATAGAACGCTTTGGAGTCGAGCAAAGTGCGGTCGGTCCAGGAGCAAGTGCCGACGTAGATGCCGCCGTCCGCCAGCCGCAGGGCTGCTTCGCCCGCCATGGTGCCGCCTCTCGTGTAGGTCTCAGTCTCGCAGCCGGCCGCGCCCACCCGTCGAGCGACGCCGTCGTAGTTGGGGGCCGGTCAGCGCGAGGCGGCGCCTTCCAGCCGGGAACGGTAGGCCGCCACCGCCCGCTCGGCGATCCTCTCGGAGTCACGGGGCCGGTCAGCGCGAGGCGGC
>JABAOD010034549.1_pt1 | contig 10927 bp, 7 predicted proteins | sample 7062151 | NCBI WGS metagenome assembly JABAOD01 (sample SAMN14538626, study PRJNA623070) | marine sediment metagenome | biome: marine biome [ENVO:00000428]; feature: marine pelagic biome [ENVO:01000023]; material: deep marine sediment [ENVO:00002113] | place: India: Gulf of Khambhat ...
TGTAGAACGTCGTGGCGAACTGGGACACGCCGCCGCCCACGGTGTCGACGATCTCGCCGCCGATGATGGTGGGGGCGGGCACATAGCCGCCTGCCTCGGTGCGAGGTCCGACATGACCGTTGAGCGAGAACTCCTGGCCAGGCAGCACGATGGCGCCATCGACCTCGTCGGCGAAGCGCTGGATGTTCTTGACGCGGTCCTGACCGGCCGGGTGCTCCGTCGTGAACTCGGAGACCTTGGTGATCGGTCCCATGGCGAGGGCGTCCTCGGTGGTGAACAGCGGGAGGGCGCCCTGTGCGAAGGGCAGCTCGCCCGTCCGGTCGTCGGTGAGCGCGGCCTCTTCGAGGGCATCCGCGATGAGCTCCATGTCGATGAGCGTTCCCGTGCGGGATGGCACGAGCGTCACCGTGTCGTCGTCCTCGATGATGAATTCGGCGTCACGCGGCTCGACCTCGAGCTCTTCCCGGAATGGCGACACGAGCAGCGTGAGGGGCGCTGCCCGATAGCCCATCTCGAAGACAGGGGGTCGCACCGCGTCGTTGCGCTCGATGAAGAACGCCCGTTCCAGATCCGCCTCGCTCACCTCGAGGACGAACTCGGGGTCCTCGGACGACAGAGTGATGGCTCCCGTGAGGTAGCGATTCGCCTCGTCGACGGCGGCGTCGATGTCGGCGTCGGTCAACTGGGGCACGAGGTCACGAGTGGGCAGCTCGATCTCCGGTCGGTCCCGTGTCCCGGCGGCCTCGAGCACCAGCGTCTGTGCGACGTCCCGGTCGATGCCCACACCGGCACGGGGATACTCGGGTTGGGCGACGCCGTTGCGCACGACGACGTCACCGGGGAATGCCGGGTCGGCGATCGCCTCGAGCTCCCACGTGGCGAGCAGGGCGTCGAAGGCATCGGCGTCGTAGCCGACCCGCACCGGTATCTCGGCCTCGACGGAGCCCCAGGAACCCCACCAGGCCCCGAAGTTGGAGAAGAGCCCGCTCGTCGGACGCTGCGCGAACGCAGCGGCGACGGCCCGCTCTTCGTCGATGTCGAGCCCGAACTCCGCCGGCTCGACCTGGATGCGCAGATCCGCGACCCGGAAGAAGGCGGGGAGCTCACGCAGCTCGGCCTCGTAGTCGAGCAGCGCCTGGAGCGCGTCGTCCTCGCCGAGGCCGCCGAGATCGATACCGGCGGCGGTCACGCCGGCCGGGATCTCTCCGCTCGTCACCATCCGGGAGAATCCGTACGCGACGAACGGGGCCAGTAGCGCAATGGCCACGGCCGCGAGCACGTATCGCGGGCGAATGTCGGGTGTGTTCACGGGAGGAGGCGAGTCGTTCTCTGTCTCGACGACGCAGTGTGCAGTGCTCACCACGTTCTGTGGGAACAGTCGAAAAGTGTACTGGTTCGGTGGGATAGCAAAGCTGCTTTGCGGGCGCCGCTCGCTCGGTCGCCGTGGAATGTCGCAGTCGGGCGATACGATCGTCGNNCTTCCCCGAGATGGTGCAGGGCGAGGACGTGATGGTGTCGGCCACCGCGTTCCTCACCTGGCGCCGATGCCCCGAGCGTGCGCTGGCGCGCTACGAAGGCACATACGACGCCCAGACGATCGCATCGTTTCGAGGCAGCCTGGCGCACCGTATCTTCGCCAGGCACCTCCGGGAGGGACCGATCGACGGTGAGCACCTGAAGCTGGCGTGTCGTGAGGAGATCGGCAGGAGCCTCAATCCGGCGTTCGTGGAGCTGGGCCTCGGCCCGAACCGGCTCGACGGGGTCGTCGAAGAGGTTCGCGCGCTGTACGAGAACTTCGCACGGCTCCCGGCCGACAACATCCTCGAGGTCGAGATCCAATGCGAAGAAGAGGTGGCACCGGGGCTCCGGCTGCGCGGCGTCATCGATGCGGTCTTCACCCACGACGGCGGGGGAGTGACGCTCACGGATTGGAAGACCGGCGGTCTCGGCGCCGCCGAGACGCAGATCGGCTTCTACGCCCTGCTGTGGACGATGGCCCGGGGTGATGTTCCTGCGCTCGTCGAGGCGATCTCGGTGGCCAGCGGTGAGCGGGTGGCCGCCGAGCCCGACGACGGCTCGCTCACCTCACTCGCCGTGGAGGTGGCGGCGATGGTGGACGAGCTGCGGACGGCGCTGGCCACCGGGGAACGACTGCAGCGGACAGCCGGTCCCTGGTGCCGGTCGTGCCCTCTGTTGGCGGGCTGCGACGAGGGCACCGAGGCGATGGCCGTGCTGTCCTCCTGACCGGGTCGGGGCACACACGGGGTCTGCGATACTCCCGCCGATGCAGACCCTCATGGCGCTCCACGCACACCCGGACGACGAGTCGTCGAAGGGTGCAGGCACCGTCGCTCGCTATTCCGACGCGGGTGTGCGGACGATCCTCGTGACCGCCACGGGCGGCGAGGCCGGCGACGTCCTGAATCCGGCCCTGGATCCGGACGAGATCCTCCCGAGGATCGCCGAGGTGCGACGTGCGGAGCTGGAGGCGGCTGCGGCCATCATCGGCTACGACCAGGTCGTGATGCTCGGCTACCGGGACTCGGGCATGCCGGACACGGACGACAACCGTCATCCCGACGCCTTCGTCAACGCAGACGTCGAGGAGATCGAGCGGAGGATCGTGGAGTTGATCCGCACCCATCGGCCTCAAGTCCTGCTCGGCTACGACGACCACGAGCGGTATCCCCACCCCGACCACCTGCTCATCCACGACGTCGCGCTGCGCGCCTTCACATCGGCGGCAGACGCGACGAGGTTCCCGGAGGCGGGCCCGCCCCACCAGGTGGCTCGCCTCTATGCACCGGTGTTCACGGCGCGCCGGGCACATGCACTCCACGAGGCCGCCCTCGCTGCCGGAGTCGAGTCGCCGTTTGCGAAGTGGATCGATGAAATCGACCCGGCAGTCGACAATGGCAAGCAACTCGCACACATCGACTGCTCGGCCACGATGGAGCGCGGTCGCGATGCGCTGCGGGCGCACACGTCCCAGATCGACCCGAATGGCCGATGGTTCGCGCTACCGACCGAAGCCGTGATCGCTGCGCATCCCTACGAGGATTTCGAGCTGCTCGCCAGCGTGAACGACCCTCCGTGGCCCCATGACGACCTCTTCGTCGGTCTCTGACGACTCCGTCGCCGGGTCCGGGTGTGGTGTAATCACCTGATCGTGGACGACCAGGCGCGCGCCGCAACAGCCCAGGCCTTCTCCGACATCGCCGATGCACTCGACGCGGTGCGCTTCGTCATTCCCGGCGAGGAGTGGCACGGCGCCGAGCTCGAGCGACGACGGCTCGTCGGTGTGATCCGCCACTATCTCCTGCCGAGGCTCGTCGACCCCGGCGCTCCTGTGGTCGCGGTGGTGGCGGGGCCGAGCGGCTCAGGCAAATCGACGCTCGTGAACAGCCTCGCCCAGGACGAGATCTCGGCGCCAGGGCCCTTGCGCCCCACGACTCGGCGGCCGGTGGTGTGGGGTCATCCGGACCAGGATGTGCTCACCGAGGCCTCGTTTCTGCGGCGGTTCCAGGCGGTCACCAGCGGGCAGGCCGACCTCGTGGTGAGCGACGACGATCTCGTGAAGCAGATGGTCGTGGTCGACACCCCGCCGCTCGACATCGGCGACGGTGCAGGGAGGCAGATCGCACGGGTGACGGCCGCCATGGCCGATTTGGCGATCTTCGTCACCTCACAACGCCGCTACGCCGATGCCGACTCGTGGAGCTTCCTCCAGTTCTGCCGGCGGCGCGGCCTTCCGATCCTGTTCGTCGTCAATCGCCTCGATCCGGACAGTCGTGCCGGAACCGTGCTCGACGATGTGGCCCGCCGCCTCCACGAAGGTGGGCTGCTGACGACGCCGGACGAGACGCTGCTCTTCGCCGTCTACGAGCACGACGACGTCGAATGGCACACCGGTCTCCCGGCCACCAGCGTTGCCGCCCTGCGCAAGGAACTCGGCGAGTTGTCCGATCCCGCGTTCCGCTCCGCCCTGGTGAGGGAGGCCACCCAGTCGTCGGGAAGGAGCGTGGTGAGCGGCGTCGCCAGCATCATCCCGCAGCTGCGCAGCCAGCTGGGGCTGGTGTCGGATCTGCGTCGCCGCATCGACGTTGCCTACGACCGCCAGGCCGCTGCCGTGGTCACCGGTCTCCAATCCGGCGAGTTCTCCGGGCTGGCCGTTCACGAGCTGTGGGGTCAGGTCGCCGCCGATCTGACCGGCATCGTGACGCGGCGTGCCGGGGTCGCCTCCCAGGAGGTCGCCGAGTCGTGGTCGACAACGCCGCACGGGACTGCACTGTTGAGCGCCGGCGGGCAGAGCCTGTGGCGTCATGGTCACGAGACCACCACGACGGCGCTCGACGAGCTGACTGCCTGGCAGACCGAGCTCCAGGAGCTGGCGCGCGACTTCACCAAGCGGGGCAAGCTCTCCGAACGCAAGGCGTCGCGGGTGGAGCGGGCGCTGTGGCCACTGATCATCGATCCGGCAGGCACCCCGTCCCGATTCCTGAGACGCCGCTACCGGCATCTCGTCGACCAGCTCGTGACGACGGCGCGCAAGCGGCTCGGTGATCTGCTCGCCTCGGCGATCAGAGCCGATGCGAAGCGCTTCGACGACTTTCTCCCGGAGGTCGACGTGGATGCGACCGAGCAGATCGCACGGCTGGGTCGTGACGCCGAAGCCGTGATGGACGCTGCGATCGAGGTGGGCGAGGGCGGAGCGCCCCACCATGCGTGATCTCTTCGAGCTGCTCGACGCCGTCGACCTGACCTTGAGCCGCGCCGGGCACGTGCTGTCGGAGCCGCGCCTCACGCCGCTCGCATCCAGGGCCGCATCCTTGCGTTCGCGGCGCCAGTACGTCGGCGACATCCTCGTGCTCGCCATCGCCGGTGGCACGGGTACCGGGAAGTCGAGCGTCCTCAACGCCATCGCCGGCGAGCCGATCGCCTCTGTGAGCGTCCGGCGACCCCATACCGACGAACCGCTGGCGTGGATCCCGGCAACCGCCGACGACGCATTTCGGTCGGCCCTCGCCGGCATCGGCGTCACCCGGCAGGTCGAGCAATCCGTCTATCCGCAGCTCGCCGTCGTGGATCTGCCGGACATGGACTCCATCGCCTCGTGGCACCGGCAGATGGTCGAGGACCTCCTGCCTCGCATCGACGCAGTCCTGTGGCTCTTCGAACCGGAGAAGTATCGAGATCGGCTCGTCCACGAGGAGTTCCTGGCTGAGCTGGCGACCTATCGCCACCAGTTCTTCTTCGCCCTCAACCAGATCGACCGATTGCGGCCGGGTGACCGTGACGCCGTCATCGGCGATCTCGAAGCGGCGCTCATCGAGGACGGGTTCGACGACCCTCTCGTGTTCCCGATCGCAGCGGCGCCGATGAGCGGTCTGCCCGAGGGGATCGCCGAGCTGCGGGACTTCCTCGGTACCAGGCTCGACGTCAAGCGAACCGCAGTCACGAAGTCGATCATCGATGCCCGCAACCTGGTGCGCGACATCGGTGAGGCGGCCGGAGTGTGGAACGCCGGTCCGCTCGACTTCGAGCGGAGGTGGGAGGCCGCCCGCGGTCAGGCGATGCACGATCTCGAGGATGCGGTCGGGCCGGCGGCTCGCGAGGAGGCGATGTGCCGGGTCGAGGACCTCGTGGCGGCACTCAGCACCGAAGCCGGGGTCGTCTTCGGTGAGATCCTGCGCGAGCGTTTCGACCAGAAGCGCATCGAGGCCGCCGTCGACGAGGCCGTCGAGCTCGTGGGATCGGATGGCGCCGATCGGGCCCTCGACGAGTTGGGCGAGGAGATGCGACAGGTCGCATGGGACCGCTCACGACTCGCCGCGACCACGGTCTATGCCGCCGTCGGGGCCGATCAGCTCGCCGACCGTGTCGGTCAGCTCGCCCGCCGGTCCTGGGTGGGGACCAGCACTTCCAGTGCGTCTGCCTCGTAGTCGATGGTGAATTCGCCGACGAGACCGAGCGACTCGCCGTCGGCCTGGGCGGGCACCGCCGGGTCGGCGTGACCCTCGATCCGCGTCACGTCCTCGAACACCTCGCACCCGTTCGCCGCAGCGCTCCCGGTGAGCGCGGCACCACCGAAGATCCGGATGGCTCGCAGCGCGGTCAGCTCCGCACACGAGAGGGCCACCAGGCCGTGTTCCGAGGAGCCGAAACGGAGCGGTAGACGGCCCAGGTACGTGTACGCATGATGGATCTGGATCATGAGCGCCACCGCATCGGTGCGCCGCTCGCCGGTGCGCACGGAGATCGTCGGCGCCTTGCGCCGGTAGTCGCCGAACACCATGCCGACCGTCGTCTTCGCGTAGTGCAGTGATCCGAAGCGCAGCTTGGCGTAGGGCCGGGTTTCGGCCCGGTTGACCACGTCGGCGTCGAAGCCGAGACCGAGGCTGAAGAGAGCGTTGCGGCTCCGCACGCCCTCGGGGCCGTCCCATTCGATGCGCGCCGTCGGCAGGCTGACGGCATCCTGACCGGCGATCGCGGCGGCGGCGTCATCGGGTCGCGAGGGGATCGACAACAACTGGGCGAGCACGTTGGTGGTGCCGGCAGGCACGATGCCGAGTGCTGTCGGGGTTCCGATGAGGCCGGAGGCGACGTGATGGACCACCCCGTCTCCGCCCATGGCGAACACGGCATGAAGGCCGGATTCGGCTGCGGCAGCCGCCGCCTTGCGCGATCCGTCGGGGCTCTCCGGCCAGACGGTCTCGAGATCGTAGGAGCGGGCGAGACTCGCCGAGACGGCGCGATAGCGGGCTCCGGTGAAACCAGACGCCGAGGGGTTGGCGACGAGGAGGGCGCGTTGCACGGTCGGGACGATAGGCAGGTGAGACGCGCCGTGACGCCGGAGCTCAGCCGGCGAGCAGCTTCTCGATGCGCTCGCGCAGCTCCATGGGCCGGAACGGCTTCGTCATGAAGTCGTCCGCTCCGCCCTCCGCCGCCTGCTCGGCCACCTCGGGCTGTGCGTGAGCGGTGAGCACGAGGACCCTGATGTCCTTGGTGTCCTCGCCGCCGCGAAGATGCCGCAGCACCTCCCACCCGTCGATGCCGGGCAGACCGACGTCGAGGACGATGATGTCGGGGAGTTCGCTGCGGGCGGCGTCGAGACCGCGAATCCCGTCTTCGGCCGCGTGGAGCTCGATGTCGAGCACACGCAGACACACCTCGATGAGGCGGCGCACGCTCGCCGAGTCTTCGATGACGAGGATCTTTGCTGTCACGAGTACTCCTATCGGCAGGAAGGCGATGTTCGTCAAGCACTTCCCTGCGCGTCCGATAAACGAGTGTATGCCCCAGCCTTCCCCCGCCGGTGGATTCACTTCGACCGGACACACCTTCACCGAGCAGCCGACGGCGGCCACCGGCCCCGCGGCGGCCCTGGCGCGTGGCGTCGGGGCTCTGGCTCGCACCGCCTCGGTGGCGGAGCTCCTGCCCGCGCTGGCGACTGCAGCGCTCGACATCAGCGGCATGCACCGAGCGGTGGTGCTGCTCGTGGATCGCCGTGGCGCGAGCGATTCGGCCACGGCGCGTGACGCCGCAGGGCATCTCGACGCCGCATTGCTCGCCGCCGTCCGCGGATCCGTCGGTCGTCGAGGGATCGTCGATGTGCTGATGACGCTGGACCACGCGGTCTGGAAGTCGTCGGACGAGCTCGTCGTGCATCACGAGCCATGGCTCGACGCCCACGACGTGCGAGGGCTGCTTGGGATCCCCATTCCTGTGCGCAACGGCGCCGCAACCCTCATCCTCACGGCGGCGACGGGCGCGGCGCCCGACGTGGCGGTCGTCGAATCCGTGGAGCGTCTCGCCGAGGTCGCCTCCGGGATGATCGAGGCCGCACAGCGGCTCGAAGGGGAGCGGCGCGGACGGAGATCCGCCGAGCGACTCCTCGACGACCTCGAGGCGATCGGTGCCGCAACCGATCGTCGTCAGGTCCTCCGGATCGTGACGGATGCGGTGCATCGGACCACCCGCGACGAGACGGTTGCCGCCGGAATCCTCGTCGACGGCATCGTGGACATCGTCGAGTCGGAAGGAGACTCGATGTTCGTCGCGGAGGTCCTGCGCACCCTGGATCGTGTCTCCGCAGCGACGAGCGCCGTGCAGATCGATCTCGCCGGCCCGGCGTGGTCCGCCGTCAGGGCTCGCGACGTCGGACGATGTGTGGCCGTGCCGATTTCGACTGGTGGCGGGGCCGACGACGGACGGCTCGGTTGGATCGTGGCCTTCTCGACCTCTCGCCGGCGGTACGGGACGGAGGAGCTGGGAGTTGTCGAGAGAATCGCCCGACAGGCGTCGATGGCGCTCTCGAACGTGGCCCGTCTCGAGGCCGAGCGCGACGCCGTCCACCGGCTGGAGGAGCTCGATCGGTTGAAGTCCGGCTTCGTGGCCAGCTTGAGCCATGGGTTGCGCACTCCGCTCACGGCGCTCGTCGGATACTCCGAGCTGCTGGCAGAGCGGTCGGCCGAAGACCCATCGCTCTCGTTCGCCGAGGACATGCGTCGTGAAGCGGCTCAGTTGCACACGCTCATCGGCAACCTGCTCGACGCCTCTCGTCTCGAGGCGGGCATGTTGCAGCTCAACCCCCGCCCGGTCGACGGCATCGGCATGGTCGCCGAGGCGGTCGAGGCGGCACGCCATGCGCATCCGGCGCGTCGTGTCGAGTTCACCACCGATCTCGAGCGCTTTGCGATGGTCGTGGACGCCGAACGGGTGCGTCAGGTGCTGGCGATCCTCTTCGACAACGGGCTGCGGTACTCGCCACCGGAGACCCCGCTCGAGGTCGATGCCGAGACGACGGTCGAGTTCGGGCCGAGCGGCACCCTCCAGAAGGGACTGCGGATCCACGTCGACGACCACGGTCCTGGGGTGCCCGCCGACGATCGCGAACGGATCTTCGAGCGATTCGCCAGGGTTCGTGACGACATCGAAGGCACGGGCATCGGTCTCTTCCTGGCGCGGGAATTGATCCGCGCCCACGGTGGTGTGATCGACGTCACCGACCGTGTCGGCGGTGGGACCCGCTTCTCGGTCTGGATCCCCCAGCGCGAGCAGTGACCGTCGAATGGGTGGAGAGACAGGCGCCGTCTGCCGATGAAAAAGCCGATGAGCAGTTCCGAATCCGGTCTAGGGTTCATGACTGCGCTGTGATCTCCGACCGCAACAGAGGGGACTGACGTGCCGAGATCCTCCGCCGCTCCCATTTCCTCGCGTGCCGCCTTCGTGGCGCTCGTCACCGCCGCCGCCGTGCTCGTCCTGGTCCCCGCTCCGGCTCGTTCCGTCGAGCTGTGTGACGGTCTCGAGGTCACCGTCCCCGGGGCGACCGAGGGTGACGACGTGCTCGTCGGCACCACGGGTCCCGACGTGATCGCCGGGCTCGGGGGCGACGACACCATCGACGGCCGGGGTGGCGACGACGTCATCTGTGGTGGTGACGGCAACGACACGATCTACGGCGGTTGGGGCGCCGATCGAATCCTCGGCGGCGACGGCAACGACACCATCGAGGGTCAAGGCTCCAACGACGACATCAACGGCGGGCGCGGCAACGACGTGCTCGACGGTGGGGACGGGCCCGACCTCGTGGTGGGCGCCGGCGCCAACGACACGATCACCGGAGGCAAGGGCAACGACGACCTGCGCGGTGGCTACGGCGCGGACACGGTCGACGGCGGCGACGGCAACGACACCATCACGGGAGGCACCGCAGACGACGTCCTGCTGGGCGGGGCCGGGGCCGACGATCTGCGCGGCAACGCCGGCAACGATCTGCTCAAGGGTCAGGGTGGCGACGACTACCTCGACGGCGGCAACGACGACGACGAGCTCCGCGGCGCCAACGGTGCCGACGACGTCCGCGGTGGAGCGGGCAACGACACCCTCTATGGGGGCAACGGCCCGGATCAGGTCCGGGGCGGAAACGGCGACGACTCGATGTTCGGCGGGGCAGGTGACGACGCCATCACCGGGCTCGGCGGCAGCGACACGGCCAACGGCGGCCCCGACGAGGACGACTGTCTCGCCGAGACCGAGAACGACTGCGAGGCCGGCCTCATCGACTTCGCCTTCGAGCGCTTCTACATCAACCAGGCCGTCCCGGCGGCGGACTCCTCCGACAGCCCGGGCGACCGGATCGAGCCCGTGGTCGGCCGCGCCGGCATCGTCCGTGGTTTCTTCAGCGCCAACCGCTTCGACAGCGACTACACCCCGACGGTCAAGCTGCACTGGAAGAAGTCCGGCGGTGCGACCGGGGCCATCGTCCTCGACGGTCCCAGTGCCCTGAAGGTGTTCCCCGGCGAGGGCAGCCTGGACCACACCCACAACTACGTCCTCGACGAGTCCTTCCTCGAAGCGGGCATGGAGTTCTACCTCGAGGTCGACGGCGACGACGCCTACATCGAGGGTCTCGAGACCAACAACCGCTACCCGGCGTCTGGCTGGCTCGATCCGAGCGTGATCCCGGTCCCGACGTTCGAGATCACCTTCGTTCCGATCGGGTTCGACGGTGGCCCGGCACCCGAGGTCACCCAGGCCTCGGCCCTCGGGCTCCTCGAGGACACGATGGATCTCCATCCCATCGCCGACGTCGACATCGAGATCCACTCCGACATCAACTACAACCCCGTCGGGTCGTTCGAGGACTGGACCAACATGCTCGAGGACGTTCGCGATCTCGCATGGGCCGAGAACAGCGATCGCGCCTATGCCGGCATCGTGCCAAGTGATCCGTCCGGATCGGGAATCGCGGGCATCGGCTACGTGACGTGCCCGCAGTGCAGTGTGTGGCCCTACTCGGGCAACATCCCGAACCCGAGCACGCTCGCCCACGAACTCGGGCACAACTTCGGCCGCAACCACGTCAACTGCGCCGGCTGGGAAGGAAACCCGGACCAGTCCTACCCGTACGCAGGTGGTGGCATCG
>JABAOD010035971.1_pt1 | contig 10927 bp, 12 predicted proteins | sample 7062151 | NCBI WGS metagenome assembly JABAOD01 (sample SAMN14538626, study PRJNA623070) | marine sediment metagenome | biome: marine biome [ENVO:00000428]; feature: marine pelagic biome [ENVO:01000023]; material: deep marine sediment [ENVO:00002113] | place: India: Gulf of Khambhat ...
GCACCACCTTCGAGTTCGACGCCGAGCGCGACGGCGTCTACACCTACTACTGCTCGGAGTTCTGCTCCGCGCTGCACCTCGAGATGGTGGGCTACTTCCTGGCCAAGCCGGCGGCGTAGACTGAGAGGGCGCGGCGGCGAGCGATGAAGAGGCAGCTCTGGAAGATCCTGGGGCCGAGGCTCTCGGCCGGGGAGGTGGCCCACGAGCCGGGCCGCTTCCTGACCCCGACGCTGCTGCTCGCCGCCGCCGCCCTGCTGCTGCTGGTGTCGATCTTCCTCCCCTACTGGAGGCTGCGCCTGCTGGCGCCGCAGTACCCCGGGGGCCTGGTGGTGGAGGCCTACCTCAACCGCCTGGAGGGCGACGTCAGGGAGATCGACGGTCTCAATCACTACATCGGCATGCGGCCGCTGGGCGAGGCGGCGGCCCTGGAACGAACCCTGAGCATCGCGGCGGTGGCGACGCTCTCGCTGTTGATCGTCGGTGCCATCTTCATCCACAACCGCAAGGCGGCGATCCTGAGCCTCCCGGCGCTCGTCTTCCCGCTCGTCTTCCTGGCCGACCTCTCCTACTGGCTGCGCGATTTCGGCACCAACCTGGACCCGCGCGCGCCCCTCTCCTCGTCGATCAAGCCCTTCGTGCCGCCGGTGCTCGGCGAGGGCAAGGTGGGGCAGTTTGCGACCGTCGCCAGCCCCGGACCGGGCCTCATCCTGGCCGCGGTGGCGGCCCTGCTGGTGCTGGCCGGTCTCTACTTCCACCGTCGCGCCTACAAGCCGCTGGTGGAGTCGGCGGAGAGCAGCGATGACCGCAGTCGCGGGTCGAGCTGATCGGCTCGCTCTCGTCCTGCTGCTGCTGGCCGGGCCGCTGGTGGCCGCCGAGCTGCGGGTCTCGCCCGCAGGGCCGGAGACCGATCTCGCCGCCGTCCTGGCCCGGGCCGGTCCCGGAGACAGCGTGCGGGTGGACGGGGGCGTCTACCCGGGCCCCCTGGAGGTGCAGCGGCCGGTCCGACTGCTGGGCGAGGGCTGGCCGGTCCTGGATGGCGGCGGCAAGGGCACGGTCCTGGCCCTGCGCGCCCCGGGGGCGGAGGTGCGCGGCTTCGTGATTCGCGACAGCGGCGCATCCCTCGACCAGGAGAACTCAGGCATTGCCGTGGAGGCGCCCGGCGCGCTAGTCGAGGGTAACCGGCTCGAAGGAGTTCTCTTCGGGATCTACCTGCGCAACGCCCCCGGCTCGACGGTGCGGGGCAACCGCATCGAGGGCAAGGCGCTGCCGCTGGCCCGGCGCGGCGACGCCATCCGGGTCTGGTACAGCGACCGCACGGTGATCGCGGACAACGAGGTGGCGGCGGCTCGGGACGTGGTGCTCTGGTACTCGACGCGGCTGGAGGTGACGGGAAACCGGATCGAGTCGGGCCGCTACGGCCTCCACTTCATGTACTGCGACGACGCCGCGATCGGCGACAACCTGCTGCACAGCAACTCGGTCGGCGCCTTCCTGATGTACTCGCGCCGCCTGCGGCTCGAAGGCAACACGATCGCCGCCAACCAGGGTCCCAGCGGCTACGGGGTGGGGCTCAAGGACATGGACGACGCGCTGGTGCGCGGCAATCTGCTGGTCGCCAACCGAGTCGGCGTCTTCCTCGACAACTCGCCGCGCGAGATCGGCGAGCGGCACCCGGGTCGAGGGCAACGTAGTGGCCGGCAACGACATCGGCATGCTGCTTCTGCCCAACGTCCGCCGGGCCGAGCTGCGCGACAACAGCTTCATCGAGAACCGGGAGCAGATGGGCCTAGCCGGCAGCGGCGGAGACCCGGAGGCGAACCTCTGGCTCCAGAACTACTGGAGCGATTACGCGGGTTTCGACGCCGATGCGGACGGTTTCGGAGATCCGGCCTACCGCGCCGAGCGGCTCTTCGAGAGCCTCAGCGACCGGCACCCGCAGCTACGGGTCTTCCTGCACAGTCCCGCCGCCGGGGCCATGGATTTCGCCGCCCGGGCCTTCCCTGTAGTGCGGCCGCGGCCGAAGCTGAGCGATCCCCGGCCGCGCATGAAGCCGCTCCTGCTGGCCACGGTGCCGGCGCTGCCGCGGAGCGAAGGCGGGGCCTGGGCGCGGNNTCTCGGCGCTCCTGCTGTTGGCCGCCCCGCGCCTGGCCCGCGGCCTGGGGCGCTCGCCGTCGCCCTCGGTGCCGGCGTCGCCGCTGCCGGAGCTGGCGTCGCTGCTCTCGGTCAGCGGGCTGACCGTGACCTTCGGCGACAAGATGGCGCTCCGCGGAGTCGACTTCGAGATCCGTCCGGGCGAGTCGGTGTCGCTCTGGGGCCCGAACGGCGCCGGCAAGACCACCGCCCTGCGGGCCCTGCTCGGCCTGGTCCGCTACGGCGGCAGCGTCAGGGTGGCGGGGCTCGATCCGCGGCGGCGCGGCAAAGAGGCGCGGCGGCAGATCGGCTTCGTGCCTCAGGAGATCGGTTTTCAGGGCGAGCTGGAAGCGGAGGAAACCCTGCGCTTCTTCGCCCGGCTGCGGCGGGTCGCAGATCGCCGGGTCGAGGAGCTGCTGGCCTGGTTGGGTCTCGAGGAGGAGAGGCGGCGGCCGGTGCGGACGCTTTCGGGGGGGCAGAAGCAGCGGCTCGCTCTCGGCGTGGCGCTGCTGGCCGATCCGCCGATCCTGCTGCTCGACGAGCCGACCGCCAATCTCGACGCCGCCGCGCGCGGCTCGCTCTACGAGCTGCTGGGCCAGCTTCGCGAGCAGGGTAAGACCCTGGTCTTCACCTCGCATCGGGCCGAGGAGGTGGAGCTCCTCGCCGACCGGGTGCTGCTGCTGGAGGAGGGTCTGCTGGTCGCCGACGGAGCGCCGCGCGAGGTGACCGGAGACCGGGCGCCGGAGATCGAGCTGAATCTGCGCCTGCCCGAGGACCAGGTTCCGGAGGCGCTGGAGCTCCTGGCCGGGGTGGGTTTCGAAGCCCGGCGGATGGGTCCGCTGGTGCTGGTGCGGGTTTCGGCGCGCCGCAAGGTGGAGCCGGTGGCGCGGCTCCTCGGGGCGGGTATCGAGCTGGAGGATTTCGGCGTCTCCCGAGCCAGCGGATCGGGGAATGGCCGTGCCTGATCTCCGCACCCTGGCCCTGCTGGCCGAGAAGGAGCTCTACGACTCCTGGCGCAACCGCTGGTTCCTGCTCTTCACCGGCGCCTTCTCCGCGGTGGCCCTGGCCCTCTCCTGGCTCAGCGTCACCGGGGTCGCCGGCACCGGGTTCGCCGGCTTCGGGCGCACCGCCGCCAGCCTGGTCAACCTGGTCATCCTGATCGTGCCTCTGATGGGACTCGTGCTGGGCGCCGGCGCGGTGGCCGGCGAGCGCGAGCGCGGCTCGCTCCTCTATCTCCTGGCGCAGCCGCTGGAGCCGCGGGAGCTGATCGTCGGCAAGTTCCTCGGTCTGAGCCTGGCGGTCCTCTCCTCGGTGCTACTCGGCTTCGGTCTCGCCGGGCTGCTGCTGACCCTGCGCGGCGCGGCCGGCGGACCGGCGCCCTTCCTCGCCTTCCTGGGGCTCTCCGCCCTGCTGGCCGCGGTGGCGGTGAGCGCCGGCCTGCTGGTCTCGACCCTCTCGTCGCGAGGTTCGGTGGCGGCGGGGCTCTGTCTCTTTCTCTGGCTGGTCTTCGTCTTTCTGGGCGACCTGGGGCTGATGGGCACCTCGCTGGCCCTCGGCCTCGGGCCCCGAGAGATCCTGGCCGGGCTCCTGCTCAATCCCCTGCAGGCCTTCAAGGTGGCCTCGCTCCTGGTCATTCGCGGCGGGCTGGAGGTGCTCGGTCCGGTCGGGCTCTTCGCGGCGCGGAGCTGGGGCGCGGCTCTGGCACCGATCCTGGTCGCGGTTTTGCTGCTCTGGGTCGCCCTGCCGCTCGCCGCGGCGGCCCTGGCCCTGGAGCGCCGGGGGGGAGTGGGATGATCCGGAAGGCGCTGGTGGCGCTGCTGGCGGCGCTGATCGGCCTCGGCTGCAGCCGGTCCGTCGAGCCGGCGCCACCCGAGATCCGGTTCGGTGAGGAGGAGTGCGACCAGTGCCGGATGATCATCAGCGAGGAGCGGTTCGCGGCGGCGGCTGCGGGGCCAGGCGGCGAGACGGCCATTTTCGACGACGCCGGCTGCCTGCTGCGCCACCTGGAGGAGAGCGGAGGAGCGGGCTGGGTGGCCTGGGTGAGGGACCACCGCGGCGCCGGCTGGGTGCGGGCCGAGCGCGCCCACTTCGTGAAGGCGGATGAGCGGGCGACTCCGATGGCCAGCGGCCTGGTCGGATTCGCCAACCTGGAGCAGGCGGAGGAGTACCGGCGCCGGCGCGGCGGCGGCCTCCTCACCTGGGAGGAGCTTCGACCCTGACGAATGAGGAGGGATCATGAGCACCATTGAACGGCGTTCGCATCGTTGGCAGGCGGCGGCGGCCGGGGCGGTCCTCGTCCTGGCGGCCCTGCTCGTTTCCGGTTGTGCCGGGGGCCCCGACCCCGAGGTGGTGGAGGCGGGGCGCAAGGACTTCGTCGGCACCTGCGCCACCTGCCACGGCGAGGACGGGCGGGGCAAGCCCAAGCTGGGCAAGGATCTGCACGACAACGAGTTCACTCGCGGGCTCAGCGACGAGGAGCTGGTGGAGTTTCTCAAGAAGGGGCGGCCGGCCTGGGACCCCCTCAACGAGCGGGGTGTCGACATGCCGCCGCGGGGCGGCAATCCCGCCCTCAGCGACGCCGATCTGGCCGAGATCGTGGCCTACCTCAGGACCCTTCAATGACGTGCCCCGAGGGCGCCGCGGCGGTGATTGGTGAGAAACTGAAGGTGGAAAGGGGGTCGAACATGCGTCTGTGCGGCAAGCTGGGATTGGGCGGCCTGCTGATTCTGCTCTTGGTGACGTCCCCGCCCGGTGTCGCGGGCGATCAGGAAGGAGAGCCCGCCGCGCCCCAGAGCGCGGCTGAGGTGGAGGCCGAGCGCAGCTACGGCCTGGGGTTGGCGAGCTACCAGCGCTACTGTCGGACCTGCCACGGCACCAAGGGAAAGGCGACGGCAAGATCGTCGTGTGGCTGAAGGTCCCGCCTGCCGATCTCACCCGCCTCAGCGCCGAGAACGAGGGCGTCTTTCCGGAGGAGCGGGTGCGGCGGGCGATCGACGGCCGCGAAGAGGTGAGGCTCCACGGCGAACGGGAGATGCCGATCTGGGGCGAGGTCCTACAGGCCGAAGGGGAAGGTAAGGGCGCGGAGGACGCGGCGCAAGCCAAGATCGAGGCGCTGATCCGCTACCTGCGCCACATCCAGGAGCCCAAGCCGGAAGGCTAGCCGCTGCCGTGGCTGGTGACCCGGAAGAGGGTCATCCCCGACGGGTGGCGGAGCGGGGCGATCAGATAATTGCGGGAGCGCCCACGGTGAAAGTCCCGCACCCGGATCAGGTTGTCGGGGGTGCGGCCGATCACGATGTAGTGGCTGGTGGCGCTCAGCTCGTGCGCGTAGCCCTCGTCCGCGGCGGCCATCTGACGCAGACCGTAGACCTCGTAGAGGCCCACGAACTCGCCCTCGGGATCGTGCCGCTCGTAGAAGCGCAGCTTCTCGGCGAGGTCGAGCTCGTAGGGCTCCCGGTGGTAGGGCACGAAGTGCAGCAGATGGCGGCCGGCGCGGCGTAGCAGCCGAATGCGCCCGGCGCGCCCGGCGACCCGCTCCGCCTCCTCTCGCAAGGCGGAGATCTCCGCGCTGCTCACGCCGCCGCGATCCAGCAGTCGTCTCGCTGGCGGCGTCTCGAGCTCTCCCAGCAGGCCGTGCAGATCGGCCTGCAGATAGAGCGGCGCCAGACGCTCGAACAGGGCCTGCTTGTCGCGCAGCCGCTCGAGGCTGTGGCGGGACTGCGCGGTGAGATGGGGGTAGAAGGCGAGCGCGCCGCCTTCCGAGTAGACCAGCCCGCCCGGGTTGATCCCGCTCTCGGCGGCGAAGAGGCCGGTGAGCTGAGCCGTGGTGGCGGGGTGCTTGAGCAGCGGCCCCAGGTCGTCGTGGTTCGAGTGTGGCCGCGAGAAGTAGCGGTAGACGGCCCCGAAGCTGACCTCGTAGCGGATCTCGAGCAGGGAGGCGGAGGCGGCGCAGGCCAGGGCGGCGGCGCTGAAGCCGGTCACCAGGGCGCGCACGTAGCGTCGGTGCACAAATCGCCTCAGCCGGCTCACGGCCAGCGCGATCCCCGAATCGGCGAGGCGCGGATTAGGGAATCGGCCGGGGCGGGGCTCGCGGCCGGTCAGAGCCCCCCCCAGCAGATCCCCTTGTCGCTTCAACACCCGGACGCGACTCTAGACGGAGCGCGTCAGGAGAGCGTCAGCGACGCATCGATGAGCGTCGATATGCGAGTGGGAAGATCGGGCTAGGGCTCGACCCTGACGGCGCTGNNAGGCTCGCGCCAGAGCGTCAACACCGTCTCCCAGGTGCGCAAGACGCCGGGCAGCGGCCGCTCCTCGAAGGTCATCCGGATCGGCAGGGTCTGGATCTCGGAGAGGGTGGAGCGCGAGTCCTTGACCCCGAGACTGAGCTCGAAGTGGGCCACGTAGCCACCCTCGGTGTGCAGCGGGGTGACGCCGTCGACCGGGATCTCGATGCTCACAGGCACCTCCATGCGGCGGCGCTCGACGCGGCGCGCCTCGCCCACCCGGACCGGGAAGGCTTGGCTCAGCGCGGACTCTCCGAACAGCAGGGACCCTTCGACCAGCATCTCCACCTCGGCGCCGCGCGAGAAGTCCACGTAGTCCTTCCGCGACCTCACCTCGAGATCCGTCCGCCGCACCTCGACCTGAACTCTGTGACGGCGGTTGTCGGAGCGGCGATCGGCGTTGAATCCGAGCCAGTAGTAGGAACCGGTGTCCTCCACCGCTCGCTCCAGGGCCTTGGTGCGGAGGGTGTTGAGCAGCGCCCTGCCGCCGGTCTCGCGGGCGAGATAGAGAAGTGAGGAGTCGCTGCCGCTTTCGTCCGAGATCGCCGACAGTGACCCGGCGCCCGGGGAGCTGGCCTCGACCCCGGGCCCGGAAGCCGAGAGCCCTGGCAGGTCCACCGGGTAGAGCGTGAAGCCGAGCAGATTCGCAGTGTCGACCAGCGGTTGATAGAGAGCGGCGCCGCGCTGAAATCGGGCCAGGCGGCCGAAGGCGAGGGCGCGCTCTCCGCGGACGATCGAGTCGACGCCGCCGGCTTCGTCGAAGGGCCCGAAGTCGCGGCGGAAGGGCCGCAGGTAGCTGCCGCTGAGGATCAGCTCGTAGGGCCAGCCTCCGGAGAGGAGCAGCATCACGTTGCGCCCCGAGGCAGGCCTCAGCGCCCGCATGCTGGCCGAGGCGGCGTCGAGCACATTCTCGAGCTGGGCTTCGACCCGGTCGGCGAAGCCCTCCAGGGCGGAGGGTGAGCCGCTGAAGAAACGGCGCTCCATCTGCCGCATCGCGCCCTGGCTCTTGCGGCTCGAGGCCCGCTCGAGCGCGCGCCGGATCTCTGCCTGCGAGCCGCTCCAGCCGCTCAGCAGCTCGAGGCGGCCACCGTCGAACCCGACCACCGCGACCCGGTCGGCGGGGCCGAGGGCGGTGAGCTGCCGCTCCAGGGAGCGCAGCACCGCGTTGCGGTGGGCGCCGATCGCGAAGACCTCGTCCACGAAGACCAGGAAATTGACCGGCGCCGCCTCTCCCGCCGCGGGCACCGCCGCCCGGGGCTGCGCCGCACCGCCGTCGCGGTTTCCCGGCGCCGGCACGGCGCGGCGGTCGCGGATCTCCGAGAAGTAGTCGATCGGCACTTCGCGGCCGTCCACCAGCAGGCGGAAGTCCTCCCGCGTGAGCCCCGTGACCCGTCGGCCAGCGCGGTCGGTGACCACGGTCTCCAGATTGACCACGCGGACCTCGATCACCTCGCCGAACACGTCCTGCGGCTCGACATCCTGTGCCGCGGCCGCGGCGGCGAGGAGCGGATAAAGCAGGCAGAGGACGATCTGTCTGCGCAACACGTGAACTCTCATTTTCCGCATCCGGGGAGCAGAAACCGTGCCAGCGGCAAGGGGCAACGGATCGCGACCCGCGGCGGGAGACCAACCCACCCGATGTACGCGGCTGGCGACGCAGCCGGATCCTACAGGAGACGATCGGCGGGTGGAGAGAGCCAAAAAAAGGGGCCGGATTCCCGTCAGGGAGTCCGGCCGGAAGGAGGAGGGGGCGTGCTGCCGTTGGAGCCGGCCAACCGGTGGAGCTCGCGGTCGTTTTCAGGTTGGAGCAGGAGCCGTGCCATCGCCATGCTTCGATGGACGGCCGCGCGCGGAGCCCGGTACCTGGTCGATAACTTCATTGTTTTGAATGAGTTATGTTGAGAAGCTCCGATCCGCGGCGGACCCGCCTTCGGCGCCGTAGGGAGCGCCGATTCCTGGCCGGGGGCGAAAAAGCGGTGTGGGACCTCGAAAGATCGGCGGCGGTTCGACCGGCGCGCGGCCGATCAGCGCCCGAAGGGCTGGCTGAGCTCCAGGAGATAGAGGCTCGGTGGGTCGAGGGCACCCACGCTGGCCGCCGCCACCAGGATCCGGTCGCCCTCCGGGCTCCAGGCCGCCCCGACCACCATCATCCGGCCTGAATAGTTGGGGGAGAAGGGGTCGTTGAAGCGGGTCAGGCGCTCCGCCCTGCTGCCGTCCGCGTTCATCATCCAGAGGTCGAGGGGAGCGTCGGAGGAGATGTCGCGGCGCTCCACCCCATAGCCGCGGGCGTCGATCTCGCGCCCCGAGGCCCAGACGAGCTTGCGACCGTTGGGGGCGAAGCGGGCCGAGCGGTCCCACTCCCCGAACGAGTCGGTGAGGCGGATGAGCTCGCCGCTCTCCAGCCGCAGGACGTAGAGATCGAGCCCCTGCTCCGGCTGGCCCGCGATCAGGTTGGCGCCAAAGAGAACTCCCCGATCGTCGGCAGTGAAACCGTGGCACTCGTAGAAGAGGCGCTGGTCACCGGGCCGGTAGGTGCGGACCCCCTTGAGCGCCGGCACCCGGCGGTCGACGTCGAAGCGGGCCACCCGCAGGGCCCAGCGACCCCAGGCTCCGTCCCCGCTCGCCACCCGCTCGCTCCATGCCAATCGGTCCCCCTCGCGAGAGAAGCGGGGCGACAGGACCCGCATCCCTCGCTCCTCGCTGTTGGTCAGGTTCCAGTAGGAGCGGCCGTCGGTGGAGACCAACCAGAGATCGTCTCCGAGATTCCGTCCCGGCACGGCCATGAAGGGGAAGGGTCGGCCCTCTCTGCGAAAGGGCTTCTCCACCTGCACCACCAGGTAGCGCCCCGACGGGTGCCAGGCCGGATTGCCTGCGTGCCGCTTCCGGAACTCCCATATGTCGCAGGTGACGCAACGCTCCAGGGTCAGGTCGGGGCGGGCTACGTAGAGGTCGGAGTAGCCGTCCGAGCCGGGCCGGTCGTAGGCGATCCAGTCACCGCGCGGGGCCCAGTCGGGGCGTCCGCCCTCGCGCGCCAGAAGCCGCATGCCGAGCACCGGGTCGAGCCGGGCCTCCGCCGCGGGCGGCTCCTGGCCGGCGGCGGCGGCCAGCTGGAGGGCGGTCAGCGCGGCGGCGGCTCTCCAGGCCGAAGCTCGGGTCATACGCTGGAGTCTACGTACCGGCCCGTCCTCCGGGTCACTGGGTCAGAGACTCCGCCGCCTGGAGCTGCTGCCGGCGGGGGCGGGACGGCCGGGGCATCATCACGAAGCAGATCTTGGAGTAGTCCATGACGGCCTCAGGACGGCTGGCCTCCGCGCCGGGCCAGATCCGCCAGCGCTCGACGGGCCTCCTCGAGAGTGGTGACCGGGGCTGCGAAGGAGAAGCGGTGCCGCCGCTCGCGGTGCAGTAGATCGAAGCCTTCGGCGTCGATTCCGGCGAAGGCGGGCGCGGCCTCCGACCGCTCCCGGTCGGCGCCGGAGAGGCCGAGGTAGCTGCGCATCGCGTCCTGATGGTCGCCGTTCATGTGCGCCACGATGCCGTTCTCCTGGCGGCGGCTGAAGGGATTGGGCACCAGCAGCTCCTGCGGCTCGATCCAGCGGATGTCCCCGAAGCCGCCGATGTAGCGGGCGCGCACCGGCCGCAGGCGGAAGAAGAGGAAGGCGTGGGTGCGGTGGTAGTCGCGCGAGCGGGGAAAGTAGCGGTAGTAGCGTTCGGCCGTCTCTTCGAGCTCCTCCTCGATCGGCGCGGCGTCGGCCAGGAGGGTGAGGCGCGCCCCCGCCTGAACGTCGCCGTCGATCCTCGCCAGCACGGTCAGCGCGACCCGGGGATCGGCGCCGATGTTGCGGGTGTGCTGGGCGATGTCGCTGATCAGGACCACCGGGCATCCCTGGCGGTCGAGGCAGTAGGGGGTCACCGAGCCGAAGGGATAGCCCGGCAGAACCTTGGAGTGAGTGGCCAGGATCCCCGCTTCACTGCGCTGCAGGAGGGCGCGCGCTTCGCGGTGCCGAGCCGGAATCTCCATCGACTCGTAGTCTACCGTCTGGCGCTCCGAGCGCCGCTGCTCACCTTGACACCCTCAGGAGCTTCCTATAAGAATCCAGCGTTACGCCGGAGGAGGGATCCGTGGGTGGTTCATGACGGGACCATCCCCGGCGTCTCCGCATGACCGACGAGAAGACCGAGAGCCCGTCCCCCGGGGCGACCGGCGAGGAGGCTGCGGGCGTAAAGGCCTCTCCGCCCAAAGCCGCCGAGAAGCCCGCCGCGCCGGCGGCCGGGAAGCCTGCCGCCGCCGCCTCCGGCCCCGAGGTCAGCCGCCGGGGCTTCTTCTCCTGGGCGGCGGTCGCCTGGNNCATGTTCCCCAACGTCCTCTTCGAGCCGCCCACCAGCTTCAAGGTGGGACCGCCCGCCGACTTCCCGCCCGGAGTCGTGGACGAGCGCTTCAAGGAATCGAACGGCGTCTGGATCGTGAACCAGGAGGACAAGATCGTCGCCCTGATCGCCATCTGCACCCACCTGGG
>JABAOD010009755.1_pt7 | contig 10914 bp, 12 predicted proteins | sample 7062151 | NCBI WGS metagenome assembly JABAOD01 (sample SAMN14538626, study PRJNA623070) | marine sediment metagenome | biome: marine biome [ENVO:00000428]; feature: marine pelagic biome [ENVO:01000023]; material: deep marine sediment [ENVO:00002113] | place: India: Gulf of Khambhat ...
ACAGGCGATTTCGAAAGACGACCTGCCCCGGGGTGGTTGCGATGTTCTCGCCAACCGAAAACGCGCCCTTGTCGGCCAACGTCACCAGTAGTTCACCGTCATTGGCTTCGATATCGCTGACAAGGTTCTCCAGCCCTTTCACCAGCGATTCGCCGTCTGTAGCCACCGCTTTCTCCAAAGCATCCGGGTTGGTCGCCAGGAAATTGGTCGGAGCCATCAAGTCCACAATCTGTTGGGTGAAATACTCCAACCGCTTCCGATCACCAGCTTCCAGCCCCTCTATGTTCTTAACACTGTCAGCGATCGCCTGGCTCGAGAACATGTACTGCTGTTTAACGAAGTTGAAATAGGGATGCGACTGCCAGAGAGGATTCGAGAAACGGCGATCTGCAGGGGTCTTGTCTTCAGGTGCTGTCAGTTTCCCTGTTGCCAGTGCCTCCTGCGCTTCCATGAAATGTTGGACCGCTTTGCTCCAATAGCTCACCTGATGCTCAAAAATCTTCGACGGATTATTGATCGCATCCTGCATATAGGCAGCCGACGCCTTGATCATCAGGTCGGGCTGCGGTCCCTGAAGACCGGGATTCGCCATGCGTTTATTGGCCAGTGCGGTCATCAAACGCTCTGACAGAACCTCAATTTTCTTAAGATTCCGCTGCATTGCAGAAGATTCTTGCGTTACTGCAGCATCTTTTGTTGTCATCTTATCATTCCCCGCCTATCCTCGCGCACCGTATGAACTCGACCACTCATCGAACCGACCTCTGACTACGCCTGAGTCGGGCCGCAGCGCAAGGAGCGACCCATGTTTCAAATGGCCAGCTATGATCTGACCGAAAATATCCGGAACACCAACCAGTGGCTTGGAGCCTCTGCACTTGCTTTCGGGTCGTATCCGATCACTGGTCTTGTCCCCAACCCGTTTTTCCAACTGGTTGCCGCATGGGGTGAAGTAACCGAGCGCACTTTTTCGCGCATGGTTGCAAAGCCGGACTGGAATATCCCCGCGATTTCCGACAGTGACGGTCGCGACCACGTTGTCAGCGTGGAAAGCGTTGTCGAGCGTCCGTTCGGGGATCTTTTGCATTTCCGTGTCCTTGGGCGTCAGGCCAAGCCACGCCGTGTTCTTCTTTGCGCGCCGATGTCCGGTCACTATGCGACGCTGCTGCGTTCGACCGTAGCAAGCCTATTGCCGGATTGTGAAGTCTTTATCACAGATTGGCACAACGCTCGTGACATCCCGGTATCCGCAGGCAAGTTCGACATCGAGGATTACACCCTCTACCTCGCCGATTTCATGCGGCATCTTGGTCCCGACACCAATGTGATCGCCGTTTGCCAGCCCGCACCGCTGGCCCNNGTCATCTTGGCCCCGACACCAACGTGATTGCGGTCTGTCAGCCGGCACCGCTTGCGCTTGCAGCTACCGCTTATCTGGCCGAGGAAGATCCCGAAGCACAACCGCGCACCCTGACTCTGATCGGCGGCCCGATCAATCCGGACGCAGCCACGACCGATGTTACCGACTTCGGTCGCCGTGTGACCATGGGTCAGCTGGAACGCATGGTTATCCAGCGTGTCGGTCTGAAATATGCCGGCGTCGGTCGTCCGGTCTATCCCGGCCTGATGCAACTGTCGTCCTTCATGTCGATGAACGCTGACCGCCATTCCAAGGCCTTTTCGGAGCAGATCCTGCGTGCTGCCAAAGGTGAAGCGGCGGACCACGACAAGCACAATCGATTCTACGACGAATATCTCGCGGTCATGGATATGACCGCCGAGTTCTATCTGTCGACGGTCGAGCGCGTTTTCAAGAAGCTAGAGATCGCCAAGAACGAATTCACCGTTGCTGGTAAAAAGGTCGATCTGGGCAAGATCACCAATGTGGCCGTGAAAACCGTCGAAGGTGCGCTGGACGATATCTCGGCGCCGGGCCAGTGTGTCGCCGCGCTTGATCTGCTGACAGGCCTGCCAGACGAGAAGAAAGCGTCCTATCTGGAACCGGAAGCGGGCCACTATGGCATCTTTGCCGGTCGTAGCTGGCGAAGAAACATCCGTCCGTTGGTCTTGGACTTCATCGACTCCAACGCGGACACCAAGTCAGAAAAGGTGGCTCGTCTCAAGACGGTCTAAGAAATCGAAAGACTTATACCAAACCGGCCCGAGGGCCGGTTTAGTTTTCTAGGGTTTCTTCCAGCCAACCAAGGATGATCTCAACCGCCTTGTCAGTTTGTCCCGGGCTAACGATATCGCCCGCGATAATGTGTTTGTAGGCGTCGTCCCCGGGGTCAAGTGTCAGGCTTTGGACAGTGCCGCCTCCGCCCCAGTTGGCAGCAACTGTGCGAGTTATATCAGGGCGTACGACCTCATCCTGATCAGAAACCAAGAAGAGCGCTGGCGCCTTTGTAGAGGAGTAATCGCGCTTTCTTGATGCCTGGAGCAGAGCCACCATAGGCATCGCGGCTTGGGTAGGGTAGCGAACCGTCCAATAATACTCGTGCAATTCGTTGGCGGGTTCGAATCCCCCTTCGCGCCCGGCAATCAGCGGCCCCCAGTAACGCACAGCGGGGAAGTCCAACAGCACAGCCCTCTTATCCTTCAACCCAAAATTGGGCGAGACCATGATCTGCGCCACAACGTTCGCCGGCGGTTCGGGCTCGGTTGCGGCAAGGCTGGCAAGCGTGCTGCCTGTGGAGGTCGACATCACGATCACCTTGTTCCCGATGCGCCGACCGATCTCCAGCGCTTCAGCGGTATCGTTGATCCAATCCCCCGCCCTCGGTTCGATCATCGCGGTGCCATCACGCCCGTGCCCCCGAAGTCGTGTGAAATAAAGGTTGGCTCCAAGCGCCTCTGCGACGCGGTCAGGAACAGGCCGTATTTCTTCTGACGTGGCAGAGAACCCGTGGATATAAACAAGGGAATATGGCGTTCTCTGCCCGGCCTCTCCAGCCCAGTGAATGCGCTTGGCGACACCTTTCTTCAGGTTGGGCACGCCAGTTTCAGCCTCCGTCAGGTAGCGATCCAGATCTTCGGGTATCGACGCAGGATCGAATGCGATGGCCGGTTCCAACGGCTCCCGGGGCCAGAGCACCCAAAGTGCCGACACCAGCACCACTAAAAACAGAAGCCCCCATGCGAGTATGGAACCCAAGCGCCGCACCCTCCTAGCTTTCCAGAACCTCAAGGATACTGGAAGTGATCAATTCCAAACAGCGGTCATCGGAGAACCGGTGGTCTGCACCTTTCACAAGTGTCAGGCGCAAGTCCTCTGCATCCAGATGTTCCAGCAAACGCAAGGCTGTCTCGGTCTCGACGGCCTCATCTTCGGTACCCTGCAGCAACCGCACCGGGCAAGGAAGGGCCAGTGGATTGCGAAGCACGAGGTTTTCCCGTCCTTCCTCGATCAGGCGGCGTGTGATGATGTAATCTCCATCGTCGTAGCCCGAAGGCAAGGCCACCTGCCCTGTCTCGACAAGCTGTTTGCGCTGCCCCTCGTCGAAATCCGCCCAGAACCCGTCTTCGGTAAAATCCGGAGCCGNNGTCAAAATCTGCCCAGAACCCATCTTCGGTAAAATCCGGAGCCGCCGCGATTCCGACAAAACCTGCCAACAGCTCTGGCATGTCCCGTGCCACCAAAAGCGAAATCCAGCCGCCCATCGACGAGCCAACAAGAATCTGCGGGCCTTCAGTCAAAGAGGAAATGGCATGCCCCGCGTCCTCGGCCCAATCTCCAATTGCGCCGTCGGTAAAATCACCCGACGACTGCCCATGCCCGGAATAGTCGAAGCGCAGAAACGCACGCCCTTGGGCCTGGGCCCATTCTTCAAGGAAGACGGCCTTGGTTCCTTCCATATCCGAACGAAAGCCCCCAAGGAAAACAACCCCCGGTCCCTTACCTTCGATCCTGTGATACGCAATCCGCCGCCCTGTAGGCGTTTCAAGATAGGCTGGCACAGACATGGTAGCTCCCTTCATTTGACCGCAGATTAGCGTCTTTCGCGTCGGCTGCAATCCATGCGACTTGGGCGGCACCCCGCCTGAACCACCCAGCAACGCGATTGTGACCCCAATTGATCCTAAAAAGTCGTAAGCTGTTGTTAAGGAGGTACCAAATGTCCACGCGTCCAATCATGGCCGTCGAGAATTACACAAGACCGTTTCTGGTAATGGCCTACGTGAACTTGCTCAGCTTCATGGTCTTTACGTGGGCCTTATACGGCTACATCGCAGCCCTTGCGATTGGCTACCCCGCGCATCTGGCGATCCAGTACATCGCCTATCGCCGGAACCACTAGCCCGCCCGCTTGTACACGGCCCACTTTGCAGCTAGACCCCCTTGGCAACGCGTTCAGCCAAGGTTCCCATGTTGTCGAAACTTAAATCTCGCCTGAAACAGTGGGACTCGGAGCTACGCGAGTCCTTCGGTAAGGACATCTCGACACCAGAGGGACGTCGTGCTGCGGTCTGGCACACTCACCTGATGGACCACGCTTTCCTACGCGTTTTCTGGACCAACCTCGCCGAGGTTGTCCCTGGTGTTTGGAGATCGAACCAGCCAAGCCAAGCGCGAGTACGCCGTTACAAAGAGATGGGAATAGAAACCATTCTCTATCTGCGCGGCCATAAGACGCAAAGTTTTCGCCTGCTCGAGGTCGAGGCCTGTCAGGAACTCGGTATCGAATTTAGAGTAGCCGAGATGGCTGCGCGGAATGCACCACACCGTGACCGATTGTTGGAGTTGCTCGATCTATTCGACGTTATCGAACGTCCCTTCCTGATGCATTGCAAATCAGGGGCGGATCGGGCTGGCCTTGCTTCGGCGCTCTACCTCCTTCATGTCGAGGACGCCTCTCTGGATAGAGCCCGCGAACAGTTGAGCTTCCGCTTCCTTCATATCAAAAGCTCTCGAACCGGGATCCTGGACCACTTCCTCGATACTTACAAAGCCGATACCAAAGACACCCCCATGCCGATCAAGGAATGGATCGCCACGCGCTACGATCGCGACGCGCTCACCGAATCTTTCGCCAGACTTCGTGGACAAAAAACGTAAAGCATCTAATTCTGGCCCAATGACGCAGCATCGCACCATTCTCTCCTTAACCGGCAATGACCGCCTAACCTTTCTACAAGGGCTCATTACCAACGGCCCGGGCGCAGAGGGAGAGCTGGTTTATGCCGCTCTCTTAACCCCTCAGGGAAAATACATCGCCGATTTCTTTGTGTTGACCGAGCCAGATCGCATTCTTTTAGACGTCAACGCCGCCCTTGCCGCGACTCTGGTACAGCGGCTGAATATGTATCGTCTGCGCGCTGACGTACAGATCGCCGAGGCTGAAATGCGGGTAAAGCGCGGCACAGGATCCGCACCGCAAGATGCCCTGCTGGATCCCCGCCACACCGCTCTTGGATGGCGCATTTATGGAACCGAGGCCGGGGATGACGGCACCGATTGGGATGCGCTGCGTGTTAAACATTGCATACCCGAAGCGGTGACTGAACTTACGCCAGAGACTTACATTCTTGAGGCCGCGTTCGAACGCCTTCACGGTGTTGATTTTAAAAAGGGATGTTACGTCGGGCAGGAAGTCACCGCCCGAATGAAGCACAAGACCGAATTGCGTAAGGGTTTCGCGACCGTGACCGTTGAAGGTCCGGCTGAGCCGGGTACCGAGATCACAAAGGATGGTAAATCGGTCGGGACGCTACACACGTGCTCGGGGGGCGCAGCGATTGCATATCTGCGTTTTGACCGCGCAAACGGCTCGATGCAGGCTGGGGAAGCGGCCGTTCACCTTTCCGCTTAGTCGGCCCGTAGGACTGCACCGGGGTTCATGATCCCCTTCGGATCCAATGCCGCTTTGATCGCCCGCATGGCAGCGAGTTTTGCCGGATCTCCATAGCGCTCCAGATCTTCCACTTTCAACCGACCAACACCGTGCTCGGCACTAAAGGACCCTCCCTTGGTGTGAACGAGATCATGTACGATACGCTTAACTTCCTCGCGGATCGCTTCATAACCCTCGCGCGCCCCTCCCTCGGGCGGAAATACATTGAAGTGAAGGTTTCCATCACCAAGGTGACCAAAGCAATTGATCCGCAGCGCGCCGAGCTTGGCCAAGGCTTTACCCCCTTGGTCTATGAAAGAAGGAATTTCGGAAATCGGTACCGAGATATCGTGTGATGAAATAGAGCCAACACGCTTGTTGGCTTGCGGGATCGCTTCGCGCATGGCCCAAAGGGCATCACGCTGAGCGACGGACTGCGCGACGATGCCATCGCTCACAATACCCATTTCGACGGCTTCCGCGAAAACGGCTTCCAGAACGCCCTGCGGATCGTTGCGCTCGGGCAACCCAATTTCCATCAGGACCATCCAGTCGGGTATTTCGGCAAACGGCTTCGCAATTTCCATTCCGGTTTCCGCGAAGAAGTCGAATGCCATCCTGTGAATCAATTCAAAGGCCGAAACGCACCCAGCCATGTGTCGGTTGGCGATCGCCAGCAGTTCCAAAGCGGCTTCCGGGTCGCGTACGGCCAGCAAAGCAGTTCCTTCCGCCGCCGGTGGAGGATGAAGCTTTAGCGCTGCGGCTGTGATAACCCCAAGAGTTCCTTCTGCACCGATCAGCAGGTCTCTCAGATCGTATCCGGTGTTATCCTTCCGCAGACGCGACAGAGTATTGAGGACCTCACCATCGGGCAAAACCGCCTCGATCCCCAAACACAACTCTCTTGCATTGCCATAGCGCAGCACGTTGACCCCACCGGCATTGGTCGAAAGCAGCCCGCCGATCCGCGCGGAACCTTCCGAGGCGAGCGACAAAGGAAACAGTCTTCCAGCATCCTTCGCGGTTTGTTGTACGTCGGCAAGAATGGCACCGGCCTCCGCAACCAGCACGTTCTCGGTGGGATAGACGCCACGGATACTTGTCATCCGCTCGAGAGAAAGAACGATCGGTGCGGGCCCATCTGCATGGATCTGACCGCCCACCAGCCCAGTCCCGCCCCCGTAGGGAACAATGCCAACCCGCCCTGTATTGCAGAGGCGCACGGCCTGAGCGACCTGCGCCGTCGTTTCCGGCGCGATCACCGCGCCAGCCAGCCCCTGATACCGTCCACGCGGTTCCTGCAGATAGGCAGGCGCGATGGACCGGAATAGCCGCTCTGGCAATTCCGCTTTAAGGGTTTCGATAAACGTCTGGTCTGCGGGGTTTAGCATCTGGTCATTCATCCTGCCACCATCAAGCATGTGGCAAAGAGCGGATCAAGGCACCCTTACTCCAGTTCTCGCAAGTACCGTGGTTGCAAAACCATAACGGTTGGCCGACGGGGCAGATCTTGCAGGGAAAGCTCGATCCAGTTTTCGTCCGTCCGGACCACGTCAAATTCCTCATCCATTCCAACTAAGAAACTCTCCAGTGTACTCTGGCCAAACCAATGCATCGGCAATACCACCGAGGATTTGAGTTTTTTAACCACCCGGATCATCGACGGAAGATCCAGGGTTCGTCCGCCGTCAACCGGCGCCATGAGTACGTCTACACGGCCAAGCGCCGCGTATTGAGCAGCATCAGGCTCGTGATGAAGGTGGCCAAGATGGCCGATACAAAGGCCCGCCACTTCGAAAACAAAGATAGAGTTTCCACCGACGCGCGGTTCACCAAATCCGCTGCGGGTGTCTGTCGGAACATTGCGTACCAGCATCTCACCCAGATCAAGGTGATGGTCCGCAGGGACGCCGTTCTTAGCCCAGCCTTCCAGAACGTGCGGAATTCTCGGGTCCGGAAAGGCTGTCCAGTGGGTTTCATGTGCATTGTTCATGGTCACAACGTCTGGTGCCCGGCCAATCACGCCAAGCACTCCGGTATAGTCTGTCGCAGCCATCAGACCGCCCGGAGTTTCGATGGAAAAGGTGGAATGATTGACATAGCTGATGCGGACGGAATGTTCCGGCAAAGGGTCGCCAAATGCAGCTGGAACGATGAATTCGACGCCCGGCGTCGCCTCTGCCAGAGCGATACAATGGCTTGGCTTACGCTCTTGAGCCTCTGCCGCTCCAGCGCACAAAAGCATCGAAAAACCCAACACAAATCTGTTCATGATCCGCCCTCCTGCCGACCAAGCTAGCACGAAATCTGATTCCGTCAGGAGGGTTGCTGAGTTTACGTGTTGAGGCCAACCTCTGTCCGCCCGCGGCGATCGCCTCTCAGGCTGGCGTAAAGCACGTGGTTGCGCCAGCGGCCATTGATCTGCAAGTAGCTTTGAGCAACGCCTTCGTACTTGAACCCGCTACGTTCCAACACGCCTCGAGAGGCCTTGTTTTCCGGCAGGCAGGCGGCTTCGACACGGCTAAGGTCCAGTTCGGTAAAGGCATAGTGGACCACCGCCTCGATCGCCTCGCGCATATACCCCTGCCGGGCATGGGGCTCGCCTATCCAATAGCCAAGTGTCCCGGCCTGTGCAGGGCCGCGGCGGATATTATCCAGCGTAATTGCCCCCAAAAGGGAATCATCAGCACGGCGGATCAGGAACAGCGGAATTGCTGAACCAGAGGCAATGGCCCGCTGCGACCAGTAGACCCGATTGGTGAATGCTTTCCGAGCGAAGTGATCTGCGGCCCAGGAGGGCTCCCAAGGCACTAGGAAATCGCGACTGGCTCTACGTAGCCCAGCCCAGTGACGGTGATCGGAATGCTGTGGCGGGCGCAGGGTCATGCGCTCTGTATCAATCCGAACTTTCCGCCGTCGCATCAGCATCAGGCCGCCAGCCTTCCCTTCAGGTCCGACAGATCCGGAGCCTTTGACACCGGCCCGTAGAGCGCAAGGGCCGCGCTATTTTGTGCCACCAGTCCTGCCGAGAACTCTCGGACATCGACGGTGGTGACCGCGTCGATATGGGCAATGGTCTCTTNNGATATGGGCAATGGTCTCTTCCAGGCTTGGCACCCGATCCCAGATCGCGACCAGCCGGGCCAAACGTTCCGCCCGGTTCGAGGCGCTCTCCAAGCCCATCAGCAGCCCGGCTTTCATTTGCGCGCGCGCGCGGTCGACTTCCTCGGGTGTCAGCGTGTCGCCGGCTCGGCTCAACTCGCGCAGGGTGATTTCCATCAACTCGCCGATTTGGTCTTCGCTGGTCCCCGCATAGAGGGTGATCATGCCGGTATCTGCAAAAGCCGAGGCCTGCGCGAAGATCGTGTAGCAGAGGCCACGCTTTTCGCGAATCTCCTGGAACAGACGTGAAGACATACCGCCACCCATGGCGGTCGAGTAGATCTGCGCAGCGTAAATCGCCGGATCACGATAGTCGGGACTTTCAAAGGCCAGCGCGACATGGGCCTGCTCGAGACCCTTAACCTCACGCCGTTCACCACCGCGGAAATTGGCGGGGGTAATGACAGAGGAGGTTGCGGGCTGCAAATGCCCGAACACCTGTTCAGCCAGTCGTACGATCTCATCGTGATCAACGGCGCCTGCAGCAGCAAGGATCATCTGGTCGGGTGCGTAATGTTCCTGCACGAAACCCTGCAAGTCGGTTCTGCTAAAACTGCTGACCCGCTCGCTTGGGCCAAGGATCGTGCGGCCAAGGGCCTGATCCGGGTAGGCCGCTTCCTGAAGCCAGTCGAAAATAACGTCATCGGGCGTGTCGAGCGCCTGTCCGATTTCCTGCAGGATCACTCCGCGCTCAACCTCGATCTCGTTTGGGTCGAAGATCGGGTTCAACACAATGTCCGAGATCACATCCATGGCCAGCGGCACGTCGGCCTCCAGAACACGCGCGTAATAAGCCGTCATCTCGCGGCTGGTATAGGCGTTGATGAAGCCGCCAACATCCTCGATTGCCTCGGCGATCTGGAGCGCGCTGCGGGTCTTGGTGCCCTTGAACGCCATATGTTCGAGGAAATGCGCAATGCCGTTCTGTTCGATCCGCTCATTGCGGCCACCGGCGTTCACCCAGACCCCAAGCGAGGCTGATTTCAGCCCCGGCATATGTTCGGTGACGATCCGGAAACCGTTGGAAAGGCGGTGTAGTTCGACGCTCAATGCGCGCGCCTTTCGTGGATCAGAGCCTCGATGGCAGAGAGATCGTTGGCGATCTCGGTAACGCGCTCGTCGCGGTCGTAGAGGTCGGCCATACGCGGAGGCAGCGGGGCATCCTGACCGCAAGCCTCTTTGACTGCTGCCGGGAACTTCGCCGGGTGGGCGGTGGCCAAGGTGATCATCGGAGTGGCCGAGGCGGGCTGCTCTTCCGCGACCTTCACGCCAACGGCAGAGTGCGGGCACAGGACCTCTCCTGTCACCTCGAAGGACGACTTGATCGTGGCCATGGTTTCCTCTTCCGAGGCACGGCCCGAGGCGAAGGTTTCTTGCAATACCTGCAGCGCGCCCTGGCTGATCTGGAACCCGCCTTCGGCTTTCAATTCATCCATCAACTGCGCCACGGCTTTCCCGTCGCGGTCATAAGCGTCGAACAGCGCACGCTCGAAGTTGGACGAGACTTGAATATCCATCGACGGGCTGATTGAGGGCGTCACGCCTGAGGTTACATAGCCACCAGTCGACAGCGCACGGCGCAGGATGTCATTCTGGTTGGTCGCGACCACCAGCTTGTCGATGGGCAGGCCCATGCGCTTGGCGATGTAGCCCGCGAAGATGTCGCCGAAGTTGCCAGTGGGCACGGTGAAGCTAACCTCGCGCCCCGGCGCACCAAGCGCCACGGCGGAGTAGAAATAGTAAACCACCTGCGCCAGCACGCGTGCCCAGTTGATCGAGTTCACACCTGCAAGGCCTACGGCATCGCGGAACTCGAAATGGTTGAACATGTCTTTGACGCGGGCCTGACAGTCATCGAAATCACCATGAACGGCCAGCGCGTGGACGTTGTCCTCGGACGGAGTGGTCATCTGGCGGCGCT
>JABAOD010019333.1_pt1 | contig 10914 bp, 12 predicted proteins | sample 7062151 | NCBI WGS metagenome assembly JABAOD01 (sample SAMN14538626, study PRJNA623070) | marine sediment metagenome | biome: marine biome [ENVO:00000428]; feature: marine pelagic biome [ENVO:01000023]; material: deep marine sediment [ENVO:00002113] | place: India: Gulf of Khambhat ...
AGGTAAATCCAACCCTTCTCGTAACAGGTTCACCCCCACCAAACAGTCGAACTCTCCTTTTCTGAAATCGGTCAGAATTTCAATTCTTTCAATTGTATCGACATCACTGTGAATATATTTGGTTTTCATCCCCTTTTCCTCCAAGAAATCAGTTAGATCTTCTGCCATTTGTTTCGTTAGTGTTGTAGTTAAGACCCTCGCTCCACCCTTAATCACCTTCTCTGCCTCAGCAATAAAGTCTTTGACCTGACCGACATAATTACCCTTCTCTGTCACAGGACGAATATCTATTTCAGGATCAACCAAACCAGTCGGTCGAATAATCTGCTCCACTACCTGTCCCTTGCCTTCTGCAACTTTCTCCATTTCGTACTTTCCGGGTGTGGCTGTGGTGTAAATAACTTGACCCACTCGTTCTTGCCACTCATCAAACTTTAGCGGACGGTTATCTACTGCACTTGGCAAACGAAAACCATGTTCAACCAAAGTATCTTTCCGTGATCGGTCACCAGCGTACATACCATTAAGCTGCGGGATGGTTACATGTGACTCATCAACAATGGTTAAGAAATCCGGCGTACCGTCTTCTTTGTGAGGAAAATATGAAAGTAACGTATAAGGTGCCTCACCAGGTTTGCGACGATCAAAATGACGGGAATAATTCTCAATTCCGTTACAATAACCAACCTCACGCATGAGAGCTAAATCGTGGTCTGTACGGCGTTTCAGACGTTCCGACTCCAAAATTTTTCCCTCCTTTTTAAATTTACCTAACTGTTCTTTTAACTCAAGCTTAATATCTTCAATCGCAACATTTCGTTCATCTTCTGGAGTTACAAAGTGCTTAGCTGGAAACAAGTAGAACACGTCTGGCTCTTCAATTATCTGCCGTGAAACGGCATCGATTTTTGTAATTGTTGACACTTTACTGCCCATAAAATTCAACCGGTAAATAACCCGTTCATTGGTGGGCATAATTTCTATGGTATTACCCACTGCACGAAACATGCCTGGAGTAAGATCAGCATTGGTGCGATTGAAGTACATATCAATCAAAACTCGCAACATGTCAGTACGAGTAGTGGTAAAGCCACGCTCAATTTTGAGATGACGTTTTTCGTATTCAGCCGGTGAACCCAAACCATAAATACAGGAAACTGAAGCAACAATGATGACATCATCACGAGTCAGCAACGCTTGAGTTGAAGCATGTCGCAGCCGATCAATCTCTTCGTTAATCTGAGCTTCTTTTTCAATGTAAGTGTCACTAGTTGGCATGTAAGCCTCCGGCTGATAGTAGTCGTAGTAAGAGACAAAATAATGCACGGCATTGTTAGGGAAAAAGTCGCGGTACTCTTGCGCCAACTGGGCCGCCAGGGTTTTATTGTGCGCAATTACTAAAGTCGGTTTCTGCACCGCCTGAATTACATTGGCGCCAGTAAAAGTTTTTCCCGAACCGGTTACACCCAAAAGCGTCTGATCCGTCATTCCGGCCTCCAATCCTTTAAGTAATTTATCTATCGCCACCGGTTGATCTCCAGCTGGCGTTTTGTCTGTAGATATTTCAAATTTCACGTATCACACTATAACTCGGCACTCTAAATAAAAAAAGCGGGTCGGGCCCGGAAGCCCTCCCCAATTTCACCTCTCCCGCTTAAACCATAAATAACAATGGTAGGTAAGAACGATTGAACCAATCGAACACACCAAACTCCAAAGCCTATACGGAAACCATTCCTTAGCGATCATGTCTCCCAACAAAGCATACGAAAACAAAGTAAACGCATAAATTGTTAAAAATTGTGATACCAACAGAATGAGCAATCCTTCCCCGATCGCTTTACGAAGCCAATAGAGAACAAAAAAGAACCCTACCAGCTTACCCAGAAACACTGTCATGACTTCTCCTTGCAGCTGGTATTCTGTTTATACCAAATTATAAAATTTAAGCCAATAGCTTTATGCGTAATTGCTTAGTGTAGTTCACTATAGTCCACAAATTATGAATAGAAGCCAAGTGACCACCTAACATTTCTCGGGCTTTAAACAGATGATGTAGATAAGCTTTAGTGTACTGATTCATCGGACTTGTACTACCATCCAAAATTGAGAAGTCACGTGCAAATTTAGCGTTGAGAAGATTGAGCTTTTCGTAGACCGGCAGACCAAAGTCGTTAAGCTTACCAGTTTCAGCATAAATAGTTCCCGTTCTAGCTAAACGAGTTGGGGCGACACAGTCAAAAGTGTCGCAACCATTTAATACTCCATCCAGGATATCTTCCGGTTCACCAATACCTAATAAATGACGCGGTTTTTCTTCAGGCAAAATTTCATTTACAACCTTAATGGAATCTCCTAGATCATCTTTACTAAAACTTCCACCAATGCCAAACCCATCAAAATCCATTTCACTTAAAACTTTTGCACTCTCCTGTCGTAAATCTAGATGTCTACCTCCCTGTACTACACCATAAATACCCTGTTTCTTGAGAGCTTCATAATTTTGTTTATGCGCCATAACACTACGCTTAGCCCAGCGATGAGTTCTATCCATAGCTTCCTTTTGATACTCACGATCTGCCGTTGGACTGGTACATTCATCAAAGGCAATAATGATGTCGGCACCGATGTTGTGCTGAATATCAATTGAACGTTCTGGTGTAAAGCGGTGCATCGAACCGTCTATATGAGAAGTGAAGGTTACACCTTCTTCGTCAATTACACACAACTTACCGTGTTGAGTGGCTAAATCTTTGGAATAAACATTTATTCCTTCTTGTTCAGCTTGTTTTTCCGCTCCTGCTGCATCAGCAGCAAACTTAGTTACCCCTTTACCAAAAGCTGCGCCGAGACTGAACACTTGAAAGCCTCCACTGTCAGTAATTGTTGGCACATCCCAATTAGCAAAACTGTGCAAACCACCAGCTTCTTTCAAAATATAATCACCAGGCTGTAAGAATAGATGGTAGGTATTAGCTAAGGCTACTTGCGCGCCAACAATTTCAGTTAAATCTTCTGGTTTGAGGCTTTTCACCGTGGCTTTTGTACCAACAGGTACAAAAGCTGGGGTTTCGATGTCGCCGTGCGGAGTATGAATGACGCCGGCTCGCGCAAGCGAGCCGGACATCTTCTTTACTATCTCAAATGAAACAGGTTTGTTACTCATTGATGGAAATTAGTTCAATAGCGAAAATAAGGGTTGAATTAGCTGGAATTGGTCCCACATTTTGGTTGCCGTAAGCCATGTCAGAAGGGATAACCAAAATACGCTTACCTCCCTCCTTCATACCGATCAATCCAAGTTCCCAACCTTCAATCACTCGACCTTCACCAATAGTGAAATTGAAAGTCTCTCCACGATTGTAAGAGTTATCAAACTGCTGACCATTCTCTAAAGTACCGACGTAATGCACTTCAACTCGATCACCATCTGCAACTTCATCACCAGAACCAATTAAAACATCATCAATAACCAACTTACCGATCTCGCCTCGACTATTAAATGAGCCCGCAAGAGTGTTGAATAGTTCCTCCTGATCATTTTCACCTTCTTCAACCAGAGCCACTGCTGCTGGTTGACTTGTTGCATCAATAGCACTGTTAGTATTTGTACTGTCTACACGTAGTAAAAATAGAGCTACAGCCATCAATCCAATGCTGAGCAAAATACCGATTTTTTCAAAATTGTTCATAATATTTAGTTACGCAATAATAAGTGTTTTTTGTAAAATTGCAACCAATTAGCCTCCCCAAATCTCAAAATAACCTTGTTTAACGGCACTTTCAAGGTCATCAGGCACGACGTTAGACCATTCATTTAACCATCTTAACTTCTCTTCATTATTCATATAACGTGGTGATGACTGCTTGTCGACCGACGTGACTGGCAGTAACTCTAGTCTGAAAGTGTTATCTTTTACTAAACGCAACAAAAGACCCTCTTGTACTTCTTTATCGAAATACTGATCAAATACAAAATTACCTAAAGAATAAAATACTGGTGTCCCTCCTACCATTTCTATATCTTGCACTACATGTGGGTGATGTCCAACAATAAGATCCATCCCCAGCTCTACCAGTTTACTGGCTGTTCTTTCTTGGAACACGCTATGTTTTTTTTCATATTCCTCCCCCCAATGAATGTAAGCTATCTGTTTATCACTTTCTAAGTTAACGGCATTCATCAGTAACTCAATATCAGCCCAAGGTAATTCTTGATTGACAGCATACAATCCCAGTACAGCTACCGTTGTTGTGCCTAATTCTAAGTAACTCACACTTGAACTACCTACAAGAACATCTCCAAAGGTCACAAGATTATTTTCATTAAGTTCTTCTGCAGTGTTTAAAAAACCAGCAGCACCAAAATCATATGAATGATTATTAGCCAAACTAAAATGTGTAAAACCAAAATCAGTCAATGCAAATAGTGAGGTAGTTGGAACTGAAAATGCGTAAGTGAAGTACGGAGTAGGTACATGAACGTCAGGAACAGCTGCTTCAAAATTACCAACCAAGTAGAAATTATCATCAGGTATAGACAATCTAGACAGAGGATAGTAGCTACCCTCCCAATCCATCCAACGCTCAACTTTGCGAGCCAACATCACATCGCCAGTAAAGTAGATAGTGGAAGTTCCTACACTAACAAAAGTTTCATTGGAACTTAAAAGATTAGTGGAAATATAATCTCCGTAAGAAATTTTTTTTGAATCAGAAAAATAAACTATTGGCACCAATAGACTTAAGAGTAAAACTAATCCTGAAAACCATAAACGACGCATAATGGCGTCTAAATTACCGTCTGATGAAACATCCCTACCTTAAGGAGCCACATACCACCAAATAAAAAGATAGCTGAAATAGCAAAAGACACTAAAGCAATTTCCATAACTTGAGAATATGAAATAGCACCTCTGGCAACTTTTTTTCGCATCTGAATTTCATCTTTAGTTATTTCAATATCAATCCCTAAAAGTCCATTAATGGCCTTGGCGTCGAGTGTTGTGGTGCCTCTAAACAAGTTATGAGCAGCGTCCAAGTGAGTTTCGTGAGTCACAATATTTTCTCGTAAAACAATCAAAGCCATCTCTACATCGTCCTCATGCCAGTTAGCTTTAATTAAAGCTGAACGAATCTCTTCATCAGGGGCGGTTGGCTTAAGACCGTTCTCAACCAAAAGTTGTTCAGCTTGTTTACGAGTTAACTTCATATTAATTATCTTGATTAGGATCAACTGCTATGTGAGCAGTATAGAGTTCTAGCAGTACCAAAAACAGACTTACCAGCACTGGTGGGCCGACTACAAAACCAATTGGACCAAAGACAGAAATTCCTCCCAACACAGCTAGCAAAACTAGGAATGGATGCATCTTATTGCCACGACTCATTAAGTATGGACCCAATAAGTTATCTATCAAACCAACAGCTAACATACCCCAAACTGACAACAGGATAGCGAACATATATTGACCGGTAAAGATCAGAAAAGCTATTGATGGCAAAAGTACAATGGAAGTTCCAATGCCAGGAATCAAAGCTCCTAGAGCAGCAATAATTCCCCACAAAACAGCTCTTTCAAAACCAACCATATACAAACCAAAAGCAGTCAATGTTCCCTGAATCAAAGCAATGGTTACTGTACCAGTTACCACTGACCGAACTGATCGAGCCATTCGTTTAAGGATCAGATCGTCTTGATCATCAGGTAAAGGACTAATGATAACCAATTGTTTAGTGAATTCTTTACCATCACGGAACAAATAAAATGATCCGATCATAGAAATAAAGAAAAGAAAGATAGTGGAAGCAGTCCCAGCGAAGATATCTGTTACGTTTTTGGATAACCAACCAGCAACTTGTTCGTAGTACGCTGCAATATTTAGTTCAAAATTAGGCGCAAAGGTCTGAATCTTTCCCTCTAGCAAACCTAACCTGTCACCAACTCCGTTAGTTTGACCATTAGCTAGATTGTAGATAGAAAAAGCTTCATTTACTAATTTAGAAAACACTAAAGATAAAGGCAAAATAACTACCACCATCACAATAATAGTGGTCAGAAAGGCTGCTAAAGATTGGTTTTGCTTAGGCATCCGCGGCACAATTTTTTCATACAATGGGTAGCAGATAGTTACGATAATGGCTGATAGAGCCAGTGCAGCCACAAATGGAGCCATCATTTCCCAAATTAAGAAGCCTACTGCTCCCATAAAACCAAAGAAAAAGACGTACTCTACGATGCGATTCATTAACATAGATACATTGTAGCAAATGAAGTTAAAGTTTTAAAAGCAAGAAAGGCCGAACAAATGTTCGACCTTGCGGATGTTATCTATTTTCTATTTCAGTTTTTGAAACCAAAGCAGCAGCTTCGATGGTGTCAAAAGTGGCAACAGCAGCTCTTTCGAATGAAGAGAAAGCGTCGCTTAACATAACTGAGATGAAGTAGATAAGTATTACTAGACCAATGGCTCTAAACATAATTATTTAGAAATTACTTCCCATTTACCTGACTTACGAAATCGTCAGGTGGATATAAACTCCAACGGGAACCATGTCTTTTGAAAAGAACTAAAGAACGTATATTATTTATACCATATTTTGAGGAAAAATAAAGAGTGGCGAACCTGCGGTTCGCCACTCTTTATTTAACATGCCCTTTAAGCCTCATGGCCTGTATCACCCTCTCGACTCCTAGCATATAGGCACTCCTGCGCAAGGAAATATTTCTATGACTTGCTTCATTGTATATATCTGTAAAGGCTCTAATCATAACCTGCTGCAACCTCGCTGCTACCTCCTCTTCTGACCAGTAATACTGTTGTCGATTCTGTACCCATTCAAAGTAAGACACTGTCACTCCGCCAGCATTAGCTAAAACATCAGGGATTACCATTGCTCCACGAGACTCAAGACCTTGATCAGCTTCGGGTGTTATGGGATTGTTGGCCAATTCCAAAATTACTTTAGCTTTTACATTCTGCACATTGTCCTTAGTAATTGAATTGTCTAAAGCAGCCGGAATCAGAATGTCACACTCAACTTCCAGTACAGCTTCAGTCGATAATTTCTCACCAAAAGTCGCCGCAGTTACGCTACCATGTTCTTGTTTTACCTGCTTAATCATTTCTGGTTGCAAACCATTTGAATCATAGATAGCGCCTTTACTATCAGATACAGCTACAATTTTTGCCCCAGCTTCATATAATAAATCAGCGATGACAGAGCCCGCATTACCAAACCCTTGAATAGCCACTGAAAGTTGTGACACATCTTGTTTGGTAAATTTCAAATACTCCAACAATACATAGAGTCCCCCTTGTGCAGTAGCTGCCATTCTCCCTTTACTACCACCGATCTCAAGTGGTTTACCAGTAATCATCCCCGGCTCGCTATGGCCAACTGTCTTCTCATACTCATCTAACATGACAGACATCAGCTTAGGATTAGTGTACATATCTGGTGCCGGAATATCGATATCTACCCCGAGATTATCTGAAAATTCCCTTGCATAAGCACGAGCCACTCTCTCTAGCATTACTTCATTGTGTTCGATTGGATTAATAACCACCCCACCCTTAGCACCTCCTAACGGTATGTCGACTACGGCACACTTAATCGCCATAGCCGCTGCCAATGCAGAAACTTCGTCCTCATCTGCTTTGTGATGAAAACGAATGCCACCCTTATAGGGACCTCGAGCATTGTTAAACTGCACCCGGTAGGCAGAGAAAGAAGCTGGACCGTCCTGCGTGTCTATAAACAATTCTTTGCGATGAATTTGATAAGGTGTTATCAATGCTTGAACCTCAGCAGGAGTTAACTGCAATTGCTCTGCTGCAAATTCAATATGAGATTTAACTTGACCAAAAGGTGACATAAATTAAAAGTGTTCAAATAATCCTGATAAACCTAGTTTACCAAATAAAGCATACCCATATTCCAGAATCAAACCAAAGTTATCAGTCAATAACAGAACCCCTAGGAACAGTAAAAATACTCCACCAACTTGTGAGATGAATTTTGATACATAACTATACTTAGCAATCATTGAGCTAGCTCGGGAATATAAAAATGCAGTTACTAAAAACGGCACAGCTAGACCAGCTGAAAATACTAACAGTAAAAATGCTCCTGAAAAGGCAGTTGATGAAGTTGAAGCCAGTAACAAGACTGATGCCAAAACCGGTCCTACACACGGAGTCCAACCAACTGCAAAACCTGCACCTAAGAAAAAGGAACTTGACGGATGACCAGGCTGAACTGATGCTGGGAGTTTGATTTTATGATCAGAACTTAAAAATGACAGCCGAAAAACTCCCAACATTAATAAACCAAAGAAAATTATAAAAATACCACCCAATTGCGTTAGATAGGTACGCAATGGTCCGATTGCCCCACCAGCCAACCCAGCCAATAAACCAAAAAAAGTAAAGACGAAAGTAAAGCCGATCACAAAAAATAATGCGGAAATAATAATCTTACGTCTAGCAACCACCGAATCATCGTCATTTTCTACACCACTAATAAACGCTAAAAAAGCTGGCAACAGAGGCAAGGTGCAAGGAGCCAGAAACATCAACACTCCAGCAATAAACGCTGAGAAAATAAATGCAATAGTTACTTCAGGCATACTATTCAGTCACTGAATTGATAGTCGCTTCTAAATGTTTTTGCATCTCAGACAATTCCATAAATCCACGTTTGTGTAAATAAACTTGTCCAGCTTTGTCGTAAAAAATAGTTTCGGGCATAGCGAAGCCACCGATAGTTTTATAGAAATGATCTGACTCATCTTTGATAAAGATCAAGTCATCAAATTGTCCTAAGCGACTTAAGTAAGCTTTAATTTTAGCTGCTGACTCACCGCGATTTATAGCAATCACAACCACTTCCTCTCCCCCAGTTTCAGCTAGTTTTTCAAAATCAGCCAACTCCTTAGTGCAAAATGGACACCAGGTAGCCCAGCTATTTACAACTCTCACCTTACCAGCGTAGGCAGACATATCGACCGGATTACCATCAAGATCCGTATAGAAAGTTTGCTCGCCCTCTTCGCCAGATAAAGAACGAGCTGCTTCTGAATTACTGGCATTTTCACCCGGATTTAGAGCTTTATACGTAAAAAAACTACCAGCTGAAAGAATGACAGCAATTATTAAAACTGTTGTGATAGTAGACTTATTCATCATTAGCTTGAGTTAATAGAGCTCGCCAATTCTCTTCCGGCAAAGCTCCGCGCACTGGTATCACTTCCCCATCTTCTCTAACGATTACGCTAAAAGGTGTGCCACTACCTCCCAAAGCTCGCACAGTAGCTAAATCTAAAGCAATCTGACCTTTTATCTCATCACTTGCAACACAAGCTAACACAGCCTCTTCTTCGACCCCTAAATCAAGTGCGTTTCTATGTAGAAATTGGTCATCTATAATTCTTTGATTAGCAAATAGATGATCAGTGTAGAGCCAGAAAGCATCTTCTCCCAATAGACGCCCGACACACTCGCTATAAGCAGCTGACAACTCAGCTTTTTTATGACTAGGTAATGGGAAATGGCGGTACTGCCAAGCAACAGCTCCTTCTGATGCATCAACAATATCTTTTAACACTGGATGCACTTTTGAACAGTACGGACACTGAAAATCAGAAAATTCAACTATTACAGTCTCGGCATCTTTACTGCCATAAGTCCAAGCGTAATCACCACTGCGTTTAACCTCTAAATTCTGACCTGCTTCAGATACAACAGCTACTACTGTTTTATTATTAGAAAAATAAAGTGCTCCGGCCACTAAACTAAAGCCGATTAAAATAACTAGACTATAAACTCCTTTTTGTGACATAACAATTACTGAAATATTAATGTATCAGGATGAGCAGACTGCCATGAGAACCAAAAGCCTTCAATGTCTGAAACTGAACGACCGTTGTCTTCCTTAAAAGTAACTACTCCATCTACATTTTGTATTGTAAGTGTAACACCATTAACTACATCTGTAGTTAAACCACTTGGGATTAAGAACTTTGGATAAGCTTTATAGACGCCACCCACCTCAATGCCGTAGACATAAGTACTAGGGTCTAAATCTGCTGCAGCAGTGTTAAAACTAGGAGCAAAACGACTGGCTACCTCATAGTATCTACCATCGTATGGATCAGCCGGCATCCCAGCTAAAACTTCACCCTGAAGACCTAGCTGCCTCCAATCAGAAAAACGCATAATATCTGAAGGTATAACAGATAATGTTTGACCACTCCGTTCTCCCACAACAGCCTGACCGAGAACTTGAGACCAGAGATTTCTATCAGATAGACTATCTGCTCGGTTATACATCAATAAATTTGACTGCCAAAGCATGCCTGAGACACCAAACTCAACTGCCTCTCCATCTATTTCACGTGAAAAAACAATACCTGTTCCACATAATGGACAGTACGAGATCAAGATAGGATCATTAGCTATGAAATCATTCACTAACTCATGTGTCTCTAGCATAGGAAAAGGATAAAAACGGTGTACACCTTCATATGAAAGAGCGATACCTAAAGACTCTGGCTGCAGCAGCTTCGCTGCTGCAGCAGTACTAATAAACGCAGGAGTATCTATAGACGGGATGCAGTCCTGCCTGAAACACCCTTGTCTAATTTCTTCAGGATTAATGGTGTGCTTTACATTTTCTGTAGGTACACTACCTGAAAGCGGTAAAATTAAATTTTCCGCCACCTCCACACCTTCACTGACCTCAAATGCAAAATCGGCTGCAGTCTCACTATTTTCTTCTGACTTACTTACTGCTGAGGTGTCTAAATCAGTATCTTGCCAACTAAAATACATACCAGCTAGCAAAACAAGGCCAAACACAATAAAAAGGGGTTTCATATGTTGTTTTATTATACGTTAAAGTATCTGCAAT
>JABAOD010010779.1_pt1 | contig 10913 bp, 14 predicted proteins | sample 7062151 | NCBI WGS metagenome assembly JABAOD01 (sample SAMN14538626, study PRJNA623070) | marine sediment metagenome | biome: marine biome [ENVO:00000428]; feature: marine pelagic biome [ENVO:01000023]; material: deep marine sediment [ENVO:00002113] | place: India: Gulf of Khambhat ...
CACGAGGTGGGCGCTTCGCGCATGCTCCATGGAATCGCCATCAAGCAACGCTATCCCGGCCATGCCAAGCAGGTCGGGGTGCTGGCTGCCACCTGCGGCTCGACGGTTTATGGCTGCAAGTTCGTGATCGTGGTCGACGATGACGTCGACGTGTCGAACTTCGAGCAGCTCATGTGGGCGATGATGACTCGCTGCGACCCGGCCACCTCCATGGACATCTTGAGGCGGATGCGGACATCCCCCGCCGATCCGCGGCTCACCCCCGAGCAGCGCGAGGTCGGGGACCTGACGAACTCCCGGGCGATTATCGATGCCACGCGCCCCTTCGACTGGCAGGACAAGTTCCCCAGAGTCAATGCGCCGAGCCCGGAAATCGCCCGCAAGGCGCACGAAAAATTCGGCTATTTGTTACGGTAGGCGCAGTCGACCCGTCATTCTTCATTCGTACTGACGCAACGTTGTCGGCTTCCACGACCCGCTCTCAGGAAATATGCCCATCTGTCTCAGCATCGTGCGCGCGAGCGGGCTATGGGCGTCGGCTAGGTGCGCGGAGAGCGAAAAATGGTTGGCGCCGGGGATCTCCAGGTATTCGCAATGAACGCCGCGTTTTTTGCATAGCGCAAAAAAATCCTCCGACATTTGCTTCCAACCCCGGGGCTCGTCCCCTCCAACTGCGATGATCAAAGGCGAGTGGGGGAGGGGTGGGTGAGAGAAGGGGCTGTTCTCCCGTGCGCTTTTCGGATTAAGCCGGATTTCCTCATTGACGCTGACGTGAAGAACGGCGTCCAGGTCGTAGACTCCCGAGATCGCGACCGCCCCGCTGATCAATTGGCGCGGCAGAGATTCTTTCTCCCAATCGTGGGCGAGAGCCATGGCCACGAGGTGCCCTCCGGCGGAGGAACCGGCAAGGTAGAGTCTCGAAGGGTCGCCGCCATAATCGGCGATATGATTATAAAGCCAGGCGACGGCAGAGCGGATCTGTCCGACTATTTCGCCAACCGTTACGCTCGGACAGAGATCATGTTCCAAGACCACCACGGTGACCCCGTGCCCGACAAAAAGATCCGCGAAATGGCAGTTTTCATCCTTGCTTCCGCCACGCCAGTAGCCTCCATGGATGTAGGCGAGCACCGGCCCGCCGGGTTTTTCAGCCGGAAAAATATCCAGCACCTGCCGCGGCGAGGTGCCATAGGGAATATCGAGGTGCGATTTCAGGGCTTCACGGACTCTAAGGCTTGCCTTTCGCCGCTGCTCCGTCCAGCGGGAACTATCCGGCACGGCCACCTGCGGATTGAAATGAGACTCGATCTCCTCTTTGCGAAAACCTTTGTAGAGAACTTCGATCATTGGTCTATCCCTCTGAGGCCCGCACCACGGCAGCTTCTCTACCGTCCCCAGAGCTGCCGGGTGGCCAGGCGGGCGCCTTCGGCCATCGCCTCGAACTTGGCCCAGGCAATCTTCGGATGGCCCACTCTCGGGCCGAGCCCGCAGTCGGTGCCTGCCATGACATTTTCGCGTCCTACCAGCTTCGCGTATCTTACGAGATGGTCTGCAATCAATTGTGGGTGTTCGATGATGTCGGTCGCATGGCCGACGACACCCGGGACGAGCACTTTCCCTTCGGGCAGCTTGACCTCCTCCCAGACCCGCCACTCGTGTTCATGGCGTGGATTTGAGGCCTCGATGGAATAGGTATCCGCGCGCACCTTCAAGATCAGGTCCACGATGTCCTTGAGGGGGATATCGTACTTATGGGGACCGTGATAACTGCCCCAGCAGGTGTGAAAGCGCACTTTCTCCGGCGCGATGTCTCTCAAGGCGTGGTTGAGCGCGTCGACGCGAAGCTCGGCGAATCTCCGATACTCCGGCACGCTCATATGAGAGTTGATTTGCCACCCGTCCGGCAGATCGGGGTCGTCTATCTGGAGCAGGAATCCGGCCTGCACGATGGCGTTGTATTCCTCTCTCATCGCCTCGGCGATGGCGTATACATAGGCTTCGTCGTTTGGGTAATACTCGTTCTTCATCCAGTGCTCGATGGTGCCGGGCGCGACTGCAGGGAGGAAAGCCTCTGCCACTTCACGACCCCGCAGAGCGGCCTTGAAATGGTCGATGTCCGCCTGCACGGCTGCCTGGCCCACGTAATTGAGAGGTTCGTGGCAGAAGACCTGCTTGGAGTGGCGGCCGCGGACGCTCTCCCCCAACCTGTCGAAATACTCCGGGAATTCCACCAGGTCGCGGCCGAAGATCATCGAGGGCCGATCTTGAGGTTTCGGCGCTCGCTCCGTGAAGCCGCTGAGGCGCTCGCGCGCGTAGAGCGTGAAATTGAATTTCCCCAGCTCGCCGTCGTTGACGATGTCGAGGCCGCAGTCGATTTGTTTCTGCACGACCTCCGCCACGGCGCTCCTGAGGCGCTTGGCGAAAGCCTGTTCGTCGTAGGGCTGCCGGTTCATCTTCGCGATAAGCATTTGCCCCAGGTCGTCCGGCCGCGGCAGGCTTCCGGCATGCGTGGTGAGGATCCGTTCCGTGCTCCGCTTCATTTTCTCTCTCCTAAATGAATTCAGACGAAGAGGCCCAGCGTGACGGCTGGGTTTAATGTATGGCCTTATTTAACTCGCAGAGATCGACGCGTCAACGGCGACGACCCCACCGTGCTTCCACGAGTATGTCCAGCGTCAAGATGCTTGCGAACTCCTCAATCACTCTGTGTCGGATTGAGTTTCGCTTCCAGGTAGCGTTCGTAGATGCGGTAGAGCGTCTCCATCGAGGCGATGTCCACCCATTCGTCTTCGGCGTGCAGGTTGCCTACGAACGGCCGGCTCATGATGACCGGGATGCCGTAGCGGGCGATGAAGCGGGCATCGCTTCCGCCGTGCTCGCGGATCAACCGCACAGGTTTCGCCGTGATCTCCTCCGTGACCTTGAGATAAAGCGGGTCCGGTGAAAGAAAGGTCGGCTCGGCCGACACCAGCACTTCCAATTCCATCTTGTCATCGAGAAAGCGCCGCGCGGTCGATAGCATCTGCTCGATCGTCAAAGGAGCCGGGAAGCGAATGTCGCAGATCGCTTCGCCGGTATTGGGGATGCGGTTGGGGACCTGGTTTCGTGTTTGCATCACCGTAAAGGTGCAGGTCGGGTACCAGTATTCGTCTTGGGTTTTTAAGGTGTCGAAATGATTCCGCATCTGGTTGAGCGTCACGATCAGTCGGTCCATCGGGTTGTCCGCGAGCCACGGCCTGCACGCGTGTCCCGCGGCCCCTCGAGCCTTGATCTTCAAGTGCAGAGTGCCTTTTTCTTCGACGGCGATGTCGTTGAGCGAACCGGAATCGGGGACGATGGCGGTCCCGCAGCGCACGCCGGCGTTCTCGAACAAAAAGCGAGTGCCGTAGGTTCCACCGCGCTCTTCGTCCGAGGTCACGGCAAGGCCCAGAGAGACTCCCGGGTATCGCTCATGAAAGACCCGAAACAGCTCTAGAAGGATCGCCAATTCCCCTTTCATATCCCCCGCGCCCGGGCCGTAGATTCTGCCCTCCCTGACCGAGGAGCGATACTCCGTCCCCTCCGGAAGAGGAACCACATCGAGGTGACCGAACAGCATCACGTCGGGCGTTTGAATGTTGCTGGGCAGCAGCACGGTCGAGGGGATTTCGTGCTCGCGAAAACGATGCACCGTGACCGCGTCCGATACCTCCGTATGGTTGATGACGATCTCCATGCATTTGTCGATCTCCTCGGGCCGCTCCCAGGTGCTCGGAATCAGAATCAGGTCGCGCGTGAGCTCGACCAGTCGCTGGCGCAGGTGCTCCGACGGATCCGTCCCGTGACTAATCGCGGTCATAACCCCACTCCACAGGCAATTGCGACCATGCTTGGATCAGCAGGGCGCTGCAGTCGTTGTGGTCGTCCCCGATGCAAACGAATTGACCTTTCATAACTTTACCCTCGGCGTCCGTGTTGAAGTTAAAAGGAATCATTCCCTTGGGCTGTCCGGGTCGATAGAGGACGCCCGCCCGATCCATGAGAGAGAGCAGATCGCGGCCGTCCAGAGAAGTGCGAAACCGGATGTTCCTCATGCTCCAGCATCCGCCCCGCTTGAAATGCCTTGCCAGGATGGCGGGATAGGTCGCTCCGGTCACTCGGGCGTTGATCTCGCAGATGATCGGCTCTGTCTTCCCCTGTCGTTGAACGACAAGAAAATCGGTACTGGCGGTTCCCCGATAGCCCTGCCGATGCAACCAGGTTCCCGCGATGGCTGCCTGCCGAAGCAGTTCCTCTTGGAGCTCCGGGCGACCCTGAACATAGGGAGGCGGCGATATATTGCCTTCATGAACGCTCTGTTCGCTCAGGATCTGTTCGGTCAAATCGAAGAGGAAGAGACTCTCTTCGCTCAAGAACATCTGCACACTGGGGGATCCAATGCGCTCCACCCCGGCCATTTCGTTGTCGATCCATCCCTGGACCATCGCGGGGCCTTCGAAAAATAGATGATCCGGCGCCTCCTGCCATTGAGCAGTCCCGATTTCGAGGATGATCATCCCGTACCCGGAAGCCCCGATCTGGGCCTTGACGACCGCTTTTCGATAGCCCATGTGCTCTAACTTTTCGAGGCAGGCAAAAAGCTCCGAGCGATCCGATGCCATCACGGTATCGAACGCCGGCAAGTCTTGCTCGACCTGATGGCAGTAAAGAAGGTATTTGTTGTTCCCTTTCTTGCTCCCTTCCAATGTGCTGACGGTGCGCTTCTCCAACGCGGCGGCGATCTTGACCAGAGTGGCGTCCGTAACGAATCCGTCCACCCAGGGCGCGGGGTGATCATGGAGACTTTGGAGCCAGGCCGGACATCCCGTTTCCAACGTTTTCGGAAGCGTCATGTAGCCGCTTCGGTCCAGAATGTCGTAACCCGGCANNAAAGATAGGTCGTCAAGCTTTCATCAGGCGCGACCTCCAGAAGGATCTTGTTGGGCCGGCCGCGAAAGAGCAGGTCCAGAATGCAGAGGACCCTTCCCCCATACGACCGGGCCCCGGTAATTTCTTGAATGAGTTGTTTGGCTTCCTCGACGTTGTCATAAAAGATCGAATGAATGTTGGAGAAAAACAAGACGCTTCGATCCCAGAAGGGAGGAAGCTCGCCCGGCGACATCTTGACGTTCAATGCCATCTCCGATTCTATCTCCCTGCGCCGGCTAGGTTGCGAAGGCGAGACCTAGAATACGCTGGATCAGCCCCTCGTACGTTAGGCCCGCCTTCATGGCGGACTGGGCGAATTCGTCGTCCCGATCGAGGTTGGGGTTGGGATTTGCCTCGAGAATGACCACCTCGCCCGCGGGGGTTACCCGCAGATCGATGCGCCCGTATCCCCGAATCCGCAGGGCGCGATAAACCCTTTTGCACACGTTGACGATGCGCTGAGCCATGCCGTCGGGCAAGGGCTCAGCAAAGATGTTCTGAATGCCCCATCGCTTGCGGTAAGCGTCGTCCCATTTGGCTTTGAAGGTCGAGAATCGGGGGCGGTCCTCTGGCACTTCGGAGAAGACCACCTCGCGAATTGGGAAAACGCGCAGCCGCTCNNGTAGAGTTCGCGTCCTTCGATGTATTCCTCCGCCAAGGCCTCCTGGTTCATTCGCTCATGGATGAAGCGAACCCTCTCCTCGAAGGCTTCGTCGTTCTCGACAAAGGAATCCCGCGCGATGCCGTAGGAGGCTTCTTCCTTGAGGGGTTTGATGAAAAGGGGAAAGGCGAGCCGTTTGGGCCTTCGAACCACAGCGCCCGGAGGAAAGATGGTGAAGGCCGGCACTCGAATTTTGTAGTAGGAGAGAATCTCCTTGGCCATTCCCTTGTTCTTACACAGGGTCAACCCGGTCGGACCGGAACCTGTATAGGGGACATCGAGCAGTTCCAAGAGGCTCACGATGTTTTGATCGTAGGCCGACCGTTCATTGAAATGCTCCGCCAGGTTGAAAACGACGTCGGGAGTATGCGTTTTAATTTCATCGATGATCGGCCCCGGCTCGTCGTAAACCCCCAGGGTGCGCAGCTCGTGACCGAGGCGTTGCACCGCCTCGATGACATGGGCCTCGGCGGCCCAATCGTCCGTCTTGAGCTGGCGGCTGAAGTCTTGATCGGTCGGCGGCGTTCCGGCCGTGTCGAACAAAACCAAAACCTTTAACTTTCGCTTTACTTTTCCCATTCGATGAATCCCTGTGCCTTTCGCGATCCTCAGCGCTTCTTGTATTTGCCGGTTAAACTGTAGTGCGAGGCCAGCGTCGCCAGATAAGCCGCGATCTCCAAGCCGGCCGAGTCCGATCTCACCCTCAAGTCCAATTCGGCGCAGCGCTCCATCAGATCCCGAAGCAAGCGGTTGACGGTAAACTTCGGCTCTCCGGTCCAATTCGCGACGGCGTTCAGTATCGGCTTGGTNNGTCGGCAAAGAGTTTGCGCAGATCGGCGTCGAAGAATTCGGGAAAGTCCTCCGCGTAAAGGCGTCGTCGTCTCTTGTAATAGGCCTCCAGGCGCGATCTCAGGCGCGAGGCTTCACTCATCTTGGCCCGGGACAGGACCTCCGGACGTTTGCCGGCGAGCTTGCGCATCAGGTCGTCGACGTACTGGAGCTTGTCGAGCGCCTTCCACCCCCGATACTGGTGGCTCCAGTCCAATTCGGGCGTCAGCCAGATAGCCACGGTTTCCGCAAAGTCTTCTTCGGGATGGCTCTGGGCATAGTAGCCCTCCAGATGACGAACGAACCGCTTGCTGTAGGGCCGGGCGCGAAAGCTTTCGGAATATTTCAGCGAAGGCGGGCCGAAGAGCTTCTGCCATTTCGGCTCCTTTTCCAGCAGGTAGGCGTGGTTTAGGACATGGCCCATTTCGTGGCGCAAAAGGCGCATGCACCAGGACTCGGTTCCCCCCTCAACCTCCAGCATCATCTTTTCCTCGAGTTTTTTCAGTCGCGAATGGGCGAGGTAGAAGGGGATGGCGATCGTCGCGGCCCCTTCCGGACAAAACCACTCATCCCCGAGATAGCAAAGAGGCTTGAAGGAGATTCCCTTCTCATCGAGCTGGCGGTAAAAATTCTCGATTCGGGACTCCAGCTCGGTGCCCGGAATTCTGAGCTTCAAGTCGCAGATGCGCATCTGAAGAAGCTCCTCGTCCGTCAGATCGGTCAGATCCGGCGCTGAGGATGGGGAGCTTTCTTTGGACTGGGATGAATCCATCGAAATATTTTACCAAAGCTTTTTTGCGGGGGCTACCGGGCCGATGGGTCGGGGGAGGCGAAGACAGTCAGTTTCGAAGTCTTGTCTTTCAGGTAGGAGGGGACCCAATGCGTCCTTAACCCTACGGAGCGACGGTTCCCGGTTTTTGCGGGGTTTTCCCCTCCAGCTCGTCTTCGATTCCGCCGTAATTCGAGTAGGGATTCGATACGGCTTTTCGATACTCGTCCGGAGGGACGTTGCAGTAAACCTCGAGCAGGTTCCCGTCCGGATCCAGAAAATAAATGCTTTTGGCGATCCCGTGGAATACCGTGTGGTGGATCACCACGCCGTTTTCCTTAAAAAGGCGATAGGCTTCCTGAAGCTCGGCGAAGCTTCCGAGCTCGAAGGAGACATGTTCCATTCCGATCTGGTCCGGATCGGGTGGGGCCGCGCCCTCTTTGGCCTGGCGGATGGCGAGCATATGGTGGTTGTCGTCGACGTCGGTGCTGAAGAAGAGCATGCCGCGCTGGTTTTCACCGACGAGCGGGAAACCCAGAATCTCCGTAAAAAAACGCTTCGAGCGCTCCAGATCCTTGACCCGCAATACGATATGACCGACCCTTCTGATTTTGATGGGCGTCGATCCCCCCTTGAGTCTAGATCCGACTATGGCTGCAGGGTCAAAACGACCTTGCCGAAGTGGCCTCTCCCTTCGAGATAGCGCTGCGCGGCGCGCGCTTCCGATAGCGGGAAGGTGCGATCGATCACCACTTCGAACTTCTTTTTCTTCACCAGATCGAGGAAGGCATCCATCTGTTTGAATCCCTCGGGATGCTCCTTGAGATAGTTCGTGATGGAAAAACGACTCGCCCGGCGCCCTCGGGAGAGAGTCGGAGGAGAGGCCGGGATCGGGCCGAATCCACCGCCGATGGAGATGAGCCGCCCTCCCGGAGCGAGCACCTCCAGGCTCTTATCGTAGACTTCGCCCCCGACCATTTCCAACACGACATCCACGCCCTTTTGGTTGGTGATCCGCGAGACCTCCTGAGCGAAATCTTTGGTCGTGGAGTTGATCGCTTCGTCCGCCCCCAGGTTGCGGAGCCGCTTGCATTTATCGTCTGTCCCCGACGTGGTGATGACCTTGGCGCCCAAGTGCTTGGCGATTTGTATAGCCGCCGTTCCCACGCCGCTGCTTCCCGCCTGAATCAGAGTCCAGTTGCCCGATCTCAGTTTGCCGTCGTCAACGAGCGCGAACCAGGCCGTGAGGAATACCGTCGGCATGGCGGCGCCGGTTACGGGGCTAACTCCCTCGGGCAAGGGGCGGGTCTCGAAAGCTTTGGCCAAGGCATATTCAGCATAACCGCCGCGCGCCGGGTGCGCGACCACGCGCTGTCCGGCTTGAAATCCCTCGACCTCCGAGCCGACCGAATGCACGGTCCCTGCGACTTCCCTGCCGGGGATGAGCGGCAGCTCCTCGGGCGCCACGCGGTAGCTTCCTTTGCGCAAGCTCAAGTCGGCACGGTTCAATGAAGCCGCTTCCACCTTGATCAAGAGATCCTGAGGTCCGGGCGTCGGTTCGGGAACTTCTTCGTACTGCAAGACTTCTTCGGTCGGGCCAAATTGGTGGATTCGTATCGCTTTCATATGAGATTCCTCCGTCCCGATTCGAATAAATTTAATTTAGGGAGAATTTCGCTCAAAGCCTAGCCGATCCGTAGTTTACAAGTCAATCCTTGCAGATTTTTCCCCTACCACTTCAACGAAACTTATCGCGCCGGCGGGTAAAAAGCCGTGCCCGTGGGGGGAAGACGAACACGAATCGCGGAAAGTTACTTTGTGATGAAAACGGGAATCCGTGAAGAGGCCGCTGGCTCCGCCGCCATCGCCTCCTGTTTTCGGCCCAGCCACAAGCCATTCAGCAGCCATGCAACGCAGATCGGGACCGCCGCGAATGCGATCCCGCTGATTCCCAGACCCAGGAAGGACAACAGCGCGTATGACCAGGCTCCGACCTGATCCCCCGTTCGATAGACGACCGTGTCGATGAAGTTCTTTGCCTTATATTTGTCCTCTCGTGGAACGACCGTGAACAGCACCTCGCGCGTCGGGCGCGCCAGAGCGAAATTACCTGCACGCCGCAGAACCTGGAAGACGACGATGATCGCCACGGTCGGCGCCAGACCGAGCGTCGCGAAACCAAGCACGCTGAGGGCCGGGAGCAACGTGAGAGTGACGGCCACGCCCAGAATTCGCAAAATCTTCTCCGTCAGAAAAAGCTGGGTCCCCAGCGTGAGGATGTTGACCAGCAAATCGACCCGCGCAAAAAACACGGTGCGCGCCGCGCGATCGGCAAAGCTCGTCTTGACGATGGCGGCCTGCTGAAAGTAGAGGAAGGTGGAAATGATCGTGAACAGCAGCATGTAGATACTGATGTTCAGAAGGTAGGGCGATTTGAAGGTGTGAGACACGCCCGAGAATATGGTCCCGCCGATAGGGCTCTCCTCGCTGCGCGAGGTCGGTCGGAGNNGATACTGATGTTCAGCAGGTAGGGGGATTTGAAGCTGTGGGTCACGCCCGAGAATATCTTCCCTCCGATGGGGCTCTCCTCGCCGCGCGCGGCCGGCCGAAGACGCAAAGCTTCCGACAGCCGGGACAAGCGCCGGACGCCGAACACGGCAACCTCAAGGAGCACGACCGACCCGAGCAGCAGGCTGGTCGGTCCGACATGCTGCGCAAGCATCGCCGTGAAGCTAGAGCCCATGATGCCCCCAAGGGTCGCCCCGGCGGCGATGAAGCCGAAAAGCCGCTTTCCCTGCTCCGAGTTAAAGACGTCGACCATAAGGGCCCAGAACACGGACACGACGAACAGGTTAAAGACGGATGCCCAGATAAAGAAGACCCGTCCGACCCAAATGTTTTGCTCCGGGGTCGATATCTGGAGCAAAAAGAAGAAAATGAGCAGGTTGGCCATGAAAAAGCGGTAAGTGACCGAAATGAAGCGCACGCGGGGCAGTTTCGCGACGAGCGCCGCGAAAGGCGGATTCAGCGCGATCATCCCGACAAGGGTTCCGGTAAAAAGCCACGGCAGGTTTTCGACGCCGCCTGCGACCCCCATCTCGTCGCGGATCGGCCGGATGATGTAGTAGGAAAAAAGGATGGAGAAAATGTACAGCCACGACCACGCGAGCGCCCGCACCTCGTCGGGGCGCACATTGATCATGCGTCTGAGGAGCCGGTACGTCACGCCGTCCTGGGAGCCTGTCGCGGGGTCGTTCAGATTGATCCTCCGCGATCTAGCCGATCAGGAACGGCTCGCATGCCGAGGCTGGATCCGCGCCGGACACTACAGCCCATCGATGAAGCTTTCCATGCGACGTCGCATCGCCGCGTCCGGCAGCCGGCCCTGGGCGGCCGCCAGATTATCGGTCACGTATTCGGCCTTCGCCATGCCGGGTACGGCCGAGGTGACGGCCGGATGCGACACGATATATTTGAGGAAGAACTGGGCCCAGGTCTTGCAGTCGAACTCGCTCGCCCACGGCGGCAGCGTCTTGCCCTGCACCGCCTGAAACAAGCGGCCCCGCCCGAACGGCAGGTTGATCATCACCGCCATCCCGCGATCGGCCGCCAAGGGCAGGATCCGTTCGTCCGCGTTGCGGTTATCGAGCGCGTAGTCGACCTGGATGAAATCGAGCTGCTCCTTCTTCATCGTTTGCTCGAACTCCG
>JABAOD010010131.1_pt2 | contig 10910 bp, 14 predicted proteins | sample 7062151 | NCBI WGS metagenome assembly JABAOD01 (sample SAMN14538626, study PRJNA623070) | marine sediment metagenome | biome: marine biome [ENVO:00000428]; feature: marine pelagic biome [ENVO:01000023]; material: deep marine sediment [ENVO:00002113] | place: India: Gulf of Khambhat ...
AAGCTGCAGAACAACACCGGCAACGAAAGCTTCAACAACCTGCTGGAAGACTGCCCGACCATCCCGCAGGCCTTTGGCGTGGACTTCGTGGCCCATGCGGCCTCGATGGGGGCCACGTCGGAAAAGGTCGCTAATCCGGCGGAATTGGGCGAGGCGTTCAAGCGGGCCAAGGCCTCGGACAAGACCTATGTGATCGTCATGGACGTCGACCCCTACGAGGGTTGGACAACAGAAGGTCACACTTGGTGGGAAGTCGGCACGCCACATATCACCGAAGACGAGAACGTCCGCAAAGCTCATGTCGACTGGGAAGCCACCCGCGAAAAACAACGGAGGGGCGTCTGATGCTCACCTTCACTGCGGATACAATTGATCCGGACGCCATCGTCAAAGAACTTCTCGATGGCGCGGGTGCAGTCAAGTTGAAAGGCCTCTTTACGCCAGAAGAGATCGCCGAAGCGCGCAATATCATCACCGAGTATTCAGATCGTGAAGCCCCAAAAGTCACGCATTTCCAAGGCGATGCAGAGGAGAAGGGCAATCTTCACCTGCAACGCCGTGTCTGGAATCTGCTGGCTAAGGGCGAAGTCTTCTCTACCATGGCCTCCCATCCAGCCGTCATGCAGATTCTGCGCGCCTTTCTGGGGACAGAGTTCGTAATGGGGTCAATCGCGGCAAACCGGCTTCTGCCCGGAGGACCGGGGCAAGAGCCGCATGTGGATTACCCATACTGGGACTTCCACCAGCCCGAAACCCACCCGGCCCGTCTGAATGCCACCTATCCGATGANNATCACCATCGTTCTGGACCCGTTTACCGAGGAAAGCGGCGCGACCGCCTTTGTCCCCGGCACTCAGAAGGAACTGCGATATCCCTCCTCCGACGACCGTTTCTTTGAGAGGTGCGATCGCATGATCGCCGAGCCTGGCGACACGATCCTTTTCTTCGGGGCAGCGTGGCACTGTGCGATGCCGAATAACTCCGACCACGACAGGAGTGCGGTGCTGATTAACTATGTTCCCAAATGGGTGAAGCCGCTGGAGGACATGCCAGCTGCCCTGCCCCAATCGTTCCTCGACAACGTCAGCCCCGATCTGCGCCAGCTTCTGGGTTTAAATCACCCCTACCCGGAAATTCTCGACAAGGCAGACGCGGTCAATGCAGAGGGTCGAAAATGAACCTGATTGATGGCATCCGCAAAGGCAATTTCGTGGTCTTTGGCCGCGCGGGCATGGATATGTTTGCCGACCCGCAGGGCACCAAGGCCGAACATGCCGAGACCTTCCGAGCTGATCTGGGCGGTTCTTCTGCGAATATCTGCGCGGGGCTCTGCAAACTGGGGACGCAGTCCGCACTTGTGACGTCTGTGAGTGACGACACTGTCGGTAGGTTCTGCACCAACAAGCTGCAGCACTATGGTGTCGACACTCAATATGTGAAGGTCCTTGGCGGCGAATACCGCGTCTCGCTGGCGGTCTATGAAAGCACAATGGACGACTTCCAGCTGTGTATCTATCGCAACAACGCGGTGGACTTTCAGGTGACTAACGACGACGTCGATAAGGTGGACTATTCGACCTTCGGAGCACTGATTACCGCAGGCACGGTCTTCGCCGCCGAACCCTCGCGTGGGTCCACTTTCCGGGCCTTCGAGAACGCGCGAGAGGCGGGGCTCCCGGTGATCTTCGATATTGACTACCGCCCATACTCATGGCCCTCGCCCAAAGTCGCCGCCGAAGTCCTGTCCCGTGCTGGCGAGGAAAGCGATCTGATCGTCGGCAATGACGAAGAGTTCGGCTTCATGGCCGGCGGCATCGACAAGGGCCTCGACAAGGCCCGCGAGCTCGCGGCTTCAGGCAAGTTTGTCGTCTATAAGATGGGGCAGGAAGGCGCGATTACGCTTGTGGATGGTGAGGAAATACGCACCGGAATCTACCCCGTTACCGCCGTCAAACCCAATGGTGCGGGCGACAGTTTCATGGCGGGCATGCTCGCCAGCATCGCCGAAGGCCGAGACCTGCGCGAATCCGTCCTGCGCGGCTCTGCCTGTGCATCCATCGTTGTGTCCAAACCGGGATGCGCCCCCTCGATGCCGACCACGGCCGAGCTGGAGGCCTTCTTGCAAGACCATCCCGGCCCCACTGAAGTATGAAAGGAGACGCCAATGCATATCGCGCCTCATGACAACCAGAACAAACCCATCGTCGATGTCGATCACGAACTGGTGCCGCTAAACTATTTCAACATCATCAAGCTGAAGAAGGGCGAGACGTTTGAATACGCCGTTCCAGGGTACGAAACCTGCGTGGTCCCCGCCACTGGCACGGTGAATGTCGATGTCGAGGGTGCGGTCTACGAGAACCTCGGCAACCGTACTGTCGATGTTTGGGATGGCGACCCCGAGGGCGTCTATGTTCCCGTTGGCGCAAAGGTGCGGATCACCTGCGTGACGGATGAGACGGAAACCTTTATCGCAGGTGCAAAATACGACAAGGTACTTGAACCTTTCGACGTACGTGCGGCCGATCTTGACGTAGTCCAATACGGCTCTGACGACACCAAAACCCATCGCAAGATCAAGCACATCCTTGGCGCCAACCACCACGACAAAGTGGGCCGCCTGTTGGTGAGCGAGCTCTACACCGTGGGTGCAGGCGGATGGTCCGGCTTCCCGTCGCACAAGCATGACACCGACCGCTTGCCGGATGAGACCCGACATGACGAGACCTATAACTTCCGCTTCAAGCCAAATTATGGCTCGGGTTTGCAGATGCTTCAGCGCGAGGACAACGAACCGGGCGATGCCTATCACATCATGGACCGCTCCACGATCCTGATCGACAAAGGCTATCACCCCTGTGCCGCCTTGCCGGGTTACGAGATGTACTATTTCACCATCCTTGGTGGGCTCAGCCAGCGGTCACTGAAACAGTATTTCCAACCAACCCACGAAGAACAGCTGCACACCATCCCCGGTATCATGGACATGGTGGCCAAGTTCAAATGACCCTTGTGACACTAGCAGATGTGCTTCAGCCCGCGCTGAAGCAGGGCTATGCCGTGGCGGGCCTCGTCACGCTTGGCTGGGAAGACATGCGCGCCTATGTGGCCGCAGCTGAGGCCGAGAACTGCCCGGTGATCCTGCAGGCAGGCCCCTCCTGCCGCGAACACACGCCCCTGCCGATCCTTGGAAAGATGTTCCGCCATCTGGCAGAGAATGCTTCGGTACCCGTCGTTGCCCATCTGGATCACGGGTACACGGCCGAGGACTGCAGGATCGCGATCGACAGCGGCTTCACGTCGGTGATGTTTGACGGCTCCCGCAAACCACTGAACGAGAACATCGACGAAACCGCTGCGATTGCTGAAATGGCTCATGCCGCGGGTGTCTCTTGCGAGGGTGAGATTGGCTTTGTCGGTTATTCCGGGGGCGAAGGATCTGCCGGAACCGACCCCGAGGAAGCGGCTCGATTCGCACGCGCAACGGGCGTCGACGCCATGGCGATCTCGGTCGGCAACGTACACCTGCAACAAGACAAGGAAGGCGGGCTGGACGAGCCCCGCATTCGTGCTATCGAAGCCGTAACCGAGGTGCCCCTGGTTATCCACGGCGGCTCTGGTGTCCCGGTCGCGCAGCGAACGGCACTGGCCCGAGGTTCAAATATCTGCAAGTTCAACATCGGGACAGAGCTGCGGATGGCTTTTGGCACGGCGCTGCGTGAAGCTGTGAACAGTGATCCCGACCGGTTCGACCGGGTGCAAATTCTCAAGGAAACCCACGATCCGGTTGTAGTCGCGACCCGTCGGGTTCTTCAGGCGTTTAAGGGAGGATAACATGCTGCGGATCGGATTATTAGGCTGCGGACGAATTGGGCAGGTACACGCCCGTTCAGCAAGCCAGATCGAGGGGGTAACTGTCACGGCTGTCGCCGATGCCTTCCCTGATCCGGCCGATGCGTTGGCTGCGAAGACCGGAGCAACGGTGCTGGATGCGGACGCGTTGATCGAAAGCAACAATGTCGACGCTGTGGTGATCGGCACCCCGACCGACACGCATTACGACCTGATCCACGCAGCTGCTCGTGCAGGCAAGGCCATCTTCTGCGAAAAGCCGGTCGACATGTCCGCCGACCGCATCCGTGACTGCATAAAGGTGGTCGAGGCCGCTGGTGTTCCCTTCATGACCGCCTTTAACCGCCGCTTCGATCCAAACTTCGCGAATGTTCAAAACCGTATTGCGGACGGCGAAGTAGGTGATGTCGAGATCGTCACGATCCTCTCGCGCGACCCTTCCCCGCCGCCGATCAGCTATATCGAGAGCTCGGGCGGTCTGTTCCGCGATATGATGATCCACGATCTGGACATGGCTCGCTTCCTGTTGGGCGAAGAACCGGTCAGCGTTTACGCCGTCGGCGCATCGCTGGTCGACCCCGAGATCGGCAAGGCTGGCGATGTGGACACCGCGGCTGTGACGTTAACCACGGCCTCGGGCAAAATCTGCCAGATTTCCAACTCGCGCCGCGCCAACTATGGATACGACCAGCGGATCGAGGTTCATGGATCAAAAGGCATGCTTCGGGCCGAGAATATGCTTGAAAATACTGTCGAGGTCGCAACGGAAGCAGGCTTCCGCAAGGCTCCGGCACAGCATTTCTTCTTGGAACGCTACGAGGCTGCATATCGCGCCGAGATGGCGCATTTTGTTGAGGCGGTGAACAACGGTGTGGATATCGCCCCAGGCATCACCGACGGCCTACGCGCGCAGATGCTTGCAGACGCGGCAGCCAGCTCGCTGGAACAGGGTAAGCCAATTTCTTTGGAGTGATCGCGAGGTGCCCGGCCCCGCTTTGCATCACGCGTTGAACAGGAAGTGCAAGACGTCGCCGTCTTTCACTTCGTAACTCTTGCCCTCAGCCCGCATTTTGCCCGCTTCCTTGGCGCCTTGTTCGCCGTTGTTGGCGATGTAGTCGTCATAGGCGATGGTCTCGGCGCGGATGAATCCGCGTTCGAAGTCGCCGTGGATAACGCCCGCGGCCTGCGGGGCAAGCGCGCCGATCGGGATAGTCCACGCGCGGGCCTCTTTTGGGCCGACGGTGAAATAGGTCTGCAGGCCAAGAAGCTCGTGGCCGGCGCGGATCAGGCGATCAAGGCCGGCTTCTTCCAGCCCAAGTTCACCAAGGAACATCTCCGCCTCGTCGGGTTCCAGCTGGCTGATCTCTTCTTCAATCTTGGCCGAGATAACAACCGCAGCCGCTCCTTGCTCAGCTGCCATCTTGGCAACGGCGGCGGAATGGGCGTTACCCTCGGCGGCCTCATCCTCGTCTACGTTGCAGACATAGAGGATCGGCTTGGTGGTCAGCAGTTGCAGCATGTCCCACGCTTTTTTGTCCTCGTCGTCCACCTCAACAGTACGAGCGGGCTTGCCGTCTTCAAGCGTTGCCAGAGCGGTTTTCAACAGACGTTCCTGCTGAACAGCCTCTTTATCACCGCCACGCACCTTGCGGACGATGTTCTGCAGGCGCTTTTCGATCGATTCCATGTCGGCAATCATCAGCTCTGTCTCGATGGTCTCGGCGTCCTCGACCGGGTTCACGCGGCCGTCGACATGGGTCACGTCATCGTCTTCGAAACAGCGCAGAACGTGGGCAATCGCGTCACACTCACGGATGTTGGCAAGGAACTGGTTGCCAAGACCCTCACCCTTAGAGGCACCCTTCACCAGACCGGCAATATCCACAAAGGTCATGCGCGAGGGGATGATCTGCTTGGACTGGGCAATCGCTGCCAGCTTGTCCAAACGCGGATCGGGAACGGCCACGTCACCGACATTCGGTTCAATGGTACAAAACGGGAAGTTCGCCGCCTGCGCCGCCGCAGTCTTGGTCAGCGCGTTGAACAGCGTCGATTTACCGACGTTCGGCAGCCCTACGATACCTGTCTTAAAGCCCATTGCGGCCTCCGTTCCTAAAGTTCGGGGCCTTCTAGGTCTTTGTGTGGCCCTGCGCAAGCGTGGTAGGCTTGGACAGGAGGATTTCAGATGTCATTTATTCCCTTTCTTACATTCGATGGTCAGGCCGAAGAGGCAATGCGGTTTTATGCCGAGGTCTTCGGGGCTGATGACATCCAGATCATGCGTTTCAGCGATGCACCCCCGTCCGAGGGGATGGAGCCCTCGGACCGGGTGATGTACTCGCATATCATGGTCGGCGAGGCCTGCGTGATGGCCTATGACGTACCGAACGGCATGCCCTTCACGCCGCAAGAGTCGGTGTCGGTAAACCACCCGATGGAGGATGTGGACGAGGCCCGCGCGACATTCGACAAACTGGCCGAAGGCGGAGAAGTCACGATGCCATTCGAGGCGACGTTCTTTTCCCCCGGTTTCGGCATGTGTCGGGACCGTTTTGGCACCAATTGGATGATTGCTGTCCCCGAACAGAAAAACTAGGCCCCCGCGCATTGATTTTCCCGCAAGTTTTCTGCACATCGGGCAGAAGATTGGAAAAGGACGCCCCATGACCCGTATCGACGCCAAATTCGCTGCCCTGAAAGCTGAAGGTAAGAAAGCCTTCGTAGCCTATGTGATGGCGGGCGATCCGCNNCGGACGGCCCAACCATCCAGTTAGCCGGACAGCGCGCTTTGGAGGCGGGCCAGACGCTGGACAAGACCTTGGCCATGGCCAAAACCTTCCGCGAAATCGACGACACGACCCCGATCGTGATGATGGGGTATTACAATCCGATCTATAGCAAGGGCGTCCCGAAGTTTCTGGAAGAGGCCAAAGAGGCCGGGGTCGACGGGTTGATCGTCGTGGACCTGCCCCCGGAAGAAGACTCGGAACTCTGCATCCCCGCGCAAGAAGCGGGTTTGAACTTCATCCGCTTGGCCACGCCGACGACCGACGACAAGCGACTGCCGAAGGTGCTGCAGAACACCTCTGGCTTCGTCTATTACGTCTCGATCACCGGGATCACTGGTGCCGCTTCGGCCGAGGCAGCGGATGTTGCCCCGGAAGTTGCCCGGATCAAGGCATCCACCGACCTGCCCGTCATCGTTGGTTTTGGCATCAAAACTCCTGAAAACGCGCGCGATATCGCCTCGGTCGCCGATGGCGCCGTTGTCGGCTCCGCCATCGTCAAGTTGATCGAAGAGGGCAAGCCCGTCGACGACATCCTTGCCTACGTCAAATCGCTGGCCGACGGGGCTCACAGCGCCTGAGGCATTTGCACTACCGCTCGCGCATTGGTAACAATAACTGACCAATGCGAGGGCACCCATGCCAATCATCACTTGTATCGAAGACCTGCGCCGCATCTATGAACGTCGTGTGCCGCGGATGTTCTATGACTATTGCGAAAGCGGTAGCTGGACTGAACAGACCTTCCGTGAAAACTCGTCCGATTTCGACCTGATCCGCCTGCGACAGCGCGTGGCAGTGAACATGGAGGGCCGCTCGTCTGCAAGCCAGATGGTAGGCCAGGACGTGGCGATGCCCGTGGCGCTGGCCCCGGTTGGATCTACAGGAATGCAGCATGCTGATGGTGAGATCAAAGCCGCACGCGCGGCCGAAAAATTCGGTGTGCCATATACGCTTTCCAGCATGTCGATCTGCTCGATCGAGGATGTGGCCGCTGCGACCTCACGCCCCTTCTGGTTCCAGCTCTACGTGATGCGGGACGAAGACTTCATCGCGCGGCTAATCCAGCGGGCGAAGGATGCGCAATGTTCTGCGCTGGTTTTAACATTGGACTTGCAGATCCTTGGTCAGCGGCACAAGGACCTCAAGAACGGGCTGAGTGTTCCACCGAAGCTGACGCCGGGGACAATTGTAAACTTGGCGACCAAGTGGCGGTGGGGCTTCGAGATGCTGCAAACCCAACGTCGTCAGTTTGGCAATATCGTCGGCCACGCCAAGGACGTTACCAGCATCAACGACCTGTCGCTTTGGGCGCACAACCAATTCGACCCCCGGCTGGATTGGGAGAAGGTTCGCAAGATTCGCGAGCAGTGGGATGGCCCGCTGATCCTGAAAGGCATTCTGGACGCCGAAGATGCCAAGATGGCCGCCGATATCGGGGCCGATGCAATCGTCGTTTCAAACCACGGCGGTCGGCAGCTGGACGGGGCCTTATCCTCGATCCGCGCCTTGCCTTCGATCCTCGAGGCTGTTGGAGATCGGGTAGAGGTGCATATCGACGGCGGCATTCGCAAGGGTCAGGATGTGTTGAAGGCTTTGGCGATGGGTGCCAAAGGCACCTATGTCGGACGCGCGTATATCTATGGCCTGGGCGCCATGGGCGAGAAAGGCGTCACCACCGCGCTGGAGCTGTTGCACCGAGAGCTGGACATGACCATGGCCCTGTGCGGACGCCGAAACGTCGCCAATCTTGATCGCGAAATACTGCTTGTCCCCAAGGGTTTCGACGGAGAATGGGAGTAATGCTCAACGCCCTTACCCTGATCTTCTCGTGTCAGTTGATTGGCGAAACCACGACACGCGCTCTGGACCTACCCCTGCCCGGCCCGGTGGCAGGGATGGTGCTGCTGTTCCTGTTTCTCGCCATTCGAGGCGGCATTCCCGAAGGCTTGTTGCGGGTGACCGATGGGCTTCTGTCTCATCTTGCGCTGCTTTTCGTGCCTGCCGGTGTGGGCGTCATGCTGCATTTCCGGCTGTTGGGCGATGAATGGCTGCCGATCGCTGTCGCCCTAGTGCTCAGCACGGTCCTGACGATCGCGGTGACGGCCTGGATGATGCAAGCCCTGTCCCGCAATCCGGAAGGAACCCCGGATGAGTGAATTTCAGGACATCTGGGTCTATCTCAATACGACCCCGCTGTTGCACCTGACGCTGACCCTGCTGGCGTTTCAGGGCGCGAGTTGGCTTTTCCACAGAAGCGGGCGGACGCCGCTTCTGAATCCAGTCATGGTTTCGGTCATCGTGCTCGTCGCTTTCCTTGTGCTAACCGATACCAGCTATGCGCTTTATTTCGAGGGCGCACAGTTCGTACATTTCTTACTTGGCCCTGCCACGGTCTCGCTGGCAATTCCGCTGTATCGCCAATTTGCCCGCGTGCGTAAGTCGGCATTGGCCATCTTGGTCAGCCTCTTGACCGGCAGCCTGACTGCGATGACCGCTGCCCTAGCCATTGCCTGGGGGTTGGGCGCAACGAAGGACACGTTGGCTTCGCTTGCCCCGAAATCGGTTACAGCGCCCGTTGCGATGGGTATCACTGAACAGCTTGGTGGACTTCCGTCTTTAACAGCGGTTCTGGTGATCCTGACGGGCATTTTGGGGGCGATGCTGGGACCTCTACTGTTGTCACGCATCGGGATTCGGGACGAAGCCGCTCGCGGTTTTGCCATCGGCACGGCCAGCCACGGAATCGGCACCGCCCAGGCGCTGCAATTGGGGGAGGTCGCAGGCGCATTCGCGGGCTTGGCAATGGGATTGAACGCGCTCGCAACCGCAATCCTGCTGCCGATCCTATGGAGCCTGATTTTCTAGGCAGAAACCCCTTCCATTTAAGCCATTTCCCGTGTATGTGCGCGGCTTCACCGGGCATACACCCTTGGAGGATGCCCAAAGCTATTTAGGAGAATTGCTATGGCTGGTCAGATTCCTGACTTCAACGCCACGGTACGGACGGGGACAGGCAAGGGGGCCGCTCGTCAAGCACGCCGTGAGAACCTTGTCCCTGGTATCGTGTACGGGGGCGGCGAAGACCCGCAACCGATCAACGTGAAATACAACGAGCTGTTCAAAGCTCTGAAAGCAGGCCGCTTCCTGTCGACCCTGTTCAACCTGAAAGTCGAAGGCCAAGACGACGTCCGCGTTATCTGCCGCGGCGTTCAGCGTGACGTGGTCAAGGACCTGCCGACCCACGTTGACTTCATGCGCCTGCACCGCACTTCGCGCGTCAACCTGTTCATTCCGGTTGAATTCGTGAACGAAGAAGAGGCCCCCGGCATCAAGAAGGGCGGCGTTCTGACCGTTGTTCGTCCGGAAGTCGAACTGCGCGTCACCGCGGGCGAAATCCCCGAGCAAATCACCGTTGATCTGAGCGGCCTGAACGTTGGCGACATCGTCCACATTTCGGACGTGGCTCTGCCCGAAGGCGCTCGTCCGACCATTGATCGTGACTTCGTCATCGCCAACATCTCGGCCCCGTCGGGCCTTCGCTCCTCCGAGGGTGAAGACGGCGAAGAAGCCGCTGAAGAGGAAGCAGCAGAAGAATAATCTGCCGCTATTTCTTTGGAACGAAAATGGGGCCTTCGGGCCCCATTATACTTTCTGGAAACAGACAATCTGCCCTCGGCTGCCTCTCGGACAATAGCCGAAGCCCTGCGCAGACAGACGATCAAATATCTGGCGAACACCGTCTGACCCGCAGCGCTTTGGATGCAGCTCCAGTATGATCAGACGCAGATCATCAGGCAGTGGGTTCTGGAAAAAATCCTTCTCTGCGCCCTCAACATCCGCCACAAGAACGGTCGCTTTACTTTGCTCTAGAAGCGCCTTCAAACCAAGCGCAGGCACGGTAACCTCGCGCGCACGTGGGTTGGCTCCCTTATGCAAGGACGACGCCCAGAAGGCCGATGTCAGGAAAAAGCGACAAAGGCCATCTGCGGGCGGGACCTCCATCACAGCGCCGTTCAAAACAGTCACTCCGCCGACTGAATTGGCCTGCAGGTTGTCCGTTATCACGGGAATAAGATCCGGGTTCGCCTCGACTGTGTAAACGGCTCGAGGGCCGACGATCCGGGCGGCTTGAATGGCCAAATAGCCCAGCCCAGTTCCCAGCTCCAACACCCGGTCACCAAAGTCGAGATGCGCGTGCAGAGCGGCAGCCTCTTGCCCCTCGTAGCGCTTCTCTGTCAGCGCGGTGGTCAGCTTGGGCGTTAGAAAGTG
>JABAOD010003172.1_pt1 | contig 10904 bp, 11 predicted proteins | sample 7062151 | NCBI WGS metagenome assembly JABAOD01 (sample SAMN14538626, study PRJNA623070) | marine sediment metagenome | biome: marine biome [ENVO:00000428]; feature: marine pelagic biome [ENVO:01000023]; material: deep marine sediment [ENVO:00002113] | place: India: Gulf of Khambhat ...
CCCTTGCTGTGCTTGCTGGGCACCAGGCTCTGGACGTTCTTGATGACCTCGATGCGCTTCCCCCGCAGCAGCCCGACGGTGGCCTCCGACCGGTCGATGACCACGAGGGCGTACAGGTCCTTCTCCTGGAGCATCTCCCGGAGGGGCTCCGTGTGGAAGCGAGAGGCGCAGCGGTAGAGGAAGGTCTCCACCGGCTCGGGGGGCTCCAAGACGTGGGAGACCGTCTCCGTCTGGTCCGCCCCCGCCTGCCTCTCCCCCACGAAGAACACCAGCCCCCTGTCCGGCACCGTTCGGAAGGCTTTCAGCCGAACCAGGATGGACTCGATGGCGGAGGTCACGTTCTTCCGCGTGGACTTGGACTTGATGTTGCTGGACTGGCTCAGCTCCTGCTTCAGGTAGTTCGTGACGTCGCTGACCTGGCGGCTGGAGGGGACGTAGAGGGAGACGAGCTCCGTCCCGCGGCCCTCGGCGGCCTCGATCTCCTCCAGCTTCCTCCGGAAGAGGTAGCGCTCCTTCGCCTGGCTCATCCTCACCGTATCCTTTTTACGCTCCTAACCGCCTGCCGCCTAAAGACGCTTGTCATGTCCAGAGATCGGGTGGTCATCTCGCTGGGAGGCAGCGTCCTCGTGCCTGGAGAGGATGACGCCGTCTACATAAGAACCCTGGCCGACCTGCTGCTGCGGCTGGCGGAGGACCGTCAGCTCTTCCTCGTGGCCGGCGGCGGACGCCCCGCCCGGTCGTACATCGAGGTGGGCCGGGACCTGGGGCTGGGGGAGCGGGCCCTGGACGCCCTGGGAATCCTGGTCACCCGCCTCAACGCTCGCCTCCTGATTCACGCCCTGGGACCGCGAGCGTACCCGGAGCCTCCGGAGGACTACGAGGAGGCGAGGGATGCCGGCACGAGCCACGACCTGGTCGTGATGGGAGGGCAGCGCGTCGGCATCACCACGGACGCCGTGGCGGCCGAGCTGGCGGAGGCGGTGGGCGCCCGCCGCATGGTGAACGCGACGAACGTGGACGGCGTGTACACGGCGGATCCCCAGCATGACCCCTCCGCCGCCCGCCTGGAGCGGATGAGCTACGAGGACCTGCTGCGCATCGCGGGGGAGCCCACGGGGCGGGCGGGCCCCAACGTCGTGGTGGACCCCCACGCCGCCCGCGTGATCCGGCGTGCCCGCCTGGAGGTCTGTGTGGTCCACGGAAGGGACCTCGCCTCCCTGGAGGGCGCCGTGACGGGAGGCGCTTTCGTGGGCACGCGCATCGGGGAGGGGGCGGACTGATCCGCTCCTTCATCGCCGTGGACTTCCAGGCCAGCCCCGCCCTCCGTCGCCTTCTCCAGGCCCTCCGCGCCGTGCGGGGCCAACTTCGGGTCGTGCCGGCGGCGAACCTGCACATCACCCTGAAGTTCCTGGGAGACGTGGAGGAGGGGCTCGTCCCCTCCCTGCTGGAGGCCATGGAACGCGCGGCGGAAGGCGTGCCCCCCGCCACCCTGACCCTTCGGGGCACGGGGGCCTTCCCCAACCTGCGGAGGCCCCGGGTCGTGTGGGTGGGCGTGGAGAACGGGGACCCCCTGGTCACGGTGGCCGGACGCCTGGAGGCGCGGCTGGAGGCCATGGGCTTCGCCCGCGAGCATCGCCGCTTCTCTCCGCACCTCACCGTCGCACGGGTGAAGGGAGGCCGCGGACGGGAGGAGGTCGTCCGGGTGACGGAGGCGTTTCAGGAGGAAGCTTTCGGGGAGCAGCACGTCGATGCGATCCGCCTGAAGCGGAGCGAGTTGACGCCCAAAGGGGCCATCTACCACGACCTGGGCTCCGTCGCCCTGGGCTAGTTACTCGTCCTCCGCGAAGAGCAGGAGGGCGTCCCACGTCACATCGTGCTTCAACCTCTTCTTCCGAAGGAACTGGCTCAGGGCCTCGGTGACCTGGGGGACCTCCACGCCCCGCCCCTTGCCGTAGACGTAGAATTCCCTCCGGTCCCCGATGGGGAAGACCAAGCGCATGGGGCCCTCCCGGTTGAGGCCCTCGGGCTTCCGGTCCCTCCGAAGGTCCCGGAGGTTCTCCTCCACGATGATCTCCAGGAACTCCGGGTCCTCCCGCACCTGGTCCGACTCCTCCAGGAAGAGGGTGAGAAGCTCCCGGAAGATGGGTTCCAGGTCCTTGAAGCGGATCTTGTCGTCAAAGACAATGTGGCCGCTGCGGGCGCGCATCCCCGTCGTAAAGGAGGACGGTATTAATAAGGAGGACACGCGCCGCGCCCAGAAAGGCCCTTAACCCCTTCCCTCTATGCGTCCCGTGTGAGGAGCGTTCTGGTCATCGCGGGCAGCGACTCCGGAGGCGGCGCGGGCATCCAGGCCGACCTGAAGGCCCTGGCCTCCGTGGGCGTCCACGCGTGCACGGCCATCACCTGCGTGACGGCCCAGAACACCCAGGGGGTGGAGGCCACCTATCCCCTGCCGGTGGAGACGCTTCGGGACCAGATCCGAGCCGTTCGCGGGGACATCCCCATTGCCGCGGTCAAAACGGGCATGCTCTACTCCAAGGAGATCGTGCGCACCGTGGCGAAGGAGCTGGACGGGCTGGACGCCCCGTTGGTGGTTGACCCAGTGATGGCGGCCACCGCGGGCTCGACCCTCCACGCCGCGGGCTTCGTGGAGGCCCTGCGGGAACACCTCCTTCCCCGGGCCACCCTGGTCACCCCGAACCTGGATGAAGCGGAGGCGTTCACGGGGCACGCCATCCGCGACATCGAGGGGATGAGGCGAGCGGCGCGGGCCCTTCAGCAGCAAGGAGCCGCGGCGGTCCTGGTGAAGGGGGGCCACCTGAAGGACGAGCTGGTGGATGTTCTCGCGGACGGTAAGAACCTGCGGACCTTCCCCGGCGTCCGCCTTCCGGAGGAGCTGCACGGCAGCGGGTGCGCCTACGCCTCCCTCATCGCGGGGTTCCTGGCGCAGGGGGAGGCGCTGGCGGAGAGCGTGGCCCTGGCCCGGCGGAGGACTGCACAGGGGTTCGAGACCGCTTACGCGGTGGGGGGCGGCTTCCGCGTCATCAACGCAGCCTACGTGGAGGATCGCTGGTCGGTCTGGGAGGCCGTTCGTGAGGGGGTGGAGGAGCTCGTGGACATCCTGCCCCCTCGCCTGGTTCCGGAGGTGGGCGTGAACCTGGGGTACGCCCTGCCCGGCGCCACGAGCCCGGAGGACGTGTGTGGGGTCGAGGGCCGCATCGTCAAGANNCGCCTACGGAGCCTCCATTCACGTGGCACGCATCATCCTTGCGGCCCGGGCCTTCGACCCCTCCATCCGCAGCGCCATGAACCTCCGCTACGACGAGGGGGTGCTGGAGGCCTGCAGGAAGGCGGGTGTGGTGCTCGGAACCTTCGATCGAGCGGAGGAGCCGGCGGGCACCTCCACAATGGAGTGGGGCACTGCAACCGCCATCGAGTCCCTGGGGGAGATCCCCGGGGCTATCTTCGACCTGGGGGGTCCAGGGAAGGTGGCCATGATCCGTCTCCTGGGTCGGACGCCTCGGGAGGTCCTGGGCACGCTGCGTCGCGTGGTGGCCCCATGAGAATCGCCGTCTTCACCGACACCTACCTGCCCACCGTGGACGGAGTGGTGAACTCCATACGGAACACCCGGACGACCCTGGAGGCCCAAGGGCACGAGGTCCTCATCATCGCGCCCGGGGCCGGGACGGCGGAGGACGGCCGGAATCGAACCCTCTACTGCCGGTCCCACGAACTCCGCCGTTACCCGGGCTATCGCCTCGCCGTCTACCCCTCGCGCAGGGAGCAGGCCTTCCTCAAGGATTGCGGCGTGGACCTGGTCCACTCCCACGGCATCGCCTTCATGGGCCTCAAGGGGATGTGGGCGGCGCGGGAGCTCAACCTCCCCATGGTCCTGACCTTCCACACGATGATTCAGGACGCCATTCCCCACTACACCTCCCGCCGGGCGGGGGGTCGGGTGCTGGAACGCCTCGTGGGTCTCTACCTCCGAAGCTTCCTCCACCGATGCGGGGCCGTGGTGGCCCCCACGGAGGTCGTGCTGGAGGAGCTTCGCCGCCTCGCCCCCGCCATGCGGAGGACGGCGGTCATCCCCAGCGGCGTGAACGTTCAGCGCTTCCACCCGGGCCTAGACGGGGGAGCCGTCCGGGAGCGCCACGGACTGGAGAACGCCGAGGTGATCCTCCACGTAGGACGCGTGGCCCCGGAGAAGAATGTCGACCTCCTCCTGCGGGCGTTCCCGCTCCTCCGTCGGCGACGGCCGCACGCACGCCTCCTGGTGGTGGGCGCAGGACCCGCCCTCCCACGCTGCCGGAGGATTGTCGAGGAGCATGGCATGGAGGAACTGGTTCAATTCGCCGGCTTCGTCCCGGACGAGGAGCTGCCGGCCTACTACGCCGCCTCGGACGCCCTGGCCACCGCGTCCGCCTTCGAGACCCAGGGACTGGTGGTCTTGGAGGCCATGGCGTGCGGGCTCCCCGTGGCGGCGGTGAACTACCGGGCCTTCCCCGAATACATCCAGGATGGACGCAATGGGTTTCTCTACTCCCCGGGAGATCCGCAGGCGGGCAGCGAGGCCATGGAGCGGGCCCTGGCGGCCGGGGAGGACGTGCGGGTTCGTGCCCGCGAGACGGCGGAGCGATTCTCTTTGGAGAGCTGCGCCGAGCGCCTCCTGGCCCTCTACGAGACCATGCTGCCCTAGGCCCGGGTGATACGCACTACCGTCAGCTCGAAGAAGAGAGTCTGGCCCACGACCTCGGGGTTGTAGTCCACGGTGTACGTGCCCTCCGCCGGGTTCACCTCCACGACACGGAAGGCCCCCCTTCCGTCGCTCCCCCTCACGTTGTTGGCGCTCGCGGGGTCCAGAAGGTGGCGCACGACGATGGCCCCCACGCCCCCGTTGGCGCCGCTGTCCACGTCCATGACCTCTGCCAACCACCCGCCGAAGGGGTTCGCCGTGGACCCCGCCTCCGGGACGTGGAGGAAGGTGACAAAGTCGTTGGCAAGGCTCAGGACGGTGACGCTCCACCCCCACTTGGGATCCTGGACCGTGAGCCCCGACATCGGGGTGGGCCCGTACCGGTCCGCGAATTCGGCGACCCGCAGGGTCTCCCGCTGCGGGAGCTCCACCACGAGCGGGCGCGTCTCGACGAGGGAGGGGTCAGGGCTTCCGTATCCCTTCTCTGGGGAGACCTCCACCAGCCGCGTCTCCCCTTCCCGAAGGCCCAGAACGCCCTCCGCGACGCCCTGGATGACGGTACCCTCCTCCCCCGGGCCCGTGACGGTGAACTGGAGCGGCTGGTACTCCTCCCGGAACCCGAAGGAGACGGCCTTGGGGTACGTGGCGTTGTCCTCGGCCACCTCCAGGAAAGAGGTGTCGAAGACCTTCCCGTCCTCAAAGAAGCCGATGTAGTCCACGGTAACGGAATCTCCCACCTGGACGCGAAGGCCCGCCGACGGCGGCGCGGAGGGTCGGGTGGCGAGGACGTACCCCAGGAAGACGGCGGAGACCACGACGAGAGCCACCACGATCTGGAAGGCATTCACGCGGGGGCGGGGCCCCGCCTCCTCCGCCATGGCGCTTGCTACCTGGAGGGCCGGGATAAAGGTTGCGTTCGGGCCTTTCCTCACTGCCAGTTCTTAAGGGGCAGGAGATGCATCCGGGACCGTGAAGCGGCGGGTGCTCACGTGCCCCCAATGCGGTTCGGCGCGCGTCAACGTGGCCATGGGATCCCTTACGGGACAGGTCTACCGATGCAACGCATGCGGCTACGTGGGGTCCCTCATCCTGGAGAAGGAGATTGAGACGGAGGAGGGCTAGGCGAACATTGCGCCCGTTTCCCGCCCGCCTTCCAGAGACTCGCCCACGACCTTCTCCCTCGCCCGCAGGAAGTCCTCCAAGGTGACGGCGTCCCGCCCCTCGCGGATGGCGAACATGCCCGCCTCGGTGCAGACGGCCCGGATGTCGGCGCCGGTGGCCCCCTCGGTCCGCGCGGCGAGGGACGCGTAGTCCAGCTCCCCGTCGCGGATGCTCATCCCTCGGGTGTGGATTCGGAAAATCTCCCGTCGGGCCTCGAGGTCAGGCATGGGGATGTCGATGATGCGGTCGAAGCGGCCCGGCCGCAGGAGGGCGGCGTCCAGGATGTCCGGTCGATTGGTGGCGCCGATGATCTTCACGTCGGAGAGGGGCTCGAAGCCATCCATCTCCGCCAGGAGCTGCATGAGGGTCCGCTGGACTTCCCGGTCCCCGCTGGTGGCCATCTCCAGGCGGCTCGCGCCGATGGCGTCCAGCTCGTCGATGAAGACGACGGAGGGGGCGCGCTCCTGCCCCAGCTGGAAGAGCTCGCGCACCAGCCGGGCGCCCTCGCCGATGTACTTCTGCACCAGCTCCGATCCCACGAGACGGATGAAGGTGGCCTTCGTTTTGCGGGAGACGGCCTTCGCCAGAAGGGTCTTCCCCGTCCCGGGGGGCCCCACGAGAAGGATGCCCTTGGGCGGCTCGATCCCCACCCGTCGAAAGAGCTCGGGCTTCAGCAGGGGATCCTCGATGGCCTCACGGACCTCCAGGATGGCATCCGCCAGCCCGCCGATGTCGTCGTAGGTGACCGGGGGCCGCTCAATGACCTCCGCCCCCACGACGAGCGGATCGTACGTGGGGGGAAGGACGCCCATGATGGCCAGGGTCTGCTTGTTCAGGGCCACTCGAGCGCCCACCTTCAGGCCCTCGGGGTCCACGTAGTCCGCCGCGTGGACGATGAAGTCGGGACCGGTGGAGCTCTTCACGATGACCCGCCCGTCCGTCAGGACGTCCCGAACGTCGCCGATAATCAAGGGGGGCGTCTTGAGCCGATCCAGCTCCGACCGGAGCCGCTTCGCCTCCCGGCGCAGCTTCACGAGCTCGCTCTCGATGAGGCGCTTCTCCCCCTGCATGTTCTTGGAGTCCTCCTTGAGTCTGTCGTTGCGGCTCTCGAGGTGGGCGATGCGTTCCGAGAGCTTGGAGAAGAATGCCTGTCCCTCGTCTTCGTCCACCCTGGGTCCTCCGGGGGGTCGATGTCCCTTCTGGGACGCACATACTCGGCGGGGGCTATTTATGGGTTGCTCCATCGCCATCAGAAACGATAGAGTCCAGTGAGTCCGTGCCGTTCAACCGGCCTGCGCCGTCAACTTCAAGTGGCAGGCCACGCCTATCTCCCGCGGAGAAGAGACGGAGGGAGACACGCGCCCCGCTGCGAGATGTGCGGATCGGAGGTGCCCCACCTTCGCCCCGTGACGGTGGAGGGGACCCGCCTCATGCTCTGCGACCGCTGCGCGAGGTTCGGCGTGGAGGTCCGTACGCCTCGTACGCGGAAGGCAGGCCAACCTCCCCGCCCCCGCCCCTCCCCCCGCCCCCTGGCTGAGACNNCTGGCCACCCGCATCAACGAGAAGCTCAGCATCATCGAGAAGCTGGAGAAGGGGAAGATGCGGCCTGACGACGCCCTCCTCTCCAAGTTGGAGCGGGCGCTCCGCGTGCGACTCCGAGAAAGGGTGGAGGAGGCCCCGACCCAGACGCGGGCGGACCGGCGTCCCATGACCCTGGGCGACCTCATCCGCCGGGAGGGTTAGGCCGGCGCTGCCGGACCAGGTCCTCGACCTCGTGCCGAAACCCGGACAGGTCCACGGCCCAGCCTTCCCCCGTCAGCAGGGCCGCGACCTCCGCGTAGACGCCCATCCGAGCCTGGACGGCGTTGATGCGCGCCACCACCTCCTTCCGCGGCCGCTCGCTGGCGCTGGCGAGGGCGTCCACGAGCCGCTGAAAGAGATCCTGCTCCTCCAGGACCGCCTCGGTGGGGGTGAAGTCAAGGGGAACGTCCATCCCCGTCACGTCGAACTGCGGCCTCACCCCCTCCTCCTCCCGGGTCAGGAGGCCCTGCTTCAGCCCCAGGTCGAGCAATCGCTGGGCGTCCTTCGGTGGAAACCACCCCAGATCCATGGAAGCGGAGAACACGAACTCGCGTTCCGTGAGGCGCTCCTTCCCCTTCCGTCGGAAGAGGAGGGCGATGGTCCGCTTCAGGCTCTCCAATTACACCAACTCGTAGAGGTCCACGACGGGGCTCCAGGAGAGCTCCTCCAGACGCGACACGGAGGCGTCGGATGGCCCCAGGAAGAGCTCCATTCCCTGAAGCTCCCCCGCCCATGCTGGCGGATCCTGCACGCCGGAATCCCGGATGTAGACGCCTCGGGGGATGCCCGCCCGCAGGGCTCGGCGGAACGCCTCCTCTGGCACAAGGCTCTGATGCCGGCGGTCCCGGATGAAGGTCCGGTCTCCCTCCTCCACGCAGACGGCCAGTTTCTCCGTCAGGGCCCCCGCCTCCTCCAACGCCTCCAGGCGCGGAAGAGTCCTGAGGTTCAGGACGGCCACGTCGGCCCCCGCAACCAGGACGTCGATGAAGCCGTCCGTGGTGTCCACGCCTCCGTCCACCCAGAGGCCCTGTCCCTCAAACCGGCGGTAGAGGTCCAGCTGGGGCCGACCGCGCTCGAACCCGTCCACGTCCCACAGCAGGAGGCGTTCAAACCGTTTCAACGCCTCCGCGACCAGCTCGGTGAGCTTGCGTCCGTCCGCGGAACGGCCCGTGGGTGACAGGGGCTGACCGTCCCGTGCAGCGAGCCAGGGCAGCACCTGGGAGGGGACCACGTCCGGCCAAGGCGAGGGGGCTAGATAAATCTCACCGGGCGGCAGGCGCCCCCAAAGCCTTTAGCCTTGCAATGTCATGGCGACCATGGACGTCGCACTGGTCCCCCCACGAAGGGATGTGTCATCCCGAGGTGACTGGGAGCCAACCCCGACGTCCGACAACCCCCCGGCAGGGTCAGGACGAGGAGCGAGCTCGGCTTTCGATGAGTCGCGCTGTTCATGTCGGGGGACACCCCCCCCTCAATCCTCCTCAAACTCCGCGCCGCAGGGGCAGATGGTGGCCTCGATGGGAAGGGCACGGTTGCAGAGCGGGCACTGGAACTGCCCCTCGCTCTCGTCCACCCGCGCTTCGAAGGCGCGGCCGGACTCCTCGTGGGCGAGCTCCAAGGCCCGGTGCCGGCAAAGGTTCGCCTTGAGCTCGTCACCCACCTGGTCGAAGAGCTTCGCCTTGAGCATCCACATCCCCGGATAGGCGGGCTGCATGCGGGTGAGTTCGTTGAGCGTTTTGAGGGCGGCGTCGTACTCCTTGAGCCGCGCCTGCGCCGCCGCCTTCGTGAAGAGAGCATCCAGGTCCTCGGGCGATCCCGAGAGCCGCTCCTCCGTCTTCGTCAGGATGTCCTTGATGTGGCTCAGGTCGGGGTCTCCCGGCATGTACCCGCAGACGTCGCACTCCGCGCCCTCCAATGGCGCCCCGCACTGAGGGCAGTCCATCCCCTCCCGCTCCGCCTCCCCGGGAACCGCAAGGGATCGTTCCTCCCCGGCGCGAGCCGTGAAGCCCACAAACGGAGGCACCATCTCCAGGGCGTACAGCTTCATCTCCTCCCCCCGTCGGGGGAGGGTGGCCGTCCACGTGACCGCCTCCTGGGTCCGTTGCCGGGTGACCTCCAGGACTCCGTCGAAGAGCTCCCAGAGGTGGTCCGTCATGGCGGTGGACGTGAAGTCCGCGTCCGCCACGAAGACGGAGGTGTCCCAGGCCTTCAGGGCCTTGGCGATTGCGGAGGCGAAGGCGAGAGGGGGGTCCCCGCCCTGTGCGGCGAAGTCCGTCAGAACCTCCACGACGACCAGACCCTTCGTGTCCTCCGCTTCCAACATCCCGCGGAGGGCCTTCTCCATGACTCCCGGATCCCCGGGACACCGCTGGACCCCGGCATCCTCCTGCGTGGCCTCCATCTCCTCCTCCTTGTGGGTGTACCAGTCCAGGATCCGCAGCCACCCCTCCGCGCGGCCGCGCTCCACGTCGTACCCCAGGAGGGCAAGCTTCCGCAGCACGCGACGGGGCGGGATGNNGGGCGGTATGTGGGAGAGGGCGAGGACCACCGGCGTCCCCGCACGCAGCGCGCGATGGATCAGCGGGAGGAGGAGGGCCTCCTTCTCCGGCCCCATGGGGGCCAAGAGGAGGGTCGAGGCGCCGGTAGGGAAGGCCTTGTCGAGAAACGACGACGCGGCGTCCGACACCTGGGCCTCGGCGGTCAGGGATTCACCTCCATGGCTTCGTTGCGGGCGGCGGCCGACGGGGGGCACCCTAGGGGGCCAAGGCGCGTCGACGATCCCGCCTCTTCCCCTTGCCCCGATGATTATTATAAGGTTGGCCCAGCATTATCTTGGGCGATAACCGACGCGGTGACCAGCGATCGGAGGCAGAGAAAGCTTTAATAGGACATCAGGCTTGCACGCATGCCCCGGGGCAACCCCGGTGGCCGTACGCGTACGAGAGAAGGAGAAGGCCGAGCTGTAGCCCCATCCGCTTCCCAAGCGTCACGCCCTTCGCAAGGAGATGTCGAGAGCCCCACCCCAGCCTAGAGTGTGCCGTCCGTGCTTGCCGTGCCCATCCCGCTGAGCGATGAGGGGGGAGAAGCCATCGCAGGGTATACCAGGTTCGAAAGGGCGAGGATCATCGGAGCCCGAGCCCTTCAGATCGCCATGGGGGCACCCATCCTGCTGAAGACGCCGGAGGAGATGGTGGACCCGGTGGACCTGGCGGCCCTGGAGTTCGANNCGATATATAGAGGAAGGGAGAGTACGCCCCCAAGCTTTTCATAGCGGCTCTCGTTTGGGCGGAGCGATCAGCATGGTCCGCGAGGTGGACTACAAGCCCAAGCCTATCGATCCAGACTTCATCGACAAGCCCGAGGAGTTCCCGGAGACGGGGGAGCACGAGGGCCACACCGTCCGAGCGGAGGGGGTCAAGCGGATGGACAACGAGGGGAACTCCTACCCGACGCAGCTGGGCCT
>JABAOD010000469.1_pt2 | contig 10901 bp, 9 predicted proteins | sample 7062151 | NCBI WGS metagenome assembly JABAOD01 (sample SAMN14538626, study PRJNA623070) | marine sediment metagenome | biome: marine biome [ENVO:00000428]; feature: marine pelagic biome [ENVO:01000023]; material: deep marine sediment [ENVO:00002113] | place: India: Gulf of Khambhat ...
CGCCGGCTGGCGGTGACGCCGTTCACCGACCCTCATCCCAGCGAGCTCGCCCACCGCATCGCCGCCGACGCCCTCCTGAGGTTCCTGCTGAAGGAGGACTGGATCCCCGCCGAGCCGGCCGCGACCGAGCCCGCGGCGTAGCAGCCGGGCGGAGCTGGCGACTCCGCCTGACGCTCCGGCGGGTGGGGGGTCGTGCATCCACCGCGCCGGTCGGCAGGGCTGGGGACTCGACAACTCGATCGGCCGATGAGCCGAGCTTCCCGGGCGAATCGTCTCGAGGAGAACCGCCCGGCACCGCCGGCGCACGCGCGGAGGGACCGGCGGGCCGATACCCAGCGATCTAGGCGCCGAGCGCGGTCTTGACGCTCTGGGCGGCCCGAAGTGCCAGTGCTGCGATGGTCAGCGTCGGGTTCGCGGTTCCGGTGGTCGGGAAGACGCCGCTTCCTACCATGAACAGGTTCTCGTGGTCATGGCTTCGCTGGTCCTTGTCGAGAACCGACTCCCTCGGATTGTTGCCCATGCGGTAGGTCCCCATGATGTGGCCGGCGCCGTAGTACTTGAAGAAGTGCTCGACGCCATCGTCATCCTCCACCCTGAAGTAGGGTCCTCCGCTGTCGACGTCTTTCTGCGTCACCACGTCGGCGAAGGTCTTCTCGGCGCCCATCGCCGCCCAGATCTTCGCGCTGGCCTCCTGGGCCGCCAGGAAGCCTCGCGCCGAATACTCCGAGATNNGTGCGGCCGGGGGATTCCGAGATTGTCGGCGAGCCCGTTCGGATCGAGCGTCACGCGCATCGAAGGATCGGGATCCTGCTCGATCAGGTAGCCCATCCGCACCTGCCGGGTGATGTTCTTGTTGATGGCTCTGTAGAGGTCGGAGCCGAACAGGCGCTTGCTCGGGTCAGGGTTGGTCTGGGTCTTGTTGAGGCCGTCGACGAAGTCGATGACCGAAGAGTAGGGATCGCCCACGGCCCAGCTCCAGCCCTCGTTGCCGATCTCTATGCGCCAAGCGGCGCGGTTCGCGCGAAAAGGTCCGTCACGCAGGGTCTCGAAGCCCGAGGTGGCCAGGGGGCCGCGGAAGGGCCAGACCGGATGGGGGGTCTGGGCCCAGGTGAGATACATCACATGGTCCATCAGGTTGCGACCGACCTGGTCGCTCGAGTTGGCGACCCCGTTTCGCAGCGCCTCGGTCCTCGAGTTGAGCAGCAGCTTGGGGGTCTCGATGGCGTGTGCCGCGAGCACGTAGAGGGTTCCGGTGGCGGTCCCGCTGCCGGTCGCCGGGCCCTTCTGCTCCTCGTACTGCAGGTAGTCGATGCCGGAGACCCTGCCGTTGCTGTCGACGTTCACCCTGGTCGCGACCGACTGGTAGAGGATGTCGACGTTGCCGGTGTCGAGGGCGTCGTTGACCGTCACGGTGGCGTCGTACTTGGCCTGGATCGGGCAGATCGGTATGCAGTTGGTGTTGCCGGCGCAGACCCGGCGCTTGGCCGAGGTCTCGGGATAGGGCACGGTGTTGCGCCCCTGGGGCGTGTTGGTGACTCTAAGAGTCTGCCCCGGGGCGTCGTCGACGGTCACGCCGTCGGCGGCCTTGAAGGCCTCGTCGACCAGAGTCGGCGGAACCTCGGGCATCGGGAAATCGGCGTCGTAGGGGAGGCCCAGGGATTCCTGCTCCGCGCGGCTCCCCGCCACGCCGATGAGCTCGTTGGCGCGGTCGTAGTGGGGCCTGAGATCGTCGTATGTCAGCGGCCAGTCGATATTGACCTTCTTGCCGGGATCGTGAACGTCCCGAGCGTACAGATCGTAGGCACTCGAGAGCTTGAACGAGTTGGGGAACAGACGCAGGCAGGTGGCGGACCAGTGCCAGGTGGTGCCGCCGCCGACGCGCTCGTAGGTGCTGCCGAAGGGGCGCGCGTCGGGCCCGTAGGTGAGATAGCTCTGCTTGGGATCGGAGAACGCGTTCTCCCGCAGGATCGTCGCGCGGGGCGCGTTGAGGGTCGCCGGATCGATCGGGCTGCCCGTGTCGGGATCCGGCAGCGGCGGGTACGGCGCCTCCGGCGTCTTGGCGGCGGCCATGTAGAAGTTCTCCATGTACTCCGCCCGGTCGGCTGGAATCTTCGGACCCGCCTCGATGATCAGGACCTGCTTGCCGGCCTTGCCCAGCTCGAGCGCCACCAGTCCACCGGCGATGCCGGCTCCGACGATCACTACGTCGTAGTTCTTCTTTTCGGCCATGCGTCAGTTCCCCTTCACGTAGTCATCGAGGCTGGGCGGTTCCTTGGTCCAGTAGCCGAAGGCGTACTGGCTGTAGCCCATCGGGTGGGCCTGGGCCATCTTCCAGACCCAGCCCTGCTTGTAGGCCTGCGACGAGATCACCTTGCCGCTGAAGTAGTGGTCCCCCTGGTGCGGCCTCTCGACCGGGTACCAGGCGCCCAGGTACCACATCTTGATGATCGACGAACAGATGTCGGCCTGATGCTTGTCCGAGTCCGACGCGCCCTCGCCCGGGTTCATGATGGCGTTGCCCACGTTCTGCGCCCCCGGCGAGTCCGGCGGATCGGGGTTCGTCGGATCGAATCCGGCGCCGTCCGCCAGGCCCTTGTAGCGCTCGAGCAGCGCGTTGACATCGTCGGCGCCAACCTCGGCGGCCAGCTTGTCGTAGAAGACCGTCTTCAGGTCGAGCACGTCGGCGAAGGGACTCAGCTCGCCCTTCGGCACGGCGGTCAGAACCGAGGACAGGCCGACGAACACGGGGATGCTTGGATCGCTCATGGTTTGCTCCTTTGCCCCTTACTTGGCTCGCTCGAGGAGGTAGGTGAAATCCGAATGGATCGAGTTGGTCGTGGTGGCGTTGTTGTGGCACTCGATGCAGCTCGACGACACGTTCGGCACGTGGCCCTGGATGTAGCTCTCGAGTGTCGTGTTGGCCAGAAACTGCGGCGCCGGAACGCCCTCGGGCAGCGTGGCCTTGATCGCGCAGTTGGCGCGATCGGATTGTGTCGGCCATTGAGCGGACACGAGCTCGTAGTTCTGCCACACCGAGTCGCCGTTCACGTTCTTGAGCGCGCCCTGAAAATAGCCGTTGGTCCGCACGGCGTTGGGGTCCTGCTCCTCGATCGAGTCGATGCGCACGATCTGCGATGGCGGTCCGCCCTTGTTGGGGTTCCAGGGCCGCTTCTTGGGCGGCTCGTTGACGGGCTCGCAGTCGTCGCAGTTGGGCTTGTAGAAGTTGTAGCGCGACCGCCTGAAATCGCCGCTGTCGACCTCGGTCTGCGAGGGAACGTTGGCGACGTGCTCGAAGGTCGACCAGATCCACTGAGCGGCGTCGCAGGTCTTGTGGGCGATGTGAAGGCCGACCAGCCCCATCGTCCGCAGCTCGCAGTTCTCTTCGATGCCGGGCTCACCGGGGGTGTAGACGAGGGCCTTCTTGAGGTGAAACTGGTCGTGCAGCTCGGGCCGGTCGGTCAGGTCCATCCAGGCCGCCTTGGTCATCATGGCTCCCACCGCGGGCTGCTTCGGCGGCGTGTCGCCGTCGCCGTTCTCGGCATTCTGGCCGTGAGGGAAGATCACCGCCGGCAGGCCGGTCGGCCGCGTCGGCGGATCGCTGTCCGCGTACTTGACCTGGCCGGCCTTGCTGTAGAGCTCGTTGTCGACGATGTGGTCGAACATCACTTCGTTCAGCGAGATCTCGAAGCGGGCGAACTGGCCGGTCTGGTCGATGACCGGGCCGGTCTTGAACGGATTCGAGAACTCGTCGAGGACGTTCGGCACGTTGGGCGTCTTGCCGACCTGTTGGAGGACGGGCAGCGTTTCACCGGCGACCCCCCGGCAGGCCTCGGGAGGCACCCGCGGCGAGCCCCAGGGAGCGGGCTTCGACCCGTCCGCCTTGAACACCTCGTAGCTCTCCTTCCAGGTCTCCCAGACCGTCGCGTTGTCGCCGTCGGCGCCGATCGTCGCGCTCTCGTCGGGCACGCCGGCACCCGCTGGGGGCCAGTTGAGGGCGACGAAGGTCCGCCATGAGAAGAAGTCGAAGGCGGCCTGGACCTGGTCCAGACCGGTGTCACCGCCGTTGGCGTCGGCCGGACCGTTGTCGCAGGGCGGCCACGCTTTCAGCTCGATCCCGCTCGAATCCGTCGGATACTCCCCGGTCGGGGAGGACACGCATCCCGCGGCGACGGCCGCCGGATCCGAAGCCCTGACGGCCTCCGGAGCCACCACGAGGGACGGGCCGGAAGCCGGCTCTTCGGCCGTGGGCGATGGCCCCCCGCAGGCAACGAGGCTGGCAGCAGCTACGAGTACACAGATCCGAAAGAAAGATCGCATCGGAGAATCCTCCTCTATCGCCAAGAAATTGAGATCTGCAGGATTCGCGAGCATCGTATCAAAAGGCAATCCGACATCAAGTGACCCGAAAACAGCTCGAACTCGGATAGCTGCATCTGTCCCGGGGCTTGCGGTCGAGGCCAAAGAAGACCCCGCAGCCATGTTCGACATCCACTCGGTGTGCTCCGCCAGACGACCGACGCGTCACCCTCATCGGACCGACCCGGCGAAGCCGAAAAGGAGAGGGCTGTGAATCCGGCGCTCCTGGCGAGCAGGCAACCGGTGGTGCATGATCGCGCACGATGGGGGAGAGGCGCGAAGTCGATCTGCGGAGCTCGGGCGAGGGCTTCCGGGCCGGCGAGGCCCCGCGGCCGCTCTGCGGCCTCGCCCTGGCGGCTGCTATAGTGATCCGGATCCAAGACAAGACCCGAGCATCGATGGGTCCCGGGGCCGAGGTCGCGCCGGCAAAAGACGGCGCCCGGATGAAACCAGGAGGCCAGAATGAAGAACTACCGGCCGCTGTCTTTCGTCGTCCCTGCCGCTCTGCTGATGGCCGCTACAGTCATCACCCCTCAGGCTTTGGAGGCCCAGGCGGACGATTCCCTGAACTGCGACGCCCTTCCTTTCGTTTACAACATCTTTTGGACCACGGAATACGGTCCGGCGGGGGCCGATGTCCAGACGGCCCAGAGCAACATGCTGCCGTGCAGCGGATCGTCGTATGCCCTCTGCTATTACTCTGGCCCCGAGCCCCTGCCCTGTAGGGTGGATCGAGAGCGGGGCGTTGCGGTTTGCGAGTGCTACGCCCTGGAGCCGAGGGCCGAGCCCTATCACTATTTCGTCGACATCAATGCGATTCTCAACACCTGTGCGTATATCGAGACAGTCCGCGACTGTGGTCACGACGGCTCTGGATGTTCGAGCGAGGATTCCGCCCCCGTCTGTAAGTACCTGGCCCGGAAGCCTCAGGAGTTGATGCCGGGCGCGGAGGTCGTGTCGACGTTCGGGCTTTCGGAGCTGCCGCAGTACGGCAAGATCGGCTGCACGGAGTGCAGTGGCCTTTATGCCGGCTGCATGACGGCGCCGTGCAGGACAACAGTGAACGAGGATGGGGATACGGTGGCGATCTGCGAATGTCCCCTCTTTGATGGTCCCTATCAGGTGGGCCAGGNNGCCTACTCGACGAGCGGTTGCTCGGACGGTGGTCGTTAGGTCGTATCGGACCGCAGCAAGGGAGCCGGATTGGCCGTGATCGATAGCACGAAACGCGAGCGCAGGCGCAAATCTCGAATTCACTGATCTCCAATACCTCCGGAGGCGGCTCCAGCTCTTGAAAGCGCTCGAGGAGTTGATTCCGCTGTCGCCGGAGCTTCCTCGCCACGAGCGAGCCCAAGATCGAAGTGGCCACCGAACGACTGATGCATGGCCCTCAAGGTATCCTGATCCCCCTCACGGGCGAGCTCTCTCGAGATCGAGTCGGTTCGTCAGATCTCCCCGCACGAAGCGGCCTACGTTCTCGATGGTGATCCGGGCCAGGTTGGCCAGCGCACGGTCCGTGCGGAAACCGACGTGAGGGCTGAGGACGATGTTGTCCATCCCGATGAAGTCGGCTCGACTCTCGAGATGGTCCTCTTCAGTCACGTCGAGGCCGGCGCCGAGGAAGCGCCTCCGGCGCAACAGCTCGACAAGAGCGTCGATGTCGACGAGACCGGTCCTCGCCGNNACTCTCTGGCGAGCAAGCGCATCCTGTCCCTGTTGGCGAACTCTACCGTTCGGTCGTGACCCTTCTCGATCAACGGCAGATGGAGCGAGACGATGTCAGCTTGCTCGAACACTTCCTCGGGCGTATCCGAGTACGCACCCAGCTCCTCAAACTCAGGCCGTCGGCTCCGCGACCAGCCAATAACGGGGCAGCGGAAGCCGAAGTGGAAGATCTCGGCAGTCCGCAGACCGATTGTTCCCGTGCCGATGATGCCGACTCTGCGGCCTCTCAACTGCAGGCCGGGAGCCGTCGCCAACTCACCCTTCGCGGTTCGATCCCATCGGCCAGCCGTTACGCGCCGGTGACCGATCGCCAATCGCCTCAGAAGTGCTAACGACATGCCGACCGCCAGCTCCGCCACGGAGTCCGTGGAGTAGCCGGGGACGTAGTAGAGGTGCAGGCCGCGCCCTCTGCAGTACCGGATGTCGACATCGTTGTAGCCGGTGAAGGCCATGGAAACGCCTTGAAGGTTCGGAAACTGATCGAGCTCGGCCTCTCCGACTTTGTGTTTCGAGGTGACGACGATCTCGACATCGTCGGCGATCACCTCCTGGTCGCCGATCCACATCGCCGTGTGGTCCTTGCAGCCAGCGGCGACCAGCATCTCCCGGGTCCTCCCTTTACCAATGCCCAGGTCCTGCAGAAACAGAACGGTCTTCATGGTGATGCCATCGCCCTTTTCGCCCGCTCGAAGGCGGGTTCTAGTTCCGCTTGGTGGTCACCGTATTCAAGCGAGTTCTCATAAAGCTCCCGGGTTAGCTCCAAGAGAGGGGCCACCGCGGTTCTTTCGGTCAAGTCTGCAAAGGTCAGTCCCTCTCGGACACCGCTGTGAATGACCACCGAGGTCTTCGCTCCGCGCTTGAAGCGTACGAAAGTCAGGAGACCGAAGCCCTCATCGAGGTTCTCGCAGATCCCTGGAGGACAGAACTTAGCCTTTTCAATCTCCGAGCGCGTCTTTCTTTCCAGGGTCAGTGGTACAACACCGGGCGCTGACTCGTGGTCTTTCTTCACCTTCTTTGTGACGCTCAGGTACTTGGCACGGCGCGGCCGCTCTACAAATACTCTGAACACTCGGATGCGTGGCGCCCAAGGGCGCGCATAGGAGTAGAATCGGCCGAAGTACTGATTTGCCTGGCGGTAGTTCCTGAGGCCTTTCTCGCCACAGACCGCGAGAACGATGGTCTTCTGGCCGCTTTCGGCATCCAGCACACGATGGACATATCTAATATAGTTGTCGAGGCCGGTGTAGTCGGCAGTGCAGATGCCCGCAAACAGACTCCCCAGTTGCCCAGAGACGCAATCCACCTGTCTGGCGACCTCGCACAGCATGTGGTGAACCAGGAACCGCGCCAAGGGGAAAGGTGCGTGCTTGAAGATCTGTGTTGTCCCTCTCCTGAGCCGAGAATAGGCGTGGGCAGAATCCCGGAGCTTCAGGACTCTTTTTGTCAGGTGTTCTTTGAGCTGGGCAGCGAGGTCGTCCTCATCCGTGAAATATCCCAGCCACCCACGGGTGCCCTCACCGATGCTCTCGAGGACCTTCGCCGACTCCACCTGGTCTGTTCTGCAGTACACCAGAGCGTAGCGCGCCTTGCCGTTGATGATGATCTGGTTGATCTCGTCGATAGTCCCGTTTCCGATCCTGGAATCGAAGAACGCCACGAGGATGTCGGCAGGGGCAGCGAGGTTCCTGTTTATCTCGGCCTGGAAGTCGCTTGCGAGAGTTGGTCCGAGTTGCTCGAAGTAGGTCGCCTTTAGGAGCGTCCTGTGCTCTTCCTGCTCTCGGTGCCATCCGTCGATCGTCTCGATCACTTTACGCCTGTGCGTCTTGAGATCGAGGGCCGAAGCTACGAAAACCTGGTAGGCGTCCCACACAGCATACCTCCGCGATGAACGTGGGGTTCTGGAGACGATTGTATGCGATCAAGGCGCATAGGTATCAAGATCGCCCAGGTTGACGAGGGGACTTCTTCTTCACTGGGCTCGAGGCGCAGGTAGCACTCGACCTGGCCGACCTGCTCGTCGCGGAAGGTCCGGTGGACTCCGAAGAGCTGCGCTGCACGGTTCCAAGTCGAGGATCAGGTGAGCGCTGCGTTCGCCGGAAGCGCTTTCATTGGTCCTGGGAAGCGCGGTCCGGGCAGCTACCCCTTTGCCATGCGCTAGTATGAGCAGCAGCGGATTCGGCGCGGCAGAGGGATGCGGACGATNNTTGGGATCGGAGGAGTTCGCAACGGGGGCGGCGACGTCTGAGGGCGAATGTCCCTACTGCCTTTCCATCCCTGGTGTCGGCGAACGCAACGGTGCGCGACAAGGCTCGGCGTTCGATGTCGTATTGGCTTCCGGCGAGGATTGGGTATTGGTTCCGACAGTCGGGATGTTCCTGCCCGGGTATCTGCTGCTCGTATCCCGGCCGCATCTCCCGAGCTTCGGCCATCTCGAGCCCGCCCGGCTGAACGCACTCGACCGGTCGATTCGGGATCTGATCGATGCTCTCTCTCCTGTCTTCGGCGACTACTTCCTCTTCGAGCACGGAGTCGCTCGCACCTTCGAGCGCTCGAAGGGCACCTGCGTCGACCATGCCCACCTTCATCTGATCCCCGCAGCCCCGGTCGCTGAGCAGATCGGTTCGCAGCTCGGAATACCGGCAGAGCTCGGCGCGCTGTCCGAGCTGCGGCCCCTCGCCGAAAGAGGCTACGCGCTACTGGGTGGACCTCCGAGCTGGCGGGCGTGGCCGCAACCGGGCCTGGCGAGCCAGTGGATCCGCCGAACGACCGCTTCGCTGCTCGGTATCGAGCACTGGGACTGGGCGGTTTACAGAGGAGAGCGGGAGCTCCAACTGACGCTCGAGAGAATTGGCAATGCCCTGGGCTGAGGAGGCAGGTTCCTGCCTTGGCTGAAGCCGAGCCAAGATAGCGTAGGAGATGGCACATGCAGAGAGTGTTCATTGGATCGTCCGAAGAAGGTCGGAAGTTCGCGAAGGTTGTGAAAGAGGTCGTCAACCAGAATCCGCTCTTCTCGGCTTGTCCCTGGTGGGCTGAGGGTGCCTTCGAGTCGAATCACTCCTTCCTGGATTCGCTGTTCCAGATCCTGGACCGCGTGAGCTACGCGATCCTGGTGGCCACGCCCGACGATAAGACCTTCAAGCGAGGTGTGAAGACCTTCGAGCCCCGGGACAACGTGACCTTCGAGTATGGCCTCTTCGCCGGGCGCAACAGCCGCGAGCGAGTCGGGCTGATCCGCGTCGGTGATGCCGAGACGATGTCTGATCTGCACGGCATCAAGGCCTACGATGTGCCTTGCTCGGACATGCGCTTGCGAAGACCCGTGCGACAAGCGCTGGAGCGCGCGACCGCTGAGTGTCTGAGGAAGTTTCTACGTCCCATATGCGAGCTCGAGTTGCTGATGGCGGACCTCTGCGACCGCATTCCCTCGCTGAAGCCGGCGCAGAGGGTGAAGCTGCTGGAGCAAGCAGCGACCCTGCGTCGGGCGGGAGTCGCGGCACCCGCGGACCTGGATCCACAGCGGATCGAAGAGCTGATTGGCAAGTATCTCAGGCCCGCGCGGGAGGTCGGTACTACCCGAAGGACGAAGGTCCCTTACTTCGTCGACCTCAAGGAGATGCCAGCCGAGTCACTCGATACCCTGGCTTCCGCCGCGGCCGGCAGTATCAACCGGAGAATCCAGGAGAAGCGACTCAGACCCACCAGAATCGGACTCTATCTTGGCGCCGACAACGATCTCACGAGACGCATCGCCTTCCATCTTCGCCTACCGGTTGTCGCCGTCGATCACCTGCCAGAGGAGTCCGCGCAGCAGGTCAGGGGCGTCGTCTTCGAAGGGGAGCAGATCATCTTCCTTCACGACATCCTGGTCCAGGCCGAAACTCCGGTGAAGTGCATGAAGGTGCTTCAGAGACGGCACGCCAAGGTGCGATTCCTCTTCTCCTTCGCTGAGCGAAGACTAGGAGAAGCCAGACCTCGAGACACGATCGAGCGCAACCACTTCCACTACGAGCCCTTCTGCCTGCTGGATTCTGAGAACGAGCGCCCGAAAGTGATCCTCGGGAATGGTGAGGGCAAGGCGCGGCCGCATTCGAGGCCGTGAGTCCGAGGGTCTCTGCGATCTGGTCAGCGGTGATGCAGCAAGACGCCGTCACCGGGGGAGGTGCTCCGTAGGAGGCCGCTCGTTCGGGAGTCCTACTCGGCGACGCCCGGCGCCTGCGCTCCCGCCAGCTCGACGAGCATGGCGGTGTACATCTCCAGGGCGAGGCGGAAGTGCTCGCGCTCCATGTACTCGTGCTCGCTGTGGCCGGTGTAGGGGGTGCCGGGCATGGAGGGGCCGAAGTTGACGCCGTTGGGCAGCAGGCGGGCGTGGGTGCCGCCGCCCATCGACAGGGCCTCGGCGTCGGCGATGCCGGTGTGGCGGCGGAAGATGTCGAGCAGCACCGGGACGTGCGGCGCGTCGCGGGCCCAGTAGGGGTCGAAGATCCGGGTCTCGATCTCGAGCTCGGCGATGCCGGTGCGCTCCTGCCAGCCGGCGACGGCCTGGCGGGCGCGGCGGTCGACCCCTTCGTTCGAAGGGCCAGCGGGGCGGCGGATGTTGATCCCCGCCGAGAGCGCCCCGTCGCGCTCCTCGAGCACGGTCAGCGACAGGGTCAGCGAGCCCATGAACGGGTGGGCGTAGGCGAGCTCGCCGAAGCGCTCGGCGAAGTTGCCGGTGCCCACGAGGTCGTTGATCAGCCGCACCATGCGGGCGGCCTGGCCGTCCGGCCAGTCCACCGCGCCCAGCACCGCCGCCAGGTGGGTGACGGCGTTGCGCCCCGACC
>JABAOD010043218.1_pt1 | contig 10890 bp, 12 predicted proteins | sample 7062151 | NCBI WGS metagenome assembly JABAOD01 (sample SAMN14538626, study PRJNA623070) | marine sediment metagenome | biome: marine biome [ENVO:00000428]; feature: marine pelagic biome [ENVO:01000023]; material: deep marine sediment [ENVO:00002113] | place: India: Gulf of Khambhat ...
ATGTCCGAGGGAGCCCTCTACGTCGGTTCGCTCGACCGAAAGGTGTACGCCCTTCAAGCCGACACGGGCAACCTGGTGTGGGAAGTGTCCGTGGACTCGGGCATCTCGGGCCCACCCTTCGTAGGACAGGATGCGGTCTTCCTCGGAGGGTTGGACGGGAAGGTCTACGCTCTGGATCTGGCATCGGGCGATCTTCAGTGGACCTTTGCCACGGGCAATTGGGTGATGTCCCGCCCGCTCGTGGTGGACGACACCGTCTATGTAGGATCCCTCGACCACAGTGTCTACGCGCTGGATGCGCGCACCGGAGACGAACTCTGGCGTTACGAAGCGGGAGGAATGGTCCGAGGGAGCCCCGCGCACTGGGAGGGCACCATATTCGTGACCTCAGCCGATGGCACCGCTCATGGCATCGACGGTTCCACCGGCCAGGGTGTCTGGACCCACAACGCAGGATCACAGATTCTGGCCGCCCCCGCCATCCTCTCCGATCAGGTGATCGTGAGCGCCTACAATCTTGCTGTGACTGCCCATGACCCACATACCGGCGCCGTGCGCTGGAACTTCCAGGCAGGCGGAGGATCCTGATCCCCATGTCGGAGCTCTGGAACCTGCTCATCTTCGACCCCATGGTCAACCTCCTCATCCTTCTCTACTCCGTCCTGGGGAACAATTTCGTCCTGGCCATTGTGGGACTGACGGTGGTGATCCGCCTCCTCTCCCACCCTCTGACCGCCCGCCAGTACCGGTCTCTGAGGGCCCAACAGGAGCTTCAGCCCAGGATCCAGGCTCTCCAGAAGAAGTACGCCGGCAACCGCGAGAAACTCACCCAGGAGACGATGCGGCTGTATCAGGAGCACGGCGTCAATCCCCTGAGCGGATGCTTGCCCCTCATCATCCAGATGCCGGTTTGGATCGGGCTGTATCAAGCCATCCTGCAGGTCCTGGGCGGCACGCCTGAGCAACTGATCAGCCTGTCCCAGCACGTCTATGCCCCGCTGGCCAACACCGTCCAACAGTCGCTCCCCTTCCAGAGCCAGTTCCTGTGGCTGGACCTTATCAAGCCCGATCCCATATTCGTCCTCCCCGTGCTCGTGATCATCATCTTCTGGTTTCAGCAGAGACTGACCAGCATGCCGTCACCCGATCCACAGCAAGCGTCGATGGCCCGATCCATGCAGGTCATGATGCCGCTGATGTTCGGCTGGTTCACCCTCAACGTTCCCTCCGGGCTGGCTGTCTACTGGGTTGTCTCGGGCCTCGTCGGCGTGGTAACCCAACTGACCGCCACAGGCGATTGGGACAAGATCCCCCAAAGGTTGCTCGGCAGGGCACCTTCCGCTCAGGCCCAACTGGCCAACCCTCCCACCCCAGAGGAAAAAGGAGCGAGCGCGNNCAACGTCCCCTCCGGGCTGGCCGTCTACTGGGTTGTATCAGGCCTCGTCGGTGTCGTGACCCAGTTGCAGGCTACCGGCGACTGGGACAAGGTCCCCCAGCGCTTGCTGGGCAGGACACCTTCGGCGCAGCCGCAGCCGCAGAGCCCTCCTGCCTCCCAGCAGAAGGTGGCGAGCGTGAGCGATGGCGGAAGAAGCTCCCGACGAAAGAGAAGAAGAAGAAAGAAGAAGCGTTGAGACCACCGGGCGCACGGTGGATGAGGCCATCGAGCATGCGCTCGAGGATCTCAACGCCACGCGTGACCAGGTAGAGGTCCAGGTCCTCACCGAGGGGAGCCGGGGCATGCTTGGCTTCGTCCTCGAACTGGCCGAGGTGCGCGTCACGGTGGTCCGACCTCAGGCCGAGCCTGAGCCACCCCTCGATCCGGACCAGCAGGCCGCCGCCGATGCGGCCCAGGAAATACTTGAGAAGCTCCTGGTGGGTATGGGGCTCCCGGCCCGGGTGATCCGCCGCCCGCCCCGCGATCCCGACGATCCCGTCATCCTGGACGTCAAGGGGCAGGACTTGGGGATTCTCATCGGTCGCCGCGGGGAGACCTTGAGGGCCCTACAGTACCTGACCCGTATCATGACCACTCGTCAGTTGGGGCGATACAGTCAGATTGTGGTCGATGTGGACGGTTACAAGGCGCGAAGGGAGCGTTCCCTCAGCCAGCTTGCACGTCGCATGGCCGACCGTGCCATCCGGGACGGGCGTTCCGTCCCTCTGGAGCCCATGCCTCCCCATGAGCGGCGGATCGTTCACGTCTCGCTCCGAGATGACGACCGGGTCACTACGCGCAGCAGCGGCGAAGGCGGCGATCGCAAGGTCGTCATCTACCCGCAGTAGCCTCGCCGGCGGCGAGGCCGACGAGGCACGCGCCCGGCTCCCTCCCCGGACCCCAGAGTTCGTGGCCATAGGCCACGTTGCCCTCGATCTGACCGACCACACCTGGATCCTGGGCGGTGCGGTTGCCTATGCAGCCTCCACAGCCCGCAACCTCGGACGACGCGCCGCAGTGGTCACGAGTGCAGAAGAGGGGCTCGATCTCGAAGCCCGCCTCGTTGGAATCGAGATAGAAGCTTCCCCCGCCCCCGCCACCACCACCTTCCGCAACACCTATAGTCAGGAGGGGCGAATCCAGTGGCTCCTCAACCGCGCTGCCTCCATCCAGCCGGCGGATGTGCCCGATGCCTGGGGCCAAGCACCGATCGCCCTCCTCGCACCGATCGCCAGCGAGGTCTCAGAGGACCTCGCCGATCTCTTCCCTGAGTCGCTGCTCGGGATCAGCCTCCAGGGATGGCTCCGTCGCTGGGACGATGCTGGTCGCGTGGCTGCGGCACCCTGGGAACCAACTGAGCGCTTCCTGCAGCGCGCGGATGCTCTCATCCTCAGCGAAGAGGATCTCATCGGCATCCGGGAGCGGATGATGCCAGTGCTTGAGGCGGCCCGCCTTACCGTGCTCACGCAGGCCCACAGAGGAGCGATGCTTCTTCTCTCGGGGGAATCGATCCAGATCCCCGCTCCCGCTGTCCCGGAGGTCGACCCCACCGGGGCCGGAGACGTCTTCGCCGCCGCCTTCCTGATCCGGCTTGCGGAGACCCACGATCCCACGCAAGCGGTCAGCTACGCCAACCGTGCCGCGGCCCTGTCCGTCCGAGGCCCGGGATTGACTGCCATTCCCTCGCGGGAAGAGGTTGAAGGCCAGACAGCCTTCTAGTACCATGCCCCCGTTCCCCCACGCATGGCCCACATCGTCGCTCTGGCCAATCAAAAAGGCGGGGTCGGAAAGACCACGACCGCCGTCAACGTCGGCGCATACCTGGCGTCCTGGGGCGTGCGCGTCCTCTTGGTGGACATGGACCCTCAGGCGAACGCCACCAGCAGCCTGGGCGTTGACAAGCGTTCGGTCCACCCTTCCGTCTACCACGTCCTGATCGACAGCCTGCCCCTCAGCGGCGCGATCTTCCTCACTCAGCGCCTGCACCTCGACCTTGCGCCCGCCACGCCTGCCCTCGCCGGAGCCCAGGTGGAGCTGGTTGGGCTTCCGGACCGGGATGTGAGGCTCCGCCACGCCCTGGGTCCGAGCGCCAGCGCCTATGACGTCGTCCTCGTCGACTCCCCACCCAGCCTGGGTCTGCTGACCGTAAACGCTCTAGCCGCCGCGCAGTATGTCCTCGTGCCGGTGCAGGCCGAGTATCTGGCGCTGGAGGGATTGGGCCACCTTCTGGAGACCATCGAGCGGATCCGACGCAGCCTGAACCCCGAGCTTCAGCTGCTGGGACTCGCGATGACAATGCATGACTCGCGCACCAACCTTGCCCGCGACGTTGTGGCAGAGGTTCGCCACCACTTCGGAGAACAGGTGTTCGCAACCGTGATTCCCCGGAGCGTCCGACTCAGCGAAGCGCCCAGCTACGGCGAGGCGATCCCGGCATATGCCCCCCGGTCCCAGGGTGCGATCGCCTACCGTGCCCTCACGCGCGAGATCACCACCCGCCTGGGCCTGGTTGCCGAGGCCGCCACACCGTTGGCCGTAGGACTATCCGTGCCACGCCCCGATCCCAGGCGCCCCGTAGGGCCCTGACTAAGGAAGGAGGCCACCATGGCATCCCAGCGACGCGGCTTGGGCAGAGGGCTGGAGGCTCTCATCCCCGCCCCTGAGCCTGAATCGGGGGTCCGCGAGGTGCCGGTCGGCCTCATCCGGCCCAATCCCAGCCAGCCTCGAAACCGGATCCCTCCCGACGGGCTCGAAGACCTCGCAGCCTCTATCCGGACCCACGGGGTCGTGCAGCCACTCCTAGCCCGTCGGGATGGCGAGGAATACATCCTCGTCGCCGGGGAGCGCCGCTGGCGCGCCGCGCAGATGGCTGGACTCGCCACCGTTCCGGTCCTCGTGCGCGACACTTCCCCGGATGCTCAGCTGGCCATCAGCATGGTGGAAAACCTGCAGCGGGAGGACCTGAACCCATTGGAGGCAGCTCAGGGGTACCGGGAGCTGGCCGATCGCTTCGGGATGACCCAGCAGCAGATCGCAGAGCAGGTGGGGAAGAGCCGTTCCACCGTGGCCAACGCACTTCGCCTGCTACGCCTTCCACCATCGGTTCTTCAGGCCCTACTAGGGGAGGAGATCCGGGAGGGTCACGCTCGTGCCTTGCTGGCGCTTCCAGATGGCGCAGCCCAGGAACGCGCGCTGCGGAAGGTGGTGAGACGAGGGCTGAGTGTGCGACAGACTGAAGCTCTCGTACGGGGAGAGACTGAAGGTCGAGCGGGTCGACGCCCGAGACGGTCTCCACTTCCTCCCCAGTACCAAGCTCTCCAAGAGGGTTTCCAGCGTGCCCTCGGGACCAAAGTGCTCCTCCGGCATGGCCCAAAGGGCGGCCGGGTGGTGATTCACTACTACTCTGATGAAGAGCTTCAGGCGATCTACGATGCCATCGTTGGACATCGCGCCCCCGACCGGGGAGGTGGCTAGGGGAGTGTTTCACGTGAAACATTTCTCGGGACCAGACTCGACACCCGCCTGCCCGGCGCGGCCAGATGAGTCCCGGTAGCTGTGGCAAGCCGTCACGCTGAGGCTCGCCGGGTCTCCGGTCCCCATGAGAGTCGCGACGGCGGCCCCATCATCGACTACGAGACCAGCGACTACGCAGAGCGATTCTGGCCCGGTCGCGAGTACGAGGATGCCGTCGAGAGGCTAGCGATGAAGAAGCTCCTACCCTCCTCCGGCGAAGTCCTCGCTGATGTGGGGGCAGGCCACGGCCGACTCGCCGATCTATACGGCAGATTCCGCACCGTCCTCCTCGTCGACCCCGCTCGTTCTGTGCTGGAGAAGTCAGCCGCAACCTGGGGAGACGATCCCCGGTTCGTCTTTGCCCGTGCGGACCTCTCTCAACTCCCCATGCACGACTCCTCCTGCGACGCTATCGTCACCGTGCGCGTTCTTCACCACATCCCCAATCTCCGCGCTGCCTTCCAGGAGATCCATCGTGTGCTCCGCCCAGGCGGCGCCTACGTGCTCGAGTTCGCCAACAAGCGGAATCTCAAGGAGATTCTCAGGGCGGCGATAGGACGCTCCACGCGCCGACCCTTTTCCCGCGCCCCCACAGAAGCGCTACCCCTGCACTTCACCTTCCATCCAGCCTATGTGGACGACGCTCTGAGGGAAGCAGACTTCCGTGTCGATCGAGCCCTGGCCGTCTCCGCCTTCCGGATCCCCCTGCTCAAGAGGTGGGTCCCAGCTCCCCTCCTGGCGAGGATAGATGGCTGGATCCAGGAAGTGGGGGCACCCCTCAAGCTCACCCCCAGCGTGTTTCTCCGTGCTCTCGCCGACAAGTCGATCCCGGCNNCTCGCCGACAAGTCGATCCCGGCCGTCGAGCCCACGGGGCTGTTCGCCTGTCCCGACGACGGGACCCCCTTGCGGAACCTCGGCCCCGGTCTCGCCTGCCCGACCTGCGGGCGCAGCTGGGAACCCCAGGGAGGCATCTACGACTTCACGCCATCCCAATGATCTCGCCAAGGGGATTCCTCTTGTTCGATCGGCCCGGCTACGGTATACTTCGCCGGCTCCCGCAAGGGACGCCATCCCCCCACACCGGCCTGCGGCCGGTCGCTCTGAGGAGGTCTGAGAGGTGAAGCTTTCCGTCCTTCAGGAGAATCTGTCCAAGGGCCTCGCGATCGTGGGCCGTGCGGTCAGCGCCCGCAGCGTTCTGCCCGTGCTGCAGAACGTTCTCTTGGCTACCGATCAGGGTCAGTTGAAGCTCTCGGCCACCGATCTCTCCACCAGCATCACTTGCTGGATAGGTGCCAAGATCGAAGAAGAGGGTGCGGCGACGGTTCCCGCCCGGCTCCTGGGGGAGTTCGTGAACAGCCTGCCTGCAGAGCAGATTGACGTCGAGCTGGTCACACGAACCCAGACCCTCCACCTAGTGTGTGGTAGGACCGAGGCGAACATCAAGAGCATCGACGCCCAGGAGTTCCCGATCATCCCCACGGCCGACGAAGCAGAGCGACTATCGATCGATGCCGCGACATTTCGCCAAATGATCTCCCAGGTCACCTTTGCAGCCGCCACCGACGAAAGCCGACCAATTCTCACCGGTGCCCTGGCCGACTTCCAGGACGACAAGCTGACCATGGCCGCGGCCGACGGGTTCCGGCTCTCGGTCCGCTCGACACTCCTCGACGAGGCGGNNGTGCCCTGGCCGACTGCCAGGACGACAAACTGACGATGGCCGCCGCGGATGGATTTCGGCTCTCCGTGCGCTCGACGCTGCTCGACGAGGCGGTCCCCACTGGCATGGGGATCATTGTTCCTGCCCGGGCGCTTCAGGAGCTCGGCCGTGTGGCTGCGGGCCTTGAGGAAAGTGTAGAGGTCATCCTGCCTGCCAAGGGCAACCAGATCCTGTTTCGGCTTGAGAGCCCCGACCTCGGAGGTGCCATCGAGCTGGTGTCCCAGCTCATCGAAGGCAATTTCCCGGACTACAATCAGATCATACCGACCACCCACAGCAGCCGGACCGTAGTCGGAACCCTCGAGTTCCTGCAGGCAGCACGAATCGCCCTGCTATTCGCGCGGGACGCCGCCAACATCGTTCGGATCAAGATCACGCCGTCCTCAGATGGCCCGGGGAACCTCATTGTCGCGGCCACTGCAGCGGAGGTGGGCGACGACGTCAGTCAGGTCGATGCCACGGTCGAAGGTGACGAGATCGAGATCGCCTTCAACGGCAGATACCTGATCGATGTCTTGGGCGCGGTGGAGACCCCGCAGATCGCCCTCGAAACCTCTTCCCCTTCCAGTCCGGGAGTCTTCCGACCTGTTGATGACGAGGACTTCGTCCACGTCATCATGCCCATGCACATCAGCCAGTGAAACATCTGGCGTGAATCAGCCAGGAGACAAGCTGGCCAAGATCAGCCAGGGAAACATCTGGCGTGAATCAGCCAGGAGCTAGCCTGGCCAGACTAGCCACGAGGCAAGAGGGCCCACATCAGCCAAGGGCCACGCTGGCCTCGATCAGCCAAAAGAAGCCGCCTCGATCTATCCTCAGGGTTCTCACGCCTCCCTAGCATGCCCGGTCCTGCCGAACTCCTCCCGTCGAGACGCGTCGTTGCGTCTCTCAACGGGCAATCACCTTGTCGCAGATTGTTGACACTGTATGCGCCTCACCAGGCTTAGCCTCACGCGCTTCCGAAACTACGAGCGTCTGGATCTCGAACTCGGACCCGGCGTTCTTCTCCTCCAGGGGAGAAATGCTCAGGGAAAGACCAACCTTCTCGAAGCGATCCACTTCCTAGCCACCGGCACATCCTCGCGCGCCGACACCGATCGAGAACTGGTTTCTTGGATGCACGAACCGGCAGGCTCCCCGGTTGCTGCTCGGCTCGAGGCAGAGCTCAGCGGGAGCGAAGCTGAGAGTGTCGATGTTGCCATGATTCAGGAAGGACCAAACGCTGGCCTTCGAAAGATCGTGTGGATCAACGGTGCAAAGCGCGCATGGCGCGAGTTTCCCGGCCACGTTCGGGCCGTGCTCTTCATGCCACAGGACGTCGATCTCGTGGCCGGGCCGCCCGCCGGCCGCCGCCGGTACCTTGACGGGGCGCTTAGCCAGCTCGATGGATCCTACGCGCGCGACATCGCCGCCTACTACCGCGCTTTGCGCCAGCGCAACTACCTTCTCAAGCGGCTGCGCGACCGAGGGACCGACGATCGCCAGCTTGATGTCTGGGACGACCGGCTAGCTGGTCCCGGCGCCGCCCTCGTGGCCCGCCGCTGGGAGGCTACCCAGGCTTGGGACGCGCAGGCAAAACCTCTTCATCTGGCGCTCACTCAGAAGACTGAAGAGTTCAGGCTGCGCTACTCGTCAGTGCTCGCCGCCGTCTCGCGGGATTGGAACAGTCCTCCGCCAGAGGCAGAGCCTCATGAATTCCGACGGGTTCTTCGGGACCGGCGCAGCGGGGACATTCAGCGCGGGGCCACGTCGGTCGGACCCCATCGCGACGATCTGCGCTTCCTGGTGGGGCCTCCATCCGGGAGATCAGACCCGATCGACCTCACCGTCTTCGGGTCCCGGGGACANNGATCCTCCTCCTCGACGATGTCATGTCCGAGTTGGACCCCGAGCGCCGCCGATCCCTCTTGAACATAGTAGAGGGATGGGAGCAAGTGATCGTCACCGCTACGGAATTGAGCCCCTTCCCAGACCGCTTCCTGGAGCAAAGCACTCTCCTGCAGGTGGAGCAGGGGTCGATCCAGGCTATCCCTCCGCACGGAGGGCTATAGGGGCCGCTTCCGCGGGATTCCTGGCCGACGCGGGTACCGGGCCGGGGAAGCGGCGACCTTCACGACACGCACAAGGTGCCGAGCCTCACGGACTCCGGGAAGGTGGACGGCCCGGATGCCCACTACCTCTCCTCCCAGCAGCTCCAGCGCCGACGCAGAACTTGCCACGTCCGCCTCTGCCTCTGCCCCGCGCTGGGCGACGAACACACCGCCTACCCGTACCAGTGGCAGAACGTACTCCAAGAGAACTTGCAGCGGACCCACGGCTCGGGCCAAGCCAACATCGTAGCGCTCGCGGTAGTCGGGATGCTGGCCTGCCTCCTCTGCCCGGGCGCGGATCACCTCTACCTGAGACAGCCCCAGGGCCTCCACCACCGCCTCCAGGAACTGGCTCCTCTTGGCAGTTGCCTCGAGGAGACCCACCTCGAGCCCGGGGACCGCGATCTTGAGCGGGATCCCAGGAAGGCCCGCTCCGGTGCCTACGTCGATCAGCCGCGTCCCATCAGGTAGCGGATCCAGGGCCAAGAGGCACGAGAGGGAGTCCAGGAAGTGCAGCACTTCGATCTCTGCAGGCTCGGTGATCCGGGTAAGATTGAGCCGTTGGTTCCACGTCAGCAGCCAGTCGCGGTATTCGGCAAAAGCGCTCAGTTGAGCCGAATCCAGCGCAATGTTCCAACTGCGCGCTTCCTGTCTAAGAAGCTCCACGCTTGGCCCCCCCAAACAAAGAGACGAGGCGCTGGGGCCTCGTCTCCACCTCCGGTTCGCTCTCCTCTACTTGGCGGCCTTTCCCGTCTTGACCTTGATGGTCTTCGGCTTGACCTCCTCGGCCTTAGGGAGAGTCAACGTTAGCATGCCGTTCTCGAAGTCTGCCTCCGCCTTGTCGGCGAGGATCCCGCCCGGAAGCGCTACTGAGCGCGAAAAGCTTCCATAGCGGCGCTCGCGGCGCAGGTACCTCTCGCCCTTGACCTCCTCATCGGCCTCGGTCTCGCCAGCGATAGTCAGGGTGTCTCCCTGGATGGTGATGTCGATATCGTCAGGATCCACCCCGGGCACCGCCGTCTTCACCACCACGGCCTCGTCGGTCTCGTAGACATCGAGGGCCAGGGTTCCCGCCAGGGACGGCAACAGCCAGCCCCCTCTCGGTCGCACCCAAGACTCCTCGAACAGGCGATTCATGGCGTCTCGCAGGGAAACCAAATCCTCGAATGGCTCCCAACGCTTGAGGCTCATCTGATCTATCTCCTCCTTACGATGTCCTGGCCTTTCCGTCATCGGAGATCGGCTGCTCGGTTCCCGACTCGCCCTCCTCTCCTTCCATCTCCAGGATCACCTCGATCCCGGCCAGATTCACACCCCGCGCACGGAGCTCAGCGATGCGGCGCGCGCGATCCAGGTCGGCGTTCGAGTACAGCCGTAGCCTCCCGTCGGTACGCGCAGGCGTCAGGAGTCCCGCGCGCTCGAAGCTGCGCAGTTGAGCGGGTGTCACCGCCGCCAACCGCGCTGCCACACTGATCACATACCGAGGAAGGTTTCGCTCCTCCAACGATTCAGCCTCCTTATCAGGCTGCATTATAGCATATCTATCTCAACCTGTCAAGATCTCTCACAGACTAGAGATACTTTTTTGACAGGCTAAGGCTAATATGATATAACTTAGGCAGCATGGAGCCGGTCTCTCGGTGACAATGGACTACAAAGATTACTACCGCATTCTAGGGGTCGAGCGCAATGCCGATCCCGGCGAGATCAAGCGTGCCTACCGCAGGTTGGCACGCCGCCACCACCCGGACGTCAACCCCGGCGACGCCCAGGCCCAGGAGCGCTTCAAGGAGATCAACGAGGCCTATGAGGTTCTCTCCGACCCGGAGAAGCGATCCAAATTCGATCAGTTCGGGTCCCAGTGGCGTCAATGGGAGCGGGGCGGAGGCGACCCCTCTCAATTCTGGCAGCAGTGGTTCGGCGGTCAGTCCCCTGGGGCCCGCGTCCGCGTCGAGTACCGGGACCTCGGGGACATGTTCGGCGGTGGGGCCCAGAGTCCCTTTTCTGAGTTCTTCAACGCTCTCTTCGGCGGCATGGCAGGGACCGCGGGCCAGCCCTTTCGGACACGTCGGGCACCTCGACCCCTTCGCCCGGATGAAGAGCAACAGGTGGAGGTCACCCTGGAAGAGGC
>JABAOD010023023.1_pt1 | contig 10887 bp, 6 predicted proteins | sample 7062151 | NCBI WGS metagenome assembly JABAOD01 (sample SAMN14538626, study PRJNA623070) | marine sediment metagenome | biome: marine biome [ENVO:00000428]; feature: marine pelagic biome [ENVO:01000023]; material: deep marine sediment [ENVO:00002113] | place: India: Gulf of Khambhat ...
CCGCCTGGCTGGTCCACCCGCGGCTGCCGCTCCACCTGGCGCTCGTCGCGGTGGCGCTCTGCCTGCCGGCGCTCGGCGCCGGCTGGCAGTCGGACGACTACTTCCACCGCGTCGTCCTGCGCGGCGACGTCGAGTCGGGCGTTTCGACGCTCGAGCTGTTCTCGGTCATGCGCTTCGGGTCCGAGATGCGGCAGCAGTACATCGACATGGGGCTGTTTCCCTGGTGGACCTCGGAGCGCTTCCGGCTGGCCTTCTTCCGCTACCTGAGCGCCGCGACGCACTGGCTCGACTACCGGCTGTGGCCCGACTCGGCGGTGCTCCAGCACGCCCACAGCCTGCTCTGGCTGGGCGCCGTGGTGGCGGCGGCGGCCCTGTTCTACCGCCGGGTCCACGGCGCCGGCTGGACCGCCGGGCTGGCGGCGCTGCTCTACGCGGTCGACGACGCCCACGGCGCGCCGGCCGGCTGGATCGCCAACCGCAACGCGCTCGTCGCGACCTTCTTCGGGCTGCTCTGCCTGCTCGCCCACGACCGCTGGCGGCGCCTTGGCGGCGGCGCCGGCGCCGCCGTCCTGTCGGCGTCGTGGTTCGTCCTGGCGCTCGCCGCCGGCGAGCTCGCGCTCGGTACCTTCGCCTACCTCGTCGCCTACGCCGCCTGCGTGGAGGACGGTCCGGCGTGGCGGCGGTTGGCCTCGCTGGCGCCCACGGCGACGGTGCTCGCCGGCTGGACCGTGCTCTACCGGCTACTCGGCTTCGGCGCCATTGGCTCCGGCCTCTACGTCGACCCGTTGGGACAACCGCTCGTGTTTGTCGGCCGGCTCGTCGAGCGCGCCCCGTTCTACCTCGCCGGTCAGCTGACGCCGCTGCCGGCGGAGCTCGGGCTGCTGGCGCCCGCCGACCGGCAGGCGGCCGCCCACGGGCTGGCGTGGGCGGCGGTGCTGGTGATGGTCGCCATCCTGGCACCGCTGGTGGCGCGCCGGCGGACGGCGCGCTTCTGGGCCCTGGGCGCGGCGCTGGCGGTGGTGCCGCTGTGCGCCACCTTTCCGTCGAACCGGGTGCTCTTCTTCGTCGGGCTCGGCGGGATGGGGCTGGTGGCCGAGTGGCTCGCGGGCGGCTGGCGGCGGCCGGGCGGCGGCGCCAAGCGCTGGCTCGTGCGGGCCGTCGCCGTGGCGCTGGTGGGGATCCACCTGGTCTACTCGCCGCTCTCCCTGCCGGTCACCGCGCGGGCGTTCGAGCTGTTCAGCGAGCCCGCCAGCGAGGCGATCCTGACCTTGCCGAACGATGGGGCCCTCGCCGGTCAGGAGCTCGTCGTGGTCACCGCGCCGGACTATCTGACCTACGTCAGCCACGCCGGATCGGTGCTGCTGCTCGAAGGGCGCCCGATTCCGCGGTCGATCCGGGGGCTGGCGATCGGACCGTCGGCGGTCACCGTCCGCCGCACCGACGAGCGCACCCTCGAGCTGTCGATGGCGCGCGGCTTTCTCTGCGGGCCGCTGGGTGAGCTGTTCCGCGAGTCACGGACGCGGTTCTCGCTGGGCGAGAGCTTCGCCGTGCCCGGCATGACGGCGGCGGTGGTGGCGGCGGCGCCCGACGGCACGCCCATGACGGTGCGCTTCCGCTTCGACGAGCCGCTCGAGTCGCCCGCCCGGCGCTGGGTGCGCTTCGCGGACGGCGCCTTCGTCCTCTTCACGCCGCCGGCCGTCGGTGGCTCGCTGACGCTGCCCGCGGCGCGGGGACCGTTCGATCTGCTAGCCGGTCGCCGCGAGGTCGGCGACGATGCGCTCCAGTAGCTGGTCCGCGTCGCCGTCGAGCTGGATGCTGGCGGCGCCTTCGTGGCCGCCGCCACCGTAGCGCGCCGCCAGCTCGCCGAGGTTGGCCGAGCACTCGTGGTGGAGGATGTTGCGCCCCAGGGTGAGCATCAGATGGGGGTGGCTCGGGTCGCGCTGCACCCGCAGGGCGACGGCGGCCTTGGGGAAGAGGGCGAAGACCAGGAAGCGGTTGCCCACCGGTACCGGGTCGAGGCCGCGGAAGTCGGTGACCACGACGTTGCCCTCGACGCGGCTGTGGGCGAGCAGCGCGGCGTGCAGCTCGGTGTCCTCGGCGGCCAGCCGGCGGCAGCGCTCCTCGACCTCGGGGTGCGCGAGGATCTGGCCGATCGGGGTGTTGCGGTCGAGCAGCTCGTAGACGGTCATGAAGTACTCGCCGGGCCGCCCCAGCCCGCTGCGCGAGTCGAGGGTGAAGCCCAGCAGGATGTAGCCCTGCGGGTCGAGGATGTCGTCGAGATCGAGCTCGGCGGAGTCGAAGCGGTCGGTCTCGTTGACCAGGCGCTCGTACTCGCCCAGCGTCGTCAGGCCGCCGTAGTACTCGTAGGCCAGCCGGGCGGCCGAGGGGGCGCGGCCGTAGACGCCCTCGAACGGCTCGGCGGGAGGGCCCGCGGCGCTGTGCAGATGGTGGTCGAACCAGAGCCCGCAGCCGGGCTGGAAGGGCAGGTTGGCGAGGATGTCGCCGGGGCCGATCTCGACCTTGCCGTCGGCGATCTCCTGCGGGTGGGTCAGCAGGATCTCGTCGACCTCCTCGTAGCGCCCGATCAGCACCGCGCACGCCAGCCCGTCGAGATCGCAGCGAGTGACCAGGCGCATGGTGCTTTGCTCCCTACCGGCCTACGGTTCGCCTCCCTAGCCCTCCAGTCCATCCTAGGGCGGGCGCCGTCGCGGCGCAGTGCCGCAGTTCACAGGGCGCGCGGTCAGCGAGCCGCGAGCTCGAGCGCGGCGCCGCCCCAGGCGCCGCCGACCAGCTCCTCGACCAGCAGGGCGAGCCAGGGGTGGTGCTCCGGCAGCTCGACCTCGACGATCGGCGGCGCCTCGCCGGCCGCCGGCAGGCTCACCGCGCGTGTCCGGTAGCGGATCGGCGTCTCGGCGCCGCGGCTGCCCCAGGAGACCACCAGTACGGGGGGCTCGCCGCCGCCGTCGGGCCCGGGCCGGGGCGCCACCCGCAGCTCGAGGCGCAGGCGGCGGAGACCGTCGGCGACCCGGAGCGGGCCGACGACCGCGATACGCAGCTCGAGCTCACCGCCCTCGGGCTCCTCCTCGAGCAGCCGCCGCAGCCGCAGCCCGGCCACTGCCGGTGGCGTGCCCCAGCGGGCGAGCCGCGGATGGCGCAGGACGAAGGCCGGCCGGGCGAAGCCGAGCTCGAGCCCGTGCAGCTCGCCGTCCGGCGGACCGGCGAGCTGCGAGGTCAGCCGGACACGGTCGGCCAGCGAGCCCAGGAGGCGGTCGAGCCCGGGCCGGTCGGTGATCAGCGCGCCGGCGGTATCGTCGGCGAGCTGCTCGAGCGGCGCCCGCGGGGCGAGCAGCCGGGCGTCGACGAACGGGTAGCGCGGTGCCAGGTTCCGGTCGAACAGCACCGCCGCGCGGAAGGTCTGGCGGGCGTCGCGCTCGTCGCCCATCAGCTCGAGGGTCTCGCCCAGCCCGACCAGAGCGGCCGCCTGGCGGCGGGCGCTCTTGGGGTGGTCGTAGTAGTGGTAGACCGACTTGCGATAGGCCGCGGCCGCCTCCTCGAGCCGGCCCTGCTCGCGCAGCGAGCGGCCGAGCTCGGCGAAGGCGTCGGCCTTCTTCGGGTTGCGGTTGCGGTCGAGCCAGACCGCCAGCGAGCGCAGGCTGACGGTGAACAGCCACGGCGGCGAGGGATCGCGCACGAAAAAGACGCCGAAGCGGCCGAAGCCGGGCTCCGGCGCCGGCGGCGCCAGCGCGCCGACGATCCAGCCATAGGCGCCCAGGGTCTCGGCCAGCGTCCGGGTCTGCTGGGCGAGGTCGATCGCCCCGGGCGCGGGCTCCACCAAGCGGCCGGCGTAGAACTCGGCAGGCCGCAGGTCGAAGCCGTCAGCCAGCAGCAGGAGGGCGCGCCGAGGGGTCGCGGGCTGCGCCTCGACCAGCCAGCCGAGCAACCGATCGAGCTGCCGGCGCACCACCTCCGCCTCGGCCCGCTCGGCGCGCCGGACGACGGTGGCGGCGAGCTCGCCGGCCGGCGCCCGCGGGTGGCGGAGCAGGTGCTCCTCGCGCCGGGCCACCAGCTCGTTGCCGGCCTCGGTGGCGAGAAACAGCCCCGACAGGCTCTGATCGATCAACCCGGGGTCGCGGCTCGCCGCCAGCACGCGGCGCGGCTCGGGATCGGCAACGACGATCTCCACCTCGCCGAGCTCCGCCAGCCGCGCCGCGCGCTCGGCGAGCTCCATCGCTGCCCAGCGCAGGGTCGGGTCGGACGACAGCTGGCGATCGGCGTAGACCACGATCCGCCAGGGCTCGGGGTCATTCCGGCCGGTCGCCAGCGTCACCACGGGCAGCGGACGGCCGTCGCGGACGAGCGAGAACTCGCCGGCCTCGAGCCGGGCGGGCACGGTGCTCCGCTCGGGCTCGCCGCGGCGGGCGATCTCGACGACCAGGTCGAAGGCGGTGACCCGCTGGGTCTCGACCAGCGGCTGGGGCTCTTCGCGGCTGCCGGCCGGTGATGCCGCCAGCAGCAGGGTGGCCGCGAGGAGCGTGGGGATTGGCCGCATGCGAGCGGCTCTGCTCCCATGCAAGACCGGAGCCGGCAAGACCGGAGCCGGCCGGGCTCAGTCGCGCGCGTAGTAGGCGTCGCGCAGCGCGGCGACCAGCGCCGCGTCGACCAGCCCCGGCGGTTTGCCCGGATGGTCGAGCCCGTGCGCCTTGCGGAAGGCGTCGACCGCGGCGACCGCTTCGGCGTCGTAGCCGGCCCAGCTCTCGTCGTAGGCGCGGGCCAGCTCGCGGAACTCGGCGATCGCCCGCTGGAAGGCCTCGGGGTCGCTGCGGCTCAGGTCGCGGTCGACGTCGAACTCGGGCGGCTCGGGCAGCTCCTCGAGCTCGGGGCGCCAGTAGCCGAGGGCGTGCAGCATCCGCTTGAGCTCGACCACGTCGTCGCCGCCGACCTCGGAGAACTCGCGGTGGCCGAGCCGGCGCTCGGTCGTGTAGTAGATCCGCTTCATCTCGGCGACCGGGTGGGGGTGCTCGCCGACGTCGATCGACACCGCCAGATGGTCGCCGCCGCGGCCCGGATGGTCGGGATCGGCCACCCGGATGGCCGCCGACTGCAGCCGTCCCCAGCGCTTGTCGCCGCCCTCGGCCTGGCCCGCCTCGAGCGCCAGGATCAGCCGCTCGGCGAGCGGCATGCCGCTGCCGGCGGTGGCCTCGAAGCTGTCGGCCACCGCCGCCACCACCTCGGGGCCGACCATGATGTTGGCCTGCACGGTGTAGTTCTCGCCCTGGCGGCTGCCGGCCCAGGCGCCGTTCTCCGCGCCGGTGTGGGCGGCGGTGCGGCCCTGCATGTCGATCAGGCCGAGCTGGCGCAGCTCGCGGCCGGCGTCGTCGGCCAGCAGGCGCTCGAGGGCCGCGGCCGGCGCCAGCCCCTGCTCCATCAGGTCGAGCCCCCGGCGGCCGTACTCGACGATGGTCCACGACTGGGTGGCCACGGCGCCGACGCCGGCCCGCGCCCAGGGCACCGCGCGGCCGACGAACGGCACCCGGGTGGTCACCGCGACGCCGCTCTGGCCGGTCTCGGGATCGATGGCGCAGATCGAGAAGGTGGCGAAGAAGGGATGCCCGCGCTCCACCTGCGGCGGCGCCGGGAGCGCGGCGAGGGAAGCCGGCGGCGTGCCGGGGGCCGCCGCCGCCGGCGGCAGCGACAGAAGCAGCGCCAGGCCGGCCAGGGGAGCGGCGCTGCGGAGCGCGAGAGGCGGTCGCGGGGAGCTCATCGGTCGGCGATCGTAGCAGCCCGTCCGCCGTGCGGGCCGGTGCCGGCGAGGCTCTCGGGTACGATCGGCGCGGCGGCTGAGGCCAGCCGGACCGCGAAACCCTCGCCGGTACGGCGGCCGTATCTCCATGGGGGTGTGGATGAGGCCGAGCCAGACGCTTCTGCTGCTCCTGGTGGTGCTGGCGGCGCCGCCCGCCGCCGCGGCGACACGGCTGGCCGAGCAGGAGCCGCCGCCGGACATCCTGGCGCTCAGCCCCGAGATCGAGAGCTTCATCGACTCCCGGGTCGACCGCGAGCAGGCACGCAGCGTGGTCGTGCGCTCGCTGATGGACGCCCTGTTCGGCAAGGACGGGCTCGGCATCGCCTACGGCAACACCGCCACCAAGACCGCGATCGAGACCTTCGAGTCGCGCACGGGCAACTGCCTGTCGTTCACCGTCCTGTTCGTCGCCCTCGCCCGGCACGTCGGCCTCGAGGCCCACTTCCACGAGGTCGGCGAGATCCTCAGCTGGGACCGGCGCGGCGACGTGGCGGTGAGCAACCGGCACATGTTCGCCGAGGTGGAGACCGGCGACGGGCTGACGCGGGTGGACTTCCTGCCCGGCGTCGAGAAGCGCTACCGCTCGGTGCGGCGGATCGGCGAGCGCCGGGTACTGGCCCACTACTACAGCAACCTAGGCGCCGAGGCGCTGACCGCGGACCAGCTCGCCCTCGCCGAGGAGCTGTTCGCGCGCAGCCTCGCGGCGGACGAGACGCTGGCCGCCGCGTGGGTCAATCTCGGCGTCACCCACCGCCGCCAGGGGCGGCCCGACGAGGCCGAGCGCTGCTATTTGAGGGCCCTCGAGCTCGACCCGGAGGAGATCTCGGCGGCCTCCAACCTGGTGGTGCTCTACCGGGCGACCGACCGCGAGCGGCTGGCGGCGCCCTACCAGCGACTGGTGCGGCGGCACCAGCGGCGCAATCCCTTCTACCACTTCCGGCGGGGTCTCGAGGCGGCGCGCGAGGGCGATCTCAGGCGCGCCGCACGCAGCCTCAAGCGGGCGAGCCGGCTGCTGCCGGAGGACGCCATGTTCCGGGCCGAGCTGGGCAAGCTCTACGCCCGCGCCGGCCGCGAGCGCAAGGCCGAGCGCAGCTTTAGGCGGGCGCTCGAGCTGAGCGCCGACGAGGCGCAGCGGCGGCAGCTGGAGCGGCTGCTGGCGGGCGTGCGCGGCGACTCGGCCTAGGCGAGGCGCCGCTGGCGAAGTCGGCGCGTCGGCGTCGCCGGGACGGCGCGCGTATGATGTTCGGCGTCGAGCAATGAGCCGCACCGAAGCAGAGCCGCGAGAGCTTGGCCTGGGCCTCAAGCTGCTCTTCTCGGCGATCGTCACGCTCGCCTTCTTCGCCGCCGTCGAGCTGGCGCTGGCGCTCGCCGGGGTACGGCCGATCCTGGTCGACGAGGATCCCTACGTCGGCTTCGAGTCGACGCTCAGGCTCTACGCCGCCGACCGCGAGGCCGGGGTCTACCGCACGGCCGCCAACAAGCTGGCGCTGTTCAACCGGCAGTCGTTCCCGATCGACAAGGGTGCCGGCACCTTCCGCATCTTCACCGTCGGTGGCTCGACCACCTACGGCCGGCCGTTCGAGGACCCCACCTCGTTCAGCGGCTGGCTGCGCGAGTACCTGGGACGCGCGGCGCCCGGGCGCCGCTTCGAGGTGGTCAACGCCGGCGGCATCTCCTACGCCAGCTACCGGGTGGCGGCGCTGATGGAGGAGCTGGTCGACTACCGACCCGACCTGTTCGTCATCTACTCGGGCAACAACGAGTTCCTCGAGAAGCGGACCTACGGCGAGCTCGAGGCCGAGCCGGCGGTGCTGCGCGGCGGCCGGCTGGCGCTTCAGCGGCTGCGTTTGTGGGCGGCGGGGGCGCGGCTCGTGAGGGCCGGGCGGCGGTACACCAGCGAGCGCTACCAGCTGGCCGGCGAGGTCGACGAGCTGCTCGAGAACTCCGCCGGCCTCGACTACTACCAGCGCGACCCCGAGTTCCACCGCCGGGTGATCGAGCACTACCGGATCAACCTGGCGCGGATGATCGAGCTCGCCCGGGCCGCCGGCGCCGAGGTCATCCTGGTCACCGTGCCGGTCAACGAGAAGGACTTCTCGCCGTTCAAGAGCCAGCACCGGAGCGGCCTCGCCGAGGCCGCCCGCGAGCGCCACGCCGAGCTGCGGGCAGCGGCGCGGCAGTCGCTCGACGTCGGCGAGGCGGCGCGGGCGGCGGCGGCCGCCGGGGAGGCGGTGGAGCTCGACCCGCTGCACGCCGAGGGCCACTTCCTGCTCGGCCGGGCGCGGCTGGCGCTGGGCGACGAGCGGGCGGCCGGCGAGTCGTTCGCCCGCGCCATCGCCGAGGACGTCTGCCCGCTGCGCGCCCTGCCCGAGATCAACCGGGCGATCACCGAGGCTGCCGAGCGCCACGGCGTCGAGCTGGTGGACTTCCGGGCGCTGCTCAAGAGGGCGGCGGGGCCCGCCGGCCTGCTCGGCGACGAGCAGTTCCTCGACCACGTCCACCCCACGGTCGAAACCCACGGCTTCCTGGGGCGCGAGCTGCTCGACCGGCTGGCCGCGATGGTGATCGTGCCGCCGGCCGGCGAGCGCTCGGCGGAGCTCGACCGGCTGGTCGCCGGCGAGGTTCTCGGCCGGGTCGACGACGAGGCCTACGCCCGGGCTTACAAGAACCTCTCCAAGGTGCTCCTCTGGGCGGGCAAGATCCGCGAGGCCGAGGGCTACGCCCAGCGCGCCGCCGAGGTGCTGGGCGAGGACTGGGAGGTGCACTACAACAGCGCGCTGGTCCACTTCGATGCCGGCCGCATGCCGCAGGCGCTGGCCAGCCTGCGCGAGGCGCTGCGCCTCAACCCGCGGGCGGCGGCGGCCTGGGACCAGCTGAGCTTCGCCCTGGCGCAGCGCGGCGAGCTCGAGGAGTCGCTCGCCGCCGGCGAGAAGGCGGTGGAGCTCGATCCGCGGTCGGCCAACGCTTGGAACAACCTGGCGGCCACCCGCCTGCTGCGCGGCGAGGCGCGGGCGGCGCTGGCGGCGGCCGCCCGGGCGGTGGAGCTCGATCCCGACTTCGCCGACGCCCACAACAACCTGGCGGCCGCCCATTATGACCTCGGCGAGGCGGCCGCCGCCGAGGCCGCCTACCGGCGGGCGATCGAGCTCAAGCCGGCGGCCGCCCCGGCGCGGGTCAACCTGGGGCTGGCGCTGGGTGCCCAGGGCCGCTTCGGTGAGGCGCTCGGGGCGTTCGACGCGGCGCTCGAGCTCGACCCCGCCCTGGCGTCGGCGCATCTCGGCCGTGGCCGGGCGCTCGTCGAGCTGGGCGACGCGGCGGCGGCGGTGGAGGCGCTCGAGCGGGCCCACCGCGCTCGGCCCGACGNNCCCGACGATGCGGAGATCGCCGCCGAGCTGGCCGGCGCCCTGATCGCCGTCGGCCGGGTCGAGCGCGCTCAGGAGCTGCTCTGGTCGGCGCTGGCGGCGACCCCCGAGAGCGGCCGCCTGCACCACCTGCTGGGGCGGCTGCTTGCCCAGCAGCGACGGTTCGACGGCGCCCGCCGGGCGTTCCGCGAGGCGGTCGAGCGCAATCCCTCGGCGCTCCAGCCGTGGATCGACTACGGCACCCTGGCGCTCGTCGAGCGGCGGCCGCAGGAGGCGGCCGAGATCTTCCGCCGGGCGCTCGACGAAGCCGGCGAGAGCGCCGCGCTGCATCACTTGTTGGCCAAGGCGCTGCTCGCCGGGCGCGACCCGCAGCAGGCGGCGCGTGGTCATCTGGAGCAGGCGATCCGGCTCGATCCGCAAAACGCCCTGGCGATGAACGATCTGGCGGCGCTCCACGAGCGTGGCGGCCGTCTCGAGCAGGCGCTGGAGCTCTACCGCCGGGCGGCGGAGCTGGCGCCCGAGCTCGAGCTGGCGCGCGACAACGCCGCGCGGCTGGCGCGCCGGGTGGAGGGGGGATGAGCCGGGCGCTCGGCGGCCTGGCGCTGGTGGGCCTGCTCCTCGCGGGCCCGGTCCCGGCGGCTGCGGCGGAGCAGCCGTCCGAGCCGGAGATCCTGGCGATGAGCCCCGAGATGGGGCGCTTCCTGGCGCGCCGGGTCAAGCCCGGCCAGGGTCGGCAGCCGCGGCTGCAGGCGCTGCTCGACGCGATCTTCGGCCGCCGTGGGCTCGACATCGACTACAGCAACCAGCGCACCCGGACCGCCGCCCAGACCTTCGAGGAGCGCAGTGGCAACTGCCTGTCGTTCACCCTGATGTTTGTCTCGATGGCCCGCTACCTGGGACTCAACGCCTACTTCCGCGAGGTCGACGAGGTCACCAGCTGGGACCAGCGAGGTGACGTGGTGGTCACCGAGCGACACATGTTCGCCGAGGTCGAGATCGACAACGGGCTGGTGACGGTCGACTTCCTGCCCGGCGCGAGCAAGCTCTACCGATCGACCAAGCGGGTCGACCGGCAGCGGGTCCACGCTCACTTCTACAGCAACCTCGGGGTGGAGCTACTGACCTCGGGCCGGCCGGCGGCGGCGGTGCCGCTGTTCGAGCGGGCGCTCGCCAACGATCCCGGCTTCGGCCAGGCGGTGGTCAATCTGGGCGTCGCCTGGCGGCGGCTGGGTCACGCCGAGCGCGCCGAGGAGTACTTCGTCCTGGCGCTCGCGCAGGAGCCGGGCAACATGAGCGCCGCCTCGAACCTGGCGTCGCTCTACCTCGCCCAGGGACGCCGCGCCGAGGCCGAGCCGCTCGAGGCCAGGGTGGCCGGCTACCTGCGGCGCAATCCGTTCCATCACTTCCGGCTCGGCCTCAACGCCGGCCGCAGGGGCGATCCAGCGGGCGCCATCGACCACCTGCGCGAGGCGATCCGGCGGCGGCCGCGGGAGGCCCGCTTCCACCTCGAGCTGGGGCGCCTGCTGGCCGAGACCGGCCAGGGACCCGAGGCCCGCGCGAGCCTCGAGCGCGCCCTGCGGCTGGCCGCGGACGCCGAGGAACGCCGCCGCGCCCGGGTCCTGCTGACGGAGCTCGATCCGGCGCGGTGAGGCCCCGGCTGGTGAGACCGCGGGAGCGCCGGCGCGGGCCGGCGCTGGTGGCGCTCGGTCTGGCGCTGGCGGCGGC
>JABAOD010012082.1_pt3 | contig 10884 bp, 10 predicted proteins | sample 7062151 | NCBI WGS metagenome assembly JABAOD01 (sample SAMN14538626, study PRJNA623070) | marine sediment metagenome | biome: marine biome [ENVO:00000428]; feature: marine pelagic biome [ENVO:01000023]; material: deep marine sediment [ENVO:00002113] | place: India: Gulf of Khambhat ...
CAGTTCCAGACGTCGTCGTTCATCTGCTCGTAGATGAGCTCGACGTCCTCCCGCCCCGCCGCCTGGGCGATCTTGCGCGGGGAGAAGTCGTAGAAGCGGGCCGAGGGGCAGGCGGCGACGCAGATGCCGCACTCGTAGCAGCCGTACAGGTAGTCGGGGAAGCGGGGGTCGGCCTTGACCTCCTCCCAGAGGCGCAGCTTCTCCTCGTAGGGGACGTCGGCGTAGGTGTGCGGTGCCAGCGTCGCCCCCGGGTCTGTGGTGAACGGCGCAGGTGGGGCGGCCGTGGCCATCAGAAGCTGATCACCGCGTCGGCCTCGGCGGCCAGGTCGTTGAATGCCGCGCCGCCGATCATCTCGACGCCGTCGATGAGGTCCTCCATCGTCAGGTCGTTGAGGTCGAGCGAAGGCTGGCACACCAGGAAGCGCACGCCGATGTCCCGGGCCTGCTTGACGAAAGTCGCCAGCGGCGCCCCGCCCTTCTTGGCGGACAGCGTCTCCGGGTTGCCTTTGCGCAGCAGCGTGGGGCCGTGCATCGTGAAGTAGATGGCCACGTCCATGTCCATGGCCGCCGCCGCGGTGGCCAGGTAGAAAGGCGTCGCCGCCTTGGATGGCTCGTCTTCGCCGTGGGTCTGTACGTAGAGAATCCGGGTCTCGTCTTCCAGCGTGACCTCCTCCCGATCGATCGTCCCCTTCGGCTGCTCAGACGAAGAGCGAGACGTCCGCCTCCGACGCGAAGTCCAGGAAGGCCGTCGCCCCCAGGCATGACACGCCTTCGACGATGTCCGCCTGATCGACGCCCATCACGCCCATCGTCGTGGCGCAGGCGTAGAACTCGACGCCGGACTCCAGGCAGACGTCCATCAGCTCTTGGGCGGTGGGGATCCTCGACTTCTTCATCCAGCGCTTCATGAACCACGTCGCCAGGCTCTGCGCGCCCGGCAGGATCCCGACGATCGAAGGCACCTTCACCGGCACCTGCGGGAACGGCGGGGGCGACGCCGGGTTTCCGATCGCCGACACCTTGGCCTTGCCGACCCGGTCCTTGTTGACCAGGTCGAGGCCGTAGAACGTGCAGAACACGCCGGTCTCCCAGCCGAGGGCGCCGGCCGTCGACGCCATGATGAGGATGGGGTAGATCTCGTCGAGGTTCCCCTTCGAACACACCAGCGCCAGCCGCTTGCGCTTGGCCTCCGGCTCGACCGCCTCCATCGCCGGTGCTGCGTCGGGCCTAACCCCAGTCGTCGTCATCGCTGTCCTCCCGTCACTTCGTCCGCCGGAACCAGAAGTGGAACTGGCCGTTCTCGGTCGACTGGGCGATCAGCTCATGGCCCGTCTGGCGCGACCAGGCCTCCATGTCGGGGGGCGCCCCGGGATCGTCGGCCAGCACCTCGAGCACCTGGCCGACGTCGATCTGCTTGATGGCAGAGGAGGTCTTCACGACCGGGATCGGGCAGAGCAGGCCCAGGCAGTCGAGCACCTTGTCGGACTTGATCTCCGTGGTCATCGCCACCGTCCTCCCGTCTCGACCAGATATGGCTCACGACGCCCACGTCGCACCCACCAACGTGTATCGTCATGTGCGCATATGTGAGTATGCTGTCAGTATGGTGCCCTCGCTGAGGACCGTCAACCGATACCGGGCCCGCTGTGCGTGGGGATACGCCCTGCGGCATGCCATAGTTGGATCATGACCTCCGTACGCAACGAACTGTTCCGGCTGCACGCCAGCATCTGCAAGGGTCTTGCCGACCCCAAGCGGCTGCTCATCATCAACGCCCTCCGCGACGGAGAGCGGTCGGTGACCGAGTTGTGTGACGAACTGGGGCTTCGCCAGGCCAACGTCTCCCAGCACCTCGCGGTGCTGCGGGACAAGGGGCTGGTCAGGGTTCGCAAGGACGGTCAGTTCGCGTACTACTCGGTGTCGACCAGCAAGATCATCGAGGCCATGGATCTGCTGCGCGAGGTGATGGCCGAGCAGACCGGGGTGGACCTCCTGACCTGAACCCTAGGGAGGGGGCGCGCCGATGAGCGACCGCTTGCTCACCGCAACCGACGACGCGGTGGTGCTGCGCGCCCTGCAGAGGCTGGGGACGGAGGCGAACGTCGCCGTCCACGTCCTGCCCGATCCCGCCGGCCTGACCGCCGGCACCGAGCAGCCGCTGGCGGTGGTCATCGACCTGGAGGTGCCCGGGGCGTCGGGAACGGTGCGGGCGTGCAAGGAACGGTGGCCGGAGACACTGGTGGCCGGCTTCGTGGCCGTGCCCGGCACGGAGGCCTGGCGCGCCGCCGAAGAGGCCGGCTGCGACCTCGTCGCCACGCGCGGCGCCATCGGAGCCCGGCTGCGGGCCCGCATCGCAGATTGGCGCGCCCATCCGGGCGGTCGTCGCCTGCCATTGGTGGACCTGGCGGACGTCGCCGGGCGGCTCGGGCTCGTGGCGCGCCTCACCGACACCCCGGTCGGACCGGTGGCCGTGTATCACATCGGCGGCGAGCTGTTCGCGCTCGGCGACGTCTGCCCGCACGCCGGAGCCGCGCTTTCCGAGGGCGAAGTGCTGGTCGGCGATGCTCTCGTCAGCTGCCCGCGCCACGGCAGCCGGTTCGACATCCGCAGCGGGGCGCGGATGCGCGGCCCGGCCGACGACCCGATCCCGGTGTATCCGGTGGTCGTCGAGGCAGGACGCGCCTACCTGCGCCTCCCCTGACCGATACGCTGTCCGCATGAGCAATCCCCCAGGCACGCTGGTCGTCGAACCCGAGGCCGTCGCGGCGCTGCTCGCCGCCAGGGCCGGCATGGACGGCGACGACCTGGCGCTCAGCGTCGAGGTGATCGGCGTTGCGGGAAACCGCTACACCTACCACGTGGCGTTCCTGCCGATCGCGGCCGCCGGCCCCGGGGACCGGATCGAGCACCATGGCGGCCTCGCCGTCCTCATCCCGGAGGACAGCGTGGACCGCCTGATCGGAGCCCGGGTGCGGGCCGCCGCCGGTGGCGTGGAGATCGACAACCCCAACACTCCCAGCCCGCCAGTGGCCGCGATCGGGGCCAACCTCCCCGACCCCGGGTTGCCGGTGGGGGTCCGCGTCCGCCGGGTGATCGAAGACCACATCAATCCGGCCATCGCCTCACACGGCGGGCGAGCGACCCTGGTGGGCGTGGATGGGGACACCGCCTACATCACGATGATGGGCGGCTGCCAGGGCTGCACGCTGGCGGGGGTGACCCTGGCCGAGGGAATCGAGGTACTCGTCAAGCGGGCGGCACCGGAGATCGCAGTGGTCACCGACGTCACCGACCACGAAGCCGGGACCACCCCGTACTTCGCGCCCGCCTAACGTTCGAGCCCGAGGCTGCGGTCGCTGCNNGGCACTACCTGCCGGCCCGACTCGACATGTCCCGGCGTGGCCGGACCGACGCCTCCGGTTCCGTATGCGACTATCACTGAATATGAATATGCGCACCCATGCAGACGGCCGGGCGAGACTCATCCCATGAGCCTTCCCGGCCCGCGCCGCCGCCTCCATCCCGGCGACGTCGTCGCCGGGATCAGCGTCGCGCTGATACTCATCCCGCAGGCCCTGGCATATGCGGAGATCGCCGGCCTCCCGGCCAGTCACGGCCTCTACGCGGCCGCCCTCCCGCCACTGGTGGCGGCATTCTTCGCATCCTCGCCCTATCTCCAGACCGGGCCGGTGGCGATGACAGCCCTGCTCACGTTCGGGGGCCTGAGTGGACTGGCGGCAGCGGGCTCGCCCGACTACGTCAAGCTGGCGGCGCTGCTGGCGCTCGTGGTCGGGGTCATCCGCCTCGGCATGGGCCTGCTCCATACCGGAGTGGTGGCCTACCTCATGTCGCTGCCGGTGGTCCGCGGGTTCACGGCGGCCGCCGCCATCCTGATCGCGGCGTCACAGCTCCCGCTGGCGGTGGGCGTCTCGCCGCCCGAAGGGCGCCTGCTCTACCGGGCGTGGTGGACGCTGCTCCACATCGGCGAATGGGAGCCCGAGGCAGTGGGCCTGGCCGCACTCACCGTGGTGCTGGTGGCCGGAGGCAGGCGTCTTCACGCCGCGTTCCCGGGCGTGCCGCTCGCCGTTGCCGCCGGCCTCGCCTACAGCATCGCCGCCGCGTACGACGGCCCGCTGGTCGGAACGATCGACGAGGGGTTCCCCCCTCTCTCGCTGGCGCTGCCGTGGGGCGACCTGCCCGACCTCGTCATCCCCGGGTTGGTGATCGCGCTCGTCGGCTTCGCCGAGCCGGCCGCCATCGCCAGGACGTACGCCGCCAAGGACCGTGCTCCGTGGAGCGCCGACCGCGAGTTCGTCAGTCAGGGCGTCGCCAACCTGGCCGCCGGGCTGTCGGCAGGCTTCCCGGTGGGCGGGTCGTTCTCCCGCAGCGCCATAACCCGGCTCACCGGCGGCCGCACCCGGTGGAGCGGAGCCATCACCGGGCTCATCGTGATCGGGTTCCTGCCGTTCGCAGGGTTCCTCGAGGACCTGCCGCGTGCCGTGCTCGGCGCGGTGGTGATCGCCGCCGTCGCGCCGCTGATGCGACCGGCGCCGATCGTGGAGGTGGCCAGGGCGTCGCGCCCCCAGGGGGCGGTGGCCGCAGTCACGTTCGCCGCCACCCTGGCCCTGGCGCCGCGGATCGAGCGAGCCGTGGTCATCGGCATCGGTCTGGCAGTGGTGGTCCACCTCTGGCGCGAGCTGCGGCTACGTGTCGACGTGTCGTACCGGGCGCCGACGCTCACCCTGCAACCGAGCGGGGTGCTGTTCTTCGGTTCGGCCCATTCCCTCGACGCCGTCCTCCTCAACTCACTCGCGACGCATCCGGAGGCCGAGCGGATCGTGCTGGACCTGGGGGCCCTGGGCCGGATCGACTACACCGGCGCCAAGGCGGTCGCCGAGCTGGTCGACGAGGCCAGGGAAGCAGGCCTCGACGTGGTGCTGACCGGAATCCCCTTCCACGCCCGGCGCATCCTGGGCGCGGTGGGCCACGACGGGCAGGACGGCGGCGCCGGTCAGCCCGGGCGCACCCCTTAGCCGGCGGGCAGGATCAGCTCGAATGCGCTCCGGCCCTCGATCACGCGGTACTCGAGGTCGCCGTCCATCAGCCACGCCAGCATGCGGCTCACGCTGAGCCCGAGGCCGAACGACCCGGGCACCTCTCGCGTCGGCCCCACCCGGTAGTAGGGGTCGAAGATCAGCTCCCACTCCTCGGGCGGCAGGCCGGGACCGTCGTCGTACACCCGAACTCTGCTGCCGGCGGCGCCGCGTGCCAGCTCGACCAAGACCTGCTCTGCGCCATGGCGGAACGCGTTCGTGATGAGGTTGCGCATGATCTGGCGGAATCGGAATGGATCGGCCAGCGCGACGACCGGTCCGTCCGGCTCGGCGACGGCGACCTCCCGGTACCTGAGCACCCCGAGCACCCCCCGCACCTCGGAGCCCAGGTCGATCCGCGCGGGGAACACCACCAGCATCCCGACGTCTCCCCGCGCCGCCACCAGCAGGTCCTCGACGAGGTCGGCCATCTCGCGCCCCTGGCTCGCGATCACTCCCAGCATCTCCCTCGCCTCGTCGTCTTCCACGTCGCCCCACCGCTCCAACATCTCCTCGGCGAACCCGACCACGCTGGTGAGCGGTGTCCGCAGCTGATGGCTCACGGTGGCGATCAGCTCGTCCTTGGCCTGCACGAGCGCTTCGAGCTGGTGCTGGAGCCGCTTGCGCTCCGTGATCTCGCGGATGACCACCAGCAGCTCCCTCCCGCGGATGGAAGCCACCCGGCCCTCGAACCGGCGCTCCTCCCCTTCGATCTCGAGGTCGTACTCGACCGTCTGGCTCTCGCCCGACTCCAGGACTCTCGCCATCGCACCGAGCCACTCTTCCGCCATCTCCGGATGCACCTCGGAGACATGCCGCCCGAGAAAGCGATCCGGTGGCAACGGGAGCGGTACGCCGCGGGAGGGACGCCACCACCTGATGTAGCCGTCGGCGTCCACCCTGAACAGCAGATCCGGGATCGCCTCGAGCAGCGCGCGGTTCTCGGACTGGCTCTGCTCGAGGGCTTGCTCCGAGCGGTGCCGCTCGGTGACGTCCACGTACTGGACGAGAACGGAGTCGAGGAGGTTGCGCTCGGTCCGGACCACCGACGCCGTGGCGATCACCCACAGCTCCTCGCCGTTCTTCTTGCGAATCGTGCGCTCGACTTCGTAGCCGTCGACCTCGCCGGCGACGATCGCAGCTACCCGGGCGCGGGCATCTGCGGCGTCCTGCGGATCCATGAAGATCTCCGGCGCCGACTCCATGAACTCCGCCTCGGTGAGGCCCAGCATCCGGCACAGGGCGGCGTTCACCATCCTCGGCAGGCCGTCGGCTCCCAGCAGCGCCATGCCGACGGTCGACGACGCAAACGCTCGCCGCAACCGGTCGCCGCTCCCGTCCCGGGACTCCAGCTCGGCGATGACGCCCTCACACGCTTCGGGAGTGCCGTCCGCGCCCCCAACGACGCGGGCGGTCACCGCCACTCGCTGCGGAGGCCTCCCTGCGACATGGAGGACCGCCTCCCACCCCCGCACCGAGCCGGCGGCGGCCAGCTCCTCGGTCAGGGCGCGCCAGTTGGCGGCGCCGAGGGCGTCGGAGAGGGACCCGGTGGCGCCCTCCAGCAGGGACTCGAGCTCGTCGTTGCCGGCGAGGACGCGACCGTCCCACGAAGCGCGGAAGACGGCTATGGGGAATTGGCGCATGCTGGTCGGGTCCCCGATCATCCTCCCTCCCCAGGCCCACCGGTTCCCGAGAATACCGCTGCGCCCCCTTTCTGTCGGCAACCAGCCGCAGCAATCACGCAGGACCGCCGAGCCGCGCGGCCAGCGCGGTGGCCAACTGCGGCTGATNNCCAGGCGCACGTCGAGTCCCAGTTCCCAGAGCGCCTTGCCGATCCGGTAGAGGCGGCCGACGTGGTCGGCGCACCGCACCTCGACCACGGTGTCGGTCGTGACGACGCCGGGATCGACCTCCACCCGCACCGCCACCGGCGCCTCGGCGCGGTAGGCGCGGGCCTTGGCGGCGACGCGCGCGTCGAGATCCAGGTCGCCGCCGGCGGCCGCGTCAAGATGACGCCGGACGAGATCCCACCTACCGGCGTCGATGGCACCCCCGAGAGCGTCCTCCACGCGAAACGTGTCCACGGTCAGGCCGTCCGCCCGCGTGAACAGCCGAGCGTCGAGCACCGACACGTTGCAGAGTGCGAAGACGCCGGCGATGGTCGCCAGGAGGCCGGGCCGGTCGCGTGCCACCGTCGTCACGCGCACGAACGGGTCGGGAGGCGTCGCCCCGACCGACACCCGCTCTCCGGACGGTGCGTCGCCGAGTAGTGCGAGGTGCTCGAGGATCTCACCGACCGCGAAGGTGTCGACGTACTCGGGGGGAAGGCCCCGCACGTGCGCCCGCACCTCGGAACGCCGGAAGCTGGGTACTGCGGCAGCCTCCAGCTCGGCCAGGCGGCGGGAGCGCTCGGTGGTGGGGCCGGTCTCGGCGACCCGCCTCCGGAACTCGGTGGCCACCCTGCTGAAAAGCGTGCTCACCAGCACCGCCTTCCACTCCGTCCACATCTCGGGGCCGGTGGCGCGGGCGTCGGCGATGGCCAGCAGGAACAGCACCCGCAGGGTGTCGAGATCGCCGACGGCGTCCGCCACTTGCCCGATGACGACCGGGTCGTCGATGTCGCGCCGCGTTGCGGTGTCGGGGAGCAGCAGGTGCAGCCGGACCGCCCTCACGATCCTCTCGGCCCTCGCCGACGGTAGGCCGAGCCGGGCGCAGACGGCGGCCGCCAGGCCGGCGCCCAGCTCCGAGTGGTCGCCGCCCAGGCCCTTGCCGATGTCGTGCAGCAGGGCGGCGATCACCACGTCGTCGATGCCGCCCAGATCTTCGGCGACTTCGGGCGCCCAGTGCTCCTCGCTGCCGGGTCTGGTGATGGCGAACACCTCGCCTGCCGTTCGCCACAGGTGGACGTCCACGGGATGGGCGTGGAAGGGCACCAGCTGCGGGGCCGCCACGACGTGGCTCCACTCGGGCAGCGCCCGCTCGAGCCATCGCTGTTGCGCCAGCACGGCGAAGGCGTCGAAGCCGGCGGGCCCCGCCGCAGCCAGGTCCACGAGTGCCTGCCCCTCCTCGGGCAGCCAGGCGCCGTCGGCACCCGACGGCGCGCCGGCGAGCGGGCCGAGGTCTGCCACCGGTTCACGGATACGTGGCCGGGCGGCGCCGTCCACGCGCCGCGCCGCGTCGTAGAGACGGCGGGCGGCCGCGCCGGTGTCCATGCCCAACCAGGCGGCGGCCGCCGGGCGCAGGCCGAACACGAAACGGTTCTCCGGCCGTCCGGCCGCGGCGTGGAGGGCGTTGCGGGTGGCCAGGAGGACCTCGGCGGCGTCCTCCAGAGCCGCCGGAAGCGGCTTCGGGTCGCCCCCGGCCAGTTCCACAGCTCGCGCCTCCCAATGCCAGGCGTGCAGGGCTCGCAGCCCTCCTCTGCCGAGCTTCACGTCCACGTCCTGCGTCGGATAGGGCTCGGCGTCCCGGCGGGCCCGCTCCGCGGCGGCCAGCGTCGGCGCCACGTCCAGCTTGCCCCTGCGCAGACCCCTGCCGAGCCGGCGCTGCAACTCTGCCACGAGTTCGGGTTGCCCGGCCACCAGCCGCGCATCCAGCAGCGCCGTGAGCGTCTCGGGCTCGCGTGCTGCCGCCAGCGCTTCCTTCACGGTGCGCACCGAGTGGCCCACCGCCAGGTTGGCGTCCCACAGCGGGTAGAGCACCCGCTGCACCGCGTCGGCCGGCAACGCGCCGTCGTAGAGAAGCATCACGTCGATGTCGGAGTGCAGGCAGAGCTCGCGCCGCCCGTAGCCACCGACCGCCACCACGGCGACGCCGGACAGCGTTGCTGCCGCCCTCTCCAGCAGCCCGTCCATGGCTTCGGTGAGCACCGCGCACACTGCGCGTCCCCCCGCGCCGATGCGCTCGACGCCGAGGGCGGCGCGCAGATCGAGGTAGCCGGCGGCGGTCATGGCCGGCCATGCTGGCACGGCCGTGTTACGGCAGTGTTACCGCACCCCGGGGCAGGCGACGGGCCCGTCGCCTCCGACGCCGCGGCCGCCATCCCGGAACCCCGCGGGAAGAGATCCGAAGCTGCGACGCGTAGGCTGGGAATGCCGACTGGAAGGGGTGACATGGCACGTCCGGTCGTCAGCCAGGGCAGCCCGGAGTGGTGCGAGTTCGTCGTGGCGTACTTCAAGGAGATGCGCGCCGAGATCAACCTGCGGGTCACCAACCACAGCAGCCTGGTGGCCGCCAAGGTGGTCACGACGGGGGCGCTGATCGGCTTCCTGGTGACCCAGTCGCCGTCCGAGGAGCTGGGGATCAAGGGCGTCGACGTTCGGGTCCTCGGTCTCCTGTTCGTCCCGCTCATCGCGGTGCTCTACGACGTGATGATCGCCAAGAACGTCAAGGGCATCCACACGCTCGGCGTCTACGTGCGTGACCGTGTCGAGACCGTCTACGAGGGGGTGTTCTGGGAGTCGTTCGCGGGGCAGAAGCAGCGCGAGGGCACGCGCTCTTGTGGCCGCGAGGTCCTGGCCGTCCTCGGCCGCGCCTGGCGGGGAGCATCGGTCGGCGAGAAGGACCCGCACCAGTACGTCGAGAGGAACTACGGGGCGATCGACATCGTCGTCCTGATGCTCTTCGACCTCGGCGCCGTAGGCGTCGGGCTCTGGGCGGCGTTCGCCAGCCGAATCGCTCTCGGCGCCGTGGCGGCCCTCGGGTACCTGGTGCTGCTCTCCCTCGCCTTTCGGATCATGTGCTCGTACATCCTGTTCGAGGTCGAGCCTCCGCAGGCGGGCGAGAGCTAACGTTCGCCGCCGTGGCCGCGCTGTACGGAGGAATCGAGGCCGGCGGCACCAAGTTCGTCGCCGCCATCGCCGAGCACGGCGATCCGCCCGTGATCGTCGCCCGCGGCCGCTTCGACACGGAGCCCGAGCCCGCCGCCACCATCGAGGCCGTGGTCGGCTTCCTACTCGCAGAGGCTGCGCACCGGCCGCTGGCCGGGGTCGGCATCGCGTCCTTCGGGCCGGTCGACCTCGATCCCGCCTCTGCCACCTACGGGCACGTCACCACCACCCCCAAGCGCGGCTGGCGCGGCTTCGACGTCCTCGGCGCCGTGAAGGAGGGGCTCGGCGAAGCAGCCGCGGACGCCCGCTGGGGATTCGACACCGACGTGAACGGTGCCGCCCTCGGTGAGGCCCGCTGGGGCGTCGGCGGGGACCCGCTGCTGTACGTGACGGTGGGAACGGGTATCGGTGGCGGCGTGGTCATCGACGGCACCCCGTTGCACGGCCGGGCTCACCCCGAAATGGGCCACGTGTCGGTGCCCCGCCACCCCGACGACGCCTACGAGGGCGCCTGCTCCTTCCATCGCAGCTGCCTCGAGGGCCTCGCCTCCGGCCCTGCTGTGGCGGCGCGTTGGGACGTGGACGACGCCGGCGTCCTCCCGCCGGACCACCCGGCGTGGGTGCTGGAGGCGCACTACCTGGGGCTCGGCCTGGGCGACCTGGCGCTGGTGCTGTCACCGCGGTCGATCGTCCTGGCCGGTGGGGTGCTGGAGGTTCCCGGGCTGCGGGAGCGGACGGCTGCTGCGATGGCCGACGCGTTGGCCGGCTACGTCCCGGCGCCGGCTCCGCAGGCGCCGGTACTGGNNGCCGGCTCCGCAGGCGCCGGTACTGGGGGCCGACGCCGGGGTGCTCGGAGCGGTCGCGCTGGCGATGCCCTAAGCGGTCGCGAAACAAAACCAGCCCCTCGGCTTGACCCGGCGGACCTCCCGTAACTACAAATCCGTAAATACCTTGACGGAACTACA
>JABAOD010028296.1_pt2 | contig 10883 bp, 7 predicted proteins | sample 7062151 | NCBI WGS metagenome assembly JABAOD01 (sample SAMN14538626, study PRJNA623070) | marine sediment metagenome | biome: marine biome [ENVO:00000428]; feature: marine pelagic biome [ENVO:01000023]; material: deep marine sediment [ENVO:00002113] | place: India: Gulf of Khambhat ...
TTGCGGACACGCGCCGCCGCCGACGCCTGCAGCAACGCCCGCAACGCCCGGGTGCGCAGTCGCTCTCGCTCATCGGCACTCATGCTCAGGACATGAGCGGCCTCTTCGAAGCTTCGCACCGCATGGTGGGCGAGCAGGTCGGGCCGGGATGTCTGGGGTCCCTCGTCGAGCCACCGGGCGGCCCGATCGTGGAGGGCGGAACGGTGCCTCCGCGGTAGCGACGAGTAGGCGACATCGCGTGTCAGAACGTGGTTGAACAGGAACGCTCCCTCGGGCCCAGGACCGCCCTCCCGTGTTCGTATCAGGTCACGTTCTTCCAACCGCGCAAGGAGTTGCTCCACCTCATGGAGAGGCCGGTCGGTGAGCGCCGCCACCGATCCGACCCAGAAGACCCGTCCAACCACGGAGGCACACTGGAGCGCCGACTTCTCGTCGGCATCCAACAGGTCGATTCGGCCGGCGAGAACCGCTTGGACCGTGTCGGGAATGGACAAACGCGATGGGTCGCCCTCGACTCGCCACCCTTGCTCGGTCCGCACCAAGAGGCCCTCATCGATGAGCTGACGAAGGATCTCTTCGATGAAGAGCGGATTGCCCTCGGCCCTGCCGAGCACCGCCGTTCGCAGCTTCTCTCGCATCGCAGACAGATCGACCAGAGAGTCGAACAGCGACGCCGCCGCATCCGCCGGGAGCGGACCAATGGTCAGCTGCCGACCGATCGGAGCATCAGGGTGTCGATCGAAGAGGGAGGGTCGAGCTGTGCAGAGGATCAGCACTGGAGCCTCGATGCAGCACGCAATGTCGTGCAGCAAGTCGAGCAGAGCAGGATCGGCCCAGTGGAGATCCTCGAGCACGACCAGCACAGGTCGATCAGCGGCGAGGCTGGTCAGCAACATCCTCCATGCTGCACGAATCCGGGATGCAACGACACGCGGTGGCACCTCGGAGACAGCATCCTCGTCTGCGACATCGAGGGTGTACTCGAGACCGGCGACTGCGTCTGCTCGCTGGGCGGGATCGTCGAGGAGATGGTCCACCAGCTTTTCGATCTTGGCTCGAACCTCCGGTGGCGAGTCAGTCTCGAGGGCCCCCATCTCGGCTCGCCAGATGTCGGCGACCGGGCGAAGGGCGAGTTCCTCTCCAAACGGGAGGCAGCGGCCCTTGAGGACCGTGGACTGATCCGACTGCCGGTCGACGAACTCCGCTACCAGGCGACTCTTCCCGATCCCGGCGTGGCCGACGACCGTGATCATGCGAGCCAGACGGTCATTTCTCACCGACCGGAGTTCGGACGACAACGATTCGAGACTCTCGTCACGACCCACCAGAGGTGCGCGGATGAGCTGGGATTGACGTCGGGGAGAGGTCAGCCGGCCCGTCAGAACGTACCCGTGGATGGGTTCGAGCCGACCCCGCACCGAGATGGGCCCTCGGTCCTCGAACCGGAATGAACGGCTGGCTCGCACCGACCGCTCACCCGCGACGATGGTTCCGGGCTCCGCCTCTGTCTGAAGCCGCGCGGCGACGTTGAGCGTGTCACCTGTCAGCAGGCCGAGGTTCACGTGCTCGTCGGTCGGGACCATCACCTCGCCGGTGTTCACACCGAAGCGAAGATCCACTCTCGCCCCGTAGATCGACTCGGTTCGCTGGTTGATCTCGTCCACTCGCTCGACCATGGCGACGGCCGCCGAGAGCGCCCGATCGACATCGTCCTCGTGCGTTGCCGGGATGCCGAAGACGGCCATCACGGCATCGCCGAGGAACTGGCACACCCCACCGGTCCGCACGGCCTCTTCGCGCAGCGTCGTGAACACGATCTCGAACACTTCTCGCAGTGGTTCGACGTCGAGCTGCTCTCCGAGACCGGTAGCACCCACCACGTCGGCGAAGAGCACCGTCACGAGTTTGCGCTCGGCTCGACCGGGCATTCGCAAAGCTCCATTTCCGGGCCGGGGGCCTCCCAGGAGCGTATGGAACATCAGGTGGGACGGGCAGGGCCGTTCGGCGGACCAGACCCGTCGCGTCGGAACTCTCTCCCATCCATCCCGGGAGACACGCAGCGGTCACCTGTCCCATGCCCGTTGTGACGTTTCTCTCGCGCGTTCGGCCACATTCTGCGCGCGCAGGGTGGTCGAATTGGTAGCCTGCCAAGCACAAAACGTGGGGGATGAACATGCGGGGACGAGTTCGACTCATACTGCTGACCGGAGTGCTTGCGATCGCCATGGCGGTGCCGGCAATCGCTCAGGCGGCGACGCCCGAGGACGTCAATGGAGTATGGACGTCCATCGACCCGGTCGACGGGAGCAACCAGATCATGGAGGTTCGCGTCAACCCGGCCAACCGGGCGAGGATCGTGTTGTTCGACGACTTCGCCACCGGATGTGGAGGCGGGGCAGCCGACGCCCGCGGCAACGGATCGTTGTCGGGCGATGACGTCACCGTCACATTCCGGGTTCGATGCGAGAACAGGACGAGGGTGGGGCCGGTCACCGTGATCTATACGTACGACCAAGCAACCGACACCCTCAGCGACGGGTTCGGCACGGTGTGGTCCAGGGCCTGAGTCAGTCGATCGGCAGTACCACCGTCGTCAGCAATCTTCGGCGTCGACCGGCCGGATCGTTCTCGTGGGCCGCGCCGATGAGGCGCCCCATGGCATCGGCGAACGCGTCGAACTCGGCATCACTCAACCAGATCGGCACCTGTCGGAATCCGATACGGTCAGCCATTGGATCGACGTCGTCGCGATCGAGGTAACGGGCGAAGTCTCCGATGAGGCCGGCCATGACGCGCACGAAGTAGCCGAGAAGGTCGGCCGTGGACGTCTCAGCCAGATCGTCAGGCGTGAAGCTCGCTGCGCCTTCGGCCAGAGCCAAGGTGCGTTCGACGCCGCCGCGGATCGGCTGCTCGGCTACCACCACGACCACCCCTGCCTCGATGAGCCGGTTGATGTGCCGGTAGAGCGTGGCGTGAGGAACGTCGTCCAGGCTCCTCTGGATGTCTTGCGTCGTCCTCCGGCGCCCGGACAGCGACAGCACGATGCGGAGTCGTACCGGGTGCAGCAGGATCTCAGCGGGTGACCGTTGCGCCATGTTGCCCTATTGTTCTCGTTTGTGATAGCATTCTCAATACTGAGAGTAATCACAATCGAGGAACAGCACAATGACCACTCGTGACATCACCTTCAGAGCCAACGGAACCCGGCTGGCCGGGACCCTCACCCTCCCGACACGCCCCGGCCCCTTCCCCGCCGCACTCTTGCTCTCCGGTTCAGGACCGCTCGACCGTGACTCCAACATGAAACGGCAACGACTCAACGTCATGCGGGACATGGCGGACCATCTCGCCGACGAGGGCCTCGCCACGCTGCGCTACGACAAGCGAGGCATCGGGGCCAGCGAGGGTGACTACCACACCACCGGCTTCCACGACAACGTGGCGGATGCGGCGGCGGCGGTTGCCGCCCTCCGCCAACAGCCCGATGTCGCCACAGTGTTCGTCATCGGCCACAGCGAGGGTGCGCTGATCGCCTCCCGGCTGGCGGCGACAGGAGTGGCCGTCGAAGGCGCCGTGCTTGTCGCCGGGTCGGCTCGGTCCGGGGAAGACACCCTGAGATATCAGGTAGCCGCCGCCGACAGAGAGCTGCCGAGGCTGGCGAGACTCATCATGAAGCTGCTGCGCACCGACCTGCACAAGCTGCAGACCAAGCGCATGGCCCAACTCCAGGCCACTACCACCGACTCCACTCGCATCCAGATGGCAAAGGTCAACGCCAAGTGGTTCCGGGAGTTCATGGCGCACGACCCCGCTGCCGACCTCCCTTCGATCACCGCTCCTCTGCTGGCCATCACCGGAGAGAAGGATCTGCAGGTGCCCGCCGAGGACCTCGAGGTGATGGAGCGACTCGCCGGGGGCCCGATCGAGATCCACCGCCCCGAGCACCTCACGCACATCCTCCGCAACGACCCCAACCCGCCGAGCTTGAAGGACTACCGGCGCCAGATGAAGGAACCAACTGACACCGGCGTCATGGACCTCGTCGCCGACTGGATCGCCCGAGTCGCCGCCAGCCGGACTGATGGGAAACTGAGTTAGGCGGTCCGGCCCTCCAGCCACCGACCGGTGAGGTACGTGGTCACCACGATCAACCCGAACGGGATCCAGGTTCCCAGCGGGCTGGTGAACATCTCGAAGGAACGCTCGATCAGCAGCGCCACCACCACGACGTCCATGGCGATCACGAATCCCACGAAGAAGACCGCGGTGGCCAACGGCGAGCTGTAGTCGTATCTCACGAAGTAGTTCCAGGACAGCAGGAAGAAGACGATCGGGGCCGCGACTGCGTGAATGATGATGGCGTTCTGTTCGGTAGTCACCGCCAAGCCGATCCACATTGCGGCTCCACACAGCAGCCAGCCGGCGAAGGCATGGGCGGTGATCACGGTCCAGCGTCGCGTCGGCGAGGGAGCGACCACCTCCATGGCGTGACGTTCAGCGGTCAGACTCATCGACACCTCCCGGGGGCTATGCCTGAGGGTCGGTCATACCGGGGACATTGCCAAGAGTCGAAAGACCAGAGGGCGACCCCGGCGCCGACACCATGTCGAAACGATGGCGACCCGGCGTCGAAACGATCACGACTACCTGTCGGGAGCCGATCGCGGCAGAGTCCCAGCCGTCAGGACGGGAGAGGAACGCTTGATCGACTACTTGCCGATCGTCACGACCGTGATCGCCGCAGGCTTTGCCGCCGTCCTGTGGCGGCATTGGAGGCGAAGCAGGACCACCTACCTGGGCTGGTGGACCTTCGGTGTGATCACCTACGGAGTGGGCACACTGGCCGAGTCCCTCAACACGATCATCGGGTGGTCGCCATGGCTGTTCCGGTCGTGGTACATCGCCGGGGCACTGCTGGGCGCCTTCCCGCTGGCGCAGGGCACGGCATACCTGTTGCTCAAGAAGCGCACCGCGGATCGCATCACCGCCTTCTTCGCCGTGTACCTCACAGTCGCCGGAGTGGCAGTGCTACTCACGCCGCTGATCGACGAACGCATCACCGGAGAGCTCACCGGGTCGGTGATGGCCTGGACCTGGGTGCGGTTCATGTCGCCGCTGGCGAACACGTATGCCGTCGTCCTCTTGGTGGGCGGAGCGATGTTCTCCGCCTGGCGATACTGGCGGCGCTCCGACCGTCCTCTGAGCCGCGTCTACGGCAACGTCTTGATTGCGACAGGCGGCATCCTCCCTGGCATCGGCGGTTCCTTCGCTCGAGCGGGGAACATCGACGTGCTGTACGTGACGGAGGTCCTCGGCATCGTCTTGATCTACCTCGGCTACCGAGCGATCGTGGGCGACTCCGTCACATCGATCCACAGGAACCAGCGCGCTGTCCAGGAGAGCTCGACCGAAGCTGCCGTCGACTGATTGCTCAACCACCCGGCCAACCAGGAGAAGATCGAGAGGAGCCGAAGTGGGGCCCGGGGTGGACGGACAGACCCCGGGCCCATTGGTGCCCTACGGCTTGCCACCACCCTTGCCGCTGTTCGAGCCGGGCCCCTTCCCCTTGCCGGGATGGTCGTCGGCGACCGGATCCTCGCCCGGCTCGTCGTCTCCTGGGGGATCGGAGGGAGCGGGTTCGGCCGGTTCCTCCGCCGGTGCCGCCTCGGCCGTCTCATCAGCGTCGCCGGTGTCGGTGGCGCTCGCGTCGTTGGAGTCGCGATGCTCGGCACACAGGCGGCCGTTGTTGTAGTCATCGAGACGGGTGGCAACGGCCGTCATGTCACCGGCGTCGCTGCTCGGGACGCCAGAGCCGATCGGGTTGGCAAGCAGCCACGCCGTGGCGGCTTCGATGTCGTCGGCGATGCAGGTCGCGTCGTTGCCCACCGAAACGTTGAACCACGCCGTCACCAAGGCACGGGCGAGGTTGTAGGTGAAGTCACCCTTCGGCGGCGTCGAGATGGCGGCAAGCGCCTCCTCGGTGGTCAGCTCGAGACACACTTCGCCCGGATCGCAGACCCAGTTGTGATTCCAGTCGCCCACGATGGTGGTACCTCCCAGCACCGGAAGGCGATCGGCGTGGTTCTTCCAGTAGCCCGGAGTGCCCGTGCCATCGGCGAACACGATCACCGTGGCACTGTCGTCATCGTCGACGGGTGTGCCCAGCGGTCCCTCACCGGTGGCGGTGGCCACGTTGGTGACCGACGTGAACAGCACCACCTCACAGGTGTAGGTGACCGTATCCCCAGCCGCCAGGTCCCCGATGATGCGGTCACAGCCAGGGAACAGAGGATCGCTGACTGTCACGTTGGTGAGATCCACGTCGCCGATGTTCGTGACCGCCAACTCGAACGCGACAGACGAGCCTGCCGGTGCTGTCGCCGGCCCTGTCTTGACGATCTCGATCTCCGGGAAGATGACCACCACCGGTTCGTCGTCGGAGTCGGACACGGGATTCCCGAGGGGATCGGTGCCGGTGGCCTCGACGACGTTGACGAGCGAGTCGCTCAGCACCGTCGAGCAGGTGTAGGTGACCAGGTCAGTCGGTTGGAGGATGCCGAAGAAGCGGTCGCACCCGGGCACCGCCGGATCCGAGACCGTCACATCGGACAGCGTCACGTCTCCGACGTTGTGCACCACGATCGTGTACGTCACCAGCTGACCGGGCAACACCATCGGGGCATCGGCGGTCTTCCTGACATCGAGGGCCGGATTGATGACATCCACCGGAGCCGACGACTCGTCTTGGACCGGAGTGCCATCCGTGCCGGTCCCGGTCGCTGTGGCGGTGTTGGAGGTGTCGAAGAACAGCGTGGTCGAGCAGGTGTAGGCGACCGAGTCGCCCACAGCCAGGTCACCGATGATGGAGTCACATGCTGGGAGCTGCGGGTCGCTCACCGCCACGTCGACGAGGTCGATCGGACCCGTGTTGGTGACGGTGATCAAGTAGACCGCTTCGTCTCCAACGACGATCACGGGTTCGAGAGCCGACTTGACGATCTCGATCGACGGCTCCGGACAGAACGACTCGGCGACGGCCGCCAGCACGCCGGGTAGATCGGCGAAATCGGGAACCAGGGCGACATCGGTGACCAGTGCATCGATCTCGCCGGTTCCGTTGTACACATCAGGGCCGGACACAGCTTGGAGACGGCTGAGATTGGTGGTGACCGAGCCGCCGACGCCCACTGTCAAGATGTGTGATCCCAGTGCCTTGATCTCGTCGGCTTCGGCCACAGCCCGAGTCAGGGCATTCGGGTCGGTCGTCGACCGCGTGATGCCACCGTCCTCGCCGGCCGCGTCTCGGTTGTAGGCCGTCGGCACGCCGTCGGTCACGAAGAGGACCAGCGTCGGGGCGTGATCCTCAGCGGCGAGCAGCGTCACCTCGTCGAGGGCATCGTCCCAATTCGTGTACGCACCCGTTTCCGACGGGGCGTTGTACACCAGTCCGCCGGAAGTGGCGTTCAAGTAGGGACCAAAGACACCGGTGATCGTCGCAGGAGTGATCGGCTGGTATCCGAAGACGCGCACGGCGGCGGTCCCGAAGTCGATCACTGCGGCGCTGGGACCCCGGTCGGCCAAAACGTCCAGAAAGCCGTCGACTGCCACCCGCACCTGTGGCTCGAAGCCGTCCATGGATCCGGATTCGTCCAGCACGATCGCCACGTCCGTGCATGCTTCTCCCGTTGATACCTGAGCTTCGGCTGGACGCGCAGAAACCGCCGACAGCGTTGCCACTATCAGCGCGCAGACCAACAAGCCGTGCCCGAGGCGACTCGTCTGCATCGAGACCCCATTCCTTCGGTTGTACTGATGACATCGGCAAATGAGCTCCCAAAACTTGAGTCGGAACAAGGAATGATTTCGCGCTCTCAGTGGCCAGTTCCTCGGAATCGAGGCGACTGGTGGAGAGTCATTCGCACAGTTGACTCTTGACTGACCACTCACGGTGAGACCAGCATGAGGGCCAGGGAAGGAACCGCTGCGAAGGGGAGACCTGTGACTCGCCGGACGATGGTGGCTCTCGCCACCGTATTCGCCATGATCCTGCCGGTAGGTCCGGCAGGTGCCCGCAACGCCGATCCGGAGCAGGCCACACCGCCTGCCGCCGCTCACGCCGACCTCGACGGCAATGGCCTGAGCCGCGCACTGGAGGTTCGCCTCGACGCAGCCGGGACCAACGAGCAGATCGAAGTGATCGTCACCTGGGATCGTCGCCCCGATGTGGCGGCCGCTCAGGCAGCAGTCGGGCCGTTCGACGTGATCCAGGAGTTCTCGATCATCGACGGCTTCCTGGCTCGGGCGAGACCCGCCCAAGTCAGGGCCCTGGCCAACCTCCCCGGCGTGCTCCGGATCGACACCAACTTCGAAGTCCTGGCCACCAATGAAGAGACAGACGTCGAGTACGGCACCGAGCAAGCGCGCTTCGACTTCGGCGTCGACGGAACCGACATCAACGTCTGTGTGCTCGACACCGGTGCCGACCCCGGGCACGAGCAACTCGATTCACAGATCCTCGGGTTCTACGACGCAATCAACGGCCAGACCACCGCGTACGACGACCAGGGACACGGCACGCACGTGGCGGCCACCATCGCCGGCGACGGTGACGGCGCGTCGCCGAACGCGGCTCGCTACCAAGGGATCGCCCCCGGTGCCGGCCTCTACATCGCCAAGGTGCTCAACAGTGCCGGTTCGGGATCGAGCGCGCAGATCATCAACGGCATCGACTGGTGCGTGCTCCAACCCGGCGTCCGCATCATGTCGATGAGCCTGGGCACGGCGTCCGGTTCCGATGGCCTCGATCCGTTGTCGCAGGCGGTGAACAACGCCGTGCTCGTCCACAAGATCGTCAACACCGTCGCCGCCGGCAACTCGGGCGACGGGCCCGAGTCGGTGGGCTCGCCGGGGGCGGCTGCCGAAGCCCTCACGGTGGGTGCGTCGTCGAAATTCGACGCAGGCCTCCACCTGGCGCCGTTCTCGAGCCGGGGTCCCAACCTGGATGGGGTGCTGAAGCCCGAGATCGTCTCCCCCGGCGTGGCAGTGGTGTCAGCAGATGCCGGAACCAGCTCGGGCTACTTCGCCGCATCCGGAACGTCGATGGCGACTCCCTTCACCGCTGGGGCAGTGGCCCTGGCGCTGGACGCCAATCCGGACCTCACCCCGACGAACATCAAGAGCCTGGTCACCTCGACAGCCCGTGATGTGGGCGACCCGGGACCCGACAACAACTGGGGCCATGGACTCATCGACGGCTACGGACTCGTGTCGGCCGCCCTCGGTGGATCGGCGTCGTCCTCGCTGCCGGCCCACTCGCTCGTGTCGGGCAGCGTTCCCAACAACGGCCTGTGGTCCTACTCGATCCCAATTGCCGGCGATGACGTCGGACAGCCACTGGGCATCACGATCCTCATCAACGGCCAACTCGAATGCACACTCAGTCTCTTCGGAGTGTGCCTCATCTGGGAGTGGTCGCCGGATCTGGACGCCCGTCTGATCGCCCCCGACGGGACGGTCACCGACAGTCGCTGCGCTCTCGAGGGGGACTGCGGCTCGACCGGTGTACAGGAGACGTACCACGTGACGTCGGCACTGGAAGGCACCTATGTCCTCGAGATCTACCCGTTCGACGGAACGCCGAACAACGGCCAGGGCGGATCGTTCGACATCGACATCTTCACGGGGGCGGCAGGAGCCACGACTCCACCTCCCAACCTGGCACCGACGGCCGACGCCGGGCCCGACCAGACGGTCACCGACGCCGACGACTCCGGATCCGAGTCGGTGACGCTGGACGGATCGGGCTCGAGCGATGTCGACGGCACGATCGACTCGTGGGTGTGGACGGAGGGCGGTCTGGAAATCGCCACCGGTGTCAATCCACCCGTGAATCTGGCGGTGGGCTCTCACACCATCACACTGACCGTCACTGACGACGACGGAGACACGGGCACCGACGAGGTGGTGATCACCGTGGAGGCACCCGCTCCACCGAACACTCCGCCGGTCGCCGACCCGGACAGCTACTCGGTCGACGAGGACACAGTGTTGGGGGTCGCCGCCAGCGGCGTCCTCGCCAACGACACCGACCCCGACACCGGCGACACCCTGACGGTGACCGGCAACACCCAACCGGCCAACGGCACGGCAACGGTGAACGCTGACGGATCGTTCGACTACACCCCCGATCCGAACTTCTTCGGAACCGACACGTTCGACTACACGNNGAAACGACACGGCCACGGTGACCATCACCGTCAACGCCGTCAACGACCCACCGGTCGCCAATGCCGGACCCGACCAAACCGTGACCGATTCCGACGACACCGGCTCGGAGACGGTGACGCTGGATGGGTCGGGCTCGACCGACGTCGACGGCACGCTGACCTACTCGTGGAGTGAGGGCGCGACGCCGCTCGGCAGCGGTGAGACGCTGACGATCGACCTGTCAACCGGTGTCCACACCATCACGTTGACCGTTGAAGACGACGACGGAGATAGCGACACCGACACCGTCGTCATCACAGTCAACGCCGCGCCTCCCCCGGACACGGTGCATGTCGGGGACCTCGACGGCGCCTCGACCAGCCTGCNNTCGACCAACCTGCGCAAAGGACGGTGGACGGCCACCGCCAGTGTGACAGTGCACGATGCGTCCGAGAACCCTCTCGCCAACGCCACGGTGACGTTCACGCTGAGCAGCGGCGGAAGCGCGACGTGCGTCACAGACGGATCTGGCCAGTGCTCGGTGACCTCTCCGGAGGTGCGGAAGAAGATCGGCTCAGTGACCTTCACGGTCACCGGCATCACCCATTCGACCTTGATCTACAGCTCGGGAGACAACCACGATCCGGAGACCGACAGCAACGGGACCACGATAACGG
>JABAOD010009499.1_pt2 | contig 10882 bp, 9 predicted proteins | sample 7062151 | NCBI WGS metagenome assembly JABAOD01 (sample SAMN14538626, study PRJNA623070) | marine sediment metagenome | biome: marine biome [ENVO:00000428]; feature: marine pelagic biome [ENVO:01000023]; material: deep marine sediment [ENVO:00002113] | place: India: Gulf of Khambhat ...
CTTGTGCTCGAAGAAGATCACCGGATCGGGATCACGGATCGAGGCAGCCAGCAACCCCTTGGCGTCCGCAGGCGTTGACGGCACCACTGTCTTCAGACCCGGGAAGTGGGTGAAGATCGAGTAGTGGCAGCCGGAGTGCTGACCGGCGGCGCGGAAGCCGGCCCCGATCATGGTGCGGACCACCATGGGTACCTCGGCCCTGCCTCCGAACATGTAGCGCAGCTTGGCGCCCTGATTGAAGATCTGGTCGAGGCACACCCCCATGAAGTCGACGAACATCAACTCGGCGACGGGGCGCAGCCCGGTGGCGGCGGCGCCGACCGTGGCGCCGATGAACCCCGACTCGGAGATCGGGGTGTCCAGGACGCGAGTGCGGCCGAATCGCTCCACCAGCCCGGTGGTCACCCCCAGCACGCCTCCCCAGGCGCCCTGTTGCTCAAACCCCTCGAGGGTGGCTCCTCCCGCCACGTCCTCGCCCATGATGACGACGGTGTCGTCGCGCTCCATCTCTTGTACCAGTGCCTCGTTGATCGCTTCCCGGAACGTACCGGTACGAGTCTTGACGGCCATTGCTTCCTCCTCAGGCGGGGTAGGAGACGTAGACGTCGGTCAGCGTCTCCGCCGTTTCGGGCAGGGGGCTCGATTCGGCGTACTCGACGGCTTCGTCGATGGCCGCCTCCGCCTTGCCGTCGATGGCGTCGAGATCCGCCTGACTCACTATCCCTTGGGACACGATCTGCTCGGCGAAGCGCTGGATGGGATCGCGTTCCCGCGCCGCCTGGTCCTGTTCGGGAGTGCGATACGTGATCTGGTCACCCTCGAAGTGGCCGTAGTAGCGCCACGTCTTGGTCTCGATCAACGATGGGCCTTCACCGGCACGAGCGCGGGCCACCGCGGCTGCCGCCGCCTCGTACACCGCCATGACGTCCAGCCCGTCGACGCTCACGCCGGGGATGTCGTACGAGGCCGCCCGCTCGGCGATGTCGGTGACCGCGCAGTGGTAGTCGACCGGAGTCGACTCGGCGAACCCGTTGTTCTCGCACACGAAGATCACCGGCAGCTTCCAGATCGCGGCCAGGTTCATCCCCTCATGGGTAGTGCCCTGCTCGGCGGCTCCGTCACCGAAGAAGCAGACTGCCACCTGGTCGGTGCCCAGCGTCTTGGCGGTGAGCGCCGCCCCACACGCCAGCGGCGGTCCGCCGCCCACGATGCCGTTGGCGCCCAGCATGCCCTTGGAAACGTCGGCGATGTGCATCGAGCCGCCCTTGCCGCGGCAGCTCCCGGTTGACCGTCCGTAGAGCTCGGCCATCATCGGCTTGACATCCACGCCCTTGGCGATGCAGTGGCCGTGACCTCGATGCGTCGAGGTGATGTAGTCGTCGTCGGTGAGGTGGGAACAGACCCCGACCGCTACCGCCTCCTCTCCGGCGTAGAGATGCACGAAGCCGGGTATCTCCCCGGCGGCGAACAACTCCCGCACCCGCTCCTCGAATGCGCGTATCAGCCGCATTCGCTCGTAGATCAGCAATGCCTGATCCTTGCTGAGGTCCATACGCCGCCCCTTCCTGCCATCGTGGCCGACCATGCACGAGCGGAGTGATGGCGAGCTTCCGCCCTTCCCGTCGCGGCGCCCCGTGCCGCCGGCCGGCAGCGCCGGTACCGCCAATGTATGGGACCGCCTTCCGGTCGTCAACGGCTCATTTCATGCCCGCGACTTTTGGGAAGATCAGACGAGATCCGCCCCGGTCTGCAGCAGGTGATAGGCGAGCACGAAGGCGCCCGCGTTCCAGGTCTGCGCCGGTGCCCCGCCCGGCTCGCCGCTGCGGCCGTGGAGCCATTCGTGGAACCCCCACTCCCCCACCCGGTTGGCTGCGGCCACCCGCTCCAGCAGGCCCTCTGCCTCCTGCTTCCGCCCCACCCCGGCCAGCGCGACGGCGTGGAAGGCACCCACGTAGGGCCAGACTCCGCCGTTGTGGTACTGGAAGGGGGGATTGCGCCACCGCGCCGGGATGGTCGCCTCTGCCGAGCGATTCCACATGCGCCACGGATCGAGCTCCTCGGAAACCGGCTCCGGCCAGGTGCGGGTGGGGTAGGGCTCGGCGGCGGCAGCCTCGTCGAGGTAGTCGAGGATGACGTCCGCCCGCGGCGGATCGGCCACCCGGGTGGTCACCGTCAGCAGGTTGGCGAGCACGTCGCACCGGTCGACAAAGGCGGCGTGCACCACGTGGGAAAGGTAGAAGCGTCGCCCCTCCGCCACCCGGGCGAAGGCCGCCGGCGACGCTTCGTGCGGGAATGCGACCGCGCCCGGCGGGTAGGGAACGTGGCTGAGCAACCCGGCGAGGTCGGCGCCCGCCTCCGGCCAGAACAGCAGATTGATCCGGCGCCGCAGGTCGGCCGGGTCGACGGCCGGCGCCTGCCCGACCATGCCCGCCAAGTATTCGACGCTCAGGGCGGCCCAGTAGTAGAGCACGTTCACGTGCAGGACCTTGCCCCCGCGGCCCAATGAAGAGTCCATCCAGTCGCCCGCCTCCGGTGCGTTGAGCAGGCCGGTGTTGTTGGCGTCCTGATAGCGCAGCCAGGTGAAGGCTCGGTCGACAAAGGGCCACAGCCGCTCCACGATCGCGGCGTCGTCGGTGGCGCGATGCAAGTCGGCGACGACGATGACGAACCAGGCAGAGGTGTCGGTGCAGCCCGCCTCCCCCCAATCCCACAACTTGCGCTCCGGCCAGTAGGCGTCGGGGATCTGGCCCAACGGCGACTGGAGTCGGGCCAGAGTGTCCACGGTGCGCGCCGCGGCTGCCAGCAGACCGTCGTCACCGGCCCGATGGGCGCCGAGGCACGCCACCGCCGCGTCCCGAGCCCACACCGCGGCGTAGTGCCCGAAATCGGGCGAAGCCACGAAGCCGTCGCCCGTCGCGCTACGCCGCAGTAGCTCCAGGCTGCGCCGGTGGCATTCCTCGACCAGATCTCGGCCCACGCGGCTCCTCGGGGTGGATGCAGCGGAGCCTACCCGCACCACCCTCCCGTGGGCCCTCCGGTCTAACCTCGAGCCGGTGAGCGCCGACCAGGCCCCTGCGCCGCCACCTCCACCCGACGCGGCCTCCATCCGCGCCGCCGCCCGCCGGGTGCTGGAAGCCGCCTGGGATGCCTACCGCGGCTACTGCTTCCCCAACGCCGAGGTGTACCCCCATCTGTGGCTGTGGGACTCCTGCTTTCACGCCATCGCCTGGGCGGCGCTGGGAGATGCCCGCGGGGTGCGCGAATTGAAGAGCGTGTTCGCCGCCCAGCTTCCCGACGGCTTCGTGCCCCATATGCGCTACGCCGGCGACACCATCAGCCGCGGGCCCCTCGACTTCGCCTCCTCGTTCACGCAGCCCCCCGTTTACGCGCACGCCGCGGTGTGCCTGCGCGACGCCGGCTTGCCGGTCGATCCGCCCACGGTGGCGCACGTCACCTACGCCCTGGAATGGCTGTGGACCAACCGACTGACCGACGACGGCCTGCTCTTCATCGTGCATCCCTGGGAGTCCGGCGCCGATGATTCCCCGCGCTGGGACGACTGGGTGGGCTCGTCGGAGTGGAACCGCGCCCAGTGGACCCAAGCCGACATGGATCTGCTGGCTGCGGTCAGCTACAACCAGTACGGCGCGGCCACAGCGTCGTCGGCCTTCGAGGTGGCGCCGGCCGCATTCAACGCTATCGCCGCCCACGCCGCTGCCGAGGCCGAGCGTCTCACCGACGACCGGAGGTGGGGAGAACGGTCCCGCTCGCTGGCGGTGGCCATGGACGCCGAAATGTGGAACGAGGAGCAGGGGCTGTGGTCCGATGTGGCGCGGGTGGGAGGGGGCGCCAGCGTGAACATCCCCACGCTCGACGGAGCTTTGGGCGCGCTGGTGACCGCGAGCGAGGAACGCGCGGAGCGGGCGCTGGGGCAACTCGCCGACCCCGACCGCTTCTGGGCGCCATTCGGATTCAGCTACGTGGCGCGCGACCACCCTCGGTATGCCCCCCACCAGTACTGGCGAGGTTCCTCGTGGATGCAGCTCACCTACCTGGCCCACCTGGCGGCGCAGCGTTGGCAGCGGGGCGACGTGCTTGCGCACGCCGCGGCGGCGGCCCGCCGGGCGGTGGTGGCCTCGGACTTCGCCGAGCACTGGAACCCGGAGACCGGCGAAGGACAGGGCGCGGTGCCCCAGTCGTGGTCGGCGCTGGTGGCCGCGCTGCCGTAGATGCGATCCTTCCCCGGCAAGTGGTTGCCATTCCTCAGGAGGGGATTCCTGCCCTCGGGGAGGGGCCCCTCGGCCCTCCACCTTTGCCCGCCGAGCTACCTACCCTTATGCGCAGATGTGTAGGGCTCCGCGGAGTGAGGCGGCTAGCGTGACGATGCCGCCCGGCGAGTCGACAGTCGGAGGCATGTCATGACGGCCGTGGTGGGCTATCTGGGAATCCTGCTGGCGCTGGTGGCGGCCGTGCGTCTGGGACTGCTCGGCCTACGGGGAGTGCAGCGGGCGGATCGGGTGAGTGGGCGCAGCCTGCAGAACGCGGTGGCGGGCCTGGTGGCGGGCGCCGCTCTGTCGATGCTCGCGTTGGAGGCGGGGCTGGTGGCCGACGACTTCTCGGTGGCCTACATCGCCGACAACTCGGCCAGCACCACCCCCTTCCTCTACAAGCTGGCTACGGCGTGGGCGGCGCTCGAGGGAAGCATCGTGCTGTGGGGACTGGTGCTGGCGGTGTTCACCCTCACCGTCTACCTACGGTACCGCCACGCCCGCGAGTCCGACCCGCTGTGGATCGGCGCCCTCGGGGTGATTGGGCTGGTCTCCGTCTTCTTCTTCGGGATCATGGCCACCGTCGCCAACCCCTTCCAGGTGTGCGTGCAAGGTGCATCGATCGGCTGCATCGAGACCAGCAACCTTCCCTGGGCCACTGCGGTGCCGCCTCTGGACGGTCCCGGCCCCAACCCGCTGTTGCAGAACCATCCGCTCATGGCAGTGCACCCACCGCTGCTCTACATCGGCTATGTGGGCATGACGGTGCCCTTCGCCTTCGCCATCTCGGCCCTGCTGCGCGGAGAGAGCGGCGACGCTTGGCTGCGACGGACCCGCTCCTGGACTTTGGTGGCGTGGTCGTTCCTCACCGCCGGCATCCTCATCGGCGGGCTGTGGTCGTACGAGGTGCTGGGCTGGGGCGGCTACTGGGCGTGGGACCCGGTGGAGAACGCCTCGTTCATGCCGTGGCTGGTGGCCACCGCCTTCATCCACTCGTCGGTGGTGCAAGAGCGCCGGGGGATGCTCCAGGCGTGGAACTTCGTGCTGGTGATCTCCGCCTTCGCACTGACCATCCTCGGCACCTTCCTCACCCGCTCCGGGGTCATCGCGTCGGTGCACAGCTTCACCCAGTCCCCCATCGGCCCGGCGCTCCTCTGGTTCCTGATGGTGGTGCTGGTGGCGTCGTTGAGCTTGTTCGCCACCCGGGTGCACCTGGTGGCGTCCTCGCCGCGGCTCAACTCTCTCGCCAGCCGGGAAGGCGTGTTCCTCTTCAACAACCTGCTGCTGACGGTGTTCGCCTTCGTCGTGCTCACCGGCACCCTCTATCCGATGTTCGTCGAGGCGATCTCCGGCTCCCAGGTCGGGGTAGGACGCCCCTTCTTCGACCGCCTCGCCATCCCGCTGTCCTTTGCCTTGCTGCTGGCGATGGGGCTGGGGCCCATCACTCCCTACCGGGCGGCGCGGGCCGCGGTGGTGTGGGAGCGAATCCGCACCCCGCTGCGGGTGGCTCTGGCCGCGAGTGCCGGCGCGGTGCTGCTGGGCTATCGCAACGGCTACCTGGTGCTGGGGGTCCTCACCGGCACCTTCGTCATCGCGGTGATCGTTCGCCAACTGTGGGTGACGGCTCGTCGCGCCGTCGCCAAGCAGGAGACCACGATGTGGCGTTCTCTGGGACGGACGATGCGCAGCGATCCCGGCTACTGGGGCGGGCAGATCTCCCACGTCGGAGTGGCCCTGCTGGCGATGGGAATCGCCATCTCGGCGAACTTGGCAGTGCAGGCGGAGTTGACGCTGCAACCCGGGCAGACGGCCGAATTCGCCGGACACGAGCTCACCTACGTAACCGACTTCTCCCGTCAGGAAGCCAATAGGAGCGTCGTCGGTGCCAGAGTGGAGGTGCGCCGCGCCGGCCGGGTGGTGGCGGAACTGGAGCCACGTCTCAACCAGTACGTCCGCAGCAACCAGCCGATAGCCACGCCCGCGGTGGATGCCTCACTCCGCGGCGACTTGTACTTGTCGCTGGCGAGCCTCGGCGGGGACACGCTCTCGCTGGAGGTTTTCTGGTTCCCCTTCATCTGGCTCATCTGGGTGGGCGGCCTGGTGGCCGCCGCGGCGGGCGTCTATTCACGGGTGGTGCGCAAACCGGTGCCGCTGGGTGCCGGTCGCCGAGAGGCCGACAGCCATGTCTGAAGGTCTGCGCAAACTGGTGGCGGGCACGATCACCTTGCTGCTGACGGTCGTCGTCGTGGTGGGGATCGCCATCGGTGATCCGACGCCACAAGACCGGGCCCGTGCGCTGGGGAGCCGGATCAAGTGTCCGGTCTGTCAAGGAGAGGCGATCGCCGACTCCCCCTCGGAAACGGCCACCGCCATGATGGAGATCGTCGCCGAGCAGATCGATCAGGGGCTCACGGACGACCAGATCATCGCCTACTTCCAGGCCCGCTATGGCGAGGGCATCCTGCTGGATCCACCCTTCCGGGGAAGCACGCTGCTGCTGTGGCTGCTGCCGCTGGTCGCAGTAGGAGGCGGTGTCGTCCTGATCCTGGGCCGCCGCCAATCCCCTCCGGCGGCTGCCGCCACCTTGTCTGAGGAAGAGCAGTGAGCGTCGACAGCCGCAAGCGCAAGCCGACCGCCTCCGAAGCGCATCCGTTTGGGGCCGAGCGGCGGCAGCTCGAGGAGCGGCGCCGGCACGCCTTGCGAGATCTGGAGGAGGTGTCCGAGCAGGTGGCGTCCGGCGAGCTGGACGAGGCAACCGCGGAAGAGCTGCGGGCCGGCTACGAGGCGGAGCTCGAGGCGGTGGAGCAGGCACTGCAACGCACGAAGACCTCCACTCGCCCCGCGGGCCCGCCGCCGGGAAGGTCCCCGCGGCGGGCGATGGGAGGAGCGTTGCTGCTGATCGGCGCCTTCACGGTGGTGATCCTGCTGGCAGCCCGTGCTCTCCGCCCGGAGGGAGGGAGCCAGCAACCGAGCGACGCCCCGGCAGCCGCGTCCGAAGCCACCACGCTGGAGCAAATGGAAGAGGTGCTGGCAGCCCATCCCGAGGTGAACGCCATGCGCCTGGCGCTGGCGGACCGCTACTTCGAGCAGGGCGACTACTCGCGGGCGCTCGACCACTACCTGGTGGTTGCCTCCAGCGAAGCCACGCCGGAGGAAGAGAGCCGGGCGCTGGGAAGGATCGGGTGGATGGCCTACATCACCGGACAAGTCGAAGAAGCCGAGCGGTATCTCACCGCCAGCCTGGACGCGGAGCCGGACAACGTGGAGGGCAAGCTGTTCCTCGGCCTGGTGCGGCTCTACGGGCTCGACGACCCCGCCGGGGCGATCCCGCTGCTCGAGGACGTCGTAGCGCTCCCCGACTTGCCGCCGGAGCTGCGCGCCGAGGTCGAACGCGCCCTCGAAGAGGCCCGTAGCGCGGCGGGGGAACCATGATCGATCGCGACACGTCCTCGAGGTCGCGGGTGCGCACCTGGCTCACGGCGGGAGGCATCGTGGTGGGGGTCGGCGCCCTGGTCCTCGTCTTCAGCGGCCGCTTCGGAACAGATCCGCGGTTGGTCGAGTCTCCGCTGATCGGCACGCCGCTTCCCGCCCTCGAGCTCGACTATCTCGCGGAGGAAGGCTCGCTGGACTTCACCGAGCTGCGCGGCTCGGTGGTCGTGATCAACTTCTGGGCATCCTGGTGCATACCGTGCCGGGCCGAGCACCCCGCCCTGACCGCTGCGGCGCGCGACTACCAGGACCGCGGGGTACGAATCGTGGGGATCGTCTACCAGGACGAGATCCCACAGGCGACGGCCTTCCTGGACGAGCTGGGCTGGGGGGGCGACAACTACGACTATGTGGTCGATCCCCGGTCACGGGCGGCGGTCGAGTTGGGCGTGTTCGGCGTGCCCGAGACCTACTTCGTCGACGCTGAGGGGATCATCGTCGGCAAGATCCAGGGTGCCGTTACCTCCGGCGCGCTGCGGACGGTGCTGGATCAGATCCTGGCGGGGCAGCGTCCCTCCCTCTGAGTCCTGTCGGGAAATCCAGCGGTCTTCGCGGGACGACTCGTCCGGATGCCGGCGGTTCGTTCGGTCCGGCAGTCACCGGGTGTCCTTGGTGTAACCAACATAACCCGAGGGGCCGGAATACCGGCCCCTCGGAGTGTCTCGCGGTGGCGGAACGGGCTACTGCTGCAGGACCTCGAGGGCGTACTCGAGCATCGCCTTGGTGTACACCGGGTTGTGGACGCCCATGCTCTGGTCCTCGATCACCATGACGTAGTTCCACATGGCGTTGGCCACTTCTTCCGGGAAGGGACCATCGACGGACCGGAACCCTTCCGCGTCGAGCTCGAGGTCGATGATCCCGGCGTCGATCAGCAGCGGCCTGATCTGATCGAGGAGCTCCTGGGTTTCGGTCTGCACTTCGTTGCGGTCGAACGACTCGAGATCGGCGTGACAGGCCTGGCAGCGGGCGACATCGGGCTCAAAGGTGTGGTTGCGTTCGCCGCCCATGTGGCAACCCACACAGGTATCCCCGACCACCTGATAGTGGACGCTCGGGCTACCGGTGACTCCGAGCGCACCCTCGCCCAGCAGCATCTGCGACTCGACGCCGTGGTGGGTTCCGAACCGGGTGGTCCCGGTGGTGATCTCGCCGCCGACCACCTCCGGCAACTCGTTGCGGATCTGGTGGCACTGCGCACACAGGTTGCCGAGGCCGCCGTCGAACGTGCCTGTCGTGACGGCCATCTGCACCGCGGCCGCATCCCCGGTCAAGGAGAAGTCGGCGGAGGTGTAGCTGGTGTGGATGTCGTGACAGGTGCGGCAGCTGTAGGGCGACACGTTGACCACGCCCTCCACCGATGGATCACGCGGCGCCAGGCCCGCTTCGATGCGGGCTTCGGCGCCCTCGCTGCCGTGGCACCCTGCACAGCTCGCGCTGGTCCCTCTCGCCCAGGCGTCGCCGCTCCCATGGCGCGACTCGTGGAATTGCGCCTGCTTGGAGACCAGCAGCGTCCCCTCGTTGTGGCATTCCGTACACGTGAGGTCGGCCATCGTTGCCGGCTCGCCGGGAGGCCCGGGAGGACCGGAGGGACCCTCAGGGCCCTCGGGGCCGGCCTCGCCGGTACAGGCGGCCACTGCGATGAGGGCGGCCACCACCATCAGAATCATCGGGACCTGCAGGCTGTGCGGACGCTGTCGGCGCATGGCCTCCTCCCTAAGCATCTCTGTAACAACCACTCTGGCACAACATATGGGAATGAATGGTTGCAATCCATAGGGTCTTTCGACCCTTTGTCGGAAACCCGCGAAATCTTGGTCACGGTACCGCTCGGCAGAGGTCCGTCGGAGCCTGGAACCAGCCAAACATCCTTCGGCTCGGCCGTGCAGAGCCCGGTACCGACGAGGGCCCGACGCATCGCCACCGGTCCGAGGTCCGCCTCGGCGACGCGAGGCTCCCACCTTCGGAGGAGTCGGAACGGCCTGGGGAATAACCCGGCGCGGGAACGGCGACCGGCGCCGCCTGGCCAGCAGAGGCGCTACCCGCGCCGTGGGGGCGAAGGTCGCTTGCCAGCATCCCAAGCCCGCCCGCCCTTCCCGCCGGGCGATGCGGCTCCCGTGCGCCGGCGCCAGCACGGCGGTGTAGGTCCCAGGGAATGGTGACTCTCGGCCCTGCGTGCCCTCTTTGTGCCGGGGCTAGCGTCGGAGATGGTAGGAAGGACCGCGTGTGAGTGAATCCACCGACGGGCCTGCGCCCGCTGCAGCGCACCGGAGCCGGTGGCACCGGCCCGTCACGGTCTTGCTGGCGGCCCTCGCAAGCGGGGTGATCCTGCTCGCGTGGGGACCGGCCGGCGAGGTCGCGGCCGAAGACGAGCAGCGTTGGGACAACGAGTTCTGCCTGGCCTGCCACGACACCGAGCGGCTGGAGGTGCCCCTCCCCTCCGGCGAAACCCTCAACGCGGTAGTGGATCGCGCCACCTACGCCGCCTCGGTGCACGGCGAACTCGAGCTGCCCTGCGTTCTCTGCCACACGAACATCGAGGGTTTCCCCCATCCCGAGGTCACGGCACAGTCGCGGCGCGGCTTTGCGCTGGAGTTGTACCAGTCCTGCTTCATGTGCCACCAGTCCGAGTACACCGCCACCGTCGACAACGTCCATGCCCACGCGCTGGAGCGAGGCAACGAGGAAGCCGCGGTGTGCACCGACTGCCACGGCTCCCACGACGTCGCTCCTGCCGGCGCCAGCAGCCTCGAGATCCCCCGCACCTGCCGGGAATGCCACTCCGCGGTCTACGACCTCTACGCGGAGAGCGTGCACGGCGCGGCGCTGATCGAGGAGGGAAACGAGGACGTTCCCACTTGTACCGACTGTCACGGAGTGCACAGCGTGGAGGGCCCCACAGACTCGCCCTTCCACCTCTTCTCGCCGACGATCTGCGCCGAATGCCACGCCGACGCCGAGCTGATGGGCAAGTACGGCATCAGCACCGACGTGTTCGAGACCTACCTGGCGGACTTTCACGGCACGACGGTGCTGCTCTTCGAGAGGCTCGCCCCCGATCAGGAGACGAACAAGCCGGTGTGCATCGACTGCCACGGCGTCCACCACATCGTGCCCGCCGACGA
>JABAOD010018183.1_pt4 | contig 10877 bp, 11 predicted proteins | sample 7062151 | NCBI WGS metagenome assembly JABAOD01 (sample SAMN14538626, study PRJNA623070) | marine sediment metagenome | biome: marine biome [ENVO:00000428]; feature: marine pelagic biome [ENVO:01000023]; material: deep marine sediment [ENVO:00002113] | place: India: Gulf of Khambhat ...
TTCGAGGCGCGCGCCATGCCCACGCTCGCCATGGGGTGCGGCGTGTTCCTTCAGTCCGATATCGTCAACCAGCAGCGCAAGGGCTGGGCGGCGGAGGAAATCATGGCGTCGCTGGCCGCGGTTCTGCCGCTCAACGTCTGGGTCTATGCCGGGCAGCTGCAGAACCTGGCGGCGTGCGGGCGCAAATTCATCCTCCAGGGGGGCACCCATCGCAATCTCGCCGTCGTCAAGGCGCAGGTGGATTTCATCACCGAGCGGGTGCCGGACGCGGAAATCGTCGTGCATCCCTACCCCGGCGAGGCGGGCGCCATCGGTGCCGCGCTGTGCGCGCTCGAGCGCGCCGGCAACGCCGAAGGCTCCCGATTCCGCGGCTACGAGACCGTCGAGGAGCTGAACTATCGAAGCACCACCAACGACGACACCGTCTGCAACTGGTGTGAGTGCAACTGCCGGCGCACATTCATCGACGTGGAGCTTCCGGGCGGCAAGGGGCGCACCTGGAGCAAGATACCGCTCGAGGAAGGGTGGGAGCGGGTCATCAGCGGCAACTCCTGCCCGAAAGGATTGCTGGAAGACGTGAACGAGATGCGCATCGTAAAAGCCGAGCTCGAGGAGACGAAACGTGTTTTTCCAAACATTGCCGAAATGGTTCGAGACGACGCCTTCAAGGCAACCCGACTCGCGGTCGAAGCTGCGCGTCGGAATACCTAAGGTTCTCAACGTCTGGTCCACCCATCGGTTCTGGCTGGCGTTTCTGACCGCCCTCGGGGTGGATCCGCGGCGCATTCATTTCTCCTCGGATACCTCCGAGGAGCAGGCGCGGGAATTCGCCAAGGGCCGCGGCACCGTTGACTGCTGTTACCCCGTCAAGTGCATCTCCGGGCACTACGGCGAGCTGCTCGCACGCGAGAAGAAAAAGCTCGACGTGCTTTTCTCCCCGATGATCTATTCGCTGCCGTCTTTCATGCACGGCCATGTCACCGACTCGCTCGCCTGTCCGCGTGTCATGGCGGCACCGGAGAACATCAAAGCCGGATTCATCAAGGAGGAAGACGCCTTCGCCGCCCGCGGCATCAAGTACGCGGCGCCTTTCGTTGCCCTCGCCGATCGGCCCATAGTGCCGAAGCAGCTCTTCGAAGGACTGCGCGACGTCTTTCCCGGCCTGACGCTGAGGGAGACGCAGATGGCGGTGGACAAAGGCTACGCAGCGCTCGAGGAGTTCAACGACGAGCTCCGGCGTCGCAGCCGCGAGGTGCTGAACGAGTGCGCCGAGCACGACCGCCCCTGTCTGCTGGTGCTGGCGCGTCCCTACCACATGGACATCGGCATCGGCCACGAGATCGAGGTCGATCTGCAGGCCAACGGCTATCCGGTGCTCTGGGGACAGTATCTGCCGACCGACGCGGACCTGCTCGAGTGGATATTCAGAGACGATCTGGACGCCGGGATCATCTCTTCACCCTTTGACATCTCGGACGTGTGGCCGTCGTCCTACAGCGCCAACACGAACGAAATTCTCTGGGCTGCCAAGGTCGCCGCGCGCCTGCCGTGGGTCGCCGGNNGGCACGTTGTTCTTCTCGTTTCAGGATCTCGACTCCACCAAGCCCGCGGGCTCGGTGAAGATCCGGGTCGAGACCATCAGCTACTACCTCGAAAAGTATTCCGCCGACATCATCGCAAAGAAAAAGGCTGCGAGTCCGCCGGCCTGCCCGCTGGCCGCGGTAGCCTGAACGCGCTCTCGGCGACTACGACTCTTCCGGTGTCTGCAGTCCGGCCTCGGGGCGCATCAGAGGGAACAGCAGCACGTCCCTGATGGACGGCGAATCGGTAAAAACCATCACCAGGCGATCGACGCCGATGCCCTCCCCCGCGCTGGGCGGCAGACCGTACTCGAGCGCGCGCACGTAGTCCTCGTCGTAGTACATGGCCTCCTCGTCGCCGGCGGCGCGGCTTCTCGCCTGGGCGCGGAAACGCGCCGCCTGGTCCTCCGGGTCGTTGAGCTCCGAGAAGCCGTTGGCGATCTCCTGGCCGCCGACGAAGAACTCGAAGCGATCGGCAACGAAGGGATCGCTGTCCGAGCGCCGTGAGAGCGGCGAGACTTCGACCGGATAAGCGGTGATGAAGGTGGGATCCAGGAGCCGGTCCTCCACCGTCTTCTCGAATATTTCAATCCATACCCTGCCGAGGCCGTACTCCTCCACCAGAGGAATACCGAGGCGCGTGGCGGCGTTGCGCGCGCCGGCTTCGTCGTCGAGAATCTCGGCGCTCAGGTCGGGATTGAAATGCAGTATGGATTCCTTGACCGTCATGCGCGCAAAGGGCTTCGAGAGGTCGATGGATGCGCCCTGATAGGTGATGTGCTCGCTGCCGAAGACCTCGCGCGCAAGCCCGCGTATCAGTTCCTCGGTGAGATCCATGAAGTCGTCGTAGTCGGCGTAGGCCTGGTAGAACTCGAGCATCGTGAACTCGGGATTGTGCTGCGTCGAGATGCCCTCGTTGCGGAAGTTGCGGTTGATCTCGTAGACCCGCTCGAAGCCGCCGACGACCAGGCGCTTGAGGTACAGCTCCGGGGCGATGCGCAGGTAGNNGATCACCTGCATCATCGGCGTCTCGACTTCCAGATAGTCGCGCTCGATGAAGAAACGGCGGATGTAGTCGATGATGCGCGAGCGTCTGCGGAAGATCTCCCGCGTCTGCTCGTTCATCATCAGATCCAGGTAACGCTGGCGATAGCGGATCTCCTGATCGGTCAGCCCGTGAAACTTCTCGGGCAGAGGCAGCAGCGATTTGGTCAGCAGCCGCATGTCATCGACCTTCACCGAGAGCTCTCCGGTCTTGGTCTTGAATACGGTGCCGCGGCGCAGCGACGATGTCACCCAGATCCCATCTCTTGAAGTCCGCGTACAGTCCCTCGGGCAGATCGTCGCGGCGCACGTAGAGCTGCAGGCGTCCCGAGCCGTCCTGGATGTGGGCAAAGCTCGCCTTGCCCATGATTCGCCGCGACATCATGCGCCCGACCACTGCGACCTCGATGGCATCGGTCTCGAGAGAGGCCGGCTCGCGTTCGGAGTATTTCTGATGCAGCTCGGCGGTCCAGGCCGTGCGCCGGAAATCGTTGGGATACGCCTTGCCCTCCTCGCGCAGCGCAGCGAGCTTTGCGCGTCGTTGAGCGGCTTGGTCGCTGGGTGTCGGGTCGGCCATGGTATCGATTTCAGGCGCGGGCGTTCAGCCTACACGCCCGCCTTGAGGCTTGCCTCGATGAACTTGTCCAGNNTAGGAGCGGATCTGGCTGCCCCAGCCGATATCGGCCTTGGCGTCCTCGACCGCCTGCGCCTCGGCGCGACGCTTCTGCACCTCGAGCTCATAGAGCTTGGCCCGCAGCTGCTTCATCGCCGTCGCCTTGTTCTTGTGCTGGGAACGGTCGTTCTGGCACTGCACGACGATGTTGGTGGGCAGGTGGGTGATGCGCACCGCCGACTCGGTGCGGTTGACGTGCTGCCCACCGGCGCCGCTGGCGCGGTAGACGTCGATGCGCAGGTCTGCATCGTTTATCTCCACCTCGATGTCGTCATCGATCTCGGGCGATACGAATACCGCGGCGAAAGACGTGTGGCGACGGTTCCCGGAGTCGAAGGGAGATTTGCGCACCAGGCGGTGCACGCCCGTCTCGGTCCGCAACCAGCCATAGGCGTAGTCGCCCTGAAAGCGCACCGTCGCGCTCTTGATGCCCGCCACCTCGCCGGGAGACACCTCGATCAGCTCGGTTGCGAAGCCGCGGCGCTCGCCCCAGCGCAGGTACATGCGCAGCAGCATCTCCGCCCAGTCCTGCGCCTCGGTGCCGCCGGAGCCGGCCTGGATATCGAGAAAAGCATTGCTGGAATCGAGCTCGCCGCCGAACATGCGCCTGAACTCGAGGTCGCAGAGGTGCTTCTCGAGCCCGGCGATGTCGCCGCGCACGGCGCTGACCGTATCGGTATCGTCCTCGTCTCCGGCCAGCTCGAGGAGATCGTGGGCTTCGACGAGCCCGTCGTCGAGCCTGACGACGGTGTTCACGATATCTTCCAGGCGGGCACGCTCCTTGCCGAGGCGCTGGGCGCGCTCGGGATCGTTCCAGATATCGGGGTTCTCGAGCTCGCCCTGCACTTCCTCCAGACGCTCGCGCTGCGCATCGACGTCAAAGATACCCCCTCAGAGCGTCCACACGCTCCTGCATGTTTTTGATCTGAGCGAACAGTGAATTGAGCTCGAGCATCGTTTCCTCGCATCGCTGCGCGTCGGCGATCTGCAACGCGGCGGCGGCGAGATGTTACTACAGACCCCGTCCCCGATGAAGCGCAGCGCAGGCGCGCATCGCCGGCTGAATTTCGGTATAGTTCCCGGCGACGACAAGAACGTTCCCGTCTTGAATCCACATTTCGACATGCTGGAGACCCCGGTGGAGCACGGCTCGACGCGGGACGCATTGGCAATGACTTTGATTCGGCGAAGGACACGAGGCGCAGATCTCTCATGACCCGCGATGGCGATCCGGGAAGCGATCCGGGAAGCGATCCGGGCGTGCACGCCGGCGAAGACATGGTATTCGTGCTCGACTCCGAGCGCGTCTGCTCGTTCGCCAACGACGCATTTCTGGAAGCCTTTGCCAGGCAGCGCGCCGAGGTTGTCGGGCAGCGCGCGGACGATCCGCTGGGCAGGCAGAGCTTCGCCGGTCTCGTCGAGGGCTGCCTCGAGACGGCACTCGAAGGCGAGCCCGTGCGCAGCGCCCAGTGGTGGGATTTTCCGGCCCTCGGCTTTCGATACGTGAGCATCGCGCTCACGCCCAATCGCGACGAATCCGGCGCGATCCACGCCGTCACGGTCTGCGTGCGTGACCACACCGATGCGCAGCTCGCCCAGGAAGCGGCGCAGGAGAGCGAGCGGCGCTTCGAGGACTTCGCGGCGATGATCGATGAGTGGCTGTGGGAGCTCGACGCGGAGCTGCGCTTCGTCTATCTGTCACCGCGCTTCGAGGCGATCATGGGCATCCCCAGGGAGCAGGTGCTCGGCCGCCGGCGAATCGAGGTTTTCCCCGGCGAGGATCACGCCATCGAGCCTGCGCGGCATCATCACCGGGACCTGGCCCGCCGGCGGGCCTTCGACGATTATCGTTTCACCAGCGTTCTCGAAGACGGCAGCAAGCGCATCATCCGCATGAGCGGCGTGCCGGTATTCGACGCGCGCGAGCGCTTTCTCGGCTATCGCGGCACGGCTCGGGACGAATCAGCCCAGCAGGACCTGCAGAGCCGCATGGCGCACCTGGCGAGTCACGACGCGCTCACCGGGCTCATCAATCGGCAGGCTTTCCTGCAGCGCCTGCAGCGCGTTCTCGATACCGCCAGCGCCGAAGAATCCGAGCATGGACTCTGCTACGTGGACGTGGATCGTTTCAGGGCCATCAACGATCGATGGGGCCACCCGGCGGGTGACCTGCTGCTCGAGGAGCTCGCCGAGCTGCTGCGCAGGCAGATTCGACGCCGCGACACCCTCGCCCGCGTCGGCGGCAACGCCTTCGCCGTGCTCATGGAGCACTGCTCGCTCGCTCAAATCGAGCGCGTCGCCGAGAGCATTCAGCGCGCGGTGAGAGAATTTCGCTTCGAGCGCATGGACGAAACCATCGGCTTTACCGTGACCATCGGCGTGGTGCCCATCGACGCCGACACCCGCTCCCTCGACCGCGTTTTGAGGTCGGCCGACCGGGCCTGCTACGCCGCCAAGAGTGCCGGCGGCGATCGCGCGCTGGTGTACGGGCGCCGTGACCGCGAGGCTGCCCGCGAGCGCCGCGGCAGGGATTTCGCCCCCGCAGACACCTAGCAGGCGGCCTCAGCCGGCCTCGGCGTGCTCGATGACGAGCTGCACGCTCTCGCGGCCGCGAAATGCATTCACGTCGAGCCTGTATGCCAGGCGAACGGTGCCCGCGTCGTACGGCCAGGAATCGACCGCGTTGAACGCGATGGCGTCGATGGGCGCGCCGCCATCGCCCACGCGCAGCGTGAGCTTGAGGTGCGTGTCCCCGACGACACGGCTCCTCACCACCTCAAACTCGCCGTCGAACACCGGCTCGGGGAATCCCTGGCCCCAGGGCCCGGCGCGGCGAAGCTCCCGGGCGAGCTCGAGGCCGATGTCGGCACACGCCAACGGTCCGTCGCTGAGGATGGTGCCGCGCAGATCGTCGGCGTCGAGGTGACGCCGCACCTCGGCGTCGAATGCCGCTCGAAACACGTCGAAGTCCGCACGTTTGAGGCTCAGACCGGCGGCCATGGCGTGGCCGCCGAATTTGCTCAGCAGCCCGCTGTGACGCGCCGCAACGGCGTCGAGCGCATCGCGGATATGCAGGCCGGCGACCGAACGCGCCGAGCCCTTGAGGGTGTCGTCGGCGTCCGGTGCAAAGGCGATGACCGGCCGGTGCAGGCGCTCTTTGACGCGCGAGGCGACGATGCCGACAACGCCCGGGTGCCATTGGTCGTCGTAGAGGCACAATCCGTAGGGCAACTTCTCGGGGCTTTCGAAACGCAGCGCATCGACCTGTGCCATGGCCTGGTCGCGCATGCGCGCCTCGATGTCGCGGCGCTCGCGGTTGAGCCGGTCGAGCGTGGCCGCCATTTCGGCGGCGGCGCCCGCGTCGTCCGAGATCAGACATTCGATACCGAGCGTCATGTCCGTGAGGCGGCCGGCGGCATTGAGCCGCGGCGCCACCGCGAAGGCGAGGTCGGCCGCCGTGAGCCGCTGGCGATCGCGTGCGGCGACGTCGAGAAGCGCGGCGATACCGGGGCGCGTGTGACCGCTGCGGATGCGCGCGATTCCCTGGGCGACCAGGATGCGGTTATTGGTGTCGAGCGGTACCACGTCGGCGATGGTGCCGAGAGCCACCAGATCGAGAAGCTGGCCGAGGTTCGCGTCCGCGAGACCGCGCTGGGCGAACCAGCCTTTGGTGCGCAGCGCGGCGCGCAGCGCAATCAGCAGATAGAACATCACGCCGACACCCGCCAGGCACTTGCTGGGGAACGCGTCGCCCGGCTGGTTGGGATTGACCACGGCGGCCGCATCCGGAAGCTGCTCGCCGGGCAGATGATGGTCGGTGACGAGGACCGGGATGCCGCATGCGGCTGCGGCCGCCACCCCCTCGACGCTGGATATGCCGTTGTCGACGGTGATCAACAGATCCGGAGAACGCTGCTCGGCGATAGCAACGATCTCCGGCGTAAGCCCGTAACCGAACTCGAAGCGATTCGGCACCAGGTAATCCACGTTGCGGGCGCCCATGAGACGCAGGCCGAGAAGCGCCACCGCGCAGCCCGTTGCGCCGTCGGCGTCGAAGTCTGCAACCACCACGATGCGCTTGTCCGCGCGGATCGCGTCCTCGAGCAAGGTCACCGCCCGGTCGATGCCGGCGAGGCTCGCCGCGGGATGCAGCCGCTCGAGCGCATAGTCGAGCTCGCCGACCGAGCGCACGTCGCGCGCCGCCAGCACCCGGGCGAGCACCGGATGAACGGCCGCCGCCAGATCCTCCGGCACCGACGCGGGCTCGCGGCGGGCAATAAGCATGCTCATCGAGTGGGCTCCGGGTGACACACCGATGGCGGGCAAGACTGCCGGCTTTCGCGCTCACGGGCAAGCCGCGCGCAGCGCCGACGAGGGACAGCGGCGGACAACCGCGTTATGCTGTCCGTCTGCACCACCCGGTAAAGCGGGCTCGACGAGGCTTGAGATGACGCGCGTGGTCGAAACGACGGCCGACACGCTGCTCGGTGTCGACATCTTCCGGTCCCTGGACAGCGCCGCACGCGCGTCGGTCGCACGCCATTGCCACGCGTTCCGCTACCCACCGCATCGCGAGATCATCAGCAACCGGGACACCAGCGACGACGTGTACTTCGTCTTGAGCGGCCAGGTGCGCGCGACCATCTACTCCCGCATCGGCCGGGAGGTGGCCTTCCGCGACCTTTGTGCAGGCGAGATGTTCGGCGACCTGTCGGCCATCGACGGCCAGCCGCGCTGCGCCGATGTCATCAGCCTGGAAGAGAGCGTGGTGCTCAAGATGGCTGCGCCGGTGTTCCGCGATGTGCTCGCGCACCATCCCCCCGTCGCCCTGGACACGCTGCGCCGGCTGACCCAGCTGGTGAGGGATCTCTCCGATCGCGTCGTCGAGTTCAGCACGCTGGGGGTCAACAACCGCATTCACGCGGAGCTGCTGCGGCTGGCGAAGGAGTATCCGGAGGATGGCGGCGTGGTGGAGATCACCCGCCCCCCGACCCACGCCGACATCGCCAGTCGCGTGAGCACGCGCCGCGAGGCGGTCACCAGAGAGCTCAGTCGTCTCTCCGACATGGGGCTGATCGAGCGCCGGGGAAAGTCCCTGCTGGTGCACGACATGGCCCGCCTGCGCGAGATGATCGACCAGGTGCACACCGCATCGTCGTAAAAAATCGCTATAATTCAATAAGTTACTTCCGATCACGCCGAAAGGTGTGAAAACACACACGCGCTTGCCCGCGACCCTGCCAGACTGAAACCGTACCCAACGGAGATCAGAACGATGGCACCAGACGACACAGAAGAATGCCGGATCGAGTTGTCCGCCGACGCTGGACACGTGGTCGGAGCCTGGTTGCTGGCCGCGGTCCTGGTGACCCTTCTCATGACGGTGGTCGCGCCGCTGCTGAGCGCGTGAGGTGCCGCTCATATCCGACGAGGGCGCCGTGCGCGGCGCCGAATCCGGGACGGGGGCGCCGAAGGCGCCCCTCGCGCCCGCCCATACCGCAGCGATCCTGCACGACGACCTGAGCTGACTGAACGAGCGCAGCGGCGCGCTGCAGACGCACGGCAGCGCCTTCGGCTGCTGGCAGCATTACTTCTTCTGAACGGCGAGCATGCGCGCCAGTGGCAGCGGCCGGCGCCACCAGTGACGCAGCCGCCCGCGCCCGAGGCGCAGGTCGAACGCGCCGCCGGTGCGCAGCGCCACGCTCGAGACCCGGCCGGTGGCGAGCGCATCGAGCAGCGGCGCCATCCAGCACCGCTCCAGGTACTCGACGAACTGCCGCCAGCCATCCACATCCGATGATCGCGCCGCGGCGTAGCCCGACGTAATCACCAGCAGATGATGTCCCGACGCCGGGGCCTGTGCGAGCCACGCGCCCGCGTGCGCCGGGAGCGCACCGCTGCAGGCGCCCGCCAGACGCGCCAGCCCCTCGGCAAGCGTCTCGTCGTGCCACACGCTCACCCAGGCGCTGCGGGCGATGCGCGGGGGCTGGCCGCCGCCCCAGGGCCAGACGCTGTTGATGGGCGGCTCGCCGCGGGCCTCGCGGGCATGGTTGGTCGGGCTCGCGTGCAGGATCATCTGGATGTCGTTGATCAGCGCCCGCCAGCGGGCGCCGTCCTCGCCGCCGGGAAAACGCGCATCCACCGGCGCCCCGACCATGTCCCACGGCGCCGGCGTCAGCAGCTTCGGCGGCGCATCGGGGCACAGGTACCAGCGTGTCGGTGCGAGCGGCACGATGCGAAGGCCCGGGTCGCCGAGCCCCTCGTTGATGGCGGCTGCCAGGGAGGCGGCTTCCGATGCGCCCAGGCGCAGCAGGCGCGTGTCGGCGAGCACCAGCGTGCCCATGGAGGCACGCAGATGCACGGGATCGACCCGCATGACCCATTGCGGCGCGTCGCTGCCCGCGTCGACGCCGTAGGTGACCGCCGCGACCGGCCAGTCCGGCCCGTCCCGGACCACACCGAAGCAGCCGAACAGCGTCGCCGCGAGGCCCTCCTGGGTGGCCTCCGTGGGCGCGCGGCGCGCGCGCCCAAGAAAGCGCTCCAGGGCGGGCGGCGAGAGCCCCTCGCAGAGCAGCCGCAGCGCCTCGTCGTGGTCGGCATCGGGCGCCAACGGCGGGCCGAGCAGGCCCGGCGCGACGAGGGTCACGTGGCGCGGCGCATCAGCGCGCATGGTTCGCCCCGATTACGCCAGCGCCCCCATGATGGCATCGCGCACCGCGTTGCGCTCCGCCCTGACGGTGATCACGGGTGCGCTGCTCTGGGCGATGGCGATGTCGGAATCCTTGAGGCCGTGACCGGTGAGGGTGCACACCACGGTGCTGCCGGCGGCAATGCGGCCGCTTTTCAAATCCTTGATGGCGCCGCTCACCGCCACCGCCGACGCCGGCTCGCAGAAAATCCCCTCGCGCTCGGCGAGCAGCTTCTGCGTCGCGAGGATGGCGTCGTCATCGAAGGCGTCGAACCAGCCGCCGGACTCGCGCGCGGTCGCCAGCGCCAGGTCCCAGGACTGGGGATTGCCGATGCGAATGGCCGTCGCGACGGTGTCCGGCTTCTCCACCGGATGCCCCTCGACGAAGGGCGCCGCGCCGCGGGCCTGATAACCCACCATCACGGGCCGGGAATCGGCCAGGGGCGTGCCCGCGTAGGGGCAGTCGCCGCCGCAGAAGTTGCACGCCTCGGTGATGCAGTTGCGCTCCTCCGGACAGCACTCGCTGTAGCCGATCCAGTGAGCCGAGATGTTTCCGGCGTTACCCACCGGCAGGCAGTGATAGTCGGGGGCCCGACCGAGCGCCTCGACGACCTCGAAGGCGACGGTCTTCTGTCCCTGCAGACGGTAGGGATTGATCGAATTGACGATGGTGACCGGTGCTTCCTCGGCGGTCTCGCGAACCAGGCGCATGCCGTCGTCGAAGTTGCCGCCGATCTTGATGACCGTGGCGCCGTGCATCATGGCCTGGGCCAGCTTGCCCACCGCGATCTTGCCGTCGGGAATCAGCACGAACGCTTGCATGCCGGCGCGCGCCGCGTAGGCCGCAGCCGAAGCCGATGTGTTGCCGGTCGATGCGCAGATGATGGCGCGG
>JABAOD010002153.1_pt3 | contig 10875 bp, 6 predicted proteins | sample 7062151 | NCBI WGS metagenome assembly JABAOD01 (sample SAMN14538626, study PRJNA623070) | marine sediment metagenome | biome: marine biome [ENVO:00000428]; feature: marine pelagic biome [ENVO:01000023]; material: deep marine sediment [ENVO:00002113] | place: India: Gulf of Khambhat ...
TGGCGGCGACAGCTGGAAGAAGTTGGAGGGTGGCCTTCCCAGCGGGATGGTGGGCAAAGTGGGGCTGACGGTCTCGCCGGCGAACCCGGATCGCGTGTGGGCGATCATCCAGGCTGAACCGGACGGCGGAGTCTACCGCTCGGACGACGCAGGAGAGACGTGGAAGCGGACGAACAGCGAGAACAAGCTCAGGCAACGGGCGTTCTATTACACACATGTCGTCGCGGATACGCGGGACGCGAACACGGTCTACGGGCTGAACGTACAGTTTTGGCGCTCGGTCGATGGCGGGGTGACGTTCGACTCCATCATCGTGCCGCACGGCGACATCCATGATCTGTGGATCAACCCCAACGATTCGCGGATCATGGTGGTGGCCGACGATGGCGGGGCACAGGTGACGCTGAACGGCGGCGCGACGTGGTCCACCTATTTGAACCAGCCGACGGCGGAGTTCTACGACGTCATCGTGGACAACGGCTTCCCCTATCGTCTGTACGCCGGACAGCAGGACAACACGGTGATCAGCGTGCCCGCCTGGTACTCGAGCAACACCCTGCACCCGAAGGAGCACTGGCGGAACGTGGGTGGCTGCGAGACCGGGCCCGTCGGGCTCCACCCCGATCACCCCGAGCGGGTCTACGCCGGTTGCTACAGCGGCATCATCGACCGCTGGGACCGGGACAGCGACCAGCGCCGCTGGGTGACGATCTATCCGCAGCCGCAAGATGGAGAGGCGGCCCGCAATCTGAAGTACCGGTTCCAGTGGGTGTCGCCGATCGTCGTCTCGCCCCACGACCGGAACGTCGTGTACCACGCCTCTCAGTATGTGCACCGTACGACGGACGGCGGCATGTCGTGGCAGACGATCAGCCCCGACCTGACCACGAACACGCCGGAGCATCAAGACTACGCGGGCGGCCCGATCGACCACGACATCACGGGGGTGGAGGTCTTCAACACGGTCTTCTCGCTCGCCGTCTCTCCGCATTCCGCCGAGGAGCTGTGGGCGGGGTCCGACGACGGGCGGGTGCACATATCGAGGGACGGCGGGCAAACCTGGAGAGAGATCACGCCGCGGCAGATGCCGAGGCGCGGGACCGTGGACGAGATCGAGCTGTCGGCGCACAGGCCGGGCCGAGCCTTGCTGGCCGTGCACCGCTACCGGGAGGACGACTTCGCTCCCTACATCTTCCTCACCGACAACCACGGCGGATCGTGGCGGCTGCTGACCGACGGGAAGAACGGGATCCCGGCCGACTATCCCGTGCGAACGGTGCGCGAGGATCCGGATCGCGCCGGTTTGCTCTATGCGGGCACGGAGTTCGGCGTATTCGTCTCGTTCAACGATGGACGGAACTGGCAGTCGCTGCAGCGCAATCTTCCCATCACACCAATCACCGGCATGCGTGTGCAGCACCAGGATCTCATCGTCTCCACTCAGGGCCGCTCGTTCTGGATCCTGGACGACGTGACGCCCTTGCACGGATTGAGCGATCAGGTGGCGCGCTCATCCACACACCTCTTCGCGCCGCGGCGCGCCTATCGAGTCAATGCGGCCGAGGTCTGGCCGCAAGGCGAGCCGCTGCCGGAGCCGCTGCCGGGGAACGCTTTGATCCACTACTACCTGGCCCGCGATTCCGAGGACGAAGTGAGCATCGAGATCCTGGATGGGGAAGGCCGGCTGGTCCGCCGCTTCTCCAGCGACTCCGCCGCCTCGGCACGGGCCAGGCAGGACACGCTCTCGACCCGGGCGGGGATGCACCGCCTGGCCTGGGATGTGACGTACGCCGGACCCGACACGCTCGGCGGCATCGTCATCCCGGGCGGCTCGACCGGCGTAAAAGCCGCGCCGGGCACCTACCAGGTGCGACTCACGGCGGCGGGCGGCACGCAGCAACAGTCGATCGAAGTGATGAACGATCCCCGGCTCACTGACGTGACGCAGGAGGAGTTCGAGGAACAATTCCGACTCTCGATGGCGGTGCGCGATACGATCAGCGCCATCTACGATGCGATTCGCCGGATCCGGGACGTACGAGAGCAGATCATCGCGATCGGAGCGCGAGCCGAGAAGGCCGGCTACCCGGCCGAGATCAAGGCAGGCGCCGACTCGATCGCGGCGAGCCTCAGCGCCGTCGAGGGAGAGCTGCGCCAGACGCGGAACGAAAGCAATCAGGACAACCTGCGGTTTCCACCGAAGCTCGACCTGCAGTACCTGACGCTCTACGACTACGTCACCGGCGTCGACAACTACAGCTTCGGGGGACCGGAGGGCCGGCCGACGGAGGGCGCCTACACCCGCTTCGAGGACCTCAACGCCCAGTGGAACGCGCTGCGCTCGCGGCTGCAGACGATCTTCGAGACGGACGTGAGGAACTTCAGCGCGACGCTGGAGCGCGCCGGGGTTCCGTTCATCATCGTTGCGGGCCAGCGGTCTTGATGCGTCGAGCCCAACAGCGCGAGCACTGGCGCCGCCGGGTCAGCAGCCGCCGCCGCCACCGTGGAAGACCGGCGACCACTCTCCGGCGGCCAGCTCGTAGACGTCGTAACCCCACCCCTCGTAGCTGAGCGCCTTGACCACCAGCTCCGGCGTCGTGTCCATCTTCAGATCGACGACGTCGACAAGCGACTGGGAAGCCACGTCAGTACCCGTCGCGTCGTTGACCCATTCCAGCCACACGCCGCCGTCCGCTCGCAAGATCAAGAATACGGCAACCAGGCGATCGACTTCCCAACCCTCTTCGGTCGTGATCCAGGAACTGATCCGGAATGCGCCGACTGTCGCGAACGCGGCGCCCGCCCGATCCGTAACGGCCAGCAGCGGCCCAAACGGCTCGAACTTCGCGACCAGCGAGTCCTCGACCCCACTCGAGCGGGCCAAGCGGGCCGCCGTCTCACCGAGCTGCCGGCGCTCGGCGTCTGTCGCCGGCCGCCCCAGCGGCGCCCCGCCGATGCGCCGGCTGGTGGTGGCCAGGCCGGTCCAACCGCGGGTGAGCAAAGCCGACTCCTCGGCCCGAAGAACTCCAAGGAGGTCGAAACAGAGTGGCGGTGGTGACGAATCGGCGTGAACCGCCGCTACAACTTCGTTGTGGGACAGCAACCGAAGCTCGGGCCGCGTGGCGTAGTAGGCGCGCCAACGCATCGGCACGTCCTCGCCGCCGCGGCCACGCGGATCGAGCCAGTCGCCATCCTGGAAGACGACGATCGGATCGGCCTCGAGCGCGTCGCCGTACTGCACCGCGAAGACGATTTCCCTCGGCGCCTGATCCTGTGCAGACGCTGTGCCGACGGCGATCAGAACAGCTGCCAAGAAGAGCGGATAGTTGAATCGCATGGGCGTCACCTTCGGTTCTTGCAGCGCTTCTCGGGACCGGCGAAGGCGAACCCGTTGGGATCCCAAGATACGCGGTCGTCCCCCGACAAACGAACGTAGGAAGCGAGCTTTGAGCAACCGCAAGCAGCTCGTATGCGCTCCGCGAAACCGCGGCCCGCGCGGCAACCTTCGCCGCCGCGGGGTGTAATATCGAGCCGAGAAGGTGGCCGGCACTGAGTCGGCTGCGCTCTCCCCCACCGCTAAGTGGCGCCAGGAGCGCCGCTTGCCGGCTCTGATGCCGTCGCCTGCGCCAGAATTGACAGCCGGTCCAATGTCCCTAACATTATGGGGCGTCTGGCTCTAGCGGCCCTCCCCCCACAACCGGAGTCAAATCACTGGGCGCAAGTTCAAATGGCGCAGCGCTCATCGGGGAGTTTTACGCGGAGCGGAACCGAGAGTATCCCCTCCGGGTCCCCGTGATGTCGGTCGGTCGCGCGCGCTCGAACACCCTGAGAATCCGCGACGACCGAATCGCCGCCCATCACATCCGCATCGAGCACCAGGATTCCCGCTACGTGCTGGAGGTGATGACGGATCACGCCCCCACGACCCTGAACGGCCGCGGTCTGAGCGTCGGCACGCGGCAGACGCTCTCGGACGGCGACCGCATCGGGTTGGCCGACCTCGAGTTTCGATTCACCGACGACGCGCGGCAGCGCGTACTCTGCCGCCTGCGCGTTGTCGCCGGGGTGCATACGGGTAAGACGTTCCGCATCGAGGGGTCGCATACGCTGATCGGTCGCGCCACCGATAACGATGTGCAGTTCCCGGATCGAACCGTCAGCCGCCGGCACTGCCGCATCCACCGCCAGGAAGAAGGCTGGTGGATCGAGGATCTCGGGAGCACGAACGGCACCGTGTTGCGGGGCGCCCCGATCTCCCGGGCCGAACCGCTGGGCGACGGCGATGAGGTCGTCGCCGGATTCACCCGATTCGTGTTCGAGCCGGTAGACCCCACCCTGCCGGACTCGACCACGGAGCCGATGCCACCGAGGCCATGAGACGAACGGCGATCGCTTGGGTAGCCCTGGCCTGGACCACCGCAACGCTGGTGGGCGCGGTCAACAGCCGCGCTTGGGCTCAGGCCGCGCCCAAAGCGAGGTATATCGCCGAGGGCTCCTTCCATCTGCCCCCCAAGGGCCAGCCGGGTGCCAGCGACCGCCCGGCGGCACTGGCGGTCGGACCCGACGGCCGCCTCCACGTCGCCGACGGACGCGGGTCCGTGCTCGTGTTCGACCCGAACGGCGCATTCAGGCGCAGCTACGGTCCGCCCCGGCTCCGCGACCCGCGCGCCCTCGCCCTGACGCCGGAGGGCGAAGCGTATGTGCTCGATGGAGACCAGAGGCAGGTGCTGGTGTTTGCGGCGGACGGCCAGGGCCTGCGTGCCATCGCGGGGCGCGGAAGTCAAGGCGGTCGCCTGTCCGACCCCGTCGATCTCGCCCTGGGCCCCAACGGATTCGTTTACATCCTCGACCGCGGCCGCGGCGGCGTCCAGATCTTCAGCCGGGACGGCACTTTCGTCCGCGACGTTCCGTTCGGAGCCGATCTCGCCGACCCCCTTGCGCTGGCCGTCGGCAAAGACGGAGCGATCTACGTCACCGACCGGCGAAGGCCGAACGAGGTCTTCATCATCCCGCCCTTCATCGAGCTGCCGTGGTTCGGCGCGTTGCCGCCCGGCACGGTGTCGCGGGTGGCCTTTCGGGGGACCGGGCCGCTGGCGCCGACCGCCACAGTCGTGAACGGCGTGGGTAGCGTGATCGTGCTCGACCAGGAATCGGGTCGTCTCTGGCGCGTCAACCCGAGGGCGCCCCAGGAGCTCGGCGCCGACGACGCCGTCTACGGCGGTAGCGGCAGCGGCCGGGGCTCGTTCCGGATGGCGGTGGACCTGGCGTTGGCCGACAACGGCGACCTGCTGATCCTCGACGGCAGGTTGAAGAAGGTCGAGCGCGTGCGCCTGACCACCGAGGAGGGGCTTCCTCGAACCCCCGCTCTCAGCTATCCGGTTCGCGTCACCCGTGCGGCGCGCGAAGTTGACGCCCCGCTGCTCGACGTGGGCTACACGTCCGAGGGCGCGCCGCTGCTGCTCATCAAGACCGAGCGGCGCGTCGTCTCACTGCTCAGCGCCGAGCCCGTCGGGCACGAGACCGTCTACGGTGATAGCGTGCGCGCACTGCTGCCCGACCCGCGCCGCCCCCAGCGCCAGTTCTTCCAACAGATCGGCGAGGTGGGAGAGGCGGTCTTCGCCGACAGCGTGGTCCTGGTCGTTGATCCGCGGCGCGATCGCTTCGCCATGTTCAATACGGCCAGCGGCGCGCTTCTGGGCACTTACGGAGACAACTACCGCGACCAGCGCCGCTTGAAGGACCCACGCGGCGCCGCCTTCCTTCCCGACGGACGCGTGGTGATCGCCGATACGGGCAACGATCGCGTGAAGATCTTCAGCGCCGACCTGGCCAGCCTCGTCACCAACTTCCCGATTCGCCGACCGGTGGGGGTCGCGATCGACCCGAACGGACAGATCTTCGTCTGGAACGAGGACGGGAGCGTGGCCGGCCGTCTCATCTTCGACGAGGCCAGGGTCGAACCTTTGCCACCGGAGCGCCACTCCGGACCGGTGGCCGCGATGACTTTCGATCAAGCCGGTAACCTTTTCGTGCTCAACGCGGCGACCCAGCGGATCACGATCATCGAGGCGGGCCTGAGCCGCACGCTCGCCCAGCTCGGTGAGGAGGGCGGTCTCGATCGCCCCACCCGCATCCGGGTGGACCGTGAGGGAAACATCTACGTGACCGACGAAGGGTCGCGACGCACCGCCGTCTTCCGCTGGGACGTTAACTTCCCACCGCTCAGCGGTTTCCAGGTGCGGTTGGAAGATGACGCCGCGTTCATGAGCTGGCAGCCGGGACCGGCGCGCTTCGTTCGGGCCTATCAGATCCTGGGGGCGGCCGCGGCCGAGGGACCGTACACCGTGCTCGCCACGACGGCGCAGTCGCCGTACCTGTTGCGCCCCAGCGCCGCTGGCGTCGCGCCGCGCTACGTCCGCGTGGCTCCCCTGTTCATCACCGGCGTGCGGGGGCGAGCCACACGCGCCGTGCCGGTCGCATCGTTCACGGCGCTGGCCGCGTACCAGACCGGCGATTATCGCAACGCGCTCGCCGAGGCGACGATCGGGGTGAACGCGATCGCGGACGGCGCGGTCGACGCGAACGACGGTGCGCGCGGCCAGATCCTGCGTCTCGGTTTCGCCAGCGCCTACCGGCTGGGCGAACTGCAAACGGCGTTGACCTGGGCGCGGCGCGCGGTGGAGATCCCCATGCCACGGGCCGATCTGGTCGAATTTCTGTTCATGCTCGCCGACGTTTACATGCGGCTCGGCGATCCGCGGCAGGCGAGCCAGCAGATCCTCGCCCTCGTGGGCCAGGGGCCGAGCCACGAGTACTACCTGCAACCTCAGGTCAGGGATCGATCCTTCCAGATCTACCAGCAGCTACGCGATGGGGGCAGTCCCGAGGACGCTCTGGAGTTCATGCGGCTCTACGCCCAGTCGATGCCCGTGACCGTGCCGGAGGAGATCAGGAACGAATACGCCGACTCGATTACGGTGTTCGCCACCCGCACCCGTCTGGGCCGGGGATTCGCGCTGTGGAAACAGGCGAACTACTCCCAGGTCGTCGACTTCTTCGAGCGGGCGCTGACACAGGGTGGGCTCAGCGCCGAGCAGCAAGTGATCTCCTGGCAGATCCTGGCCGCGGCCTACTATGCGTTCGGGCGGCGCTCGCAAGCCGAGGACACGTTTCGGGGAATCTTCAACCTGCGTCGCAACTTCGATCTGAGCCGGGAGATTCCGCGCTTGCGGAGACTGTATGACCTCGAGATCTACAACCCGGAGACCCGCAGCTACTTCAGTAGCTTCGGGCCTCGATCGTAACTGGCGTCCGCCAGCGGCGGACAGGGGGGCCCTCTGAGGAAAAGGGACATCTTTCTCGGCCGTCTGGTTGCGGTCTACCGGATCGACGAGTTCCTCGGTGAGGGAGGGTTCGCGTACGTGTACCGAGCACGGGACACGAACCTCGATATCGACGTCGCCCTGAAAGTTCTGAAGCCGGCCTTCGCCTACGACGAGGTGTTCGAGGCGAATTTCCGCCGCGAGGCTCACCGGGCCGCCAAGTTCCGCCACCCCAACGTCATCGCCATCCATTATGCGGGGAAGGACGACGACATCGTCTTCTTCTCCATGGACCTGCTCGAGACCGGACTCAAAGACCTGTTGAAGCACGGCGTGCCGCTCGAGAGCGAGGCGATCATCAAGATCGCCATCGATGTCGCCTCCGCGCTCCAGTTCGCCCACACCCACGAGGGCGGCATCGTCCACCGCGACCTCAAGCCCGACAACATCCTGTTCGACCGGCACGGCAACGCCGTGGTCACCGACTTCGGAATCGCCGAGGCCGCGACCAACTACACGGCCGCGACCGGCACCACCGTGTACGTCGGCACCCCCAAGTACATGTCCCCCGAGCAGGCCCGCGGTCAACGCGTCGATCATCGGTCCGACATCTACTCGCTGGGCGTGACCCTCTACGAGATGGCCACCGGCGTGGCGCCGTTCACCGGCCGCGACTGGTTCGAGCTGGGACGCAAGCACATCGAAGAGCTGCCGGGACGGCCGCGGGAGCTCAACTCGAAGCTGTCGCCGGATCTCGAGCGCGTCATCCTGCGTTGCTTGCAAAAGGACCCGCCCGATCGCTATCAGAGCGCCGAGCAGCTGCGCGACGACCTCGCCGCCGTCGGCGGCCACAGAACCGTGCTGCTCAAGATGGCGCCGCCCAAGGCTGCCGCCGCCGCCGCTCCGCTCATCCCGCCGTCAGAGCCGGCTGCCGCGCCCGCCGAGCCGGCGCCGGCGCCCAGCCTCTTCTCAGCGACGACGCGAGCACCGAAAAGACGGAGTCGCGCCTGGGCCTGGGTGTTCACCGCCGCCCTGCTGGCCGGCGCCGTCGCCGCCTACGCCCTCGACACCGCCGGCATCCGCACGCTCGGAGAGGAGCGCTTCCCCGTCCTCGCCCAGGTCCCATACGTTGGGACGGGCAGCGTCTACGCCACGAGTTTCTCCTTCGCCTCGATCGAGGGAGGCGCCGCCGTCGACGCGCCCGAGCTGCGGATCAGCTTCAACGCCCCCCTCGACCCGCGCACGGCGAGCCGCGCCAACGTGCAGCTGCTCGACGCCGCGGGGAAAGCCGTGGCCGCCGAGATCGCCGTCCGCGATGCGAACCGTCAGATCGTCCTCACCCCGAGCGAACGCCTCGCCTACGACCGCGACTATTCGATCCAGATCGGCGCCGGCTTGCTCAGCGCCGCCGGCGCCCCGATCCTGCAAAACCCCCGGGCCCGAGGGCCGGGGGCGTCCTTTACCTTCCACACCCGTCTGGCGCCCGCCGACGCGGAGCCGCCGCGCCTGGTATCCTCCACGCCGCCCCGCGACCAGGCGGCGGTGCCCGTCGACGTGACACTGAGCCTGACGTTCAACGAGCAGGTGGACCCCCGAACCGTCAACTCACAGAGCGTGCAGCTTCTGGATGAGCGCGGGAACCCGGTCGCGACTCAGGTGCTGATGGTCGAGGACCTGCGAACCGCGCAGATCCGGCCTCAGCAGGCTCTTCGCCCCGACGCCCGCTACGCGCTGCATATCACATCGTCGATCACCGACCTGGTCGGGAATGCCATGGCCGCCGACAGCCTTCGCTTCGCCACCGGTTCCAGCCTGGCCGCCCCAGCGTCGCCGGCGCTGCTCAGCGTGGGCGTCAAGCCGGCGATGGCGTCGTCACTGGTGAAGCTACGCATCGACGGCCGCACCGTCGGCGTCGTGCCGATACGCGATCTGGAGATCGAGCCGAACCAGAAACACACCCTCGAACTGATCGGCACCGACCCGCACTCGTCCTACGTTCTCCCCCTACGCCGCTGGGACGTGATGCTGCGGCCGAGCGAGCAGTTCGCGACCAGCCCGGAGGTCTCGCCGTTTGGCTCGGTCACCGTGACCTCCGAGCCGTATGCCGACGTCTTCATCGATGGCACGAAAGTCGGGAGCACGCCGCTGGCGGGATACGTGTTGTTCGCCGGCACACATACGCTCGAGCTCTTCCCCACGGCGGAGAACGCCGAGCGGTTCGACATCAAGCGGGTGCTATTCGACGTACCGGCTTTTCAAGAGATCCACCTCGGCCGTCTGGAGCTGTCACCCCGATGAGCGAAGTCCTCGTCGCATCCGAGCTCGAACTCGTCGTCCGCCAGGGCCAACACCCGGGCCGAGTCTTCGACTTGCCCGCCGGCGTCCGGAAAACGATCGGTCGCGCGCCGGAGTGCGACATTCGGCTGCCGGACCAGGGGGTTTCCCGAAAGCATGCCACGATCGAAAACCTCGGAGCCGTGCTGGAAGTCATCGACCTCGAGTCGGCGAACGGCAGCTACGTCAACGGTGAGGCCGTCCACAAGGGGACGCTGAAACCGGGGGACCGGCTGGCGCTTGGCCCGACGCTGCTCGAATGCCGGTGCAAGCCGGAGCGCCGGCGCGACTACGGGCCGGGCATGGCCACGATCGCCTTCCAGGAGGAGGGCACGCATACCGTCGTCCGCAAAGTCGTCGACACCCACTTCCCCGGTGTGGCCGCCGACGAGCCAAAGAGAGAGGATCTGGAGCCGCTGCTGCGCGCCCAGCGCAACCTGGCGACGGCCTATCGGGTCTCGAAGCTGCTGGCCAGCGCCCAGGACCTGGACGAGCTGTTCACCGGCGTCATCGATTCGATCCTGTCAGCGATCTCGGCGGACCGAGCCGCCCTGCTGCTCCGCGATGAGGGCGACGGGTCGCAGCCGCTGCGTGTCATGCGGGCGCGCGACCGCGAGGGGAACGGCGGCCCCGGCGAAATCACGGTGAGCCGGACCGTGGTGCAGGACGTTCTGGAGAACGGAGTCTCGACCTTGAGCCAGGACGCCACGGCGGACGCCCGCTACCGCACCGGCGAAAGCATCATCCGCCAGCAGATCCGCTCCGTCATGTGCGCCCCCGTATCCACCGACGATTCGGTGCTCGGCGTGCTCTACGCCGACAACCGCAGCCGCACCGGCGCCTTCTCCGAAGGCGACCTGGAGCTGCTGGCGCTGATCGGCAACCAGGCCGGCATCGCGATCCAGCGCGCCCAGCTCCGCGCCCAGCTCGAGCGCTTCTTCTTCGATACGATCCGAGCGATCGTCGCGACCATCGACGCGAAGGACGGTTACACGCACCGCCACTCGGAGCGCGTCGCCGCCTTCGCCACCCGCATCGCCCATCAGCTCGGTCTCAGCGAAGAAGAGATCGACTCGGTCGAGCTCGCCGCACTGCTCCACGACGTCGGCAAGATCGGCGTGCCCGAATCGATCCTCAACAAGCCCGGCCGCCTCACCGACGCCGAATTCGAGCAGGTCAAGAAGCACTGCCTCTACGGCGTCAAGATCCTCGGCCACAT
>JABAOD010014442.1_pt3 | contig 10867 bp, 12 predicted proteins | sample 7062151 | NCBI WGS metagenome assembly JABAOD01 (sample SAMN14538626, study PRJNA623070) | marine sediment metagenome | biome: marine biome [ENVO:00000428]; feature: marine pelagic biome [ENVO:01000023]; material: deep marine sediment [ENVO:00002113] | place: India: Gulf of Khambhat ...
TCGTCGTGAATGGGCCGGTCGCCGCGACCGGCAGCGCGATTCACGATCATCGCAATACTTGCGTAGTCCAGCCCGAGCTCCTGGGCCAGCGCCGCTTCAGGCATCGCCGTCATTCCGATGTAGTCCGCCCCGTCACGCTCCAGTCGATCAACCTCCGCGGCCGTTTCCAGTCGTGGCCCCTGCGTGGCGGCATAAACGCCCCCGTCATGGCAGTCGATGCCTGCCGATCTCGCCGCGTTCAGCAGGCGCTCGCACAGTGTCTTCGTGAATGGCCGGGTCAGGTCCACGTGTTCGACGATGCCGTCAGTGCCGTCGAAAATCGTGTGTTCGCGGCCCCATGTGTAGTCGATTATCTGGTCCGGCACGGCAATTTGACCCGGATCGCGAATCGTCGAGATGACGCCGACCGTATTGAGAGCGATGATGGAGCGTGCGCCGGCCTGCTGCAAAGCGACGAGGTTGGCGCGGTAGTTTATCGCATGCGGCGGAATCGTATGTCGGTCGCCATGACGCGCGAGCGTCAATACCCGACAGCCTTCCAGGGACGTATCGTGGACCGGTGCGGACGGCTTGCCAAAGCGCGTCTCGAACTCGCGCCCGGCCCCTTCGCCCGCCAGCGACTCGAAACCGCTGCCTATAATGATCGCGATATCAGCGGCTTCGGCCAATTTCAGTTTCCTCATGCATCCAGGTGCAATTCCGGGCGTTCGCTCCAGCGAGCGAACCGCGCGTTGATCGCCTGCCATTCCTCGCTGGCCAGCAGCGTTTCGCGCAGCGGATGGCCAGTACCGTGCAGCCGCGCCATGCGTACCAGCGACAGCGGATTGGAATACTCGCTGAGCGCGGTAACGGCCTGCTCGGCAGCACCGCGATCGTTGCAGACCAGCACCATGTCGCAGCCGGCACGCAGTGCGAGCTCCGACCGTTCAGCCATGTTGCCGTAATCGCGCGTCGCCTTCATCGACAAATCGTCGCAGAATACCGCGCCGCCAAATCCCAGCCTGTCGCGCAGCTCGCGCTGAATCCAGTATTCGGAAAAACCGGCCGGCATCTCGTCGACCTTCTCGTAAACGATGTGCGCGAGCATGACACCCACCACCGTGCCGTTGTTGATCAGGCGATCGTAAGGCCGCATGTCGTCGAGCAGCAAACCATAATCGCGGCGATCCACCGGCAGTTTTTCGTGGGAATCCGCCAGCACCGCACCGTGCCCGGGGAAATGTTTGCCCACAGCTGCCATGCCGGCGCTGCGCAATCCGCGAGCAAACGCGCCGGCAAGCTCTGCGACCACGTCCGGCTTCGGGTGAAACGCGCGATTGCCGATGATCTCGCTGACGCCCCAGTCGAGATCAAGGCACGGCGCGAAGCACAGGTCTATGCGCGCCGCGCGCAGTTCCGAGCCGATCACCCAGCCAGCCTGGCGCGCCGCGCGCAGCCCGGAATCGGCGTCGCGGTCGTATTCGCGTCCGACCCGGCGCATCGGTGGAATTGCGGTGAACCCGTCGCGGAATCGCTGCACGCGCCCACCTTCGTGATCCACGGCGATCAATAGCGGCGGGCTTCTCAGCGCACGAATGTCGCTAACGAGATCGGCGATCTGCTCTGCCGACTCGTAATTTCGGGAGAACAGGATGACACCTCCGACCGCCGGCTCCCTCAGAAGCTGCCGGTCCGCAGGGCTCAGTGAAACCCCATCGATGTCGAGCATAACGGGTCCGAGTGACATCCGCTGCGCCTCGCTGGCCGTAGTCACGACCGATTGAATATCGCTACTGATTCTACATGGGCCGTGTGCGGGAACATATCTATGATGCCCGCGGCCTCGAGCTGGTAGCCATGCCCGTTGACCAGTGTGCCGGCATCCCGCGCTAGCGTGCCGGGATGACACGATACGTAAACGATGCGCTGAGGCTTGAACAGGTGCATTTGCTCTACGACCTCGGCGGCGCCGCTGCGGGCAGGATCGAGCAGCATGCGGTCGCAACCCGCCCTGACCCAGGCTTCGCTGCCGTCGATCTTGGCGAGATCCGCGACGCGGAATTCGGCATTCCCGATACCGTTGCGCGACGCGTTTTCGCTAGCCCGGGTCACCAGGCTGGCCTCGCCCTCGACGCCGATCACCGTCCCCGCAGTCCGCGCTAGCGGCAGTGAAAAATTGCCGATGCCGCAAAAGAGATCCAGCACGCGATCATCGGCCTGCGCATCCAGTTGCTCGACGGCGAAGCGCACCATGCGACGGTTGATTTCGTCATTGACCTGCACGAAATCGACGGGCTCGAATGCGATTGCAATGTCGAAGTCAGGCAACGTGTAGCAAAGCGGATCGCGATGATCGGGCGCAAAGATCATTTCTACCGTATGCAATCCGCCGCTTTGCAGGTAGATCCTCAGCTGCCTTTCTTCGCCGAACCGGACCAGCGCCTCCTGGTCCTCTGCCGTTGGCGGGTCCAGCACACGGAAGACCAGCGCGATCGCATTCTCGGCTACGGCGACTTCGATTTGCGGCAGGCGTGCGCGTATCGACAAGCTGCCGACGAGTTCGCTGAGTGCGCCAATCATGCCGTCGATCGGCTTCGCCAACACTTCACAGCGCAGCATGTCGGTAATAAAGGGGGCATGGCGCTCGCGAAACCCGACCAGCGTGCGCCCTTTGGCCGGCACGTGCTTGACGGCAAGCCGCGCCCTGCGACGGTAATTCCACTCCGGCCCCGTCATCGGCGCCAGCCACTCGACGGGCTCGACACGCCCGATTCGCTCGAGATTGTCGCGCAGGGTCCGGTCCTTGATCTCGCGCTGCTGCAGGCCGGTCACGTGCTGCAGCGAGCAACCACCGCAGCGGCCAAACGCGTCACAGCGGGCCTCGATGCGCTGCGGCGACGCTTCGATGACCTCGAGCAACTCCGCTTCGTCATAGTTGCGCCGCATCTTGCGGCGCATGAACCGCACCGTCTCGCCGGCCAGCGCGCCCGCGACAAAGGCTTTCTTGCCGTCGGTCGCAGCAATGCCGCGGCCATCGTGGGTGACCGAGTCGATAACCGCCGTTTCCGGTTCGCGCCTGCGCCTGGCCATGAAGATTCCGCCGATCCCCGCCCTACTCGGGCCAGGCCGCCAGGAACTCGTTCAGGTGATCTTTATCCATTGCCGCCAACGTCTTGCGAACCAAAGCGAATTCACTCTGCAGTTCTTTTTCATTGAGATTGCCGCGCATGAATTCGAATCGAAGGTAGACGAGCCAGGTGTTCAGCACATCCGTCTCACAATAGTTCCTGATATCGGCGATCCCGCCGGCCTGGTAGGTGTCCCAGACGTCTGCGCCGCTCATGCCCAGCTTGCCCGGGAAACCGAGCATGACGGCCATCTGGTCGAGGCTGGCGCGTCCGCGCGGCTGAAAGCCGGCGAGTACGTCCATCAGGTCCGTATGCCGCCAGTGGAAGCGGCTCAGGTAGTTATTCCACTTGAAATCCCGGTCGCCGTCGCCGATTTCCCAGTAGCGCGGCGCCTGGATGCCGTTCTTCAGCGCCCTGTAGTGCAATACCGGCAGATCGAAGCCGCCTCCGTTCCAGGAAACCAGGTCCGGCGAGTAGCGCTCGATGCCGTCAAAGAACCGCTGCACGATTTCAGCCTCGTCCGAGTCCTCATCGCCGAGGCTCCAGACCTTGAAAGTATCCGCCGTGCGAAACGAAACGGAGATCGCCACGACGCGTTGCTGATGAAGCGGCAGGAAGTCGCTGCCCGTGGCCTGCTGGCGCAGGAAAATCATCGCCGTTGCGACCTCCTCGTCCGGCAGGCCCTCCAGGTCGTAAAAACGCCGACCGAACTCGACGTCCGGGATGGTTTCTATGTCGAAAGAAAAACAATGCATTCTGTGCTCTGCCCTTGCTTGTTTTAAGCCGTTATCGCAGGCCCGCAGCGGCCGTCTCGACAACGGCAAATGCCACAACCAGGCCTGCGTCGTCGGTCAGGCTGACGTGACCCTCACCGATGCCCAGGCGCTCGCAGACGCGTCTTCCACGTTCCGACCAGGTAACGAGCGGCCGCCCCCAGCTGTTATTGAGAATACCGACATCGCGCAGCCAGACACCGTGCGCGAATCCCGTACCCATTGCTTTGACCGTGGCTTCCTTGCCCGCAAAGCGCATCGCCAGGAAGCGGACGGGCTGCTTGCTGCGCCGAAACAGATCGATTTCTTCGGGCATCAGGATGCGTTTGACGAAACGATCGCCATAGCGGTCGTAGATCGACTGCACCCGCGCGAGTTCGACGATGTCCGTGCCAACACCGAAAATCACGGCTTCACGACCCGCCCCGCGCAAGCAGCATCCGGTGTTTCATTTCTTCGACTGCGCGGCCAAGGCCGTCGAAGATGGCGCGCGCGATGATCGCGTGGCCGATATTGAGCTCGACGATCTCAGGAATTCGCGCGATGTCGGCGACATTCTGGTAATTCAGGCCGTGACCGGCATTGATGATGAGCCCGAGCTCCTGTCCGTAGCGCGCTGCGTCGACGATTCGCCTGAGCTCGGCACGCTGTTCCTTGCCTTCCGTATCGGCATAGCGCCCGGTGTGCAGTTCAACGACCGGCGCGCCGACTGCGACCGCTGATTCGAGCTGACGCCGATCCGGGTCGATAAACAGGGAAACGCGAATACCGTCAGCCGCGAGCTGCTCACAGGCTGAGCGCACCTTGCTTTCCTGTGACGATACGTCGAGGCCGCCTTCGGTCGTCAGCTCCTCGCGCTTTTCCGGAACCAGGCAACAATCGCTCGGCCGAATGCGCCGGGCAATGGCGATCATCTCGTCGGTGACAGCCATTTCGAGATTCATATGCGTGCGCATGACGGCCTTGATGGCGTCGAGATCGGCGTCCTGGATATGCCGGCGATCTTCCCGCAGATGCACGGTAATACTGTCGGCGCCGCCCTTTTCCGCAATGTGGGCCGCTTCAGCCGGACGCGGGTAGCTGGTACCCCGTGCCTGTCGCACGGTCGCCACGTGATCGATGTTCACGCCCAGGTGAATCGGGTTGCTGTCAGTCACTGTCGGCCTTTCGCTTTTCCGAATCGGACAGTCTACCGCGATGCAACTCCAGCAGCACCTTGCGGCTCTGCAACTCGCGGCCACCGAGATGATGGCCGATCACTTCGCGCATCAGGCGACCGGCGGCCGCCAGAACCTGTGGCTCGTCGAACTGCCGGGCACGAATTGCCTTGAGTGCTTCGCCATCGAAAACCATGGGTCCGCTGCTGCGTGTCACCGGCACGGCGCCCTGCTCCTGCCGGTATTCGTAAAACTGCCCGGTACGCAGCGGTTGCCGGGTGCCGGACTCGTACTCCAGGTTCAGCGCGTAGCCCAGCAGGCCCAGGAGTTCGATTTCAAACGAGCGCAGACAAGCGGCCATCTCGGCCGACGCCGCCAGCGACTTGAGCGTCTCCCGATACAGCGCGAATATCTCCGGCTGTGGATCGTGCCGATGCAAAAAATTCAGAATCAGTTCATTGGTGTAATAGGCGGACAACATCTCGTCTCCGCGCAATCCGGCCGGTAGTCCCGTTGACTCGGCCCCGGTCAGCGTGCCGAGATCGGAACGCGCCACCCAGGAAACGCTGAGCGGCAGGAACGGGCGCAGCACGCCGGCTAGCCGCGATTTGGCGCTTCGGCTGCCGCGGGCAACCAGCGCAACTTTTCCGTAGTCACGCGTCAGCAGGTCGAGAATCTGGCTCGAATCGCGAAACGGCCGATGGTGAAGAAGATAGGCCGGCTGTTGCTGAACGCGCCGCTGGGTGCTCATCTACGCTGCGGCTCGCCTACGGTGTCTCGTAACCGAGATTGAGCAGGTCCTTTTCACTGTCCGCCCAATTCGCCTTCACTTTGACCCAGAGTTCGATGTGCACGGGTCGTCCCAGCGCTTCGGCAAGCTCGAGCCTCGATGCGCGACCCACTTTCTTCAGGACCGCACCGTTTTTGCCGACGACGATACCTTTCTGGCTGTCACGCTCCACCCAGATGATGGCGTTGATCGCAACGCCGCTGTCCTCTTCGACGAAGCGCTCGATCTGCACGGTCAGCCCGTACGGAAGTTCCTGGTGCAGCATCAAGGTGAGCTTTTCGCGAATGATCTCCGACGCCTGGAACTCCTTGCTGCGATCCGTGTGCATGTCATCCGAGAAGAGCGGCGGCGATTCGGGCAAGTAGCCCGGAATCATGGCCATCAGCGCCTCGAGATTGTCGCCTTTGACCGCGGATATCGGCACGATCTCTTCGAATTCATGACGCTGCGCCATTTTCCCGAGAACATCGAAGAGCTTTTCCTTCGGGTGAATCCTGTCGACCTTGTTCACCAGTGCGATCACCGGCGCGCGACAGGACTCCAGTCGTTTCAGCACATCGTCGTCTTCGTCCGTCCATTTGGTCGCGTCACTGACAAACAGGACCAGGTCGGCATCTGCCAGTGCGCTGGCCGCGGCGCGGTTCATCAGGCGATTCATCGCCTTGCCGGCTTTGCGATGCAGGCCCGGTGTATCGACGAAAATCGCCTGTGATTCGGCCGTCGAGTGCACGGCGAGAATACGATGCCGCGTGGTCTGCGGTTTCGCCGTAACGATGCTTATTTTGCGGCCCATGATCGAATTGATCAGTGTCGATTTGCCGACGTTGGGTCGACCGATGACCGCCACGAAGCCGCATCGATGGGCACTCATGTTTTTTCCTTCGTCAGCTCGGACAGCATCTTTGCTGCCGCTTTTTGCTCGGCTTTGCGGCGGGACGTCGAGCTGCCTGACGTTTTCGTCCCAGCGCTTGCGATCACGCAACTCACCTCGAATACCTGCTTGTGATCCTCACCGCTGACGCTGACCAGTTCGTAAACGGGAAGCGCCATTTGGCGCGCCTGCAGCCACTCCTGCAGGCGTGTCTTTGGATCCCGCAAATCATCGGCGTCCGGCAACGTTTCGAGGCGGGCAGCATAGACACGTTTAATGATTTCCTTGGCCGCTTCCATGCCCCTGTCCAGAAATACTGCGGCAAATATCGCCTCGAGCGCATCTGCCAGGATCGACTCGCGACGGTGACCGCCCGTCTTGCGCTCGCCGCCGCCGAGTATCAGGTGCATGCCGAGGCCCAGATCGGCTGCCAGAGCCGCAAGCGACGTGTCCTTGACCAGTGAAGACCGAAGCCTGCTCAAATCGCCCTCGGACAAATCCGGGCGCGCCTTGAACACGGCTTCCGAGATGACGAAGTCCAGAACCGCGTCGCCCAGAAACTCGAGGCGTTCATTGTTGGGGCCCTGCGCACTTCTGTGGGTCAACGCCTGCCGAAACAGCGCGACGTCTTTGAATCGATAATCCAGCGCTTTAAAAAGCCAGCTCTCGGCTTTGTCCAATGTTCTCGCTCTGATTGTAGGCCGGTCGCTCGTGCCGGCCGGACGTGCCGTTAACGGCGGATGAGCTGCGTCTTGTCGAAATCGACCACGAATGAAATATTCGCGATGAACGGCGCTTTATGAGAATAAACAGCCGCGACCTCGTAGCCTCCGTCGACCCTGGTGACCTTGATATCTTTCGCCGTGATTTCGGACACCATCTCGACATCAAAGCGATTTGAGATGTAGCTGCGGATCATTCCGCTGGTGGCGCCCGTGCCGTCAAACTCCTGTTCAGCACCGCTGACAACGCTGGCTATCTTCATGTAATTCAGGTAGACCGGCGTGAGTCGCAGCGCCGCGAACGCGAAGATCCCGACAAAAGCGACAAGGATGATGAGTCCCAGCGTCGTCATGCCGGCCTGATGCCGCAGGACACGCTGATTCTTCAGGTTTTTGAGGTACATACGGCTTTCTCCATTCGCTCCTGGCAAGCCATTAAGTCCAGTTGCCGCCAGCCTAACGCGATTTTACCGGCCAAATCAGTGACTGACACCTCAATTATTGGATCTTCTGCCCGATGCGGCTCCACTCCGGCAGATTCCACGGGACGAAGTGCATCCAGATCCGGACGGCCTCGCCCACCAGGAATTCCTCGGGAATGGCGCCGATAAAACGGCTGTCGCGGCTGCGATCGCGATTGTCACCCATGACGAAATACTGCCCTTCGGGCACCCGGTAGGTGCCGTCGCGCGTCGAAAACTGCGCGTTGGTAATCAGGATATCGTGAACGCGCCCGTCCAGGTCCTCGCTGAAAACCAGCGCATCGACGGCCGCGTCTTTGCCCTTCACCAGTTGCATCGGCTCGCCGTTGATGATCAGTCGCTGCCTCGAATAGACGATTTCATCGCCGGGCAATCCGATTATGCGCTTGATGTAGTTGACGCTCGGATCGGACGGCAGACGGAATACAACGACATCGCCGCGCTCGGGTTCTCCGGTCTCGATGATCTTGGTTTCGCTGACCGGCAACCGCAGTCCATAGGAGAACTTCTTGACGAAGATGAAATCTCCTTCCAGCAGTGTCGGCATCATGGAGCCGGAAGGAATTCGGAACGGCTCGAAAATAAACGACCGGATAACCAGAACGAACAACAGCACGGGAAAAAACGATCGCGAATACTCGACCAGCGTTCTTTTGGCGCCGGGGACCGCATCACGACTATCATCCTCGGCAGTTTTCCATACCAACTTGTCAATCGCCACGATGACGCCGGTGAATAGCGTCAGGACCGTCAGTATCAGGGCGAGATTTATAATCAAGATATCACTCACTTTTCAACTCGTAGCACGGCAAGAAATGCTTCCTGCGGGATCTCGACCGACCCCAGCTGCTTCATCCGCTTCTTGCCCGCTTTCTGCTTCTCCAGCAGCTTGCGCTTGCGGGTGACGTCGCCGCCGTAGCACTTGGCCGTCACGTTCTTGCGCAGCGCCTTGACCGTGCTGCGCGCAATCACCTGGCTGCCGATTGCCGCCTGAATGGCCACGTCGAACATCTGCCTCGGAATCAGCTCCCGCATCTTGTCGACGAGCTCGCGACCCCGGTATTTTACATTCTCCCGGTGCACAATGATTGACAGTGCATCCACTTTTTCCCCATTGATCAGGATGTCCAGCCGCACCAGTTGTGCCGGCTCGAAGCGTTCGAAATGATAATCGAACGAGGCGAACCCGCGACTGACGGATTTCAGGCGGTCGAAGAAATCGAGCACAACCTCCGCCAGCGGCATCTCATACTCTATCGACACCTGCCCGCCGAGATACCGCATTTGCTTCTGCACGCCGCGTTTCTCGATACAGAGCTTGATGACGGCACCGACGAACTTCTCCGGCACCAGGATGTTGGCGGTGATAATCGGCTCACGCAGCTCACTGATTTCATTCGCCGGAGGCAATTTGGCCGGGTTGTCGACGTTCGACACTTCGCCGGACGTATCGACAACTTCGAAGATCACGGTGGGCGCCGTGGTGATGAGCTCGAGATCGTATTCCCGCTCGAGCCGCTCCTGGACGATCTCCATGTGCAGCATGCCGAGGAAGCCGCAGCGGAAGCCGAAGCCGAGCGCGGCCGAGGTCTCGGGCTCGAAATGCAGCGCCGCATCGTTGAGCCTGAGTTTTTGCAACGCCTCCCTGAAGCTTCCGTAGTCGTCCGAGCTGATCGGGAAAAGGCCGGCAAATACGCGCGGCTGCACCTGCTGGAAGCCGGGCAACGGCTTGTCGCACGGCCGCTTCGTGGCCGTCAACGTGTCGCCGACCGGCGCGCCGTCGATTTCCTTGATGGCCGCAATGACGAAGCCGACTTCGCCGGTCTTCAACTCGTCGCGATCGAGCATTTTTGGCGTGAAGACGCCGACCCGGTCCGCCGTGTAGGAGACCCCGGTCGACATGACCGTCACCTTGCTGCCCTTTGCGAGACAACCGTTCATGACGCGCACCAGCGAGACGACGCCGACGTAATTGTCGAACCACGAGTCGATGATCAGCGCCTGCAGTGGCGCATCCGGATCCCCCTGCGGAGGCGGGATCGTGTGCACGATCTGATTCAGTAGCTCCGGAATGCCCTGGCCCGTCTTCGCACTGACGTGGATCGCCTGGTCTGCTCCGATGCCGATGATGTCTTCGATTTCCGCGACCACCTTGTCCGGCTCGGCAGCCGGCAGGTCGATCTTGTTCAGCACCGGCAGCACCTCGAGGCCCTGGTCGATCGCCGTGATGCAGTTGGCAACGCTTTGTGCCTCCACGCCCTGCGCTGCATCCACAACGAGCAGCGCCCCCTCACAGGCTGCCAGTGATCGCGACACTTCGTAGGAGAAATCAACGTGACCCGGCGTGTCGATGAAATTCAGGTCGTACTGCTCGCCGTCGTCGGCCGTAAATGTCAGCGACACGCTCTGCGCCTTGATCGTGATGCCCCGCTCGCGCTCGAGGTCCATCGAATCGAGCACCTGCTCCGCCATCTCACGATCAGTCAGCCCGCCGCAGACCTGGATAAAGCGGTCCGCTATCGTCGACTTGCCATGGTCGATATGAGCAATAATGGAAAAATTGCGAATGTGCTTCATCGGGATCGAATGTCGGGTTGCGGGCGGCGCCGCCGAATTGAGCGGCGCAGTATACCCATTTCCTGCGCCTTATATCGCATCATTGAGGGCTTGCGCCCCGCAGTTCATCGCGCAACGTCAGGATCGCGGCCCGATCCAGGTGGTACTGGCACACCAGCCGCCCGTCATACTCGACGACGGGGATGCGTGTCGCGTACGCCGATCGCCATTCGGGCCTGCTGTCGATGTCATGCACCTCAACGGCAAACACGCCGTGTACCAGCGGCAATAACTCTTCGACCAGTACCTCGCAGAGGTGACATCCCCGGCGACTGAATACGTGCAGAACCGGCATCTAGTGCGCTGCCGGAAAGCGCTCGACAATAGTCGGCGTAAAGTCGCGCAGGCA
>JABAOD010009841.1_pt1 | contig 10866 bp, 11 predicted proteins | sample 7062151 | NCBI WGS metagenome assembly JABAOD01 (sample SAMN14538626, study PRJNA623070) | marine sediment metagenome | biome: marine biome [ENVO:00000428]; feature: marine pelagic biome [ENVO:01000023]; material: deep marine sediment [ENVO:00002113] | place: India: Gulf of Khambhat ...
ATGGAGGAGGAGATGAAGGTGACGGTGATCGCCACCGGCTTCAAGGAGGCGGCGGGCCGCGCGGCGGTGGTCCAGGCCCGGCCACCGATGGAGGAGGACTCGTTCTTCACCCCCCGCCCGGAGCCGGTGGTGGAGCCCGAGCGGCCGACGGAGCCGGCGATGGCGGCGCCGCCGGCCGAGGAGCCGCGGCGCGAGGAGCGGGAGGAGATCCCCTTCTACCGCAAGGTGATCGCCCAGACCCAGGGCGAGGACCCCAACGGCTACGGCCCCAACTGGTCCAACGTCGACGACTTCGACATCCCGACGGTGCTGCGCAAGCAGATGGACTAGCGGTCGCGCCGGCGGCTCGCGCCAGCGTCGGCCGCCGCCGATCGGCGCCGGCAGGGCCGCGGCGGCCGGCTACCGGTCGGCCGAGCGGCAGAGCACCATCAGGGAGGCTCCCCCCACCAGCCTCACCGCGACTGCCGGGCTCAGCCGGAAAAGCAGCAGACGCGGGACGGCGGCGAGCACGTTGCGCCAGCCTGGGCGGTGTCGCAGGTTGTGCACGACGTAGCCGACCAGCCGGTGATCGACGAGGGTGAACCCGCACTCCTCGAGGGTGGCCAGTGCGGACTCGCGAGAGAAGTAGTGCAGATGGCCGACCGATTCGCGCAGCGTCATGAAGGAGCCGGTGAGGACCGCCAGCACCGACATGTCCAGCGGGATGTTGAACAACCAGTGGGTGGCCTTGTCTCGCGCCTCCCGTAGCAGTCCGAAATAGTCGGGCACGTGCTCGATCACGTCCAGCATGACCCCCAGATCGAAGCGCTCCCCCAGCTCCTCGAGCGGGGTCGCACGGTAGGACACCAGGTCATCCTGAAAGCGCTCCTGGGCTCTGGCGATGGCGTCCGGCGAGATGTCGACACCCGTGACCGGAACCCGAAAATGGCGCGCCAGCAGCAGGGTGGTCAGGCCGGCGCCGCAGCCGAAGTCGAGGATCGAGGACGGCCTCGGCCGACAGGACTCGATGAGCTCGGTCGCCTTCTCCACCTTGAATTGCGAGTCCTCTTCGTGGAACGAGGGATTGAGGTCCCAGTAGGCCCCCGACTCGTAAAGCCGGGTCACGCCGCGGCTCCGGGGTTTCCCCTGCTGCGTCTCGCGCACAGGATCTGCACCTTTCCTCTGAGACCCAGGGCCCGCTGCATCCAGCCGAGGAGCCGGTACCCCGTCGGCAGGGCCACCGTCTTGAGCGCGACGTCGAGCGGACGGGGCCGGATCCAGGGCGAGATCTCCTCGTGCTCCAGGATCCGGAGCTCCTCCGGCATGAGCTCCCTGAGCTCCGCCAGCGACAGCAGATCGGCGAGCGGCTGTCCCTCGAACTGCCGGTAGTAGTCCGCGGTCGACAGGGCCGGGTCGTGGGGGAGCAGATCGATGACCTCGCGGTTGGGGGTGGTCAGGATGAGGATCCCCCGCGGCTCCACCAGCGCCACGAGTCGCTCGACGAACGCCCGTTGGCGGTCATAGGGGATGTGCTCGATGGTCTCGGTGGAGACCACCGCCTGGTAGCCGGCCAGGTTCTTTCGATGCCATCCGTCGTCCCATAGGTCGCGGACCTCGAAGGTGCCCTCCGGGCACACGCTGCGACAGGCCCTCACCGCCTCCTCGCTGAGGTCGGTTCCACAGACTCGGCCGATCCTCGTCAGCCTCCTGGCGACCTGGCCCCGCCCGCAGCCGACGTCCAGGATGCGTGGGCTCGGCCCGGCGTAGAGCTTCGTCAGCGCGAAGACCCGATGAGTGATCAGGTACTCCGAGACCTGCAGCAGGCTGCTCAGCGCGTAGCCGGCTCCCGCTCGGCGCCGGTAGAAGCGATCGTAGAACTCGCGCTGCGCCGATCGCTCGTCGGGCGTGCGATCCACCGCCGGGTCACCGTGCGAGGGCATCCAGGATCCCTTCCCAGGCGGAGGTGACCAGCGGGTAGCGCAGATGCTCTACCGAGCCGACCGCCGCGGCAGCCATGCGCGACAGCTCCGCCTCGTCGCCCAGGGTCTGCGCCAGCGCTTCGGCGTAGGCTTGCTCGCTGGCCCCTGTCGGCAGCAGCCGGCCGTTGATCCCGTCCTGCAGCAGCTCCCCGATGCTGCCGACGTCGCCAACCACCGGCACCACGCCGCAGGCCATCGCTTCCACCAAGGCGAACGGGAGTCCTTCCGACCTGCTGGCCATGACCAGCACGCGGGCCCGCTGCAGGATCCACCACGCGTCTCGGCGGTAGCCGAGGAGCTCCACGTGCTCGCTCAGGCCCGACGCATCCACCAGGCGCTCCAGCGCCCGCCGCTCCGGGCCGTCGCCGACGATAGCGAGTCTCGCCGCCCCCGCGCGCTCGACCAGTGCCGCCCACGCGCGGACGATGAAATCCACGCGCTTGACGGGCAGGAGGTCCCCCAGAAAGACCGCGTCCCAGCTCCTCGGGGCCGCCGGGTCCGGGACATACGTCGGCGACACCCCGTGCGGCAGCTGATGCACCTTCTCGCCGTCGACACCGCGCTGCGACAGCGCTCGCGACAGATCTCGTCCGGGAACGCTGATGGTCGTTGCGCGGGACAGCACCCAGCGGGGCAGCCACCCCCAGCGGGAGTCGAGCTGCCCGAGGATGCCGCGGCCGATCACCCCGACGTGCAGCGGCTTTCGGCGCAGCTTCGCGACGATCGCGCCGAGTACCCCGTACGGCACCGGGGTGAAGGTGATGATCGCGTCGAACCGCTGCCTGACGAGCAGGCCGCGCACGAGCATCTCGACTAGGGCAAGGGGCCGCCAGCGGAGTCGGGTCGCGGTCAACCGGATTCCGTGCGGCTCGTCGCCGTGCCATGCGACCGGCCGGATGCCGAGCACCCGGGCGACCCGGCTCGCTTGGGCCAGCGGTTGGAGATGGTTGGCATATCCGTGGGGCAGGTGCGCCAACGACAGCAGAACCAGCTGTCTGGCCCGGGGCCCGGTAAGCTCTTCTGGGCAGGAGCGCACGGTTCCACTGGCCTGCGTATCGGTCAATGACGAGAGCCGCCGCCCGCCGTCCGAGGCCGCACGGATGGCGTCCTTTCCGTGCCGCCGATCGTATCGTGGCTGCTCGCCGGAGCTCGGGGGCCTGATACTCTCGGTCCGCGCGCGCCTGCTCTGCCGTGTCACTCTCCGATCGCATCCTGCTGGTGGTGGACGACGTCGGCATGCCGACGGTCTACGCCGACGGCACGGGAGCGCCGATCCCGCTGGCGGCGTACGAGAGAGTGCTGCGGCTGGCCGAGAGCCGCGATCTGACGATTCCGATGGGCGTGCCCGCTGCCTACCTCTCCCCCGAGGGCGAGCGGTTCGGCGTGGTCGTCAACGCGCGCGGTGCGGAGGTCGTGGCGCTCTTGCGGGACAACAGCAGACGCCTGCCGGTGTGGAACCACGGCCTGAACCACCGGTTCTTGACCTGGCGGACGGAGTTCCTGGACTATGCGACCGGTCGCGCTCCGGCCGCCGACGAGCAGGAGCGCCACCTGCGGCTGAGCCAGGAGATCCTGGCGGAGCTGGGGCTGGGGCGGCCACGGGTCTTCATCCCGCCGGGGCACGGTTGGCAGCCGGACACGACCGACCGGCTGGCGCGGCGGGTCGGGCTCGAGGCCATCTGTCTGCGAGCGTGGGAGAAGACCCCGGTGGCTCACTGGCTGCGCCGCCCGAGCCGTCGATACTGGCGCCGCTGGGAGCTCTCCCGTCACCTCGCCTCGCTGCCGCGGCTGGGCCTGGGCCTGCCGGCGGCGCAGACCGCGATCGGCCGCACGAGCGCCCTGAAGTCGCGGCTCTTCATCCACCGGCCCGCCCCCGCCCGGTGGCTGATCCAGCGCACGTTCTCCCACTCGTGGCGGCCGCACCACTTCTTCGCCCACATCCAGAACTTCTCGTCCTCGCGGTGCCTGGCCTTCTGGGAGCGGACGCTGGACGAGCTCGAGGAGTTCTTCGCGCGGCTGCCGGGCGGTCCTGGCGAGCCGTCGGTCGCGGGTGGGGGCGGCGACCGGTGAACGCGCCACGGGATCCCCGAGCGCCAGCGATGACGGCGGCCGCTCGGCAACCGGGCGAAGAGCGGTTCCGGGTCCTGTTTCTGCTGGGCGCGATGCGCAGCGGCACGACCTTCTTGCGCAATGCGCTGGCGGCGAATGCGCAGGTACTCGTCCTCGGGTCGGAGCTGAACCGCTTCTGGACGCGGGTCGGCAAGGCGCCGGTGGGCCGGGTGGCCTGCTGCCCGCGGATGACGCGCGAGGACCTCGCCGAGGGGACACGTGCCGACGTGATCGCGGCCTTCGATCGCTGGTTCCGGCAGCGCAATCGCCCGAGTCGGGTCGCCTATCGCGTCTACCGGCGCCTGCGCTATCGCAACGAGACGACGCGCAAGGCCGGGCGCCCATTCTACCTGCTGAACAAGTCGACCCACCTGCTGAACAAGATCCCCTATCTCGATGCCCTCTTCCCGGACGCCCGTTACCTCTTGCTGGTGCGGGATATCTACTCCCACGCCTATAGCCTCAAGCTGCATCTGGCGCGAGGGGGCGGGGACTGGCAGATCAGCTATCCGGCGAAAGGGGGAGACTGCTGGTCCTTCCGCCGGCGCGCCGGCGCGGCGAGCGGCGCCGGCCGGGACGAGGTCAGTTTCGAGGAGATCGCGCGAGCCTGGGTCGAGCTCAATGCCCTGGCGCTCGAGGATCTCGAACGGCTGCCCCCCGAGCGGGTGCTGTCGATCGGCTTCGCCGAGCTGTGCGCCGACCTGCCGGGGCTGATGCGGCGACTGGGGTCGTTTCTCGGCGTGGCCGACCTCGGCCGGCGGGTCGATACGCGGCTGGTCAACAGTCTCACCGCCGATCCCGTCAGCGCCTGGAAGAAGAAGATGACCGGCGAGGAGGTGGCGGCGATCAAGGCGGTAGCCAGCTCCTACGGACCGGTGTACGAACGGCTGGCGGCGATCGCCGAGGGGGTGCCCCGGTGAGAGCCAGGACCCGCGCCGTGCTGGGCCTGCTCGTGTTGACGGGTCTCGTGGCCTTCGCCGTCAGGGCGGTGGATTTCTCGATCCTGGCGGTCGTCGGTCCGCTCGACGTGGCGCTCCTGGCCCTCCCGGTCGTCGCCTTCCATCTCTCTCGCGCCTATGCGATCCAGGCGCTGCTGCCGGCAGTGGGCGTCGAGCTCGGGGCGCGAGAGTGGATCGGCCTCCACGTCTACACCTCACTCGCCAACCTGGCGCTGCCGCTGCGCACGGGCCTGGGCCTCAAGGCGCTCTATCTCAAGGCGAGCCACGGCCTGAGGCTGACGTCGTTCGCCGCCCTGCAGGGCGTGCTCTTTCTCGCCGGGCTGGGGACGAGTCTCGCGGCGGCGCTCGCGACCGGTCTGCTCACTGCGGCGGGCGACCGCGGTCTGCTAGGGCTTCTTGGGCTGGGGCTGGTGCTCCTGGCTCTGCCGCTCCTGGCGCCGCGGATGGTCGGGCGGCGCGGGCCCGCCGTGCTGCGGCCCCTGTTCGAGATCTACCGTTCGTTCCACGAGCTCAAGTCGGAATCCCGGCGGGTCGCAAGCGCGGTGGGAGTGTCGCTGCTCGCCTTCGCCTCGATGGCGCTGGCGTTGTTTCTCGCGCTGCGGGTGCTGGGGGCGAGAGGGTCGCTCTTCGAGGCGGCGGTCATCGCCCTGGTGATCGTCCTGTCGAACCAGATCCTGATCACGCCGGGGAATCTGGGGGTGCAGGAGTTCGCCGCCGGACTGGTGGGCAGCTCGCTGGCCCTGGACTTCGACCGCGCGCTGGTGGCGATGCTGCTGGTGCGGGTGGTCTCGGTGGGGCTGCTGGTCGCGGCGGCGCCGTTCTTCGCCGCGCTGGGGGGAAAGGTGCTGCGGCTGTCGCGGACGGCGCCCGACTAGCGGGCGGCGGTCCCGGGCCCGGTGGACGGCCGGAGACCGCCCTCGAGCAGGGCGCGGACGATCACCTGGGTGACGTCGATCTTGTCGAGCAGCAGCCGCTCGACCGCGGAACGGAACTCCTGCCGGCTCTTGCGATCCGACTCCAGGATCTCGACGGCTTCGGCGATCGCCCGTTCCACCGCGCTGGGCCGGTAGTTGGATACGAGGCCGTAGCGCCGCTCCTGCTCGTCGGTGTAACCGCGCCCGACCTCGTCGACGTAGATCGCCGGCGTTCCGAGAACGGCGCTCTCCGAGGCCATCGTCGCGCTCTCGCCGATGAACAGCCGGGCGAAGGCCAGCAGGTGGTGGACCTCGTGTGGCGGCAGCGCGAGGCGGAGCTCCTCGAGGGCGGCCGGCAGCGGCCGCTCGGAGGAGATGAACACCTGGCCGTGGCGGCGGAGGGCCTCGATGAGGGCGCTCTTCTGGTCGCCGGAGAAGCCGCCGACGCCGAGGTCGTGGACCGCCTGCCACGACACGAAGCGCACCACGCTGTAGCGCTCCCCGGCGTCGATGCCGTGGCGGGCGAGAACCGCGGGGTCGGGGGCGAAGCGGTCGGGATGCAGGTAGGCCAGCTCGTGATAGCCGGGGTAGGTCGCTTGGCGGCCGAGCACCCTGCCGCGGTAGCAGTCGGGCGTGATGACCTGGCTGGCGAAGGGATAGGAGAGCAGGTTCGAGAGGGTCGCGTTCTCGGTGTCGTAGAAGATCAGGTTGGTGGTGCGGGTGAGGAACCCCACCTGCGCCGTCGAGATGCCGCCGATGCTGGCCAGCACGTCGGGACGCTCGCGCAGCACGAGCCGCCGCAAGCGAGCGTTGCGCCGCACGAGCTCGCGGATCAGGCCGGACTTGCCCTGGGCCTCGCGGCTGAGCAGCCGGTGGGGGATGTCGTAGAGGCTCAGCAGCTCCAGCGTCAGGTCCTTGTCACGGGCGGTGACGAGGACCTCGTGTCCGTCGCCGCCGAGGATCGCCACCGCGTTGCGGAAGAAGTGGACGTGGGCGGGGTGGAGGATGTCGAGGAGGATCTTCAAGGCCGGCCCATCGTCAGGTGGTAGCTCAGCGCGAAGCTCAGCCACGCCTGGCTCCAGCGCATCAGGGTGAAGGAACGGGTGCCGAAGCGCCGCCGCTGGTAGGCGAAGCGGCCCTCGGCGCCGCGCCACAGGTCCTCGACGGCGGCGGTGGCGATGGCGCGCGCCAGCTCCAGATCACCCCGGCGGCTGAAGGTGATGATGCCCTGGGCGTAGCCGTGGGCGTCGTGCGGCCAGGTCCGGTCGTGCATCCATTTGGGCCGTGCGCGGTCGGTGAACAGGTGCTCGCGGTAAAAGGCGAGCCCCGACTCGTAGCTGGCGTCGAAGCGGCGGTCGTGCGAGTAGTCGGCGTAGTCGGCGATGGCGTCGAGGATCTCCCCCGTGTGGTAGTTGTCGTGGGTGATCGGGCTGTCGCCCGGCGGGTGGGTGTAGAACCAGGCGCCTTGCGCCGTCTGCTTGTCCACCACCCAGGCCACCAGCCGGCGCGCCTCGGCCATGAGCTCCGGCCGGCCCGCGTGGCGGCCGACCATGGCGACGAGCGCCCCACAGAGCGCCGAGACGTCCATGACGGCCATCTCGATCTCCGGCGTCGGCACGTAGCTCAGGCACTTCATCTCGTCGTTCTCGAACAGCACGCGCGGCTCCGCGAGGAGGAACTCGACGGCGCGCTCCGCGGCGTCGAGATAGCGTCGCTCCTCGAGCACCTCCCAGCCGTCCACCAGGGCACGGCCCACGAAGTAGGTGACGATGCGGTTGGGAAACCCCGCCGGCGCATAGAAGCCCAGGTCCTGCCAGGGATAGGGGTAGCCCCAGCCGAGGCCGCGAAACCCCGGCGCGTTGTTCGCCACGAGCCAGCCGAGCAGCCGGTGGGCCTCGTCCCGGTAGCCCGTCTCGCCGGTCAGCCGCAGCAGGTTGAGGCAGGCGCGGGCGAAGAGCGCCACCCCCTTGGCGTTGCGCGCCTTGCGCACGCCGAGTGCCGGCCGCAGGTTCACCGGGCTGCGCGTCACCGCCTGGATCCATGCGATCCGCAGCCACTTGTTGCCCAGGCTGGCGGCCCTCAACCATGGGCTGGCCAGGGCGTCGTGCTTGCTGTAGCCGCGGTAGTCCCGCTGGCGGGCCCAGTCGAGGGCCCGGCGGCAGATCTCGAGCAGGGCCCGGTCGCCGAGCTCACCGCTCATAGCAGTCCTCTGGCGCGCGGCCCTCGATGAACAGCCGCTGCCACACCTTGACGCCGAGGATCAGCCAGAGGAGGAAATAGTGCCAGCGCATGGCGGGGTGGGGCGGATGATCGAGCACGGCGCGGACGAAACGGGGGTTGAAGATCCCCTGCTCGGCGAGGAACTCCTCGCCCAGCTCGCGCCGGCCGAGCTCGCGCAGGTCCTTGCGGAACTGCAGGTAGGCGTCGAAGGTGAACCCCCACTTCGGCTTGGCCAGCGTCGGCGGCGGCAGGATCCCCCGCATGGCGCGCTTGAGCACCGTCTTGAGCTCGCCGTTGCCGAACTTGACCGCTGCGGGGATGGAGAAGGCGAACTCGACGAGCTCGAGGTCGAGGAACGGCACCCGGACCTCGAGCGAGTTGGCCATCGAGGTGCGGTCCTCGTTCAACAGAAAATCGTCCACCATCTTGTAGGCGAACTCGGTGCGCAGCACGTCCTCGCGGACGTCGGCATGCGGCCGCTCGAAGAGGGGGGCGAAGAACTCCTCGACGCCGCGCTCGATCGACGCCTGCGCCGCGGGGGCGTAGATGGCGCGGAACAGGCGGCGGTCGTGCTCCCACATGTTCCTCAGTAGCAGGTAGCTACGCACCGGGAGGCCGATCGAGAAGGCATAGTCGAGCCCGCGCCGCGCCAGGTCCCAGCGCATCGATCCCAGGCTGCCGGCGATCGCGGCGAGCAGGCTGCCGACGGGCCGCAGCAGGTGCTGGTGGAAGCGGCGCCCGAGGATCCTTTGCCAGGCGACCGTCGGTCGAAGATAGTCGAAGATCCGGTAGCCGCCGAAGAGCTCGTCGCCGCCCAGGCCGGACAGCGCCACCTTGACGTGGCGCGAGGCGTAGCGCGACAGCAGGTACAGCTGGATGGCGTTCTCTTTGGGCTCCTCGACGGCCCAGGTCACTTGCGGGAAGACCGACAGGGCGTCGAAGTCGATGACCGCTTCATGGTGCCGGGTACCGAATGCCTCGGCGACGGCACGGGCATCGACGAGCTCGTCCGTGGGCTCGTCGAATCCCAGCGTATAGGTCTCGACCCCGGCCGCGGCCCGCGAGGCCATCGCCACCAGCGTGCTGGAGTCGATGCCGCCGGACAGGTAGAGCCCCAGCGGCACGTCGCTGACCAGCTGCTTGCGCACCGCCCGCTCGAGCAGCTCGCGGGTCCGCTCGACGCACTCCTCCGGCCGGCGAATGGACGGGTCGGGCTCGACCTCGAGCCGCCAGAACCGCCGCTCCCGGAGCTCGCCGTCCTGCCAGACGATCAGCGAGCCGGGCTCGAGCCGCCGGATGTCGCGGAAGAGGGTGGAGCGGCCGGGGATGAAGCGGATGTTCAGCAGGAAGTGGAGTGAGCGCAGATCCAGCGCCGCCTCGAGCCCGTCGAGGGCGAGCAAGGCCTTGACCTCGGAGGCGAAGGCCAGCCGCGAACCGCGGCGCCACAGATGGAGCGGCTTGATCCCGACGTGGTCGCGACACAGCAGGAGCTTGCCGGCGTCGAGGTCCCAGAGGGCGATGGCGAACATCCCGTCGAGATGGAGCGGGAAGCTCTCACCGTACTCCTCGTAGAGGTGGGGGATGACCTCGGAGTCGCCGCGGCCGCGAACCGTGTGGCCGCGCGCCTCGAGCTCGCGGCGCAGCTCGCGGAAGTTGTAGATCTCGCCGTTGTGGACCGCGACCACCCGGCGGTCCTCGGAGTAGACCGGCTGCCTGCCGCCCTCGACGTCGAGGATGCTCAGCCGGCGGCTGGCGAGGAAGACCTGGCGCTCGGGGTCCTCGTAGTAGCCCTCTTCATCCGGCCCGCGGTGGGCGATGGCCTCGGCCATGCGGCGCAACGCCGACGAGCTGCCGAAGCCCGCCGTTCCGCTGATTCCGCACATGTTCGATGGTGAAGACAGGCCGCGGGAGGATGGTATCGGATCGCGGGCCGCGTTCGAGGCTGTCGGCCGGCAGATCCTCCTGCCATGGGTAGACTCTCGGCCGTGATGCGAGAGCTCGGTTCACCGAGAGAGCGCCGACTGTGGAGCTGGGCCGGGGTCCTGCTGGTGGTGATCTACGCCTCGCTCTACTGGGTGCGTCCGGTGGCCGAGGCGCTCAGGGCGCGGGGCCTGCTGCAGTTGACGGTGACGGCGCTCTTCCTGGTGGCGGCGATCGGCGTGCTGCGGTGGTGCCTGGCGCGCTCGCCCGGGCGCCGCGAGCTGGCGGTGCTGGCGGTCGTCGCGTTGCTCTATCTGGCGGTGTTGTGGCCGATCCGCCTGCCGGAGGAGCGCTTCCATCTGCTGGAGTACGGTCTGCTCGCGGCGCTGGTCTACGCCGCGCTGCTCGAGCGCCAGCGCCGGGGCGGCGAGTTGCGCTGGGCAGCGGGTCCGGCGCTCGTGGCGGTGGCGATCATCGGCCTGGCCGGCTGGCTCGACGAGGGCATCCAGCACCTGCTGCCCAACCGCTACTACGACTGGGTGGACGTCGGGCTGAATCCCGTGGCCGGCATCCTGGCGGTCGGCGCCATGGCGGGGCTCGCCGAGGCCCGCCGCGCCGATCGCTCCCGGCCGACGGCGCCGGAGTGATATCTTCGAGGATCAGCCGGTGCCGGCCTGGCCGGCGCCGAATACGGGCCGCCCCGGCGCCGTAGAGATCCCCAGCAGGAGGGCTACGCATGACGACAGGATTCGAGGAGGCGCAGGAGCGGCGCAACTGGCTCGAGCG
>JABAOD010031888.1_pt4 | contig 10865 bp, 8 predicted proteins | sample 7062151 | NCBI WGS metagenome assembly JABAOD01 (sample SAMN14538626, study PRJNA623070) | marine sediment metagenome | biome: marine biome [ENVO:00000428]; feature: marine pelagic biome [ENVO:01000023]; material: deep marine sediment [ENVO:00002113] | place: India: Gulf of Khambhat ...
AATCCAGAGGTATTTTGGGTAACTCATTCAGGAACTAATGAAGTAGGAGACAGATTAGCCCTTAGACCAACATCGGAAACCCTTGCTTACACACTTTACTCAAAGTGGATAAAAAGTTGGAGGGATTTGCCTCTCAAAATTAATTTTTGGAATACTGCATTGCGAGCAGAGATCAAAGCCACAAAACCTTTTCTCAGAACTTCGGAATTCCTTTGGCAGGAAGGACATACAGTACACACCTCAGAAGAAGAAGCAAAACAAGAGGTCCTAAAAATTTTAGAAATATACAAAAATACAGTTGAAGAGGAATTAGCAATTCCTGTAATAACTGGAAAGAAAAGTGAGAAAGAAAAATTTGTTGGTGCAGTTTATACCACCACGATGGAATCAATTATGCCAGACGGTAAAGCATTGCAAATGGGCACATCTCATTTTCTTGGCCAGAATTTTTCGATTCCTTTTGAAGTAAAATTTGCAGATAAAGATAATGTAGAACATTTTGCATGGCAAACTTCTTGGGGAGTATCATGGAGATTAATTGGAGCAATGATTATGGTGCATGGAGATGATCAGGGCTTAGTGCTTCCTCCAAAAGTTGCACCCATGCAGGTGGTAATAGTACCTATTTACAATAAACAAGAAGATGAAAAGAGAATTATTGAAAAATCAGAAGAAATTCGACAAAAATTAGAGAAAATGAACATTAGAGTACACATTGATGATAGAAATGAACTTTCACCAGGGTACAAATTCAATGATTGGGAGATGAAGGGAGTGCCCATACGAATTGAGATTGGTCCTAAGGATTTAGAGAATCAAAAAGTAGTGGTCGCAAAAAGATACAACAAAGAAAAACTAGATTTGCCTTTAGAACAAATAGAAAAAATTGATTTGATATTAGAAGAGATTCAAAATAAAATGCTTCAAGTTGCAAAAGAACAGTCTGAAAAATTTACAGTTGAGATAAAAGATTATTCAGAATTAAAAGCAAAAGTTTCTCAAGGAGGATTTTTGCAAGCCTATTGGTGCGGAAATCAAGACTGTGAAGATAAAATCAAAGAAGAAACTGGTGCAGACATTCGAGTAATTCCATTTGATGCTGAGGATAAAAATGGAAAGTGCATCTACTGTGATAATCAAAGTTCATCTAAACCCATTTTTGCAAGGGGATACTAGATATAACAAAACAAACCAAAGTATTAGTTGAAATTAAAGTGAGTATAGCATGACAGATCTTTATCGACTTCTTCCTGAAGAAATGGAGCAGTTAGTAATAGAAATGGGTCAACCACGTTTTCGTGCAGACCAAATTCTTTATTCATTATATTACAAATTCCCAGAGACTATTTCAGATATTAAACAACTTCCAGCAACCTTTAGAGAAGAGCTTGTCAACAAAGGTTTCACAATAGGCTCAGCTACAGAAGTTCACAGGGTAACAAGTGAAGATGGGGATACAACCAAATTATTGCTTAATCTTGACGATAAGGCATCAGTTGAAACAGTCTTGATGCAATACCAGCCAAAAAAACTACTTGGACATCCTAGGTCTACCATATGTGTATCGACTCAGGTTGGTTGTGCTATGGGATGTGTTTTTTGTGCAACTGGTGAAATGGGTCTTGAACGAAGTATGAAAGCTGAGGAAATTATAGCTCAAATAATTCACTTTGCTAAAATTTTACTTGAAAAAGGTCAACATATTACAAATATTGTGTTTATGGGAATGGGGGAACCACTTGCAAATTTTTCTGAAACATTAAGAGCCATTAAATTATTAACTCATCCTCGAGGGTTTGGAATCGGTCAAAGACACATTACTGTTTCAACAATTGGAATTACCTCTGCTATAGACCAGTTAGCGGAGGAAGATTTGCAAATCGGACTAGCAATTTCTCTTCATGCACCTAATGATGAGTTAAGAAAATGGTTAGTTCCAACAGCATCACCTAATTCAGTGAAAGAATTGATTGATGCAGGGAAAAGATATTTCCTAAAGACAGGACGTCGTGTGACCTTTGAGTATGCATTGATTGAGGGAGTAAATGATACTCCTGAAATAGCTGAAGAGCTGGCTTTGCTCTTAAAAGATAATGGCTCACATGTGAATTTAATTCCATTAAATCCAACAGCAAAAAAATTTGAACGGCCATCACGAAAAAATGTAATTGAATTTGAAAGAATTTTGTATAATGCTGGAATTAATTGCACTGTTAGAGTAGAAAAAGGTACAGAGATCTCAGCTGCATGTGGTCAATTAAAAACTAGTGTTTTGGACAAATATAATAATAATAAAAATCAATTTGATAATTAATGACATCAAATTCTGAGCAAGAGCAAAAAAATCCAATACTTGAGCAATTCAGGGAAACAAGAAATCGGACCTTAGAATTAGTAAAAACTCTTGAAAAAGATGATTTTGTTGTTCAAACTGCATTTTACATGAGTCCACCAAAATGGCATATTGGTCATGTAAGTTGGATTTATGAAGCAATTATGAGTAAATTAGACAAAAATTATGAATTTTATTCAAAAGAATTTTCAGAATATCTAAATTCATACTATCAACAATTTGGAGTTCCACATGATAAAGGTGTCAGAGGAATAATTTCTAGACCCACTATTGATCAAATTTTTGAATATTTTAATCACATTAATCAGAGAGTTGAAAATTTCATCAAATCAAAATCACTAACCAAAGAAGAAATTCGTTTAATCATCATGGGTTTTCATCATGAATGCCAACATCAAGAATTACTAGTATACGATTTGCAACATCTTTTAGCAGACCAGTACAAGCCAGTAAAAAAAGAAGAAAAGCCAAATCCAATTCCCATTGAAACAAAGTCAGTACAGATTGAAGGGGGTATTTACACTATGGGATATAATGGTCAAGATTATTGTTATGATATAGAATTACCTGAACACAAAGTATTCCTGAATGATTATCAAATAGATGCATTTCCAATTACCAATAAACAATATCTAGAATTTATGGAAGATGGAGGATATGATTCCTACAAGTACTGGCTTTCAGACGGTTGGGAAAAAGTGAAAAAAAATGAATGGGAATCCCCAATGTATTGGGAAAAAGTTGACGAAAATTGGATGGTTAGAGATTTTCTAGGATTACGAGAAATTAATCCAAAAGAACCAGTTTGTCATGTAAGCTACTATGAAGCAGATGCATACTGTAAATGGGCAGGAAAAAGATTACCAACTGAGGCAGAATGGGAAAAAGCAGCTTTGTGGAACAAGTCAAAACAAGAAAAAACAATCTTTCCTTGGGGAAACGAATATCCAACTTCTAATCATGCAAATTTACTAGAATCCCATATTTGGGGGGTGACTGAAATTGGTTCGTATCCCAGTGGTACAAGTCATTATGGGTGTCATCAAATGATCGGAGATGTTTGGGAGTGGACATCATCAGAATTTGTAGGATATCCAGGTTTTAAGACAGGATTTGATGAATATAATGATAAATGGTTTACAAATCAAAAAGTTCTTCGAGGAGGCTCCTTTGGAACACCAAAAATGTCAATCAGAGGAAGTTATAGGAACTTTTTCAGATTAGATGAAAGATGGTTATTTTCTGGTTTTAGATGCGTGGACAAATCATAGTTCAGTTTTTGAGGCTAAGGTTAATGAATAATTTTTATCATCATCTAACCAAATATGCTTAATTTCAAATCCAGTTGTATCCATTAAATTTTCTATTTGAGGTAGAGTGTATTTGTGAGAATGTTCAGTGTGTATTAGTTCACCTTGGTGTAATTGTAGAGATAAATTAGATTTGCCAACAATGATAGATTGTGTGACTAGTGATTTTAGGTACATTTCGATTCGTTGATCTTTTGCATTGTAATTTGCAAGATGTTTGAAATTTTCTAAATTAAAATCTGCATCTAATTCATCATTAATTCTAGAAAGAACATTAAGATTGAATTTTGCAGTGATTCCTTGTGAATCATCATAGGCTTTTTCTAAAGTTTCTTTGTCTTTAACCAAATCTAACCCAATCAGAAATAAATCATCTTTTTTCATAAAAGAACTGATTTTTTGTAAAAATATTTTTCCATCATCAGGAGTAAAATTTCCAAAGCTTGAACCAAGGAAAATGATTAGATTTTTTTTATTGTCGTATTTTTCGATAAATTCTAAACCACCCTCATAGGTATCAATTATTCCCGTAATACTCAAATTTTCATAATCCCTAAGAAGCAATTCCGAACTTTCTGTCAAAATTTCAGAAATATCAATAGGAAAATATTCTGTTTCATCCTGAAATCTTGCAAAAATATCTAAAAGTAGGCGTGTTTTCACAGATGACCCACTTCCAAGTTCAACTAATCTAAAAGAATCATCTAGGTACGGAGGAAGTTCGGATTGAAGTTTTTTTAGAATTTTTATCTCTGTACGAGTAGGATAATATTCAGGTAATTCACAGATTTTTTCAAATAATTCTGAGCCTTTTTTATCGTAGAAGAATTTAGGATGGATAAACTTGGAAGAGCGATTAAGACTGGACGAAACTTCGTCTGCGAAGGATTTTTCGATTTTGGTAGAATGTGGTTTGAAATATTGTAGATTAGAATCTATGACATATTTCTTGTAAGGGAAGTTCTTTTGTATTGTGGAGTTCAAGTAATAGATCGGTATTTATTTTACATAAATGCTTTGTCCTAATTAGAAGAAATCTAGTGCAATTTCTTGATATACTTCTTATTTTTAGAATATTTGTTGGATGAAATTTTAAGAATTGAGCATTTGAAAAAATATTTTGTAAAAAAGAGTGTCTTCAGTTCAGAGGTTTCGACGCTAAGGGCGACAGACGATGTATCATTCTATTTGGAGAAAGGAGAAGTTTTTGTTCTCGCAGGAGAATCAGGTTCGGGAAAATCAACTATCGCAAAAATGATACTAAAATCAATCGAGTCTGATTCTGGAAAAATAATCTTTGAAGGTCAAGAAATTAAAAATGATCAAAAAAGTTTAGAGAAGATACGAATGAATTGCCAAATGATTCATCAGGATCCTTATGATTCCATAAATCCTCGTATGAAAATTTTTGATATTATTGTAGAGCCTCTAGAAATTCATAAAATTGGAGATTCTAGTTCAAGGAAACAAAGAGTGTTGGAGGTTCTAAGAGAAGTAAAGCTTGAACCTGCTGAAGAAGTTATCAAAAAATATCCTCATATGCTATCCGGAGGGCAACGACAAAGAGTTGTTTTAGCCCGAGCTCTATCCATTAACCCTAAAGTAATTTTGGCGGATGAACCTGTTTCTATGCTGGATGTTTCAATTCGTGCTGAGATGCTAGAACTGATGGGAGAATTGCAGAAAAAATACGGAATATCATTCATTTACATAACGCATGATCTGGCAACTGCCAGATACTTTGGTCAAAGAATTGGAATATTGTATTTAGGAAAAATAGTAGAAATGGGTAAAATTGATGACGTTTTACTTAGCCCAAAACATCCTTACACTCAAGCCCTGATAGACGCAATTTCAGAACCAGATCCTGAAAATGTAAACAAGGAGAAAAAAATTAGAATTAATGAACCAAACGAAATTAGCATTTTTGAAGGGTGTAGATTTAGACCACGATGTCCTTACGCCATAGATAAGTGTAAAGTCGAACCCAGTTTAGAATCAAAAAATGGTGATCATACCTTTGCATGCTATGTTGACATAACCTAACTAGTTTTAACAGAAGGCATTCTTTTGTCTTTGTAGGTGACCACCTGAGAAACTCCATTTTTAGGATATACGCCGTAAATGAGTTTAGCCTTATTTACAACAGAGTCTTTTAGTGAAACCATTATGAACTGACTTTCTTTGGAGCGTTCTTCTAAAATGTTTGAAAGCTTTTCAGAGTTTGGAGAGTCAAGATGTGCATCAACTTCATCGAAGAGGTAAAATGGCGATGGCTTTAATTTTTGCAAAGCAAGCACAAAGACAATTGCTGCCAAAGTTTTCTCACCACCACTGATGGATGTAGATTCTCTTTTTGGTTTATTTCGAAATTGAATCAAATAGGAAATTCCAGAATTGAAGATATCGTCTTCGTTTTGTAGTTCTAGCCAAGCCTCCCCTCCAGTCATCTTGTTGAAGATTAATCGGATTTCTTTATCTACTAAATCAAAGGCATCCAAGAAAGTTTGTCTCTTGTCTTTTTCAATTCCTTCAATGAATTTGACAATTGAATTTCGTTCCTCTTCTAAGGAATTCTTTCGTGTAGACATGGAACGATAACCATAAGATACTTCTAGATAAGTTTCAGGTGCCTTTGCATTTAGAGCATTCAAGGTGTTTAATTCAGCAGTCAAACCTTGGACAATAGGCTCAACATCGAACGTTTCCATTTCTGAATCAAATCCAAAGGCTTCTAGAAGAGATTGAAGTTTTGTTTCAGTCTCAGCAAGATCTCGCAGGTCGCGATTCAGTGAGTCCGATTGTCTTTCAAGAGAATTTATCTCCTTAGTCAACGTCTGATTTTTTTCTGAGAGGATTTTGAGTTTATCATCAAACTCTTTAATTTTTCCAATCGATGAACCCGAAGTGGAAATGAGTTCTTGCTCTTTTTCTCTCAGCAATTCAAGATTTTTTTGTTTAGACTCTTTTTCTAATTCAAGATTTTTAATTTTGTTTTGTAATTCTTGTTTTTGAGAAATTAGAGAAATTTTTTCTTCGTGTAAACTTTTTGATTGTGATTTTGACCTGTTTTCCTCTGCTTCTGCTGCTGCTAATTGAGAATTTTTATCGCGGTATTCATTCATAATAGCAGTATGCATTTTCTCAATCTCAGATTTTTTGATATTTATTTTCGATATCTCATTTGAAATTCTTTGCTGTTCACCACTGGCATAATTTTCCTCCACAATTGTAATTCTTTCTAACAAGGATTCCAAATGAGATTCATGGGTTGAAATTTCAGCCGTCAAGGTTTTACTTTTTGAATTTAATTCAGATAGTCTTTGATTTAGCTGAGTTTTTGTTTTAATGCCAGATGAAATTCTGGATTTTAAATTGGAGTAGTTCTCATTTGCAGATACGAGGTTCTTTTCAGAGATTGATAGTCTATCAGAGTAATTGTGAATAGATGTTTCAATTTTTTCTTGCAAGTGTTTTTTCTTTAAAATATATTTTTTCAAAAGACTGATGGATTGAAGCAAGCCATCAATTGATGAGCTTAGAGAGATGATTTTTGTGAGCTTAGAAATTTTAGAGTTGATATCAATAACAACTCCCCCACCTTTAGCCTCAAAAAATTCACCTTCGATTGTAACTGCCTTGTATCCCTGTTTTGATAGGTTATAGGCAGATTCCCTGGATTTTGTAAGAATTACGTTGCCAAAAAGGAAGATTTTGAGGGCAGAATAATCGGGTTTGCAGTTTACAAAATCAGCTAAAACACCCATAATTTCAGAATCCTTTGGCAATTTCAAATTGAATTTAGGAATTGCCTCAAGAGGAATTATTTTTAATTTAGGTAATTTTTTTGATTTTGCAACTTCTGCAATTCCTAGTAAAGTAGCAAAATCATTTACTACTATGGCCTTAATCCAATCAGAACTTGTAGATAAAATTGCACGTTCATATTGTTTATCCCAAGAAATCATTTCATAAACTAAACCAACTATTCCAAGTTTATCTGCATCTTCTTTTAATTTTGCAACAGTATAATCTTCATGCATTATTCCTTTTACAGTTTTAATTTTAGTTTCATATTGAGCTGCTGCTTTACTTGATTTTTCTAAAATGAGATTTAATTCTTCGATGTCTTTTTTTAGTTTAGATTTTTTTTCATTTAATTTTGAAATTCTTGTTTTTAATTCTGTAATTGTTGCTTTGTGATTATTCATCATAGATTCCAGTCTATTTTCATATTCGGATAATTTTCCTAAATCCTGTTCTAGTTCAATCAATTTTGAATTATTTGTGTTAATTTTATTTTCAGATTCCTCTTTTTCATTTTCCCCTGAAGAAAGTTTTACTTTTACTGAATGAAGTTCTTCATTTAATTTTTTAATTTTGTTATCTATTTCTAACTTTTTTTCTGCAGCTTTAGATTGCTCTCCTAAGACCCTATCTCTAAGAGAATCAACTTCATTCATATCTTCATTAATTTTTTTAATTTTTGAATTTGTTTCATCAATGGAGTTTTGGATTTCAGAAATTTTTGATTCTATATCATTTCTTGAATACGAGATTGAATCTAGTTCTCTTTCAATTTCTGGAAATCGAGAATCAATTTGCTCTAATCTTTTATTTGATGCTACAATACCACTATTGTATACCTCATACTCCTGCATTGCCTCACTAAGTTCCGAATCAATTGAGGCTTTTGCTTGGTTGTAAGCATCTGCTTCTTGCATTAGTTTTGATTTTTCAGTCTCAAGTCCTTCAATTTCAGCCCTTAAGACTCCTCTTTCTTGCTCAAAACCAGTAATTTTGGATGAAATTTCATGTAAAATGGTCTCTTTTGTAGTCTTATCGCTTAGGACTACTTTCATTTTATTGGCAGCATTAATGGCATTATAGCGATTTAACTCACGCTGCAAGAAATCACTTCGAAGTTTTTGATTTCTCTCTTCTTCTAATTCATCAATTCGTTTTTTGATCTCACCCATTTTTGCAAGGGCAATTTCCAATCGTCTATCAGCATCATCAAGTTGTTTTAAGGATTCAGCCTTTTTATCATCAAAATAAGAAAGTCCAACTAAATCTTCAATGGTTTTTCTTTTTTCTTCTGAAGAAAATTCGGAAATTCTGGTTACAGTTCCCTGTTGAACTGCATTTAATTGTCCTAATCCAGCATTTGCAACATCCAGAAGATCTAAAATGTGACTTCGATTTGTTTTCTTTTTGTTCAAGTAGTAGGTGTTTTCTCCTTTGTCATCCATCTCTCTTGTAATTTCAACTGTGTCAGAATCAACAGGGATTTTTCTATCAGAATTATCAAAATGTACACTAGAGCGGGCCATCTTAGGTCCCCGTCTGCTTCCCTCGATATCGTGAATTAATGATCTTAATTTATCTACTCTCATAACTTTGGGTTTGTTTTCACCCATTGCAAAAATTATTGCATCAAGAATGTTGCTTTTTCCCGATCCATTTGGGCCAGAAATTGAGATGAGGCCAGGCTCAAAATGAACCGTGGTGTTCTTAAATCCAAAAGATTTGAAACCAAAGATCTCAACTTTTTTTACGTGAACCAATGAGTAAATTTTTCAGATTGGTAGGATAATCAATGATTAACAAGTTTAATTGACATAATTGAGTAATTTTTCTTGTTGTACTCTAAATTTTTTCGTAATGGTAGCCACATACATAATTTTAGACAACGAAGGTTTTAGCCTCAGAAATTCAGATATTTTTAGTCAATTTAAAAAAAATGAAAAGCCCATAAAATTTAGGAATTTTCATTTACAAAATCTACAATTGAGAGAATTTTCCCCATCTCTACAAGATGGCCATAACTTTTTCCTTTTTTGACTTGCAATGGGTCATTACCAACAGTGACAAAAAGCATATCACCTTTAGGAAGAGGTATGGTTATCCTTTTGATTTTTTCATAGGAAGCAATAGTATACAATCCTCTGCCTACAATAGAGGTTACCTGAGAACGTTCTTGCCAAGCAGATAAGGCTCTTTGAAGTGTTTTTTTGGTATCCTCAAGGGGGACAATATTTTTTACCCCCGATCTTTGACTGTGCCATAATATTTCTCCATTGGAATTGCAGATTGCGGCAAATCTAATGGTATCATTAAAGTCCATTATCATGTTGAGAAGTTTTTCGTACTTTTCCACGATATTAATTGAAAGNNCCACGATATTAATTAAAAGTAGACTCTATTAAATAATTCCAAATTTATCGATAAGCCCTAACTATAATTAGGAAATAATAACATCCACAGCATGGTCAAGGCTGGGATTATTCAAACCCAAACCTACCGTAGTAATAAAGAAGGCATAAGAAAAGTTTCTAAATTATTAGATACTTTAGGAAAAAGAAAAACAGACATTGTGGTCCTTCCAGAACAATGGCTCCACATAAATGAAATCAATGATTTTGATTCTGAATTTCTAGACTTTAAAGAAATTGCTAAGAAATATCATATGACGATAATTCCTGGAGCATTTTATCAAAGAACAAAAAAAGATTTGGTTATTTGCTCCCCAGTTATAGGACCTAATGGAAAAATCATAGGAAAGCAAGAAAAAATTCATCCTTTTGATTATGAAAAGAAATCAATCAGGCATGGAACGGAGGCTAAAATCTTCAATACCTGTTGTAAATTTGGCATAATAATTTGCTACGACATGGTTTTTCCTAAAGTTTCAGAAGTTTTTACCAAAAAAGGGGCTCAGATTCTTTTATCCCCTAGCAGAATAGTAAGACGAGGAATTAATCCTTGGACAACTTATGTTCAAGCTAGATCTTTAGAAAATAGAATTCCCATCATTGCTGCCAATGTAAAAAATAGAAAGTATGGTGGACAAAGCATGATAATTGATCTATTTGAAAACAACAAAGTAATGTTGCCCAAAATCTCTAAAATAAAAAATAAAAGCATCCTTACAAAAAATTTCAATTTATCAAAATATGAAAAGAATAGAAAGATTAGATATTTAGATTCAAGAAAATTTCAGTAATTTATTTACCTTCTACGAAATCTTCGCATTCCTTTTTTGCTTTAACATCTGGCATTTGTTCAATTGGATGTTTCATCAAATATGCACTTGCTGGTTTGATTGGTCCACCCACTCCTCTATCAAGTGCAATTTTTGCTAATCGTACGGCATCAATAACAATTCCAGCAGAGTTTGCCTTGTCATCGACTTCTAGACG
>JABAOD010012307.1_pt1 | contig 10860 bp, 11 predicted proteins | sample 7062151 | NCBI WGS metagenome assembly JABAOD01 (sample SAMN14538626, study PRJNA623070) | marine sediment metagenome | biome: marine biome [ENVO:00000428]; feature: marine pelagic biome [ENVO:01000023]; material: deep marine sediment [ENVO:00002113] | place: India: Gulf of Khambhat ...
TCACCCTCAACCAGAACCTCGTCAATCTCGCGGCTATAGAGGTCGCGGATCGAGCGTTTGATGAGGTTGCCCTCTTCATAAATCGGTGCGGGCGCGATGGACTTCAGCGTCAGTTCGCGGATCTGTTCCCACAGTCGCTGCAGGTACTCATAGTCGCGCTTGATCTCGGACTTGGTGCGCTTGGCGCCGGCGGTCCGGATGATCAGACCCGCGCCCTCGGGCACTTTAATTTCCGACGCGATATCTTTGAGTTTCTTGCGATCTGTGGCGTTGGTTATCTTCCGGCTGATGCCCCCGCCACGTGCGGTGTTGGGCATCAGAACACAGTAACGACCAGCCAAAGACAGGTAGGTTGTCAACGCAGCGCCTTTATTGCCGCGCTCTTCCTTGACCACCTGCACAAGCATAATCTGGCGGACCTTGACGACCTCTTGGATCTTATAACGGCGCGCGCGAGGTTTGCGCGGGCGGATTTCCTCGGTGACGTCTTCATCGGCCACCGACTCAATATTCTCGTCCTTCTCGGTCGCATCGACGACGGCTTCCTGATCTTCGTCGTCGGTGTCATCCGCCTCTACGGAACCTTCCGCATCTTCGCTGTCCGTGTCCTTGGAAGTCTCGGCGTTTTCGTCGTTTTCCGCAGTCTCGTCGCTGTCTTCCGCCTTTTCGGCCGATGTTTTCGTCGCCTCTGAGGTTTCCTCAGCAACCTCGGCTGCAACTTCAGTCGGTTCAGCTTCTTCGGCATCCGACTGCTCTGCGACGTCTGCTAAGTCAGCTGAATCAGTTTGTCCTGAGGCTTCGGCCGCAGCCTCTCCCTCTGTGGCAGGCTCTGACTCCTCGACCTTTGTCACGTCTTCAGCAACCGTGTCGGTATCCGCGGCTTGACCCTGCTGAACCGCCTCTTCGACAACCAGTTCGTTATTTTCATCTTCGCCAAGATCAATGACGTCCATCCCCTTGATCGAGGCTTCGACCTCGCGGGTTTCCACGGCGTCATCAGACTTCGCCTTCTCAGCCTTAGTCCGCAACCGGCGGCGCGAACGAGATTTCTTCGGCTTCGGCTCTTCCTGAGCCATCGCCTCGGCATAGGCGCGTTCTTCTTCCAGAAGCGCGTCCCTGTCGGCCTGAGGGATCTGGTAGTAATCCGGATGAATCTCGGAAAAGGCCAGGAACCCATGACGATTTCCGCCATAGTCAACGAAAGCCGCCTGCAGCGACGGTTCGACCCGGGTTACTTTTGCGAGATAGATATTGCCAGCTAGCTGGCGCTTGTTTTCACTTTCAAAGTCGAATTCCTCGACCTTGTTTCCGTCGACCACCACGACGCGGGATTCCTCCGCGTGGGTGGCGTCGATGAGCATTTTCTTAGCCATTTTAACTCTTTGCACCACGGAATTGACCCAAGCCGTCGAGGGCTGGGTCGTGTCAGGTGGTGTCTTGTTTGGGCGTGAGCATGCACAACGCGGCACGCGCTGGCGGCTGAGTGCCTGCCTGCCGTTTGCCTGTCCGTTTGCACGCGTTCCATCGCGGTTTGTCTCCGATGCCCGTTCAGGCATCCGTTGGTAAAGGCCCGGTGTCTGTTGCCACACGGGACAATTCGTTTTGGCCAAATGGCCGTTTGTCGGTCTGTCCGCGCCGCCATTCCGCTTACGGGGCAGCGCTGGAAACAGAAAAACTCTTGTCAGGGGTCCGACTTGAACGGACCTCCGTCAGGCGAACATACCGGGGAAGCTGGGGAAAAGACAATGGGCTTTTTCCAGTTCTCGTCACGTTACAGGTAGTCAGCCCGGCTCAAACCGTATTTAGCCATCTTTTCGTTCAGGGTTCGGCGCGGCAGGCAAAGCTCTTCCATGACGCTAACGATCGACCCCTTATGGCGGCGCATGGTGTTGTCGATCAGCATGCGCTCGAAAGCCTCGACATATTCCTTCAGCGGCTTGCCTTCGGTGGTCATCACCGGCTGAATTTCTTCGTTGTCGGCCATCAGAAGCGACGAGATACTTCCAGTGCCCCTGCGATTTTGCAGAACCGCCCTTTCTGCAACATTGATAAGCTGACGAACGTTCCCGGGCCATGGCGCCTGCAGAAGCTGGGCCGCCTCTTGCGCGGTGACTTCCGGGGCATCACAGCCATATTCCTCGGCAAATTGCTCGCTCAGGCGATTGAAGAGCGTCAGGATATCCTCGCCTCGTTGGCGCAGGGGCGGCACAGTGATCTTCATCGCGGCAAGGCGATAAAAAAGGTCTGGGCGCAGCACGTCTTCGCAGGTCTTCCCCTGCTCTTGCAGGTTAGACACCGCGATAATGCGAGTCTCCGCAGGCGACCCCTGCTCGTTGATGAAAGTTAGCAGTCGCGCTTGCAGGGGCTGTGGAAGAGCCTCGATATCTTCGAGGCAAAGCGTCCCCCCGCGTGCCTCTTCTACCAGCGGAATTTTGTCACCTTCAGAAGCTGGGCCAAAAAGCTTCGCGCCAAGTTCTTCCTCGGCAAAGGCCGCGCAGGATACGTGTACAAATTTGCGTCCGGCCCTAGGACCAACGGCATGAAGGGCGTGGGCCACCAACGTCTTGCCTGTACCCGTCTCACCTTCGATCAGCACATGCCCGTCTGCCTGTCCAAGATCGAGGATATCCTCGCGCAAACGGTCCATGGGGTCGGAGGTGCCGATGAGCTTTTTCATCAGCACGGTACCATCACTAAGTTCCCGGCGCAGGGCACGGTTATCCAATGTTAACCGCCGCGTCTGACTGGCACGTTTGGCCAATTCTGTCATGCGATCCGGGTTGAAGGGCTTCTCCATGAAGTCATAGGCACCGACCCGCATGGCCTCGACCGCCATAGGCACATCGCCGTGTCCTGTGATCATGATAACTGGCAGGGTGCTGTCGATCGACATGAGGCGCTTCAGAAAAGCCATGCCATCCATGCCCGGCATCTTGATATCCGTCACAACCACGCCTGGATAATCCGAACCGATCACCTTCAGCGCATCCTGTGCCGAGGCAAAGGTTTCGGTTTCGAAACCACTCAGGGCCAGCCACTGGCTGATCGACTGGCGCATATCCTGTTCGTCATCAACAATCGCAATTTTCATAGAGCGGCTCATCGTCCTGTGCTCGTGTTCAAATTATTCCGCCACTGCCATGCTGTCGTCCAACAGCGGCAACTGCATTTCAAATACTGCCCCACCAGCATCGCCGTTACGAGCGGTCAGACGTCCTCCAAGGTCGTTCACGATCCCCGAGGAAATGGCAAGACCCAGCCCCGTCCCGTCGCCGGGTTGCTTGGTGGTGTAGAACGGCTCGAACAGGTCATCGAGATTGTCGATGCCATGGCCGTTGTCGCGCACCGTCAGGGTCGCAGTCTCTCCTACCGACAAGATAAGATCAATTTGCGCCTCTGCCACCACCTTCGTGGCATCCATCGCATTGCGCAGCAGGTTGATAATGACCTGCTCGACCCGCAGGCGGTCCCCCATCACCATCACGGGATTCAGCGGCACAGATCTCGTGATCTTGACCTCACGACTACGCAACTGCGGCTCCATCATCGACAAACTCGTGGACAGGGATTCCCTTAAATCAAAGGGCTCAAACGCCTCGCCCCCTTTGCGGGCATAAGATTTAAGCTGCCGGGTGATTGCCCCCATCCGTTCGATCAAGTCATCGATACGATGGAAAGACGACAGGGCCTCTTCATTGCGTTTACGCTGCAACAGAAGTCGAGCGCCAGCAAGATATGTTTTCATCGCTGCCAATGGCTGATTTAGCTCGTGGCTGACCGCGGCCGACATCTCCCCCAGTGCAGCCAGTTTCGAGCTTTGTTCAAGGGTTTGTTCGGCGACCTGAAGGTTCTTTTCAGCCCTTTCCCGCTCGGCAATTTCCCGCTGTAGTCGGGCGTTCAATTGGCGAAGCTCTGCCGACTCTCGTTGGAAAAAGATCGACTGCGATTGCGCCTTGCGCGAGAGAAAATAGAAAGAGAACGCCAGCAGGATGGCAAATCCCATGATTTCCAGAGCGAGAAATGTGTTCACCCGCTCACGCACCGAGGCAAAGGTTGTGAACGATACCAACTGCCATCCCTGAAACGTCATGGCGACTTCGTTGCGCATGACCGAGGACTCCGGGGAATAAAGATCAGAAGGAATAACCCCCCAGTCGGAGGTGACCCGGATCGCCCTTTCAATGGCCGTTGGCGCCGACCGAACGCTGAGCGCCTCTTCGATGGTCAAACCGCGCCAGCGCGGCTCGGTGGCCAACAAAATACGGCCATTACGATCGACGACCGCCACCGCATCGGAAATTCCCGACCACCGTTGTTCGAACTGGGCAAGGTCCACGCGTACGACAATCACCCCCACGGTGATGTTTTCGCTTCGGATCTGTCGAGAATAGGTAAAATCGAAGGTACCCTGTTCGGACTCAGTCGTAACAAAGACCGTATCTTCTTTATCGGCGGTTTCTGTGAAGAACATTCGCTCGCTCATGTCCGAGCCAAGCAACTGCCGATCACTGGCAGCCACAACACGACCCTCGGCGTTCAGCAAGACCAGAGAAGCAGCCCCAATTTCTTCGATATAGGAAATCAGGCGTTGAGATGTGGTCGAGAAGTCGCCTGAGTTCAACGCCCCTATCAAGGCGGGGTCTTGCGACAGAAGGAGCGGTACAATCGATGCACGCTGCAATTCAGACATCACGTTGCCGGAGTACAGCGCCACCCGAACCTGCGCCAGCGTCCTGGTTCTTTCGGTGAACCGTTCTGTTAACAGGCTGTTGGTCACCAAAACAACGGTCACCGCCACCGAGATCATCAGCAGAATAAAAATCCGCCGCTGCCAGCCTATCTCGCTGCCAGCGATCCGTTTTTGCGTGATGGATTTATCCGCCATTAGCAAAGCCTACGCCCATGGCGCAGGCTTCTCAAGCGTCACGCAAGGGCCATCGCGTCCAGCAATGAGCGGAACATTGCCGCCCCGTCTGTGCCGCCGTGGGCATCTTCGGTGCAACGTTCGGGATGCGGCATCATACCAAGAACACGTCGATTTTCACTAAGAACGCCGGCGATATCCGCAACAGAACCGTTGGGATTATCGGTGTAGGTGAAGGCAATACGATCCTCTGCACGCAACTGGGCGAGAAGCTCGTCGCTGGCGACATAGTTGCCGTCATGGTGAGCTACGGGAACGGTGATGACCTGCCCCTTTTCATAGCCACTGGTAAAGGCGCTGTTGGTCGTTTCCACCTTCAAGCCGACGTCTTTACAGATGAACTTCAAACCAGCGTTGCGCATCAGAGCGCCGGGCAGAAGACCGGTTTCCGTCAACACCTGAAAGCCGTTGCAAACGCCCAGCACATATCCGCCCTTGTGCGCAAAATCGATAACCGCTTTCGCAATCGGCGAACGTCCGGCGATCGCCCCACAGCGCAGGTAGTCGCCAAAAGAAAATCCACCGGGAATGGCAACCACGTCCAATCCGTCCGGAAGCGAGGTTTCTTTGTGCCAGACCATGGTCACCTGACCGTTTCCGGCGACCGTTTCCAGCGCCACAGCCATGTCGCGGTCGCAGTTCGAGCCGGGGAATTGAATGACGGCAGCTTTCATCGACGGGTCCTTTCGTCAGGCGGTAAAATCCGTAATCACGGCGACACCCGGCGGGGTCGGTCCGTTAAAGGCGCGCAGCTCGTCGCTGGCACCCGACAGGCCAATCTCGCGGGCGATCAGCGGCGTCATATCCACCTGCCCGCTCTCTATCAACCCCAACAGGCTCGGATATCGCCAAGAAGGCATCCCCCGCGTGCCATAAAGCGCCAGATTGCCCATGTAGACGGCATTCATGTTGATATCCATGTGAGCAGTGTGACCCACGGGCATGCCAACTTGCACATGCCGCCCCAGGGGACGCAGGCACTCGATCGAGCCGTTCACAGTCGCCTCAATGCCCAATGCCTCAACACTGACGTGCGCCCCACCCCCGGTGACTTCCTTGATCTTCTCCGCGACGTTCCCGTCACTAGCGTTCACTGCGGCATCCGCCCCCAAGCCGAGCGCATGGTCGAGCTTCTCTTGCACGATGTCGACGACGACCACATGCGCGCCAAGCGCCTTGCCCAACAACATTGCCGACAAACCCACACCGCCTGTGCCGTGAACTGCCAGCCACTCCCCTGCTGCCAATGCTGCACGACCCGTCAACGCGTGCCACGCCGTTGTCACCCGGCAACCAAGCCCTGCCGCGACAGTCGGTGAAAGGCTCTCTGGAAGGCGGGCAAGGTTATGGTCGAAGGGTACCGCGACATATTCCGCGAAAGCTCCGGGTTCGATGAACCCCGGCAGACGTTGGTTCGGACAGGTGTTCTGATGGCCTGACTGACAGGACGGACATCTGCCGCAGGCAAGAATAAAAGGTGCGACGAGACGATCCCCGACTTTATAGGTCGCCAAGGGACCGGATTCGACCACAGTTCCGCAGTATTCGTGACCAGGAATTTGGCCGGGTTTGACCCTTGGATGTTCGCCCACCCAACCATGCCAGTCAGACCGGCAGACGCCGCAGGCCTCTACCTTCAGTACGACACCGTCGGCAGGGCACTCCGGATCGGGTACCTGCTCCAGCGAAAGATCTTCGTTGTATTTTCGTAAAACCGCTGCCCGCATTGCCACCTCCCTGTGGTCGCGGGCGGTAGGTTCTAGACCAGCTCGACCGCGTAGCTTTCGATCACGGTGTTGGCCAACAGTTTTTCACACATGGCCTTCACCGATTCCTCGGCTTTCGCAGCGTCGGTTTCAGCTAGCTCCAGCTCGATGACCTTACCTTGGCGCACCGATTCAACACCGTCAAACCCAAGCGAACCAAGCGCGTGGCGCACGGCTTCGCCCTGCGGGTCCAGAACACCGTTTTTCAGCATAACATGTACACGAGCTTTCATCGGGTTCGGTCCTTTTAGTTAATCAGCGTCGGTTTGGTAGCAGGAGACACGTTCGCGGGCATAACGCCCAAGCGACGCGCAACTTCAGTGTAGGCATCGGTCAGATTGCCCAGATCGCGGCGGAAAACATCTTTGTCCAGCTTCTGGCCGGTCTTGATGTCCCACAGGCGGCAGCTGTCGGGGCTGATTTCATCCGCAACGATCAAGCGCATGAAATCGCCTTCGTAGACGCGCCCGATCTCGATCTTGAAATCGATCAGCTTGATGCCGACGCCATACATGACACCCGAAAGATAGTCGTTAACGCGCAAGGCAAGCGCGATGATATCGTCCAGGTCCTGCTGCGAAGCCCATCCAAACGCGACGATATACTCTTCAGGGACCAGCGGGTCGCCCAATGAATCATCCTTGTACGAGAACTCAATAATCGGGCGGGGAAGCTGCGTGCCTTCCTCGATACCCAGACGTTTGGACATCGAGCCTGCCGCGAAATTCCGCACAATTACTTCCAACGGAACGATCTCGCACGAACGGATCAGCTGTTCGCGCATGTTCAAGCGCTTCAGGAAATGGGTCGGAACACCGATGTTGTTCAGGCCAGCCATGAAAAATTCGGACAAGCGATTGTTCAAGACGCCCTTGCCTTCAATCACGTCCTTCTTCTCGGCGTTAAAGGCGGTCGCATCATCCTTGAAATACTGCACCAAGGTGCCCGGTTCGGGGCCTTCGTACAGGATCTTAGCCTTGCCTTCGTATACCTTCTTGCGACGTGCCATGGTCTCTCCAACAGCGATGGGCCGGGAATCAAATGCCCCGGCGGATTGCCCCGCTCTTTACGCCTTGGCGCAAGACAGGGCAAGTTTCGCAAACAAAGCGGTTTTGACGCACTTGAGGCACTTTGCAATCTCTGTCTAAGATGAACATGCAGTTTCCAGTAGAGGACAGACGTATGACTACCTTCGACGAACGCGAACACGCCTTCGAAAACAAATTCGCCCATGACGAAGAAATGAAATTCAAGGCGGCGGCTCGTGCGAACAAACTGCTTGGCCTGTGGGCCGCAGAGCTGCTTGGGAAAACCGGCGACGACGCAGAGGCATATGCCGCTGACGTCGTGAAATCTGACTTCGAAGAAGCCGGTCACGAAGATGTCTTCCGCAAGGTTTCCGGAGATTTGGGTGACAAGGCCGACGAAGCGACAATTCGCGCGCAGATGGCAGAGCTGTCGATCGTCGCCAAAGAGCAGATCATGAGCGAAGTCTGATCCGCCAATTAAACGCGTAAATGCTGAGCGGCCTCTTATATGAGCGCCGCTCATATTTTTTTGGGACACTTTGCATTTGCCTCTGGTCAGCAATCATGGCATGCGACCGCCAAGCCCCACCTACCCTTGAAGGATAGACTTATGAGCAACGCCCTCTCCCGATTGCTGGAAACCAATGACTGGCTGCTGGCCGATGGCGCCACGGGCACCAATCTGTTCAACATGGGCCTCAGCTCTGGCGATGCTCCTGAACTTTGGAACGTGGACGAACCCGAAAAGATCAAGGCGCTTTATCGCGGGGCTGTTGATGCAGGTTCCGACATCTTCCTGACCAACAGCTTTGGCGGCAACGCTTCGCGCCTGAAGCTGCACAATGCAGAAAGCCGCATCGGAGAGCTGAACCGCGCCGCGGCCGAACTAGGCCGTGAGGTCGCAGATGCATCCGGCCGCACCGTCGTTGTTGCCGGTTCAGTTGGCCCGACGGGCGAGATTATGGAACCGATGGGCACCCTCTCCTTCGACGGCGCAGTCGAGATGTTCCACGAACAAGCCGAAGCTTTGAAAGACGGCGGCGTCGACGTACTTTGGGTTGAGACCATCTCTGCCCCGGAAGAGTTCAAAGCCGCAGCCAAAGCTTTTGCCATGGCCGATATGCCTTGGTGCGGCACCATGAGCTTCGACACTGCAGGACGCACGATGATGGGCGTGACCTCAGCTGACATGGCGGCGCTGGTCGAAAAGCTGGACAATCCGCCGCTGGCTTACGGCGCCAACTGTGGTGTGGGCGCCTCGGACCTGTTGCGTACCGCGCTTGGCTTTGTGGCCTCTGGTTCAGAGCGAGCGCTGATTGCCAAGGGCAACGCAGGCATCCCGAAATACCACGATGGCCATATCCACTATGATGGAACGCCAGAGCTGATGGCAGATTACGCCTGCCTTGCACGCGATTGCGGCGTTACGATTATTGGCGGCTGCTGCGGCACAACCCCAGAGCACCTGCGTGCCATGCGCGAGGCACTGGAAACCCGTGAAAAAGGTGGGCGCCCGACGCTGGAAGAAATCGCAGAAAAGCTTGGCGGGTTCTCGTCGGCGAGCGATGGCACCGGTGACGACGACAAACCCACACGCACGCGCCGTCGCCGTCGCGGATAAGCGCCAAACCGAAATAGGTTGGTGGCCTAACGCATTCGCGGGCCACCATTTTCATTTGAGGCAGTTAGACACGGCAGCCGTGGCGCGGCTGCTACTTGATTGATGTTCATAAAGAACATGCCTCAAATTCGCGTTTCATTCCGCGGGAAAAACCGTATNNATCAAGGATCGCACCATGTCCGACGAAGAAGACGACATCATCCTGTCCGAGCTCGACGATGAAGAGCTGGTTCTGCAAATGCAGGACGACCTGTATGACGGGTTGGCCGAGGAAATCGTCGAAGGCGTGAACATCCTGCTTGAACGCGGTTGGGCCCCCTATCGCATTCTGACCGAGCCATTGGTGGGTGGCATGACTGTTGTGGGCAACGATTTCCGCGATGGTATTCTGTTTGTGCCTGAAGTTCTTCTGGCTGCCAAAGCGATGAAAGCAGGGATGGCGATCCTTCAGCCACTGCTCGCCGAAACCGGAGCGCCGCAAATGGGCCGCATGGTAATCGGCACTGTGAAAGGCGACATCCACGATATCGGCCAAAACCTTGTCAACATGATGATGGAAGGCGCGGGTTTTGAGGTGATGAACATCGGCATCAACAATTCGGCCGAAGAATATATCGCGGCACTGGAAGAGTTTGGCGCGGATATTCTTGGAATGTCGGCGCTGTTGACAACCACGATGCCCTACATGAAAACCGTCATCGAGGAACTGACCGCTCAAGGCAAACGTGACCAATACATCGTGATGGTTGGNNCTGAACGAAGAATTCGGCAACGCGATCGGCGCCGATGCCTTTTGCAAGGACGCTGCAGTCGCCGTGGAAACGGCCAAGGAGCTAATTGCCGCACGTGGGTGATCGGATCGAAGCACCTGCGATTTTAACCTTGTAAAGCCGGCTGAGTTTGCCATCTTAATCTGCAAGACGAGTGGAGTTCGGCATGCCTGTGTCCCGCCTTTTAGTGATTTTAGTGATCGTTGTGATTTCTGCGATCGCGACAGTCTGGATTGCGGTGACAACGGCCAGCGAATGGTCGGTCTTGCTTCCGATCTTCTTGGGTGCCGCAGTGGTCGTGCGCCTTTTCCGTCAAAGCAATGACGATTGACGACAGAACACTTTCCGAGACAGGTCTGACCCAGGACATTGGCGGACGGCATCTACTAATCGCTTGCGGTGCGTTGGCGCATGAATTGCTTGCGATTATTCGCGCGAACCGATGGACTCATTTCGATCTGCAATGCCTACCGGCGAAGCTTCACAATTCCCCTGATAAGATCCCCGATGCGGTCACCGCCGCCGTTCAGGAACACGAAGCTCAATACGACACGATTTCCATCGTCTATGCCGATTGTGGAACCGGGGGGCTGCTGGAGGCCCGCTGCAAGGAGCTTGGGGTCGCGATGATCCCCGGACCGCACTGCTACTCTTTCTTCGATGGTAATGAGGTTTTCAGCGCGCGTGACGAAACGACAGCCTTCTATCTGACGGACTTCCTAACTCGGCAATTTGACGCTTTTGTCTGGAA
>JABAOD010042536.1_pt1 | contig 10860 bp, 11 predicted proteins | sample 7062151 | NCBI WGS metagenome assembly JABAOD01 (sample SAMN14538626, study PRJNA623070) | marine sediment metagenome | biome: marine biome [ENVO:00000428]; feature: marine pelagic biome [ENVO:01000023]; material: deep marine sediment [ENVO:00002113] | place: India: Gulf of Khambhat ...
GGTTGCTCGATAAGCGCGCCCGCGAGAAAGTCCGGGTCATGGCGCTCCTATTACAGCTTTCCGAGAGCCTGGATCGAAGTCATGCTGGCGTCGTTCGGCGCGCGCAGCTGGCGGTGGATAATGAGAAAAAAGCAACCCTGACGATTCATGCCGTACAGGATTGCCAGTTGGAGATCTGGGGGGTGGAAAATCAAAGAAAGAACTTCAGGCGGATCTTTGGTCGTAAGATGAAGGTTGACGTGGAGATCGAATCATAAAACCGAAACCGCCGCGGACAGGTTTTTGCGGAAATCCGCCCGGTTTACATACGCCCAGGTGGCGGGAAAAGTTCGTATCAGGCTTTCGAGCTCGGATTCCTTGGAAGCCAGATATGCGACGACCGGTTCGTTATCTCGCCGCTTTTTTCGCCTTTTTTGTTTCCTGCGTTTCTTGGCATTATTAAGGTAGTCGCCCAAGATCTGCCGCGCCACATCTGCGTCGTTCAGATCGCCAAGATGATCCTGTGTTTTTTTGAGGTCCTCAATCACGTGATCGGTCTCTGGCCCCAAGACCTCTTTAAAGAATTCGACGACATAGCGAAGTTTCTTAAACTCGATTCGGAGGGCGTGCAGCTGCTCGATCGAGGCTTCATCCAAGATCGCTTCGAATGCACGTACACTGGCAAGACGGCTATAAATCAAGGCCGGTACCACTTGACTGACCTGGTTCGGTACCGGGGTTTTGCGAGAGACTCGGCGGACACCGGCTCCAGGTGAATCGACAAATTCACCAAAATCATCTTTAAATCGCTGGAACCGGTCATTGTGGAGATAGGCCAGCATCTTTTTGCGGGCGGACGCACGCTGTTTGGACCAGTGCTTCNNAAGCCCCTGACGATCCTGTTTGGGCAGGCCCTCCAAATATAATTGCGCTTTTTCCAAAAACACGTCCAGGTCACGCACGCGACCCAACGCCCGACCCGTCTTGCGCAGGCCCGAAAGGTACGGCCTGATTTTTTTTGGAGCGAAGGCGTAACCGAACACATCGAATCCCGCCCGCATCCGGCGGGTGGCGACGCGCATGTCGTGCAGCTCTTCGATATCTTCGCCGAGCCGGGTTCCTTCTTCATGTTTCAGCATCCGGGCAAAGTGAAACGCCANNGCCAGAATCTTGCGACCGGCCTCGGCCATCGTGTCCATGGGTTCCAGGCCGGCCGAATCCTTTTGTGCAGGCCGGGCATCAGTCTTCGGGGCCACCTGGGTCTGCACGCTTATATCAGATTGCGGCGCTTCTTGGGTCACCGGCGCCAGATCCGCAGACCATTCGTTGAGATTGGGAAAGATGGCCATCCCCCGGCTCTGATATTCCCGGCGCCAATAACGGACCCTACCTCGGGAGAGGCCGACCGCATCAGCGATCTGCGGGGTGGCCTGCCCGGCTTCGAACAACAGCAGCAGCTGCGCTCGACGGCGAACAGCCGCGGAGGCCCCCCGAACAGCCAGAGTCTCCAGGATGTCGGCATGGTTGGGGTGTAAGAAGGAATCATTCATGCTCCGGTCCTCAGCCGTTCATCATGGCCAGCGCTTAAGCGTTGCTCGAGAAACCACTCCTGGCTATTGAACGGCGTTTGTTCGGTGCGTTTGGCAACCGGCTTATAAGATCCGTCCGGCAGCATTTCGCGCGCCTTCTCGGTGTCCTTCAGGTAGATTTCGAGGATCTCGTCCCGGATGGTGCGGATGATGTTCGGATCCTCAGCTGGGAACAACACCTCCACACGGCGATCCAGATTGCGGGGCATGAGATCCGCACTTCCGAGGAAGATCTCCTCCTGACCCGCATTGTAGAAATAGTAAACTCTGCTGTGTTCTAGAAACCGACCAACAATGCTGATCACGCGGATATTTTCACTGACGCCTTCGACCCCGGGACGCAGACAGCAGATTCCCCGCACGATCAGGTCGACTCTGACACCGGCTTGAGAGGCTCGATAGAGCAGCTCGATAATCTGCCGGTCAACAAGAGAGTTCATCTTAAAGATCAGGTGACCCGGTTTGTCGGCTGTATGATGATCGATCTCCCGCTGGATTAAGGCCTTCATCCGGTCGCGCATGTTTACCGGCGCGACCAGCAGCTTGCGATATTCTTGCAGCGAGGAATAGCCCGTCAGATAGTTGAACAGGTTGGTTGCGTCTGCGCCAAGGTCATCATCACAGGTAAACAATCCCATGTCCTCATACATCTGGGCGGTGATGGCGTTGTAGTTGCCAGTCCCGTAATGGACATACCTGCGGATATGATCTCCATCCTTGCGGACCACCAAGGCGACTTTCGAATGGGTCTTCAGCCCGAGCAGCCCGTAAACGACATGGACGCCTTGTTGCTCCAGTAGCCGGGCCCAGCCGATATTGCTCTCCTCATCAAAGCGCGCTTTCAGCTCGACCAACACGGCGACCTGCTTACCGTACTCCCTTCGGGCCATCAAGAGGGCACGCACGACCGGTGAATTCTGCCCAACTCGATACAGGGTTTGTTTGATCGCCAGCACATTGGGATCTCTTGCGGCGGTTTGCAGGAATTCCACAACCGGTGTGAAGGAGTCGTATGGGTGATGGAAAAAGATGCTTTCCCGCCGGATCGCCGAGAAAACATTGCCGTCGTGAGGCTCAGTTTTTAGAGGGTTGGGGACCACCGGGAAGAACTGCGGCTCCTTGAGATCGTAGCGATCGGTTTGATAGAGGCTAAAGAGGCTGCTGAGACCCAGCGGTCTGCCCAAGGTATAGACATCTTTGGGGTCTATGATCAAGTTCTTGATCAAGATATCGCGGATGTGATCAGGCGCAGTGTCACTGATCGTCAATCGAACGACGGAGCCGAACCGTCGATCCCGTACACTCTCTTGCATGGTTTCAAGCAGATCGGCTGCCTCCAGCTCTTGGATCACCATGTCCGCATTTCGGGTGACCCGAAAAACGTGCGACTCGACGATTTCCATCCCGGGAAACAACGCGTCCAGATGAGTGGCAATCACCTCTTCAAGCCAGACAAAGTAATGATGGTGGGGGACCGTCCCATCTTTGCGCACGCCGCCAGAAGAGCGTTTGAGTGGTACCAGCCGGGGCAGCGAAGCGGGTACCTTCACGCGTGCAAAGTGCTCCTGGCCTCCCTTATCGCGGATCATGACAGCCAGGTTCAGGCTTAGGTTGGAGATGTGGGGAAAGGGATGTCCTGGATCAAATGCAAGGGGGGTGAGNNTCCAGGATATGGATTCCGTTTTCGTTGAGCTGGGGGAGCAGCTCCTGGTGCCAGCATTCCCGGGCCTGGACCATAATCTTCGTGGCTTCTTTCCGGATGGCGGCAAGTTGTTCTGCCGGGGTGAGTCCATCCAGCGATAATTCCACAACCCCGGCCTCCATCTGCATCTTCAAACCGCCAACTCTTACCATGAAAAATTCGTCCAGGTTCGAGCCGACGATCGCGAGGAACTTGACCCGTTCCAAGAGCGGGTTCCGCTCGTCGCGCGCCTCCTCGAGGACGCGGCATTGGAATGCCAGCAGGCTCAGCTCTCGATTGATAAAGAGCTTCGGATCGCGGAGGTTGATCGTCTCCGGTTTCGTGGTCGCATTTTCTGTCATCGTCTTTTGCGGAATTTCAGGTCAATTTGTCGCTTGTCGGAGAAAGGGGGCGGGCGGACCGGCTATATCGAGCCCAGCCACCCCGGACACCCCAATAAACAGACGGAATCAAGTTTTCTTCTTCTTTTTCTTCTTCGATTTGCCTCCACGTGCTGGACGGATCTCATCGAAAGGGAGATTGGCGAAGGGGTCGTAGTTCAGCTCTGCGCTTAACCGATCAACCAACGTCTTGAGCACTCTGACGCGGGCGTACCACTTGCTGTCCCCTTCAACCACTGTCCACGGCGCGGTGTGTGTGCTCGTTCGAAGGAGCATTTCGTTGACAGCATTCTCGTATCGATCCCACTTTTCTCGGTTGCGCCAGTCCTCATCGGTCAGTTTCCAGTTCTTTAATTGATCGTCTTTTCTGGCCTCAAAGCGGCTCAATTGTTCTTCATTGCTGATGTGGATCCAAAACTTGAAGATAATCATCCCAAAATCAGCAAGCTGCCGTTCGAACTGGTTGATTTCGCGATAGGCGCGTTTCCAGTCCTCTTCATTACAAAAGCCCTCAACGCGCTCGACCAGCACGCGACCGTACCAGCTACGGTCGAAAATGGCGATCTGGCCGCTCTCTGGAAGGCGCCGCCAGAAACGGTAGAGGTAGTGTCGGGTGGCGTCTTCACCTTTTGGCGCTGCAATCGGGTGAACCACATAGCCGCGCGGATCCAGCCGCTCGGTGACCCGCTTGATATTTCCGCCTTTCCCGGCGGCGTCCCAACCTTCATAGACCATAATTACGGGTCGCTTCTGGACGTAAACCTGGTAGCCAAGCGTGAACAGCGCTACCTGGTGTTTGATCAACTCCTTTTTATAATTTTGTTTATCGATTATCGATTTGGACAGATCGACCGTATCTAACATCGCATGCTTCCTCTGATCCGGGCCGGGTTGACATCCCTGACCCTTCCGGAACTCTGATACGCTATGACGTCTTGGCGCTATCTTCCTCACCCGCCGGGTTTTCTTTCACCTGTTTCGCTGCGGGCCTTTTTCGGGCTGCCTGGATGGGAGGTTTCTCGGTGCCATCCTCATCGTCTTTGCCGTCGGGCGAAGCTTTTGCGACCACCTGGCCGACAGCTTTGGCCTCCCGTTTGTCCTCTGATCGGCGCTCTGGTTCTGGCAGGTGCAATTCCGGGCGCTCTTCCAGGGCAGCGACGATCGTGCGCAAGATCTTCATGCGGGTAAAACGGCGATCTGTTGCTTCCACAATCGTCCAGGGCCCCCATTCGGTATCGGTGCGCTCCAGCATCTCTTCCGCGGCCAGCAGATACTTTTCGAATTTGTTATGGTGTTCCCAATCTTCAGCCTGGACATGCCAGGCAGTAAGCGGGTCCTTAATCAGCTTTTTGAAGCGCCGTTTTTGCTCCTCTTTGGTAATGTGCAAAAAGAATTTTATGATCAGATATCCGGTATCGGCGAGCGTCCGTTCGAAGTCTACGATGTCGCGATAGCCGCGGCGCCACTCGCGTTCGGGGGTTATCTCTTCCACCCGTTCGACCAACACGCGACCGTACCAGGAGCGGTCAAAAATGGCCCATTCGCCGCGGCCGGGGATCTTGAGCCAAAACCTCCACAGCCACGGGCGACTCTTCTCGAAGGTGCGCGCCTCGCGGATCGGGTACAACTTGAAACCCCGCGGGTCAAGGCGTGAGGTCAGGGTCTGAATGGAGGTCCCTTTGCCGGCTGCGTCCCAGCCTTCAAAAAGGATGATCACCGGAATTTTTNNATTCCGCAGCCGGGGCAGTTGTTTTTTGTATTCAGCTTTGGAAACCTTCTTGCTCAGGTCGATCTTTTCGAGCATCGCCACAGCTCCTTTATCAGCCTCTGGATTAATTACATTCCCGCTTTAGAGATGGCTACAGACCTTGGGCCGCCGCCAGCACCGCGTCCTTCACTTCTTCGATGGAACCTTCTCCCGTCACCGTCACAAGCAGACCAGCCTTTTGGTAGTACTCGATGAGCGGGGCGGTCTGTTCATGATAGACCTTCAGTCGTGCCCGTACGGTTTCGGGCTTGTCATCATCGCGCTGGTACAGATATTCTCCCTGGCATTTGTCGTCGGGACAGGTCTTAAATGGGTTGAAGATCTGGTGGAAAGGTGTCTGGCACTCTTTGCAGATCAAACGGCCCGAAAGCCGGCGAACGATCTCGTCGTCGGAGACATCGATATAAAGCACACCGTCGATCTTCTCTCCCAGTTCGTCCAGCATTTCGCTCAGCGCCTGCGCCTGCGGCTGCGTCCGCGGAAAGCCATCAAAAATCACTCCGTTCTTTACATCCGGTCGTTGCAGACGCTCCCTGACCATAGCCACGGTGACCGTATCCGGAACCAGCTCTCCACGGCTCATATATTCTTCTGCCAGCCTGCCGAGCTCGGTCTGCTCCTTGAGGTTCTCACGAAATAGATCGCCCGATGCGACGTGGGTCAAGCCAAGCACGGCCTGCAGATGCTCGGCCTGGGTGCCCTTACCCGAACCCGGTCCACCCAGAAGAACAATATTCATGGAAATCCCTTCTTATGATTGGTGCTTGAGCGAATGTCGTCCGAGTTGAATTTCGGACGAAGCAGCCCAGTGAACGGCTAGGACGACCACCAGGCTGTGAGTGCTGTGATACCTGCGGGGCAACCGAAGCAACAGGTGCTGGTTTTATTCTAATAGATAAGCGCCGCGATTTCAACTGAGACGAACGGGTCGGGCGTATTTCAGCCCCAATCCCACATCTCTCCTGTTCCCCCGAAACCGGTATGCGCATGAACGGGTCCGCAGCATTCAGAGTTGGCAGTCAGGGGCTGGCAAGGGTCAGATGCGATGGCCCTGAGCGCTCGGGCCTGGAACATCCAGCATCTTCAGCGGATTTCTCGCGGCCGCCAGAGATATTCCAGGGTCCCTTCGGTGTATTCGTCGAGTTCCCCCCACGATTGAATCGGAAGGCTTACCTGGGCCAGCGCAGCGGTTGGAAAGTGCTCGACATCGCCGGTCAGGATCTCCAGCAGTTCCTGCTGGCCAGGGTTGTGTCCCACCACCATCACGGAGTCAAACTCATCAGAGAGGTTCCGCAGGAGATAAAGATAATCTTCGGGGTCGGCGTGGTACAGGTCACGCGTGAACCGAATCTCGTGTTCATAGCCGCTGTACTCGGCAACCGCTTCTGCCGTTCTGCGCGCTCTTTTGGCCGTCGAGCTCAGGATCAGCCCCGGGACCAGTCCTTCCGTGCGAATTAACCGCCCCATATTGGGCGCGTCGCGCTTTCCCCGTTTATTGAGCGGCCGGTCGTGATCCGAGAGCGTCGGGTCATTCCAGCTGGATTTGGCGTGCCGCAGGATCAGCAGAGTCTTCATGATCTAGGATCCCGACCTATGCAAGCAACCATCTCCGGCTCCCACATCATAAAGCCTCGATGTCGACCTTCAGGTTTTCCAGACCCAGCTGCAGCGCGTCCAGCTCCGATTGCGCCTCCTGCAATTTCCCCTTTTCGGCGCGCACGAAACGGGAGTAGGGGGCGATCGCTTCGCGAATGTGCTGGAGACTCCGTTCGATTTCGCGTTCAAAATGGGTGCTCAGCGAATGGATCAACTGCCGGCGCATGGTTGCCACTTTTTCGTGCATCTCGTTAATCGCCCGCCGACGGCGAGCTGGGATGATAAACAGGCCCAGGGCAGCGACCAGGCTGGCCAGCAAGACGCCGGTCACGTCCGCCGCGACCGTGGTTGCCATGATCGTGACCAAGGTCCCGAGGCCCACAGCTCCGACCTCGAGAGCGGCCGCCGCAGCGACCGCGATCTGCGCGCCTTCTGCAATCGCCTGGGCCTCCTGAGCCTTGTCGTAGGTCTCCACGACGCGTTGCGCCTCTCTGGCGACCCCCTCAATCAGCCGTTCGCGGTCGTAATGAAAGCTGCCAACCCCGATGTCACCCACGATCCGGTCTTTGTGCTCACGCCGGCGCTCCGCCAGGTGATCGGTTACGGCCTGCCATTGGCGCAGATCGGCGTCCACCAGCCAGTCGATCAGTTCCACAACCTTACGTTCGATCTGCTGCGGCACCTCGGCGATCACCTGCTTTTCGAATTCATTTTGAATGCGCTCTTTGTTTAACAGGTCGAAGACCCGCGCGAGGCGAAAGGTCTCATTAAAATACATCTGGCCGCGCTGTTCCATTTCGAAAAGGATGTTTTCGATATCCGACATTCGGAACTTGAAGTCTCGCCGCATGTCCTCTTCGTACAGCGCCAGTTGGGCGTCCACGTCTTCCAGCATATCGAAATCTGCTTTGAGGGTCGTCAGACGCGTTTCGATCATGTCAAGATAGCTTCCCACCAGATGGGTCCCCACCCCCAGAGGGTTCAGCAGCTTCAATCGCAAACGTCCGGTTTCGTCCAGCGTTTCGTAGATGTAGGTTTCAAGCGGCTCAAATCGGCTGGCCATCCATAACGACGGCTCGCCCTGCTTGGCTCGCAGTGCCCGGCNNTCTGTGCAGAATATCTACCAGCAGGCCCGCCGATTCCTCCAGGTCCGTCCCGGGGGCGACGCCGACCGGGGGGTCCAGGGTGATGCCCAACAAGGTGTGCGCGTTTTCGGCGATAAAGGTTCGGATCTGTTCCAGATCGGCCTCGTTCTCAAGGATGTCGATCTTATTGAGCACGATCACAACCTTCTTCCCCCAATTGCGGATGCGTTCCATAAAGGTGCGTTCGCTCTCGGTGAACGGCCGATCTGCCGAAGTGATAAACAGCACCAGGTCCGAGCGCGGCACGAAATTGGAGGTGATCGCCTCGTGCTCGCGGATAATGGCGTTTGTTCCTGGCGTATCGACAATGCTGATTTCCTTCAACAGCTCCGCCGGGGCCTGCAGCACATACAGGTTTCCCTTTTGGACCGATCGATCTTCGTTGGCTCCATACCGAAGGATGTTGATCTGGGTCGTGGTTGGGGTAACCCCTTCGGGCAAGATGGGATCCCCCAGCAGCGCGTTGATGAACGCGCTCTTGCCAGCGTTAAACTCTCCGACGACGACCAGCAAAAAGAGCTCATCAAGCTGCTCGATGGATTGGCTGAGCGCTTCCTGGTCGTCGGCCGCCGCGCCGAAGGCGACCAGCGCCACGCGCAAGTCGCTGAGCAGTTTGCGCTCTTCTTTAAGAATCGTTTCTTGTTTGTCAGTAAGGATCCGCATGCAACCTGAGACCGGATCTGGTAGATAGGTTGTGCCGCCAGGTCCGATCCTGCTCCCTTATTTGCTGCTCGATTATAGCATTCTCAAATTTTCAGGTCAACGAGAGAGAGGTCCTGGCGTCCGATTCAGGATCGGGACGACCAAGCTGGTAGATTTTATGGGCCTCATCATGAGGTGCTGATCCAACACGACACCGATCTTCTCTGCTGGCAGGCAGGCAAACAGCACCCGCTGAGTCTCAAGTGGCCAGCGCCCCAGGCCAGGGCGAAACGGTGGCCCCGCCTTCAGCCCTCTGAGCCGGGCCTGTTCTTTGATGGCTGTGTGCACTTTCCGGGCTAACGCAGTGATCAGGGCCGTGCTGATCTCGTCCAGCACTGCGGCTTTATGCGGCTCATCGGGGAAGAGGTCTTTCTCGCGGCTTTCGATGGCTGGCCCGAGCGTGCAGAGGGCCAGCTCGACTGAGCTGGCGTGTTCGGGAAGCCAGCGGATCAGCTCGGCTACGTCTGCCAGTTGAAATTCAGCGCGTATGGCCAGGGGTGTCGCCAGGCGTTCCGCTTCCGGGAGCATCTCCTGGTACAGTGCGGCCATTCTCTGGCGCCGTCTTCCCGTGCCGTACCTGGATAGAAATTTCTCGATCGAGAGCCGGGGGAGCTCACCCGAAAGGATCTGAGCCATAAACAGGTTGTACCATCGCACCGATTGGAAGTCAACGTTGATGAAGGCCGGCTTCCGGGCTGCGGTACGGTTCAGAAATCATCGGCGCTGCCCAGATACGATGCACAGCGAATCCTGGCCTATGAATGGGAAGCCATCGTATGTTGCCCCGGAGACTGTCGCGACGGTATCGCCTTCTTCATACGTGCCGTCAACATCTTCGATCTGGACGACCATGTCGTCAAGGGAGTCTCGATTCACATCTTCTATGTGTGCCAACGGGTTCCCTCTACCGACAACCTGAACCGCCTGTCCATCCATCACGACCGTTGACGGATCCACCTGCGTGGCGTCGAAATGAAGATCGCTCAGGATAGCAACTGGGATGACCCCATGACCGTTGTTGTTGACGCAATTTGGGTCGCTTCCTGGAAGGATGTCAATAGAAACCGGTGTCGGCTGCCTGACACTCGACCAGGAAGGTTCAATATCGTCACCGGGACTGTCCGTCAGGCGGGTCACCTGGGCCCCGTCGGTATCCATCATGTAGACATCAAAATCGCCATCTCGGTTTGACGTGAAAGCTATCCTGGTCCCATCAGGTGACCAGCTGGGGTCCCGATCGTGCGATGCGTGGTTTGTCAGGTTCGCCAGGCCAGAGCCGTCCAGGTTGGTAACGAATATCTCATAGTTCCCATTGAGGATGGATTCAAAAGCGATCTGGTCGCCGTTTGGTGACCAGACCGGGTTGCGGTCGAGCCCGACTCTGGTTGTCACCCGTGTAACGTTGGACCCGTCGCGGTCCATGATGTAGATATCGGCATCCCCGTCTCTGAAAGAGGAAAACGCGATTTTGGTACCATCCGGTGACCATGCTGGTTGCGCGTCGAACCCGACTCGGTTGGTGAGGTTCGTCGGATTGTTTCCATCGGCGTCCATGACCCAGACTTCCCATTGGCCGGTTTGACGCAGGGAGGAAAAGGCGATCTGGTTGCCATCCGGCGACCAGACTGGCTCCCCGTCGGTCGCGACATCATTGATCAGCTTGGTCACTCCCGTTCCGTCGACATTTACGACGTAAATATCCTGCCCGGTTGCAAATACGATTTGGGTCCCATCAGGTGACCAGGAAGGGTCGCGGTTAAATCCAAAACCAGTTGGCACTTTGGTTTGTGAAGACCCATCAGGTTGCATCCAAAACAGCTCAAAGCCGCCGTCACGGTTAGAGGAGAAAGCGATCGAGCCGTTGGGGGCTGTGTTCGCAGCTGCATTGTCTGCGACCAGGAAAAAGCCACCGGCTATCGTTGTGATGAGTGCGACCAGGATCCAGTTCTTCATAGCATTTCCTTTTGATGATCTCTACCCCCGCATCGGCCCCAGCAAT
>JABAOD010018211.1_pt2 | contig 10858 bp, 8 predicted proteins | sample 7062151 | NCBI WGS metagenome assembly JABAOD01 (sample SAMN14538626, study PRJNA623070) | marine sediment metagenome | biome: marine biome [ENVO:00000428]; feature: marine pelagic biome [ENVO:01000023]; material: deep marine sediment [ENVO:00002113] | place: India: Gulf of Khambhat ...
GCCAACACCAACGTGGTGATTGCCGAGGCTTTGGGGATGGCCCTGCCAACGAGCGCTCTTGTCCCAGCCACGAGCTTCGAGCTCGGCAGACAAGCTCAGAAGGCGGGAAAAAGGATCGTCTCCATGGTGGAGGAGGACCTACGGCCATCGAAGATCCTCACCAAGGAGGCCTTCGAGAACGCGGTGATGTTGCACGCGGCGATTGGAGGAAGCACCAACACCGTGATGCACCTCATCGCCTTGGCGTACGAGGCCAACGTCGACCTGCCACTGGAGCGATTTGATGAGCTTAACCGGGAGATACCCTTCCTCGTCAATTGCAGGCCCTCAGGGGTGCACCCTGTAAACTACCTCTGGTACGCTGGCGGCACCCAGTGGATCATCAAGCAGCTCAGTGAGTACCTCCACATGGACACCCTCACCGTTACTGGGTCCACACTGGGAGAGAACCTGGAGGAGGTGGAGCGCTCAGGGTTCTTCGAGAGAAACAGGCTCTACCTCCAGAACTTCGGGGTTGACTCAACGGACGTCGTCAGGCCGAAGACAGACCCCTTGGGCATTGGCTCGCTCGCCGTTCTCTACGGCTCCTTGGCACCCTCTGGTGCGGTGGTTAAGGTTGGGGCACTCTCTAAGAAGCTCTTGAGATTCTCTGGAGAGGCAGTGGTCTTCGATTCCTCCGACGACGCCATAGAGGCCATCTTCGAAGAAAAGGTTGGCGCAGGCCAAGCGGTGGTCATCAGGTACGAGGGGCCAGCGGCCAATGGCATGCCTGAGCAATATTACATCACCGAGGCCATCGCCACTCGCCCTGAGCTGGCGGAGGGAGTGGTCCTAATCACAGACGGCAGATTCTCGGGAGCAACGAGGGGTCCAGCCATCGGACACGTTAGCCCGGAGGCGATGGCCGGTGGCCCACTAGCCGTGGTGGAAAACGGAGATGGGATCCGAGTGGACATCGGGAGGAGGAGGCTGGATTTACTGCTGGAGGAGAGCGAGGTTCAGGAGAGGATGAAGGCGTGGGAGAGGCCCCCCTCGAGGTTCAGGAGGGGATTGCTCGCGGTCTACTCCAGGCTGGCCCTATCCGCTGATCAGGGTGCCAGGATGGACTACGATGGAAGCCTCGCCTTGGCTAGCCGTGAAGCACAGTAGCAGGCAGGACCGAGAGCACATGCGGACGTCCAGGAAGGGTACTCAGGGCATGACACTGCTCACAGAGGAGGATCTCCGCCTGTTCACCGCGGGCACCAATTATCGCATCTACGAGAAGCTCGGAGCTCACCAGACTGACAGAGGTAAGGGATTCCACTTCGCCCTCTGGGCACCATCAGCTAGGAGCGTCTCTGTAATCGGTGAGTTCAACCGCTGGGATCCGTCATCTGACCCCCTTAAGGCGCGGGACGATTCGGGTGTGTGGGAGGGTTTCCTCGCAGACATAGAGGCGGGATCCCCGTACATGTATCACGTGGTCCCTCCCCGACGCCGTAAGGGAATCCGCAAGGTGGACCCCATGGCCTTCTACAGTCGAGTCCCGCCTGAGACATCCTCCGTCCTCTGGGACCTCTCGTACCGGTGGGGAGACGAGGAGTGGATGTCTGGGCGGGCAAATCGCAACAACCTGGCCGCGCCCATCACGGTATACGAAGTTCACGTCGGGTCGTGGCGCCGAGGCGGGCAAGGTGTGCAGGCCAGCTACCGTTCCTTGGCTTCGCCCTTGGCCGACTACGTGACGGAGATGGGGCACACCCACGTGGAGTTCCTCCCGCTGATGGAGCACCCCTACTACGGCTCGTGGGGGTACCAGACGACCGGGTACTTCGCACCGACCAGCAGATACGGGACCCCGCAGGACCTGATGTACCTGATCGACTATCTCCACCAGCGTGACATAGGTGTTGTCCTCGACTGGGTACCCTCCCACACCGCCAAGGACGATTGGGCTCTGGGTCTGTTCGACGGAACCCACCTCTACGAGTACGACGATCCCCGGAAGGGGCACCATCCAGACTGGGGCAGTCTCATCTTCGACTACAGCCGTCCTCAGGTTCGCTCTTTCCTCATAAGCAGCGCCATGTTCTGGCTCGAAGTCTACCACGCTGACGGGCTCCGTGTCGACGGGGTGGCTTCCATGCTCTACCTGGACTACTCACGAAAGAAGGGGGAGTGGGTGCCCAACGTGCATGGTGGGCGGGAGAACTTGGAGGCTATCTCGTTCCTCCGTGAACTGAATGAGACGGTGTATCGTGAACATCCGGATGTCCAGACCTTCGCCGAAGAGTCCACGGCGTGGCCCATGGTCACCCGGCCCACCTACCTCGGCGGCCTGGGATTTGGCCTCAAGTGGGACCTGGGATGGATGCACGATACCCTCAAGTACATGTCCAGAAACCCTGTGCACCGACGCTATCATCACGACAGGGTCACCTTCAGGATGGTCTACGCCTTCTCAGAGAACTTCATACTCCCCCTCTCCCACGACGAGGTAGTACATCTGAAGAGATCCCTGCTGGAGAAGATGCCTGGAAACGATTGGGAGAAGTTCGCTAACCTGAGGCTCCTCCTCGGGTACATGTTCGCCCTGCCGGGAAAGAAGCTGCTGTTTATGGGAGGCGAGTTTGGCCAGCGGCGAGAGTGGGACCATCAAGCCGCGCTTGAATGGGACCTGCTGGACTCCTTGCCCCACCAGGGCCTCCAGCGTTGGGTCAAGGACCTCAATCGCCTGTACACATCTGAGCCCTCCCTTCACGTGCTCGAATGCGACCCGACCACCTTCGAGTGGGTCGACTGGAGCGATGCTGAGAGAAGCGTGCTGAGCTTCTTGCGGCGAGGACGGACACCCGAGACAGCGTTCCTGGTCATCTGCAACTTCACTCCCGTCACGCGCTTCGGCTTCCGAGTCGGGGTGCCGGAGCGGTCGGAGTGGAGGGTGGTCCTCAACAGTGACGACGTGGTCTACGGCGGCAGCGGGTGTCTGGCGGAGGAGAGGGTCCGGACGGAGACCGTCGCCCATAACCGCAGGCCCAGCTCCATCCGTCTGGCCCTGCCCCCGTTAAGTGTCCTCTTCCTCCGCGGGGTGGTGAGAGCTGCACCGAGAGGGAAGTAGGGGCAGACAGTTGTAGGTCAGCTGTACGGGAAGATGTACGGGACCTCTGGCCGCTCACTGTAGTCCACGTAGACGGTCTTGATGTGGAAGTAGTGGTCAAACCCGTGCTTTGACCCGTCGCCGCCCACTCCGGACTTCCTTAGGCCCGCGTGGTACCCGTGAACAGTCTCGGGACCCACTTGGTTGATGTACGTCTCGCCGAATCTCAGCTTGTTAGCGGCCTTCATGGCGGCGTTCACGTCCCGGGTGAAGATGTAGCTAGCCAACCCGTAGTCTGAATCATTGGCGTACTCAAGCACCTCATCCAGGTCTTGGAAGCTCTTCAGAGGGGTCACGGGCCCGAAGATCTCCTGCTGGATGATATCCATGTCCTGCTCCACGTCCTCCAAGACCGTGGGCGCGAACCAGTAGCCCTTCTCGTAGCCCTTGCCCTTTAGTCGCGTGCCCCCCAGCACTAGCTTGGCCCCCTGGTCGACGGCCCGCTGCACGGAGCTCTCCACCTTCTCAACCTGCTCCATGGCAACCAGAGGTCCCATGTCCACGCCAGACTTCATGGGATCCCCAACCCGCAAACGCTCGACAGCCGCCAGGTACTTCCTCTTGAAGGTGTCATACGCAGCCTCGTGGACGTAGGTCCGTTCGTTGCAGATGCACGTCTGTCCCGCGTTCCAGTACCTGGCCCAGAGGGCGTTGCGGACAGCCCACTCTACGTCGGCGTCCTTCCACACAATGAAGGGGGCCTTTCCGCCCAGCTCAAGGACAACGTGGGTCAGGTTCACACTGGCGACTTCCATGATTTTCGCGCCAACCTCTACCGAGCCGGTCATCGTGACCATTTGGGTGATAGGGTTACGCACCAGCTCATCACCGACAGTGCTCCCGGGGCCCGTGAGGACGTTCACCAGGCCCTTCGGCACGTCGAGCTTCTCCGTTAACTTCACGATCTCCAAGGCGACCAGAGGCGTGTATGAGGATGGCTTAAGTACAAAGCCATCACCGGCAACCACGGCGGGAGCCATCTTCCGGGTCACCATGGCCGCGGGGAAGTTCCAAGGGGTTATGCCCACCACGACACCCACTGGAATCTTGAGTAGCATGACAGCCCGCTCCTTCATCTCCCCCGGCAGGATGCTCCCTTCGATCTGGCGGGCCAGGCTAGCGTAGTAGCGGCAGTATTCGGCCGCACCCTGCACGTCGTCCCGGGCCTCCTTAAGGGGCTTGCCCTCCTCAGACGTCACGATCCGGGCGAGACGCTCCTTGTCCCTTTCGATGAGATCCGCAAGCTGCCATATCGGCTTGGCCCGCTGGGACGCGGGGACATCCTCCCATTGCCGCTGAGCCTCCTCCGCCGCCTGCAGGGCCGCCTTGGCATCCTCCCGAGTGCATTGGGGCACCCGGTCAACCACCTCCTCGGTGGCCGGGTTTACAACGTCAAGGACCTCGCCCGATTCGCTCTCAGTCCACCGCCCCCCAATCAGCACCTTCTCAGTCATCATGCTAGCTACCGATGGCTGATATTTATCCTTGACCCGGGCCCGTTATGAGTGCCTCTGCCGAGCTGACCAGGGAGCAAAGGTTAATCAAGACTGAGATGTGGTCAGAGTTGGATGCAGACCATCGCGGTGGAACCACCAAAGCCGGGCGTGCGGCTCGTCGAGATGCCGGAGCCGACTCCAGGCCCGAAGGAGTTCCTACTCAAGACCCTCGAGGTGGGAATAGATGGGACCGATCTCGAGATCTCCCGCGGGGAGTACGGGACTCCTCCTTCCGGGGAGAAGTACCTGACCTTGGGGCATGAGGCCGTCGCTCTGGTTCTGGAGGCGCCCTCCAGGGGCAATTTCGAGCCGGGTGACCTAGTGAATCCCACCGTCCGCCGAGGCTGCGGAATCTGCATGCCTTGCAAGACGGGGCAGAGCGACTTCTGCTTCACGGGGCTCTTCAAGGAAAGGGGGATCAAGGGGCTCCACGGCTTCCTGTCGCCGGTCTTCGTGGAGACGGGAGAGTACCTCGTCCGAGTGCCTCCGGACCTAGCGGAGGTCGCCGTCCTGACTGAACCCATGAGCGTCGCCGTCAAGGCGGTCCACCAGGTGCTTAAGATCCAAGAGAGAATGCCCTGGCGCGAGGAGACGGAGCTAGAGGAGAAGAGTGCCCTAGTGGCCGGCTCTGGGTCCCTTGGCCTTCTGGCGACGTTTCTCTTACGCTACCTGGGCGCCCAAGTCATAACTATGGACCGGTCTCCCGACGACACCATGCGAGCCGACGTTATCAGGCGCATTGGTGCCCACCATCTCAACTCTAGGGAGGTGGACCCCCTGGTTCTGGCCAAGGACTTCGACGGCTTCGACATCATCCTGGAGGCCACGGGGTCCCCTCATGTGCCTTTCCGCCTGGCCTCCGCCCTAGCAACCAACGGGATCATGGTACTCCTTGGCGTTCCCGGCAAAGCTGTCAGCGTGGAGGTCGACGCCACCGGAATCATGAAGGACATGGTTTTGGAGAACCAGGTCATCTTCGGTTGTGTGAACTCTAACGCCGACCACTTCCGGGAGGCCCATGGATGTCTGAGAGGATTCCTTGACCGGTACCCCGAGGAGTTCAGTGCCGTCATCAGCCATCGACACCCCTGGGAGGAGTACGAACTCGCCTTCAGGGAGGACGGGAGGGACGTGATCAAGCACTCCCTGCTCTGGGAGGAGAGGTGAGGCGACCATGATTACGCTTCTGGTGGGAAACTCGCGAGTCCTGCTCGCTGTGGACGAGACCGGAGACTGGCTCTACCTGTACTACCCTTACGCTGGACAGTTTCAGCACCTACTGGAAAGTCGTCGCATTGTTTACGACGAGGATACTGGCAAGGCAACACAGGTGGGAGGCGAGGGGTGGCAGGTCGAGCAGGGATACGAGGAGCTGACTGACGTCGGCTGGTCTCGGGCTGTCAAAGACGGGCTCGAAGTTCTGACCAGGGATATCGTGCACCCTGACCGCAACCTCGTCCTCAGGGAGTATAGACTGACCAATGAGGCGCCACGAGCGCTGAGGCTTAGGCTGTTTCAGTACCAGGGCATGAGCATAGCCGAGTCTCTCTATCAGGACACCTGTTACTGGGACGAATCTCAGAACGCTATCATTCACTACAAGAGGGACTACTACCTCCAGTTCTGGGGTAGGCCTGGGTTTGATGGCTTCAGTTGTGGAGAGCACACTCTGAAGGGACTACAGGGGAGTTACGTAGACGCAGAGGATGGGACCCTAGACGGGAACGTCATCTCCCACGGATCCACCGACTCGGTCCTCCAATGGAATGTGAGCATCGAACCTGAGGGGTCCGCCTCGATCTGGCTCTTCCTCCTCCTGGGCGAGTCAAGGCGGAACATCAACAGAGGCTACAATTCGCTGACCAGCGAGGCCGTCATCTACCGGGAGCGAGAGAACGTAGACTTCTGGAAGTCGTGGTTCGACGGGAAGAAGGTCGAGATGCCCGAGGACCTCAGCCCAAAGGCCAGAAGGCTCTACTACCGCTCGCTGGCAGTCCTCCGGAATTGCTGGAATGTCAACGGAAGCATCATCGCCTCTCCAGATGTCAGCACCCTCAAGACCACGGGAGATACGTACAACTACAACTGGTGGAGGGACGGGGCCTACATATCGATGGCGATGAACCGTGCCGGCATGTATGAAAGTGCCCACAAGTTCCTCACATTCGCTCAGGGGGCTCAGGAGCAGGAGGGATACTTCTTCCACAGGCACTTCCCCGACGGAACGCCTGGTGCCACTTGGCATCCTCCACCCTTCCTGCAGATAGATCAGACGGGCTCCATAATCACAGCCGTCTGGCACCACTTCAACGTCCACAGGGACATGGAGTTCCTCCTAGATGTCTGGCCCATGGTCAGGAGGGCCGCGGATTTTCTGATATCCTTTAGAGACGAGAAGAATGGACTGCCGAAGCCATCCTTCGACCTCTGGGAGGAGGCGAAATCCGTAAACTGCTACTCTGCCATCGCTACGGCCCAGGGCCTCAGGGACGCAGAGTCCATCTCGAGACAACTGGGGAAGAGTTTGGGAGGATGGGGAGAGGCGGCGGACAGCATGACGGAGTCCATAATGAAGCACTTCTGGGATGAGGAGCGGGGGGCATTCACACGGAGCATCAACCCCGAGAACAGGGTGCTCGACAGTAGCACGTTCCTGGCGATTAGGGACGGCGTCCTTCCTGCCGAGGACCCTCGAGCTCATCGCTTGGTGCAGAACCTTCGCGACGCCCTTTGGTCTCCAAAAGTAGGAGGGGTGGCTAGATACCAAGGTGACCGCTATTATGGCCACCAGAACCCCTGGATCATATGCACTCTCTGGCTGGCGGACGCCCACATGAGGCTGGGTCAGCGTGAGAAGGCGCTAGAGATTGCCGAGTGGTGTGCTGAGATGGCCACCCCGACCTACATGCTCCCGGAGCAGGTCAAGGCCGAGACAGGTGAGCCCACCTCCGTGGTGCCCCTGGTCTGGAGCCACTCGACCTACGTCGACTTGGTCCTTTCACTCTCGGAGGCCGAGGGTTTCACTCGTTGATGGCCGGGACGTTCTTGAGCAGAATACGGTCGGCCTCGATTCTTTCAACCATCTCCCCGTCGATGTTCAAGACTCCTGTTGACGTCTCGACCAGCAGCTCCTTCACGCGGGAGAAGTTGTAGAGTGCGACATCCAGGACCTCACCGAGGCTCTCTCCCTCGTGGGTCACGACCTGTTTGCCCAAACACTCAGCGGGTCGAATTGCTGCACCTCGGCGACTTAACGATTTAGCGCTAAATAAACCTAATTCGTCAACCAGTCCACCACCAGGACAGCCCGAGCGGGGGATCCCTCCCCTCCCTTCACCTTCAAGGGGAAGCACAGGAGGAAGTAGCTCCCCGCCTCCACGACCGAAAGGTCTAGACCCTCGATGATCCTCACCCCGGCCCCTAGGAGGAGGCGATGCACGGGGAAACCCTCAGCCTGGAACCCCTCCACCGAGAGATAGTCGATCCCCACTGCCTTCACGCCAGAGTCGATGAGAGAGCGTGCGCCGTCCTCCCTGAGATACACGTAGTCCCTTCGGAAGGGCTCCTGCAGCGACGTGGAGTTCCTCGTCTTCAACAACACTATATCCCCGCTCGAGATGCGAGCCGAGGCCAGCTCTTCAGCCCCGATGGCGGCGCGGGCCTCTGTCAGGTCCAAGACCTGGGCGGGACCGGAGAAAGCATCGGGCGGCAGTTCATCCAGGCTCTCCCCTCCTTCGAGGAAGTGGCTCGGGGCGTCAACGTGGGTACCGGAGTGGGAGCCCATGATGATCTCCGACAACACCAGGTCATCTCCCTTAGACATGCTCCGCAGTTCCTTCCTCCGGAAGGGAGTGTCACCCGGGTAGGATGGCATCCCCCCGGCCAGCTCCATGCTCACATCGATGAACCTCAAGGCGGGTCCTCCTGATGTTGAGAAGGGCTGCTTATAGATAGGGTCTCAGGCTGCCCGCTGACCCATGCCCGATAGACGTCCGAAGAGGTCGATGTAGTTCCTCAAGTGTCTCGTCATCAGGAAGTTCTTCCGAACGTGCGACCTCCCAGCCTCGCCCATCTTCGCCCTGAGCTCATGGTCCCTCAGCAGCCTGACGGTCCGGTCGACGAAGGTCTCGGGTTCGGAGGCCAGGTATCCCGTCTCACCATCGAGGATCTGAACTGGAATCCCGCCGGCACGCCACCCAACCACGGGAGCTCTCTTCCACAGAGCCTCGGCCACGACGAGGCCGAAACCTTCTCTGATGGACTTCAGAATCGAGATAGGGCAGAGACGCTGCAGGGCGTTGACCTCCAGGCTTCCGACGCCCCTCATGTTGGTCAGCAGGAATATCCTGGGATCCTCGCCCGCCTTCCGGAGGGTCTTCTCGTAGTACTCCCAGCCCTCCGGGTCGTCCAGGGCCATGGAGGTGATAAAGAGCAGCTGGAGGCCCCTTACCCTTCTCCTCATCATCCTGTACACATCCATGGTCCCCAAGGGATCTTTCCAGGGGTCGAAGCGCGCCACACAGCATATGGCGGGGCTCTCCGTGTCGATCGAGAATCGCTCCGCAATGGCACGAACTTCCTCGGGGGCTATCGGTCGGTTCTTGGCGGAGAGCGGATCGATGCTCGGGTGGATTATGGTGGGGTTCCTGGGAGCGATGTCTCGGGGGACATACTCCTTCAGGCTGTAGATGGAGGCGTCGTAGGCTGGGAGGTACCGGTGCAGGAACTCCATGCACTGCTTATTGGCATGGGTAAGTTCTATGTGAGAACGCCATATCCACGTCCCCCTCTTCTCAACGTTCTCGATGAGAGCAGCGGGCTGCGGGTCGTGTACGACAACGAAGTCCCACTCGTCCTCCAGATCCTCCGCGTTGGTCTTGTTGACCTCCCGGTAGTGCTCCCACATGACGTCGGTGATCACCACGTCGGCGCCCTGAAGGCCGTTGTGAAGGCTCTTGGTGGTCTTGAAAAAACCCTCGTCTCCCTCGAGGACCATCCAGTGGGCGTCTAGGCCGACGTCCCTCATCAGCGGCAACATGGAGGAGAGGATCTCGGCGACACCGCCGCCATAGGCGGTGGCGTTCACGTGCAAGACCCTCATCCCTCTTAGGGGGTCCGCAGCCTCCCTCAGAGACTGCAAGGACTCCTCGCTAACGATGCCCCGGTAGTCGTCCAGAAACCGGGTCTCCAGTCCAACCGACCGTATGGGCTGCCCCCCCGCGCCGTGAGGCCTGGAGCAACTCTATGCATTAATAGGTATTGCTTGCGCGGAGATTGGGTCAGGTCTCGCGAGGCGACCTTCCCGAAACCTGTGACCTCGGCACTCATCCGAGGAGATTCGCGAGTGCGGAGAGGGCGATGAGCAGCAGGCCAGAGCCCACGCCGAGCATCATGAAGAGGAATTGCTCGTCCCTCCGTTGGATGCGGTCGCGTGTTATGGCTCTCTGGTACGTGCCCGAGACGACCATGAGGTGAGACCTGTAGTAGCCCACTTCACTGAAGCCGGCTCCCACCAGGGCGCTGAGGATGACGATAACTAGTCCGCCCCAGAAGAGGAGGGCAACGAACGTCCCCAGGAAACTCTGGCCCGTGAGGAAGGAGGCCAGTAGAGAGACGATGACAATGCCCAGGAGGACGGCGACGACCACCTTTGAGAGGAAGGCAAGCAGCTTCTTCACTTCTGAATCATTGTGGGCGAGGCCTTGAGAGTATCCGGGAGCGACAAGGTTTTCCATAGGAGGGGGATGTGAGGCCACGATGACCTCGGACCCCCCCGATGCCCTCCTCCACCTGGACCGTCTGAAGCCGCTGAAGGATCACGGTGAAGAAGCGGGCATCTTCCTCGACCTGGACGGGACCCTCTGCACTCTGGTCGACATTCCTGAGGATGTTCGAATACCGGCGGTCACCCGCGGATACCTGGAGTCCTTGGCGGCTAGTTACAAGTCGGTCGTCATCAGCTCCGGTAGGGCTGCCTCAACTCTGTCGAGCATCGTTGGCATCCCTCAGCTGACCTATGTGGGAAACCACGGACTAGAGATCATCGAGGCCGATCGAAGAAGAGTCCTCTTGCCGGAGGACCTGGCCGAGAGGATGAAGTCGCTTGGGGAAGAGCTGAAGAGGTCGGTGCACTGCGAGGGCGCCTACCTGGAGTTGAAGGAGTACAGTCACGCCATCCACTACCGGAGGTCGTCCGATCCAGAGGCGACGAGGCTCTGCCTCC
>JABAOD010002037.1_pt1 | contig 10857 bp, 13 predicted proteins | sample 7062151 | NCBI WGS metagenome assembly JABAOD01 (sample SAMN14538626, study PRJNA623070) | marine sediment metagenome | biome: marine biome [ENVO:00000428]; feature: marine pelagic biome [ENVO:01000023]; material: deep marine sediment [ENVO:00002113] | place: India: Gulf of Khambhat ...
AGCTGACGCACCTCCGTCTGAAAGTCCAGCGTCTCGCGTGTCGTTACTTCGGTCACGTCTCGTCCCTCCTGAGTCAGGAGAACACGATATAGGCTGTCAACGTAAATTCAAGCCCGCAGCGTGGGCCATTCAAGCCCGCAGCGTGGGCCATTCAGGCCCGGGTCTTGGGCGGGTCGACAGGCGCTCAGGCGGAGCGCAGCGTGCGGCCGGGCGCCGAAGCCAGGGTTCGATAGCCGAGCAGCAGCAACAGCAGCAGGCCGACGCCCAGCGCGGCCTGGGGGTAGCTGAGGGCCAGCAGGAACCCGCCGGCGAGCGCGAGCAAACCGGATGCCAGTGCCAGGAGTCTCAGCGCGATCCGCCGCAGCGATTCGTAGAACAGACCGACGGCACCAACCAGGTCGTCGACATCGTCCAGGTACTGCAGCAAACGTTCCATTTCCGGGCTACCTGACGACCGTCAGGTTCGGGCCGGACGCTTCGCTGTCCTCGCCCCGCAGGTCGGCGTCCACCAGAGCGTTGTTGTTGGATTCCTTTGCGCAGAAGATCGCGCGGTGGAACAGCTCCCAGCGTTGCCGCGCCGATTCATTGCTGAGCGCGTCCAGCGGCGAGTCAACTTCCTTGTGCTTATTTGACATACTCTCGATAGCCGTCTGCCAATCGGAAAGCTGACTATAAGAGCGCGCATTCGCGGGAGCCGTGAGGCAAGTCACAGCTTGTCGAGCGGCCATCGATTCGCTTCAGGCAATGTGCAAAAACTCGACGCAGTTCCGCCTCTGCCGAGCGACGCAATTCACGAAAGAAAGGTGCTGCCGACGCAGCACGGTGAGCTCAAGGAAAAACGCCGGCAATGAGCCGGCGTTTTCATGGGAGCTGTTGCGGGAGCTAATCCTCCTGGCCGTCCTTGATCCAGTTTCTCTTGACCTGGTCAGACCAGTCGCGATAACCCTTCCAGGTGTACAGCGCCGGGTCTATCCCGACGCGACGGCCTTTCGGCGCCGGCGCTTTCGATACCCAGCGACGGTACTGCTGCCAGCCGTCGGCGTCGTTGGCCGCGGGCAGGGCGCTGTCGACCATCGCATCGTGTAGTTTGGAGTCGCGCTCGGCTTCCGTACCGAATCGATCGACCCACCGCAGGTGCTTGCTGTCCGCCATCGCGTTAGCTCAGTCAATCCTTTGAACATAGGCTATGCCCTGCGGAGGCCGCTGCACAGGAACTGCATCACAGTGCGAAACGCCGCCTGGCGCACATTTTCACGCGGAAAAGCGGCTGTTTTACTTAATCACGTAACAGGGCTTGTAGGACCCGCCGGAAATCTTCATGCGTTTCTGCGCCACGAATTCCGCCAGCAACGTATCGAGGAGCTGCATGATCTCCCGCGACCCGTCAATCTCGAACGGCCCTTCCCGCTCGATCAGCGCCGCGGTGTCCTCGCGAACGTTGCCCGACACGATGCCGGAAAACGCGCGCCGCAGGTTCGCGGCGAGCTCGTGTCGAGGCAGGTTCGAGTCCAGCTCGAGCTTCGCCATCGTCTCGTGCGTCGCCGTGAAGGGCCGCTGGAATCTATCCGTGATTTTGAGGCGCCAGTTGAAATAGTAGGCGTCGCCATGCTCCCGGCGATGGTCGTGGACTTCGGCCAGCGCCTCGTTCATCTGCCGGGCGACCTCGACCGGGTCATTGATCACGATCCGGTATCGCTGGCGCGCCTGGCCGCCCAGCGTCGCGGCGATGAATTCATCGATACGGCGAAAATAGGGTTCCGCCGACTTCGGCCCCGTCATGATGACCGGCAGCGGCTGATTCTCGTTGTCCGGATGTGCGAGCACGCCGAGCAAGTAGAGAATTTCTTCCGCGGTGCCCACGCCGCCAGGGAACACGATGATGCCGTGTCCCAGGCGAACGAACGCCTCCAGGCGCTTCTCCATGTCCGGCATGATGACCAGGGCGTTCACGATCGGGTTCGGCGATTCCGCCGCGATGATGCCGGGCTCGGTGATGCCGACGTAGCGGCCGCCGGCGATGCGCTGCTTGGCGTGACCGATGGTCGCGCCTTTCATCGGCCCCTTCATCGCCCCGGGACCGCAACCCGTGCAGACGTTGAGCCCGCGCAGGCCCAGCTCGTAACCGACTCGCTTCGAGTAGTCGTACTCGTTGCGGCTGATCGCGTGGCCGCCCCAGCAGACCACCAGATCCACCCGCGCCGGCGGCTTCAGCAGTCGCGCATTGCGGACGATGTGGAACACGGCGTTGGTGATGCTTTCCGACGTCTGCAGGTCGAAGCGCGAATCACCGATGATCTCATTGTGGGTAAAGACGATGTCGCGCAGCACGGCGAACAGCAACTCGCGGGTCCCGCGAATCATCTTGCCGTCGACGAAAGACTCGGCCGGCGCGTTCCTGAGCGAGACCTTTAATCCTCGGTCCTGCTGAATGAACCCGACATCAAAGCCGCGATAGGTGTCGAACAGCTCGCGCGCATCGTCCGAGTAGCTGTTCGCATTGAGGACGGCCAGCATGCACCTCCGCAGCTGCGGATACAGGCCACCGGCACCGCTGCTCTTCAGCTGGTCGACCTCGAACTGCGAGAGCACCTCGAGGCTGCCTTCCGGCCAGACCTCGGCGTCGACGAATCTATGGCGGGCGGTCACCGGGTCTCTGCGCTCCGGTCAGGGGCGGATCTCGATCGGTGTGTCGTCGTTGACCATCAGCCAGATGTCGATCATGTCGGAGTTGGAGACCGCGATGCAGCCGTTGGTCCAGTCCTGCGTGCGGTAATAAGCCTCCGAGTACGTCGGCTCGTTGGGCTGGCCGTGGATCATGATGGCTCCGCCCGGATCGACGCCAAGCGCGTTGGCCTCGCGGAGGTCCTCGGGGCCGGGATAGGAAACCCGGATCGACAGAAAAAAATCACTGTCCGGGTTGCGCAGATCCAGCACGTAATGGCCCTCGGGGGTCTTGAAGTCGCCTTCCTTCTTCTTGTCGCCGACCGGCCGGATGCCGAGCGCGATATCGAACGAGCGCAAGACCTCTCCGTTCTGCAGAAGGTGCAGCTTGCGCGCCGATTTCTCCACCAGGACCTTGTCGGCAGTCGGAAACTCGCCCGCAACGCCGTCGGGTACCTGCGCCGCGCAAAGTAGCAGGAGCAGCACGGCATGTATGTCGGGTTTGCGCCGCGGTCGCGCCATCGTTTCCGCCAGTTACCGGTGACGCGGCAAATCCTAGCAGACGCCCCGGCACCGGTAAAACGCTGAATTTCACATTACAGGTTACGGCCGGCAATCCAGCCGATCGCGAATCCGATGCCCCCGGCAACCAGCGTGTAGGCCGGCAGGTAACGGAACACGCGCTCCGGGTACGGGGCGTCCGTGAACATGCCGTCGAGATCGACGGCGTACGCGTAATGGAGGTACAGCGACAGGCCGAGCGCGGGGATCGCGAAGCCGACGGTGCCGAGCGGCATGCGCAAACCCTTGCCGGTCCAGCGCCCGCCGCCGCGGTGCAGCGTCAGCGCGGCAAGGGCCACCAGCGCGGCGAGCGGTACGAGGTTGCGCGGCAGGTAGTCGCGCTGAACGTCGCCGAACCAGAGCGCTGCCGCCGCGGTTACCAGCAGCACCGGCAGCAACCGGATCAGAAGACGCATCCGGCTGTAGCTCACCCCGTGTCCTCGACGTCGCTCAGTAACGGGAAACGGACCGTAGTACCAGGCTGCACGTTTTGTACGTCGATTCCGGGATTGTATTGCCGGAACAGCCATATCGGCACACCGTAGCGACGCAACGACAGCACCCAGATGGATTCGCCGCGCCGAATCGTGTGTTCGGTCAGCGACGTGATCACGTGCTGGCGGAAGAACTCGTCCTGCTGGCGCCGGTGATAGCCGATGCGGCGGCGTTCGAATTCCGCCGCGCTCACCTTGCCGAGGTCGAGCCGGATACGCCGGCCCACCTGCACCGGCCGGCCGAAAGCGAGACCGTTGATGTCGCGCAGCCGCTGCGTCTTGATCTCGAGCCAGTCGCCGTAATGACCGAGCGTCTCCAGCGGCTGCACCTCGATCGTGCCATCGGCCGCGACGCTGTAGTCGCTGGGATCCGACAGCAGTTCGGTCTCGATCGGCTCGGCCGGCGGCGCCTCGAGATCGGCTGTCATGGTGGCCGGCGTGGGTTTCTCGACCTCGGCGGCAGCGGCCGGTGGCGGTGTGCTTGCCACGACGACTGCGGGCGCCGGCCCTGCGGCCGGCAGCCTGAGCCGCTGGCCGGCCCGGATGCGGTGGCGGCTGTCGAGGTTGTTCAGCATGACCAGCGTCGAGACGCGCGTGTCGTACGCGGCCGCGATCTGCGACAGCGTGTCGCCGCGCACGACGGTGTGGAACATGTCGGGCAGCTGGCTGGCGAAGGTACTGCCTCCCGCCAGTCCAGCCAGCATGTCGGGCAGCGGTCGTCGCAGCGCGTTGCCCGGCAGGCGCAGCTCGTAGCCTTTCGGTACGTATTTGCTGCCCTGCCACACGGTTGGCTGCAGGCCCGGGTTGTGCTGCGCCAGGTCCCGCGCAGTCACGCCGAGCGCTCTTGCCAGCTCGTTCGCCGGCACGTACGCCGGTAGCTCCGCAACCGCGTACTCGACCGGCGCCTCGTACTCGATGTCGCCAAAGTATGGTGTCGGGTCCCTGTCGATTTTTCTTGCAGCGAGAAACGCAACGTAGAAATTGCGCGACGCAAAACCGAAGGTGCGTCCGTTGTATTTGCGCAGGATGTCGACGTAAGCCGTGTCGCCGAATTGCTTCATGGCACGCCGGACGCCGGCAAGCCCGTGGTTGTAGGCGGTAATCGCCATCGGCCAGTTACCAGTCAGGGAATAGTTGTAGGCCATCAGGCGTGCAGCTGCCCGAGTAGCCGCGAACGGGTCGTTGCGTTCGTCGACGACGTGGTCGACGCGCATGAAGCGCCGGCCCGTACTGCGCGTGAATTGCCAGATACCCGAAGCACCGACATGTGAACGCGCGGCCGGGTTGTACGAGGACTCGACATGCGGCAGCGCCGCGATATCGACCGGCACGCCGAGCGCAGTGAACTGTTCGTTGACGTAGTCACGCCAGCGTCCGGAGCGCGCGAGGCCCTCGCGGAAACGTTCGCGTAGTCCCTGCTGGTAGCGGATGCGGCGAGCCGCGGCGGCCAGCGTTTCGCTGCTGACATCGTCCGGCCATAGCGAGAGCACTCTCGCTTCTTCGGGCGTCAGCCCGGTGCGCTTGCCGGCTGCCAGCGTGCGCAGCGCTGCCTGCAGCTGTCTGCGACGCGCCGCGACGCGGCGCTGGCGTTCGCGCCGTGACAGTTCCGCCGGCATGTCGAGCCGTGCGTAGATCACCGCAAGGTTGCGATTGTCGTGCAGCACGCCCTCGTCTACCGAGTATTCGGTGAACACGGAGACCCAGAAATCGACATCCGGGCGGAGTTCGGCGGGCTCCGGGAAGAGTTCCTCCGCCGCGTTGGCGGCTGTCAAGAGGAAGATCGGGACCAGGCAGAACCAGCAAAGGGATTTCATCGAATTCAGCACAGCTTGCCAGCGGGACTCAGACTTGTGACCGTCAAAAATACGCCAAGTTGCGGCGCCGATGCCAATGTGAATTTTCCGGCGCGCTGGATACCGGCACGCGTTACGCCAACCGCCCATGCGGGTAAACTGTCCCCGACTATGAACGACCGCAGGCCTCTCTCCAGTTATCGCGCGCCCCGCTACTGGCCCGTCTGGATCGGTTTCGGGCTGTTGCGGCTGGTCTGCCTCTTGCCACACCGCGCGGCGCTGGCCCTCGGCCGCCTGATCGGCCGCGTCACCCATGCACTGGGTAGATCGCGCCGCGCCATCGTCCGGCGCAACATCGAGCTTTGTTTCCCGGAGCTCGGCACGGCGGAGCGCGACGCGCTGGCGCGCGAGCACATGCAGGCGCTCGGCATGATGCTGATCGAAATGGGCCTGGGCCGCTGGGCCAGCGACCGGCACCTCGCATCGATCACCCGCCTGCAGGGCCTGGAGCACGTCACCGATGCGCTCGCGTCGGGTCACGGCGTGATCCTGCTGAGCGCGCATTTCACGACGCTAGAGGTCATGGGTCGCGTGCTCGCGCAGAACATCCCGCCGTTCGACGCCGTGTTCCGCCGCAACCGCAGCGAGTTCATGACCGAGCTGCAGCGCACCGGCCGCGAGCGCTCGGCGGAGTTCACGATCGAGAAGCGCGACATCAAGAAAATGGTCAGGAGCCTGCGCCAGGGACGCGCGGTCTGGTACGCCCCGGACCAGAGCTACAACCGCAAAGGCGCCGAAGTAATCCCTTTCTTCGGCGTACCGGCGATGCATACGATGGCGACGTCGACGCTGGCACGCCTGGGCAACGCGCGCGTCGTGCCGTTTTTTCCGCGGCGACTGCCCGACGGCCGCTACGAGATGGTCCTGTTTCCCGCGTTCGAGGATTTCCCGAGCGACGACCCGGTCGCCGATACGCGACGCTACATCGACCTGCTGGAGCAGCATGTCCGCAGCTGCCCGGAACAGTATTTCTGGGTGCACCGCAAGTTCAAGGACCTGCCGGACGGCTACCCCGACTACTACGCCGACCTGGACGCGCTGAAGTAACCCTCGAGCAGCTGTTCCCAGTTGCCCGCCCTGAAGCCGATCCGCGGATCCAGGCCGACGATCTTGTTGAGCGAGCGCTGCAGCCGTGCCAGCGTCTGTTGCTGCCACGGCCCCGGCAGGCGCAACGCTCCCTTGTCGAAATCCAGCATCCAGAGCCGGCCGTCGCCGTCGATCTGCAGGTTATAGGCGTTCATGTCGGCGTGGTAGACGCCGGCCGCGTGGAATTCGTTGATCGCTACACCAATCGAGTGCCAGAAGTCCGCATGAGGACGATGGTGCGCGAGATAATGTGACAGCGGCACGATGCCGGCGATGGTCACGGTCAGGATATCGGCCGTGTAGACAAGGCCGCTGCGGCAAAAACGCGCCGCCGCCGGCTGCGGTACGCGCATGTTGTTCGAATAGAGCTTGTCGAGCAGGCGCCATTCACGAAAGGGCCGCGTCCTCTCCGCGCCGGTGAACAGGTAGGCATCCCGCACCACACGTCCGACCAGGCCGCCGCGTCGATAGTGTCTCAGTACGAAACGCCGCGGGACGTTGCCGACGTACAGCGTGTCGCCGCGGCCGGCCGAGCGCAGCTCGCCGCCGACCGGCTCCGCGTGCAGCCACCCTTCCGCGGTGAAGCACTCATCCGAAATCTGGTTGATGATGTTCTTATCGTATACGATGGCGCCGGTCGCGGTTTTCTCGACGGTTTCGGTCAAGCTGCCGGTCCTTTATCGTCGACTCGTCGGATTTGATGATGCCTCATTCAGCCGTTCCATCGAAGCCGCAATACATCTGCGTCGTGCGGCTGTCCGCGATCGGCGATACCTGCCACGCCCTCGCCGTCGTTCGCCGGCTGCAGGACAACTGGCCGGACGCGCGCATCAGCTGGATCATCGGCAAGACCGAGGCCATGCTGATGTCGGAAATTGCCGATGTCGATTTTATCATTTTCGACAAGTCAGCAGGCCGCCATGCTTACGACGCCGTACGCGATCAGCTAAGAGGCCGGCAATTCGACGTGGCCTTGTGCATGCACGCATCGATGCGCGTCAACCTGCTATGCCGTTCGATACCCGCTCCGATCCGTCTCGGTTTCGACCGCGCCAGGGCGCGCGACTTCCAGTGGCTGTTCACAAACCGTCGCATACCGGCACGCGAGAGGGAGCACGCGCTGGACGCGATGATGTCTTTCGCTAGCGCGATCGGCGCCGAAGAGACGCCGCTGCGCTGGGACCTGCCGCTGGCCGCGGAGGCGCTCGAATTCGCCGATCGTGTCGCGGCCGGCGACCGGCCGCTGGTCGTCATCAGCCCGTGCAGCAGCCAGCGCAGCCGCAACTTCCGGAACTGGCGCGCAGCCAACTACTCGGCCGTCATTCGCCACATCCTCCAGCGTTACGGCGCTAAGGTAGTGCTGACCGGTGGCCACACCGAACTCGAGAGGGACTACGCGGCGCGACTGCGTTCGAGTGCCGACGAGGGCATCGTCGACCTGGTCGGTAAATCGTCGCTGCAGCAGCTGGCGGCCCTGATTCGACGCGCCGATCTGGTCATCTGCCCGGACTCCGGCCCGGCGCACGTGGCGACGGCCGTCGGAACACCGGTGATCGGGCTGTACGCAACATCCAACCCGGCGCGGACCGGCCCGTACCGGTCGCACAGCCTGACGGTCGATCGCTACGCGGACGCGGTGCAGAAGTACCTCGGGCGCGACGCCTCCGCGCTGCGCTGGGGTGCGCGCGTGCGCCACCCGGACGCGATGGGACTTATCACGATAGACGACGTTACCGACAAGATCGACTATTTTTTCGGACGTTCGCGGATAACCGGCTGATTCGGCATTCGTCCGCGGATCACTGTGCCGCCCGGATGCGCTCGAAAAGCTGTCCGGGACGAATCTTTTTCAGGCAGTCGAGGTGACCCAGCGGACACTGTCGCTCGAAGCACGGGCTACAGTCGAGACCCAGATAGTGAATGTCCCTTCGATCGGTCAACGGCGGCGTCAAACCGGGCGACGACGAGCCGTAGATGCCGTGCACATGGGTGCCCGCCGCCGCCGCGACATGCATCAGGCCGGAGTCGTTGCTGACCGCCTGCTGGCACAGGCCGAGAATATCGATCACGTCCTCAAGCGACGTCCTGCCGCAGAGATCGACGGCCGGGCAGCGCTCCGCAATGAAACGGCCGGCTGCCGCATCCTTGCCGGAGCCCAGCACCCAGACCGCATAGTCGGCATCGTTCAGCTGCTGCCCGAGATCCGCGAAATACTCGAGGGGCCAGCACTTCGCCGGGCCATATTCCGCTCCGGGCATCATCGCGATGACCGGACGCTCGAACCTCAGACCGAGCCGCTCGAGCAGGGCCCGCTGCCGCTGCGCCGACACCCGGAGTGCCGGTTGCAGAATGACCGGCAGCGCTTCGTCAGCCTCGAGGCCCAGCGCAACGAATCGCTTGACGGTCTGGTCGAGCCGGCCGGGATCGAACGGTCGTACGTCGTTGATCAGCCCATAGCGGAATTCGCCCAGGAAGCCGGTGCGACGAGGTATGCCGGCGAGCCACGGCACCAGTGCCGCCTTGAAGGACCGCGGCAGAACAATCGCCTGTTCGTAGCCCTTGCGGCCCAGAGAGCGCGCGACTCTGCGGCGCTCGCTGAGACCCAACTCGCCGTGGCCGGTCCCGAGGGCAATACCCTGACGAATCTCCGGCATGCGGGCGACGATCGGCAGCGACCAGGCAGGCGCGAGCACGTCGAGTTCGCGGTCCGGAGACCTCGCCTTGAGTAACTTGAAGAGCGCCTGGGCCATGACCATGTCGCCGACCCAGGACGGCCCGACGATCAGTGCTGCTGGTCGTTGCAAAGCTGGTCCAGGTAGTCCCTGACGCCGACCTCGACGCTGCGAAACTCGACGTCGCAGCCGCTCGCGCGCAGCTGCGTCAGGTCGGCCTGCGTATAGCTCTGGTAGGCGCCCTTGAGGTGATCCGGGAAATCGATGTAGCGAATCTTGCCCTTGCCGTGCCACGCGATCACGGCGTTGGCGACGTCATTGAATGACTGCGCGCGGCCCGTGCCGGTGTTGAAGATGCCCGACCTGTCCGGATGATCGAGGAACCACAGGTTGACGTTGCAGACGTCGTCGATGTAGACGAAATCGCGCTGCTGCTCGCCGTCGCCGTAGCCGTCGCTGCCCTCGAAGAGGCGCACCTCACCGTCGGCCGAAAGCTGCTGGTTGAAATGAAACGCGACGCTCGCCATCGCCCCCTTGTGCTGCTCGTGCGGCCCGTAGACATTGAAATAGCGCAGGCCGACGACCTGGCTGTCCGGCTCCGCAGCGATTCGGCGCACGTAGCGATCGAACTGCAGTTTCGAGTAGCCGTAGACATTCAGCGGTTTCTCGAACAGCGGATCCTCGACAAACTCCCTGGCGCCGCCGTACACGGCCGCCGATGATGCGTAAATGAACGGGATGTGGTGTTCCAGGCAATGATGCAGCAGGTTTTTCGAGTAGCTGTAGTTGTTCTGCATCATGAAGCGGCCGTCCCACTCGGTCGTCGTCGAGCACGCCCCCTGGTGAAAAATACCCTTCAGGCTTGCGGCGAAAGCGGCGTTCGTCGCCAGCAGGCCCTGCAGCTCATTCTTGTCGAGATAGTCGGCGATCGCCAGGTCGGCGATATTGACGAATTTGTGGCCGTCCTCGAGGTCATCCACGACGACAATATCGTCATGACCGCGATCAATCAGCGCGCGTACCAGGTTGCTGCCGATGAACCCGGCGCCGCCGGTTACGATGTACATTGCGATGGCTCCTCGCGGGACCTAGTCGTCGGACGCCCGCTCGACCCCCGTCATGAAGTAGCGTGCACCGCAGTACGGGCACTTCGCTTCGCCGGTGTCCTCGATCGGCAGGTAGACCCTCGGGTGTGAATTCCACAGGTACATGCCCGACATCGGACAGCTAAGCGGCAGGTCCCGCTCGCTCACCGCGTACCGGTGCTCTGCGTTTGCCGGAATCAGGTCCTGGTCGACGGTCCCTGCTTGTTCGGTCACCAATAGTCTCTGCTGCTGCCTGCGCTATGCGGCGATTATAAGCGCTGCCCGATGCTGCGGCCACGGTCACCCCAGCCAGCGCTGCCAGTTCGCCGCGACGAATCGGCGTTCCTCGACAAACTCATGATCGCCGACCAGCGGTCGCTGGTCGTCGAGTACCAGGTGATGCTGGCGCAGGCGATAGGCACGATAGCAATCCTGCAGGCGCAGG